>ERZ1066115.358-NODE-358-length-13062-cov-13.408780_pt1 | contig 13062 bp, 12 predicted proteins | sample MGYA00382762_ERZ1066115 | MGnify/ENA primary metagenome ERZ1066115 (study PRJEB33369, sample SAMEA5778345) | biofilm metagenome | biome: Industrial cooling water; feature: Water cooling tower basin; material: Biofilm | place: United Arab Emirates | collected... | reverse complement strand
GCGGCAGGGCAGGGCCGCCGGCCGGACGCGGCCACGCGCCCCGGCGGCCGGGTCCGCGCCCGGGCCCGCTTAACGCGGACCCGCGGCGTCCCCGATCGCGCCGGAAGGATATCGCCTCGATCCCTGGCGCGCTCCCCGCGGGTCGGCTTAAACGACGGCGCCGCCGGACCCGCCGCTGTCGCGGCGCGCCCGGCGGCGCCGGCATTTCGAGATGGCTTTTTACTACAGCTGGACGCGGATCATCGCGTTCGCGCCCAGGCCCTTGGTCTCGGGCACGTACACGCCCTGCAGATCCAGGTTCAAGAAGAACAGGTTCAAGGATACGCCGCCGTAGACCCGTAGCACGGGGTCGGCGTTGGTGGCCGAGAAGAGGAAGCCGTCGGCGGATAGAGATGAAACATCATAGCCGGCGGCGGTGAGATCGGCTTTGATCTGATCCCATTCAGCCTGGGTCAGCGTAGTGCTGTCGTGAGTCAAACTCGCGGCCAGACCTCCCGCGACAGTAGAACTCCCTAGGGAATATCCGAGACCGGCGAAGGGCCTTAGGAATAGTACCTTTTTCGATACTTGAAGGGTAAAGTCATAACTATCAGTGGTCCATTCAAGGTTAATCTTCGGGTCGCTTACGGCGATAGTATGTGAAACTGATCCAGCATCGGTATACGTAAAGCTCGGCGTCGTCATGTCCACCGGCATGAGGATCGACCCCATTAACCTGTTATACCCCGCCCCGAACGACACGTCGGGGAAAAGTAGGCCTTCTTTCACGAGCCCAACGCGTACGTTGCCGCCGAAGAGTTTATAGTCGGCCGCGATGCCTTGAGCTGAGAGAGCCTCAGTCGCTTCGGGCGGTAGCACCATCGCCTTTACTCACAGGTCGAACGGCAGGATGATGCCGCCGATCTTGGCGGAAAGCGCGGCGGCGGGGATGGGTAGGCCTACTTTTTCAAGTTCCGCCGGCAGGGTCTCGCCCATGGAGGTAAAGAAGCCCTCGAGGCTTGCCGCCGGCACCGCGGTAAAGCCCACGGCCAGGCCGACGCCGAAGTGGGGTAGCTGGCCGATATAGGCGTCGGACCAGTTGTTGCCGATCGTGGCGTTGTAGGAGAGGGTAGCGGCCATGTCGGTCGCGAAGGTCTCGAAGCCGGTTTGGAAGGTCCCCAGGTCCTGCGCCCAGGCTCCCGCGGCCGCCAAGGCCAACATGCTTATAAGAACGATGCGTTTCATAGCGCCTCCTTAGTAGGGCGCGGAGCCATAGCGGCCCCGGCGCTTCCGTTACTATAGCGCGCTCAAAGGGATTTTCAATTATTGTTCATTCGGTGAACAAGTTTCTTATCGCAGCCCGGCGATAAAGGCCTTGAGCTCCTGGCTCGTCCAGACTTTGCCTGAGCTTTCGTGAATTTCGATATGCAGGTGCTCGCCGTGGCCTTTCTTGCGGGCGTTCACGCCCGAGTTGCCGCCGTGGCCTAGGGCTTGCCCCGCCTCCACGACTTCGCCCAAACGCGGCTTCAGGTCGTATAGGTGGAAGTAGGCGTAGTAGCGCCCTTCGTGCGGGGCGTAGATGATGAGACCGTTACCGGCCTTCGGGGACAGCCCTCCACCTTCGTACTGGGACGGTCGGTCGGTACCGACCCAGTCGTCGGCCGCCGCCACGACGATGCCGGCGGAAACGCTCCGGACTACGGGGCCTTTCTCCTCGGCGCCGCTCCGCGTCACCTTATAAAAGAAGAGATCCAAGGCGTAGCGGTGCGACGCGCCGAGCGCCCTGTCCGTCGGAAGCCAACGCTCGCCCCGCGCCAGGGGAGGCTGCGGCCCGAGCTTTAAGCCCTTACCCAGCTCCAGGGCCTCCCAGAGCTCGGCGAGCGCGGCCTCCAGCTGCGGCGCCGCGTCGCGCGTCGGCTTTAAGGAAGCCAGAATGGCTTTATACGCCTGGCCGTAGGCGCCGGCCGTGAGCGCGTCGCCGCGCAGGGTCGGTTCGTCGCGCGGCATCATGAGCCGGGCTTGGAACCAGGTCGAAGAGGGCAGTAAGGTCGACAGGGCGTCGCGTAGAGAGCCCTTGCTCCGGTCGCGGAGCGCGGCCGCCCAGGCCGCCGCCCGTTCGCGGGCCGCCTGGGGGCTTAAGCCGGCCAAGGCTTCCGGGGCGAGCGCCGCGCTTAAGTACCGCTGGTCCTGGGTCGGGAAGCTGATCTCGCGTATCGGGCTGGCGCTCTGGTTTTTCTGCGTCGCCACCTCGTCGGCGAACGACCGTATCGTCGACCCGGCGCCGGCGCGGGTTAGCGAGCCGTCGGCGGCGCGCGGCAGGGCGGAGGCCGCTAAGGCAACCGAGCTTAGGAGCGCCGCGCCGCCGATGATAAAGCTCGTCGAACGTCGCATAGGCTTAGCCGAACAAGGAGCGGACGCAGCGGGCGAACAGTTCCATGCACACCCGCGCGTCGTCCGCGCCGCGGTGGGCTTCCTTCTGGGCTATGCCGAAGCTGGCGGCCAGCTTGCCCAAGGCGTAGCTCGGTAGTCCCGGTACGGCGGTCTTGGCCAGGATGCGGGTGTCGTAGCTGAGGTTCCGAGGCGCGGCCAAGCCGGCGCGTTCGCATTCGGCGCGCAGGAAGCCCAGGTCGAAGGGGGCGTTATGGGCGACGAGCACGGCGCCCTCGATGAACGCGAGGAGTTCGCGGCCGGCCTGCGCGAAGGGCGGGGCGAAGGACACGTCCAGGTCGCTGATGCCGTGCACGGCGGCGGCCTGGGCGGGGATGGGGCGGCCGGGATTGACCAGGGTAGCGAACGCTGCCGGGCGGGCGGGCGGCGACGCGGCGTCCTCGCCGCCGTCGGGCATGGCCGCCGGGTCGGCCTCGCCGCCGGGGCCGAAGAGCTCGCCCTGCAGGGGCGGCCGATCGCCCGGCGAAGGGGCGCCGCCCGGCGAAGGCGGAGCGGCCCGGCCTGCGGGGGCCGGCGCTTCCGCCGGGCCGCCCGGTACGAGCTCCCACGAGCCGTCCTTCTCGGCCAGGCCGAAGGCCACGGCCCCGATTTCGACGACGCGGTCGGAGGCGGCGTCCAGGCCGGTGGTCTCGAAGTCGAAGGCCACGAAGCGGGCCTTGGCCAGGATGGCGCGGAGCACTTCTAGGTCGGCCTCCGAGAGGCGTTCGGCGCCGCCGCCTCGGCCGCCGCGGTAGGAGCCGGAAGAGCCGGAGCCGCCGCCTGAGCGCGAGCCCGGCGGGGCGCCCCGCCAGGCCGCGTCGCGGCCGCGCCAGCCGGGGCGCGAGGACCCCTCGCTCAATCCAAGACCTTCCGGATATCGGCCTCTATGGCGGCGACCTTGCGGGCGCTCTCGGCCTTGGCCGCGGCCAGGCCGCCGGCGCCGGCTTCGGTGCGCGCCAGTATATAGTACTTGATCTTGGGCTCGGTGCCGCTCGGGCGCACGGTCACCAGGGTGCCGTCCTCCAGGTACCACTGGATCACGTCGCTCTGGGGGAGCTTGGCCGGCTGGGTCTTGGCCGGGTCGGCGGCGTCCCAGACCAAGCCCGTCTTGACGTCGCGGATGCGAACGACCTTGACGCCGCCCAAGGCCTTGGGTTGGTCCTTGCGGTAGGCGTCCATGATGCCGCGCATGATGTCCATGCCCTTGGGGCCCTCGAAATACTTGTTGATGCCGCGCTCTTCGTGATAGCCGTGCTCCAAATAGAGCTCGTCCAAGCGCTCTAAGAGGCCCTTGCCCTTGCTGCGCCAGTAGAGCGTGAGCTCGGCGGTCATAGCGGCGGCGCTGATGCCGTCCTTGTCGCGCACCTCGGTCTCCACGAGGTAGCCGTAGCTCTCCTCGGTGGCGTAAACGAAGTCCACGCCCTCCTCCTCGAAGCGGCGCATGGCGTCGGCTATCCATTTAAAGCCGGTCAGGCATTCGCGCGACTCGGCGCCGTAGGCGGCCGCGATGCGCGTCTGTAAGGCGGTGGTTACGATGCTGCGGATAGCGCCCGGGCGCTTAGGCATGCGGCCCAGCTCCTTGAGCGACAGCAGGATGTAATCGAGCTGCAGGGCGCCCAGCTGGTTGCCGGAGATCAGGGCGTATTCGCCCGTGCCGTCGGGTACGGCGATGCCGAGGCGGTCGGCGTCCGGGTCGGTGGCCATGACGACGTCGGCCTTGAGCTTCTTGCCCAGGTCGATGGCCATCTTGAGCGCGGCCGCCTCCTCCGGGTTGGGGTAGGCGACCGTGGGGAAGTTCCCGTCGGGCTCGCGCTGCTCGGGCACGGTGGCCACCGAGAGGCCGAGCTCGCCCATGACCCGCTCGAAGTGCAGGGCGCCGGTGCCGTGCAGCGGGGTGTAGACGAGCTTTACGTCCTTAGCCAGGGCCTTGAAGAGCTCGGGCCTGAAGAGCTTGGACTTGACCATGGCCACGTAGGGCTCGTCCACTTCCTTATCGATCATGACGAGGAGGCCCTTTGCCAGGGCCTCGTCCTTTTCGATGAACTTGATCTCCTTGACGGCGTTCACCTTCTCGATGATGCCGACGTCGTGCGGCTCGATGACCTGGGCGCCGTCGTTCCAATAGGCCTTATAGCCGTTGTAGGCCGGCGGGTTGTGGCTGGCGGTGACCACGACGCCGGTGTCGGCCTTAAGGAGGCGTATGGCGTAGGATAGCTCGGGGGTGGGGCGTAGGGCGCTGAAGAGGTAGGCCTTGATGCCGTTGGCCGCGAAGATCAGGGCGGTATCCAGGGCGAACTGGGCCGAGTAGCGGCGGGAGTCGTAGGCCACGCAGGCCGAGAGCTCCTTGCCCTTTACGTTCGCCTTGATGTAGTCGCACATGCCCTGGGTGGCGCGGCGCACCACGTAGGAATTCATGCGGTTGTAACCGCCGCCGATGACGCCGCGCAGGCCGCCGGTGCCGAACTCCAGGTCGCGATAGAAGCGATCCTCAAGCTCCTTCAGGTCGTTCGCGGCCAGGAGCTTCTCGACCTCGGCCTTAAAGGCGGGGTCGCTCTCCTTAGCCAGGTAATCATGGGCGCGCGCTACGATATCGTTATGGTTCATACGGAAAGCCTCCGGTTTTAAGGTATGGACTAGTATAGCGGTTTTTCGCCCGCGTGCCAAAGGCCGGGCTTAGGGACGCTCGCGGCCGTAGAGCGGCGGTATCTCGGCCATGGACCGGGCTAGCGCGCCGGCCCCGGCGCCGAGTAGTTCGGCCTCGTCGCGGAAGCCCCAGGTGGCCCCTACGCCGAGCATGCCGGCGGCCACGGCGGTGAGCATGTCCACGTCGGAGTCGCCTACGAAGGCGCATTCGGCCGGCGCCATGCCCAGGGCGGCCGCCGCCTCCAGGGCGCCGTCGGGCTCGGGCTTCAAGGGCTTGCCCGGAAGCCCGCCGCGCACGAAGCCGAACGGGATCCCGGGAAAGAGGGCGGCTATCACCCTTTGGGCTATATCGTCGGGTTTATTGGTCAGGACCGCGAGGCCCGCGCCCTTCGAGGCTAGCGAGCGCAGCGCCTCGACGGCGCCGGGGTAGGGCGTCGAGTCGCCGGGCCCTAAATCTTTGTAGAGGGCGAAGCAATAATCGTAGAATTCGGCGAAGTCGTAGGCCGTGCCCGGCGGCGCGACCGCCTCTACGAGCCGCGTGAAGCCGCGGCCGACCATGCGCTTGTAATCCTCGGTCGGATGCTCCGGCCAGCCGCGCTCGCGCAGGATGCCGTTCATGAAACCGGCTATGTCCTTGAGCGTATCCACCAGGGTGCCGTCCAAGTCGAAAATAAAGGCTTTAATCATGGTCGTATTGTACCTAAGGCGCGCGATCGTGATAATGGGTTTTCGGGGGTACGGGCATGGGCGGCGCTGATTTCGACGGGTATTTCTCGGAGCTTTTCGGGGCGCGTTGGCCCGTCCTAAGGGCCTCGCTCCTTGCGCCGAACGACGCGGTCGATTGGGGAGAGGGGCTCCTCGCGCGCTATCGTTTAGACGCGGCCTCGGCGGTCGCGGGCCTGTCCCTGCGCCTGGCGGGGCTCGGGCCGGGGGACGAAATCCTGGACGCCTGCGCCGCCCCCGGCGGCAAGACCTTAACGCTCGCCGGACGCCTCCCGGCCGGGGTCTCCGTCGTGGCCAACGAGCTTTCGAGCGAACGCCGCCGTAGGCTCTCGGACGTACTGGACGCCCATCTGCCGCCCGGCCTGCGCGGGCGCGTCAGGGTCGCCGGCTTCGACGCGGCCGCCGCCGGCGGGCGTTTAAGCGAGCGCGGGCGCTTCTCGTCCATACTCCTGGACGCGCCCTGCTCGAGCGAACGCCACGTGCTAGGCAGCGCCAAGGCGCTGGACGAGTGGAGCCCGGCGCGCATCAAATCGTTAGCCCAACGGCAGTGGGCCCTGCTCTCCAGTTGCTTCCTGATGCTCAAGCCCGGCGGGAGCCTGGTCTACGCCACCTGCGCCCTTTCGCCGTCGGAGAACGACGGGCCGGTCGGCCGCCTTATGAAGAAGTACGGGGCCCAGGCGGAGCCCGATCCCGTCGCCGACCAAGAGCTCGCAGGCTACGCGAACGCGCTCGGCCGCCCCGCCTTGGCCCAGGGCGCCGAGCGTTCCGAGCACGGCATCTTTTTTAGCCCCGACCGGACGGGCGGCGCCGGCCCGCTTTACGTCGCCAGGCTACGAAAGGCGTCGGCTTAGCTGCCTGAATGGACGGCGACCGGGATCGGCGCGTCGCGGGCCACTTGCGCGGCCCGCCGGCCCGGCAGGCGGCCGGCCCCGCTGGCTGCCCGCCCGCTACCTGCCCGGCTGGCTGCCCGGCCGCCCGCCCGCTGCCCGGCGGCCTGCCGCCCGCCCGGTGTGAGGTCCGGCTACTCTTCTTTTAGGTCTTCGGCCTTGCCGCCCTTCTGTCGAAACGCGTCTTCCTTGGCCTCTATCGCCGCTTCCAGTTCCTGCAGGCGCGCGATGGTCTCGCGTATGGCGGGGCTTTCCTTGGATACGCTCTGCTGGCCCTTCTCGACGAGTACCTCATAGACCTCCGCCCCTAGGCGCGCGGTCAACTTCTGGGCTTGGGACCTGAGCTGCATGATCTCCATTTTTATGACGCCGAGCTCGCCCCATTGCTGCGCCTTGTCGCCGACCTTACCCAATATATCCTTCGAGGCGGCCATGCCCTGCTCTACGAACTGCTTGATGTTGTCTGATAACGCCATCTTCTTCCTCCTTATGACGATGAACGCGCTTGTCTGCGCGGTGCTAAGTATACTACGATGCCCGCATCCAGGCGAAAAAGAAAATCCTTCCAAGGCGATGATTCCATATTGACAGTATTTTAAATCGGCACTATATCCTGTATGGCGATTCTGAAGCATCTACAAGCCCTTGTATAGGCTGCATTGCAAGAAGTATACCAACAGCGCTGAGCTTCTACGCCTATTTTTTGTTCCGGAGGCTTTTTTACCTATGCGCTGCCCCCACTGCCTCTCTATGGACGATAGGGTCATAGATTCGCGCACCCTGGCCAACGGCGAGAGCATACGCCGGCGTCGTGAATGCCTAGGTTGCGGCTTCCGCTTTACTAGTTATGAACGTATCGAAGAAAAGCCCCTCATGGTCGTCAAGCGCGACGGTCGGCGCGAGCCTTTCGACCGCTCCAAGCTCGAGCGGGGCCTGCAGCGCGCGCTCGAGAAGCGGCCGATCTCGCAGATGTCCATAGAGAACATCCTGAATGAGATCGAGGACGAGGCGGCCATGGCCGGTAAGGGAGCCAACGAGTTGCCTTCGTCCATGCTCGGCGAGATGACCCTGCATAAGCTCTACGCCGTGGACAAGGTCGCCTACATACGGTTCGCCAGCGTCTACCGTAAGTTCGAAAGCCTCGATGAGTTCATTCAAGAAGTTGAGCGTCTGGTGACGGCGCGGGAGGGGGATTAGCGATGGGGGGCAAGCAGGAGGTTTTCCCGGAATGGCGGGCCTTCCTCGGCAGCGAGGAACGCGGCGGCCGTTTCGTGGCCAAGCGCTCGGGCGCGGTCGAGCCGTACGATCGGGAGAGGATAGCGGCGGCCGTCGATAAGGCCTACCGCGCGGTCAAGGGCGTCTCCGACAAGGAGAAGGTCGAGCGCGTGACCGCCGAGGTCGAGGCGCGCCTGGGCCTCATGATGGCCGCCCGCCACCCCAACTCCATACCGGCGATCGAGGAGATCCAAGACCTGGTCGAGCTGGCCCTGATCGAGGCAAAGGAGGCCGAGGTCGCCCGCGCCTATATCCTGTACCGCGCCAAGCGCGAGGCCGTGCGCGACGCCCAGCGCCTGATGCTGGATATCAATACCACCATGGACGGCTATTTGGCCCAGGTGGATTGGCGCGTCAAGGAGAACGCCAACGTCAACTACTCCTTGGGCGGCCTCATCCTGCATAACTCGGGCACCGTGACCGCCAATTACTGGCTTAAGAATATCTATACGGAAGACATAGCCGAGGCGCACCGCAACGCCGACTTCCATATACACGATCTATCGATGTTCTCCGGCTACTGCGCCGGCTGGTCGCTGCGGCAGCTCATAGCCGAGGGCTTGGGCGGCGTGCCCGACAAGATCACGAGCGCCCCGGCCAAGCACCTTTCCACCTTGGTGCAGCAGATGGTCAACTTCCTGGGCATCCTGCAGAACGAATGGGCCGGCGCCCAGGCCTTCTCCAGCTTCGACACCTACCTGGCGCCCTTCGTCAAGGCCGACGCGATGACCGAGGCCGAGGTCAAGCAGTGCGTGCAGTCCTTCATGTTCGGCGTGAATACGCCCAGCCGCTGGGGCAGCCAGGCGCCGTTCACCAACGTCACCTTCGACTGGACCTGCCCGCCCGACCTGCGCGACAGGCCGGCCGTGGTCGGCGGCGTCGAGCAGGGCTTCACCTACGGCGACTGCCAGGCGGAGATGGATACGGTCAACCGCGTGTTCATCGAGCTCATGCTCGGCGGCGACGCGGACGGCCGCGGCTTCCAGTATCCCATCCCCACCTACAACCTGACCCGCGATTTCGATTGGGACAGCCCGAACGCCAAGCTGCTCTTCGAGATGACCGCCAAGTACGGCACGCCCTACTTCCAGAACTTCATCAACTCCGACCTGGATCCCGGCGACGTGCGCTCCATGTGCTGCCGCCTGCAGTTGGATAAGCGCGAGCTCCGTAAGCGGGGCGGCGGCCTCTTCGGCTCCGACGAGCTCACCGGCTCCATCGGCGTGGTCACGTTGAACCTGCCGCGCCTAGGCTACCTGTCGCAGGGCAAGGGCGAGTTCTATAGGCGCCTGGACCGCCTCACGGACTTGGCGGCCAAGAGCCTATCGACCAAGCGCAAGGTCTGCTCGCGCCTCCTCGACGGCGGGCTCTTTCCCTACAGCAAGCGCTATCTAAAGAATTTCGACAACCACTTCAACACCATCGGCCTCGTGGGCATGAACGAATGCTGCCTGAACTTCCTGGGCAAGGGCATCGCCGAACCCGAGGGCAAGGCCTTCGCCGAGGAGGTCTTGGATCACCTTCGGAGGCGCATGGCGGACTATCAGGAGGACACGGGCGAGCTCTTCAACCTGGAGGCCACGCCCGCCGAGAGCACCTCGTACCGCCTGGCCAAGCACGACAAGGGCCGCTATCCGCAGATCGTCACCGCCGGAGCCGAGGAGCCGTACTACACCAACTCCACGCAGCTGCCGGCCGAGTATACGGAGGACCTCTTCGACGCGCTGGACCACCAGGAGTCGCTGCAGGGCCGCTATACCGGCGGCACGGTCTTCCATATGTTCCTCGGCGAGGCGGTGGAGGACTGGCGGGCGGTTCGCGACCTCGTGCGCGCCGTGGCCGGCCGCTACCGCATCCCGTACTACACGGTCTCGCCCACCTTCTCCGTCTGCCCGGTGCACGGCTATATCTCCGGCGAGCATTTCCGCTGCCCCAGGTGCAAGGCCGAGAAGGAAGCCCGCATCCGCGAGGAGATCACCGTGCTGGAGCGCGAGCTCGCGGGGGCCTAAGGCCCGCCGCGGGGGCTTTTCCTCCGCGGCGGGGATGTCAGCCCGTGGCGGGGACTTAATCCCGCGGCGGGGACTTAATCCCGCGGCGGGGACTTAATCCCGCGGCGACGGGCCGCCCGCGTGGCGCGGTCGGATTGAGTTATTGAATTTTGTTATTTGATATAAACCTGGGAGGGGAACTATGGAACTACGCAAGGCGAAGGAGGCCAGGCTGGCCGAGCTCAAGGCCCAGCTCGTAACGGCGGAGGGGAGCCCGACCGAGGTGTATAGCCGCATCGTCGGCTACTATCGCTCGGTCCGCAACTGGAACGCCGGCAAGCGCGAGGAATTCGGCCGCCGCAGGGAGTACGCCCTGCCGACGGCCGATCGCCTCGGGGCCTCCTTCGCCGGGGCTAGGGCCGCGTACGACCCCAGCCCCGCCGCTCCTGGCCAAGCCGCCCCTTCCGGCCCCGCCTCGCTCGCCGCGGCCTCCGACGGCCGGCCCCGCTCCTACCTCCTCTTCACCCGGAGGACTTGCCCGAACTGCCCCCCCGTCTGGCAATACCTCGCCGAGGGTCCCCTCGAGGGGCGTATCGTCGACGTGGACGGGGCCGAGGGCCTCGCCGAGGCGAGCGCCTACCGGATCCTGGCCACGCCGACCGTGGTGCTCTTCGATGACGGGGGCGCGGAGCTGACCCGCTGCTATACCAGGGCGCAACTAATGGCTACCCTGGCGCCGGTGGCGGAGCCCGCCCTGGCCTAGGTTTCGTGAAGCTCGCCCTGCTCAAGACCAGCCTCATCGACTATCCGGGCAGGGTGGCGTCCGTCGCGTTCCTACCGGGATGCAATCTGCGTTGCCCCTATTGCCATAACCCCGAGCTGGCCTTAGGCGCGGGGCTTTCGGAGCTATGCGATTGGCCCTCGGTCCTGGAGCATCTGGAGCGGCGTCGCGGCTTGGTCACTGGCCTCGTCCTCTCGGGCGGCGAACCCTGCCTGAGGCCGGAGCTGCCGGCCCTGGCGGCGCAGGTTCGGGACGCCGGGCTTCGGGTTAAGCTCGACACGAACGGCACGATGCCCGAGGCCCTGGCCGCCGTCGGGGCGGACTACGTCGCCCTGGACCTTAAGACCTCCTTCGATCGCTACGACGAGCTGGCCGCGCCTGGGCCGAAGGCGACGCCGGCGGCTCCGACGGCTCGAGCGGTCGAGGGCTCGGGAGCGCCGACGAGCCGGCCGGGCGACCACGGCCGGCCGGGGAGCCTCGGCGAGGCCGTGCTCAGGTCCGTCGGCGTCACGCGCGGACTCGGCTGCGAATATGAATTCCGTATAACCTGCGCCCCCGGCATCTTCGGGCGGGCGGAGGCCCTGGCCTTGCTGCCCTATTTGAACCCGGCCGACCCGGTGGCGCTCCAGGCCTACCGCCCGGGCGCCGTCCTGGATCCCTCCTGGGCCGCGGCGGCCATCCCCTATACGCGGGCCGAGCTCGAGGGCCTCCTCGAGACGATTAAGCGGGCGGCGCCGTCGGCCAGGCTGCGCGGCCTATGAGCGCCCGGAAGTCGCCGGTCCCGCCGGCGGAGACGGATCCCCTGGGCTCGTTCGCGCCGGCGGTGCGCCTCTGGTTCGAGGAGCGCTACGGCCGGCCGACGGCCGTGCAGGCCGCGGCCTGGCCCCTGATCGCACGGGGCGAGCACGTCTTGGCAGGGGCGCCCACCGGCTCGGGTAAGACCCTGACCGCCTTCCTGAACGCCGTTTCGCGCTTCGCCCTCGGCGAGCTGCCGGCCGAGGGGCTATCGGTGCTCTACGTCTCGCCGCTCAAGGCGCTGAACGAAGACCTGCGCCTGAACCTCATAGAGCCGCTGCGCGAGATAGCCGCGCGCTCGGCTAAGGAGGGGATCGCCTTCCCGAGGCTCAGGGTGGCGACGCGCTCGGGCGATACGAGCCAGGCCGAGCGGCGGCGCATGTTCGCCGATCCCCCGAACATACTCTGCACGACGCCCGAAAGCCTCTTTATACTCCTGTCCTCCAAGGCCGGCCTCGCGCTCCTATCCGGGATACGGCTGTTTATCCTGGACGAGCTCCACGCGCTCCTGCCTACGCGCCGCGGGGCGGCCTTGGCCTGTTCCATGGGGCGGCTGGCCCTCCTGGCCGGGGAGTATCAGCGGGTAGGGCTCTCGGCTACCGTAGCGGATTACGGGGCCGCGGCCGCGTACCTGGGCGCCTACCGTATAATCCGGCGGGGAGGCGGGGCCGAGGGCGCCGCCGGCCGAGCCGTAGCCGGCGTCGAGGCCGCGGGCTATGACGGCTACGTCGCCCCGGTCGACGCGGGCGCCGGCGGAGGAGCCGTCGCCTACGAGCCGCGCCCCGTCGAGATCGTCGCCCCGCCGGCCGATAAGCGCTACGAACTCGCCGTAGCATGGCCCGCGGCGACCATGCGCGTCCCGCTTCCGGGCGCGCCGCGAGAAGAGGCCTTCGGCGACGGCCCCGCCCCGGCCTCCCGCTACGACGCCGTCGTGCGGGACCTCGCCGCCCGCCTTCAGGGCGAGCGCGGCGTCATCGCCTTCGCCGATTCCAGGCGGCGGGCCGAACGCCTCGCGGCCCTGCTCAACGAGCGGGCGGGCGAGGGGACGGCTTGGGCCCACCACGGCTCGCTGGCCAAGGATATGCGGCGGGCGGTCGAGCGCCGCCTGAAGGAGGGGAGCCTGCCCTGCGTCGTGGCGACGAGCTCCCTGGAGTTGGGAATCGACGTCGGTACGGTTAGCCTCGTCGCCCTGGCGGGCGCGCCGGCCAGGGCCGACCAAGCCCTGCAACGCCTGGGCAGGGCGGGCCACGCGGTCGGCGCGGCGAGCCGGGGCGTGCTCTATCCGTTCCATGGCTCCGACCTGCTCGCCTCGGCCGCCGTCGCCCTCTCCGTGCGGGACCGGGCCGTCGACTACGCCCCGAGCCCCGAGGCCCCGCTCGACGTGGCCGCGCAGACCCTGCTCTCCATGGTCCTCTTCGACGAGAGGCTGCCCGGCGAGCTGTACGACGAGCTTCGCTCGTGCGCCGGTTATAATAATTTGTCGCGGGAGGATTTCGACGCCGTGCTGGCCATGTTGGCCGGACGCGCCCCTCGCCGCGACGCCGCCCCTCCGCCGCGCGGGGCC
>ERZ1066115.357-NODE-357-length-13085-cov-12.186339_pt1 | contig 13085 bp, 8 predicted proteins | sample MGYA00382762_ERZ1066115 | MGnify/ENA primary metagenome ERZ1066115 (study PRJEB33369, sample SAMEA5778345) | biofilm metagenome | biome: Industrial cooling water; feature: Water cooling tower basin; material: Biofilm | place: United Arab Emirates | collected... | reverse complement strand
GGTTTAGGCCGCCTGGCTTTCTCCAGGAAAATACCACACCCTTTCAGTTGGGCAGCTTGCTCGGGATTATTGACTTCCTCAAATTTTACAAACACCTTATCCTGACGGTCAGAAAATTGTTCGATGAAATATGGAACCAGCGTATGCCGGATTTCTAGGAAGACAGACTCGATCGATTCCAAATCGATGGCTTCAGTCAATACCAGCGTAACCTCACCTTTTAAGCCGTGGGTTTTGGTGACATAACCGATTTGGAAACAAGCGTCTTTGTTCATTTAGTTGGAATAAAAAATGCCCCCGACTGCGGGGGCATTTTGATCATACTCATTCGTGATATTATCCTTGAGTTTCAGCAGGGGTTTCACTTTCTGCCGGAGCTTCAGGGGCTGCTGCTGCAACCTCTTGTTTTTTGCGAATCGCCTCAGCGCGGGCTTCCTTCACTTTAGCTTCAGCTTCCTTGCGGGCCTTGGCTGCCGATTGTTTGGCTTTAGCAACGCTATCAATTTTTGATTGAATTTTGCTTTGCTTCGCATTTACCCATTCTGCCAATTTTGAATCGGCTTGCTCCTGGGTAATAGCCCCTTTAATGACTCCAATCTGGAGGTGTCTGCGCAACATAACTCCCCGATAAGAGAGCATGGCACGAACCGTGTCAGAGGGTTGGGCACCTTTCATCAACCAATCAAAAGCCTTGTTCTCATCCAAATTGATGGAAGCCGGCACGGTTGCAGGATTATAGGTACCAATCTTTTCAATGAATTTGCCATCACGTGGCGACCGCGAATCTGCAACCACTACATCATAAAGTGCGAGTTTTTTGCGTCCTCTGCGAGCTAATCTGATTTTAACTGCCATTTTTCGTTGTTTTTAAATGTTGGATCTCGTCCGATTTTTAAAGGACTGCAAAGGTAGCCTAATTTCTTATTCTGGCAATTTCTGAAGCCAATAATCCTCTATCAGGTTGATAAGTAGTTATATTTGAATAAACGGTTATACAATTTTTTAATCCAGTTAACCCTCGTTACATTTGGTTCCTTTTCGCAAAACCATGGACAACTATTCCTACATCTCAAATGCCGATGTTGGTTATCTCGACCAGCTCTACAAGGCTTATAAACAGAATCCTTCTGCTGTGGATGCTTCCTGGCAAAAGTTTTTTGAAGGGTACGAATTTTCTCAACAGCGTTACGGAGAAAACGGCCATGCCGGTGGCGGAGAAAGTCTGAACATTAAGGAGACTCAGGTCCGCAACCTGATCTTTCAATATCGGACCTTCGGTCATTTGAAATCGAACACTAACCCGGTTCGCCAGCGCAGAAATCACAACGTAAACCTGGATCACAAAAGCGTGGGGTTAACCGATGCTGATCTGGATACGGAGTTTGATGTGGGTGCAGAAATTGGAATGGGTCGGGCTACCCTTCGTAAGATCATTGAGAAATTAAATGCTGTGTATCTGGGACCCATCGGGTTTGAGTACAATTCCATCCGCAATGATGAGGTGCGCGAATGGTTTTTCAATAAGTGCGAAAAGGAATATTACAACAACAGTCCCTCGCAGGAAGAGAAGAAGCGAATTCTGGCCAAACTCAATGAAGCCGTTGTGTTTGAGAATTTTTTGCACACCAAATTCTTAGGTCAGAAGCGATTCTCACTGGAGGGTGGAGAAAATACAATCCCGGCTTTGCAAACCATTATTAATAAGGCAGCAGAGTTGGGCGTGAAGGAAACGGTTATTGGAATGGCCCATCGCGGCCGGTTAAATGTGCTTTCCAATATCCTGGGAAAAACCTACGAACAGATCTTCACGGAATTCGAAGGCAACATTAATCCTGATTTAACCATGGGTGATGGCGATGTGAAATATCACCTCGGCTATGCCAGTTACATTGATACCCCGTCCAAACATAAAATCTACGTTAAGTTAACGCCCAATCCTTCGCACCTGGAAGCGGTGGATCCACTGGTGGTTGGGTACACCCGGGGACAAATTGATGATGAGTTTGGCGGTGATCTCCGAAAGGGAATGGCCATTCTGATTCATGGCGATGCCGCGGTGGCGGGTCAGGGAATTGTCTATGAAGTGATCCAAATGTCGGGACTGCCAGGCTATACCACGGGGGGTACTATTCACTTTGTCATTAATAACCAGGTAGGTTTTACCACCGACTACGATGATGCCCGAACCAGCATTTACTGTACCGATATTGCCAAAATTGTAGACTCGCCTGTGCTGCATGTCAATGGTGACGATGCGGAGGCAGTTACCTTCTGTGCGAACCTCGCTGTTGAATATCGGCAAAAATTCGGCAAGGATATTTTCATCGATTTGTTATGCTATCGAAGGCACGGACATAACGAAAGTGATGAGCCGAAATTCACACAACCCAAACTCTACAACCTGATTGCCAAGCACCCGAACCCACGCGAGGTGTATGTGAAGAAGTTGATTGAGCGTGGAGATGTGGATGCCACTCTGGCCGAGGACATGGATAAGAGTTTCCGCAACCAATTACAGGATCGACTGAATGAAGTGAAGCAAAAACCACTTCCCTACAAACCCCAAAAGATTGAAGAAGAATGGGAGAAACTACGGGTAGCCAAACCGGCTGATTTTGATCAATCGCCTGATACCAGTGTTTCGCAGGCGGTGGTCGACAAGGTGGGTAAAGCGCTAACTACGATCCCGGATGGCTTTAAGCCGTTAAAACAAATTGAAAAACTTTTGAAAGACCGCAAGGACGCCTTCTTCGAAACCAAGATGCTAGGCTGGGCCGAGGCAGAGTTGCTTGCCTATGGTTCCTTGTTGACGGATGGAATTCCGGTTCGGATGTCGGGCCAGGATGTGAAGCGGGGTACGTTCTCGCACCGGCATGCCTACTTTTTCGATGCCAACACCAATGCTCCTTATTGTGGATTGGATCATATAGAAAAAGGACAGCGAAAGTTGCACATCTACAATTCCTTGCTATCCGAGTTTGGCGTGTTGGGTTTTGAGTATGGCTATGCGATGTCGTCACCCCATGCCCTGGTCATTTGGGAGGCTCAGTTCGGTGATTTTGCCAATGGTGCCCAAGTCATGATTGACCAGTTTATTTCCAGTGCAGAATCCAAGTGGCAGCGCCAAAATGGAATGGTGATGCTCTTGCCGCATGGCTATGAAGGTCAAGGTCCGGAGCACTCTAATGCACGCCCTGAGCGGTTCTTACAATTATCGGCTGAGCACAACATGATCGTGGCCAACCCCACAACACCAGCCAATATTTTCCACTTGTTGCGCAGACAGGTTACCTGGGAATTCCGCAAACCGTGTATAGTTTTCTCACCTAAATCTCTGCTGCGTCATCCGGCTGTGATTTCACCAGTGAAGGATTTTACAAAAGGGTCATTCCAGGAAGTAATTGACGACCATCAGGTTTCCGCCAAGGAGGTGAAGCGGGTGGTGATGTGTACGGGCAAAGTGTATTATGATCTGCTGGACGGAGTCCAGAAGAAAAAGATAAAGGATGTTGCGTTGGTACGCCTTGAACAACTGCATCCGTTCCCGGAGAAACAAGTCAATGCGGTCCTTAAAAAATACAAGGGGGCAAAACTCATTTGGGCACAGGAAGAACCGGCCAATATGGGGTACTGGTCATACTTGCAGCGATATATGACGGGCTTGGAACTCGTCTCCCGAAAGGCAAGTGCATCCCCCGCTACCGGTTATAGCAAAGTGCATAAAGTAGAACAAGACAAAATCGTTTCTCAGGCAATCGAATCATAATCTTCAATAAAAAAAACCAACACGAACAAATGGCACAACACGTTAAAGTTCCTACCGTAGGTGAATCGATCACGGAAGTAACCATTGCCAACTGGCTAAAGAAAGATGGAGAGGTGGTGAAGATGGATGAGGTAATTGCTGAACTCGAATCCGATAAGGCAACATTTGAACTTACTGCTCCGCAAGCCGGAGTATTGAAAATTGTAAAAGCCAAGGGAGAGGTTGTTCCCATTGGTGCGGTGATTTGTGAAATCGCGGATGGGGGAGCAGCACCCGCTACTTCTAAACCCGAAGCAAAACCCTCTGAATCAGCTGCCCCCAAAGCCACTGGAGGTATTAAGGAAATGAAAGTGCCGGCCGTTGGAGAATCGATTACCGAAGTAACCATCTCCACCTGGTTGAAGAAGGATGGAGATTTTGTAAAACTCGATGAGGTATTGGCTGAAGTAGAATCCGATAAAGCCACCTTTGAATTACCGGCAGAGGCAACCGGAATCTTACGCATTGTAGCGAAGGAAAAAACTACGTTACCCATTGGAGGATTGATTTGCCGGATTGAGATTACAGAGGGAGGTGCCACGGCAACATCGGCACCTGTGCCAGCCACCACAACAACTCCGTCAGACAAAAATTATGCAGTTGGACATCCGTCACCGGCTGCTGCCAAAATTTTGGAGGAGAAGGGGATTTCTACATCGCAGGTGAGTGGAACGGGTGTTGGAGGTCGAATTACCAAAGAAGATGCAACCCAGGCACAACCCGCCACCTCTAAAGCTGAGCCTACTAAAACTCCGGCAGCCGCCCCGGTAATGAGTTCTGGTGGAAGCCGGACTAAGCGCACCGAAAAAATGACTTCGTTGCGTAAAACCATTGCCAAGCGTTTGGTTTCCGTGAAAAACGAAACCGCCATGCTCACCACCTTTAATGAAGTGGACATGAAGCCGGTGATGGACCTGCGTTCCCGGTATAAAGACAAGTTCAAAGAGAAGTATGGTGTTGGACTCGGGTTTATGTCGTTCTTCACCAAGGCGGTTTGTATTGCGCTAAAGGAATTTCCGGCTGTTAACGCGCAGATCAATGGCGATGAAATCATTTACCATGACTACTGTGACGTTTCGATTGCGGTTTCTACACCCCGAGGTTTGGTGGTGCCGGTCATCCGCAATGCTGAGTCACTCGCCTTCGATCAGATTGAAGCGGAGGTGGTTCGGTTGGCAACGAAAGGTCGGGATGGAAAACTTTCCATCGAGGAAATGCAAGGTGGTACGTTCTCGATAACGAATGGCGGTGTTTTTGGTTCGATGCTGTCAACCCCCATTATTAATCCACCGCAGTCGGCCATTTTAGGCATGCACAATATTGTAGAACGGGCGGTAGTTAAAGACGGACAGGTGGTGGTACGCCCGATTATGTACCTCGCGTTGTCCTACGATCACCGTATTGTGGATGGCCGTGAGTCGGTCAGTTTCCTGGTGCGGGTAAAAGAATTGCTGGAAGATCCGGGTCGGTTGATTTTGGGTATTTAAACTGAATTCTGGTTTAAGAAAACAAGGCATTATGCAATACAAGGTTACCGTCATTGGTTCAGGTCCCGGAGGATATGTTGCGGCCATCCGGTGTGCACAGTTGGGACTCAAAACCGCGATCATCGAAAAATATGACACCCTGGGTGGCACCTGCTTAAATGTTGGGTGCATTCCGTCAAAGGCGCTGCTCGATTCATCGGAACATTTTCATAATGCTGCGCATACCTTTCAGGAGCACGGTATTGAGATCAACGAACCCAAAGCCAACCTTGCCCAAATGATTAAACGCAAGGCAGGTGTAGTGAAGGCCAATGTCGATGGCATTGCATTTCTGATGAAGAAAAATAAAATTGATGTTTATACCGGTGTCGGTTCTTTTGTCGATAAGAATACCCTTAAAATTTCTTCCAAGGATGGAAAAGAAACGATAATTACCTCTGAAAAAGTAATCATCGCCACCGGATCGAAACCCACTCCCTTGCCCTTCGCCCCTTTTGATAAGAAGCGAATTATTTCCAGTACCGAGGCATTGGAATTGAAAGAGATACCCAAGCACTTGATTGTGATTGGTGGCGGAGTAATCGGGATGGAGTTAGGCTCGGTTTATGCCCGCATCGGATCGAAAGTAACGGTGGTTGAGTTTTTGGATAACCTGATTCCCACCATGGATGGAACGCTTGGAAAGGAACTCACGAAGGTTGCCAAGAAGCTGGGTATGGATCTCTTCCTGGGTCACAAAGTAACGTCCGTTGAAAACAAGGGAAAGGAAGTACACGTAAAGGCCGAACCCAAAAATGGCGGCAATGCCATTGAGTTAAAAGGCGATTATTGTCTGGTGAGTATCGGGCGTAGGCCGTATACCGATGGACTCGGCCTCGAAAAGATTGGCATTAACTTAGACCGGGGCAAGATACCGGTGGATGACCACCTGAAGACAAAAGTAGATTCTATTTATGCTATTGGTGATGTGGTGCGTGGAGCCATGCTGGCACACAAAGCCGAAGAAGAAGGCGTGATGGTAGCGGAACAATTGGCAGGACAAAAACCTCACATCAACTACAATCTGATTCCGGGAGTGGTGTATACCTGGCCGGAAGTAGCCAGTGTTGGCTTTACGGAAGAGCAGTTGAAGGAACAAGGTCGCGCCTATAAAGTGGGCAACTTTCCATACAAGGCTTTGGGTAGGGCCCGCGCCTCTATGGATTTGGATGGCTTGGTAAAAATTCTGGCCGACAAAGCCACCGATGAGATTCTGGGTGTCCACATTATCGGGGCGCGTGCTGCGGATATGATTGCAGCTGGGGTTACCGCCATGGAATTCCGGGCCTCAGCCGAAGATGTCTCCCGAATGAGCCATGCTCACCCCACTTACATGGAGGCTGTGAAAGAGGCCTGTCTGGCAGCCACGGCAAACCGGCCTATTCACCTGTAGTCACGGGTAATAATTTCCAGTTGGCGAAACTTCGAATGGCAATTCCAGCCACCAGTGGAATTAGGAATATATTTAACTGTTGAGGTAATGCCCACCAGAATAAAATCAATCCTGTAGAAAGGACACCGATCATCAGGAAATAATTTTTCAATACAGGAGTTCGCTTGAAGACCCAAAAAACAAGGGCTATCAGGTGAAGCGGAAAGGCCCAGAGTAAATTGAAGTTTTGGGCGGCATCATGATGATCCGTGGCCAACCAAAGCGCGGTTAACAATAGGCCCACCAATCCGGTTATACCAAAGAGAGAAACATCCAACCACCGGCTCAATTTTTTCCGGCTCCAATCGTAATAACTGATCGCGATCACCAGCAATAGCACTCCTGAAAAGGCCACCCACGGATGCACCAGCGAATGCCAGGGTTCTACTGTGGCTTCGTTTATGATTCTTTTTTCTTTGACCAGCCGAGTAGTCGTGCTGTCGTTTTTTATTTGCATGTGATCGACAAAGGCTTCGATATAATCCGGAAGAAACATGTATTCCGTAGGCTGCATCGTTCGATCGATCGGTAACCCAAGACAGATATCAATTCCGAGATCACCCCAGGGTAACGGATGAAGGTATTCATCTGTTTTTTGACGAAACGAATGCTCAGCTTTAAGAAAGGAACTATCCAGGATCAGATCTGTACCGAGTTGCTCGACCAGCACATCCCTGATTTTGGTGGCACAGTTATCATGATAATAGTCATACCGATAGGTTCTGTTTTCGGGCTGGGCATTCCACATCAAAAAATTAAAAATCTTTTCTTTTTGTTGGTGAGTGAGCGTTAACACTTGCTCGTGAACAAACCGTTTATCCCTGAGGTAGGGCCATTCAAAATCTTGGTAATGGTAAACAGCCAGCATGTAGTAATTCCGGCCACGGGCAAAGTTGAGGTAGAAGTTAGGCTGATCGAAATCAAAAACCCCATAGTTAAAGGCATAATCGATTCCAATAATCGGATCGTTCACCCGAAAGGCACTATGCCCAAAGGCACTGTATACTTCATTGGGATCGGGCCCGCAAGTAATCACGGAGATGACCGCCTGCTCAGAAAGCTGCATGGATTGGCTTGCTCCCTGAAGGCTCATGAGAAGTAATACGAGAGCGATGAAGCGGTGCATGCGGAAATAAGTAGTCCGAAAGATAAAACAATCAGGTTCAAAAAGTAATTTTGATCTTGCTCTCTTATGAACGGTAACCGCAGCGATACATGGAACCTATTCGGTAAGCTAAGCCTTCCCCGGATGATGAACGGACTGAAGGTGCTTTCCAGTTATCAGTATTCGAAACTTTCGCACAAGCCCTTCCATGCAGGATTACCGATCAGCATTGCCATTGAGCCCACCACTTCGTGCAACCTCCGATGTCCGGAATGCCCTTCAGGACTGCGGTCGTTTACCCGACCTACCGGAATGCTGGCAACGGATTTGTTCAAGAAGACCCTTGACGAATTGGCGGATACCCTGGTCTACCTGACGTTTTATTTTCAAGGCGAGCCCTATTTGCATCCCCGATTTCTGGATCTTGTCTCCTATGCACGGGCAAAGAATATCTATACGGCTACTTCAACCAATGCTCATTATCTGACAGATGAGGCAGCCAAACGAACCGTTGAATCGGGATTAGATCGATTGATTATTTCGATTGATGGCACCACGCAAGACACCTATGAAGCGTATCGCATCGGAGGTCATTTGCAAAAAGTGCTGGACGGAACCCGTAACATCGTGCGGTGGAAAAAGGAATTAAAGACGGCCACACCTTTTATCATATTTCAATTTCTGGTTGTAAAGCCTAATGAACATCAGATCGCGGATGTCTATCGTCTAGCTCATGAGCTAGGCGTGGATCACGTGGCCCTTAAAACCGCCCAGATCTATGATTATGAAAATGGATCAGACTTGATTCCTTCGCTTGACCGCTACTCGCGCTACCAAAAACAAGGGGACGGAACCTATCGCATTAAAAATGATCTGCTGAATCAGTGTTGGAAAATGTGGCAGAGTTGTGTGATTACGTGGGACGGTAAAGTGGTCCCCTGTTGTTTTGATAAAGATGCTCATCATGTGATGGGTGATTTGAGTCAACAAACTTTTCGCGAAATCTGGAATAGCGAAAACTACCGAAACTTCCGGGCGGCCATTTTACGATCGCGAAAAGAAATTGACATATGTAAAAATTGTACGGAGGGAACCCGCGTTTGGGCCGAAGGTTAAGCGTTTCCTTTGGACTTGATCTCAGCCTCAATCTTGTCAAGATTGATAACCCCACATTTGCCACAGCCAGCATCGCACGTCTTTTCCGATTGCCAGGAACGCCAGGCCATGCGGCCCAGATAAAACAGCGCGCCCGCCAATACGACACCAACTAAAATGGATTGGATCATGACTTCAAAGGTATAGAACCTATCGGATAACAACCAAGGCCAGGAAAGGATTCATCCGTCCGTTTGCGGACGGTACTCCTCAAGAACGAACAATTATTTTTCCAAAGGACCGCGATTTTGAGCAATTTAAGTAGAAATGAAGTGGCATTAATCTTGAAATAGCTTCGACTTCGAAAAAAATGATATCCCATGTGGAAGAACTACTTCAAAACTGCTCTGCGTAATCTGATCCGCCAGCGCGGAACCACCGTGCTTAATATAAGCGGGTTGACTTTGGGACTAGCTACCAGCTTGATTCTTTTCCTGTTGGTTCGGTTCCATACCAGTTTTGATACCTATCATACCAACTATAATCGAATTTATCGGGTCAATGTTCAATCCGATGGCAATCATGATAAAAACTACACTCCGGGGGTTTATCCTGTTTTTGCGGAAGCATTTAGAAGTGAGTTTCCTGAGGCGGAAGAGGTAACGTTCATTTCGTACCGGGCAGGCAGCTTTGTTGTGATCCCCCAAAAGGAGGGTGAGCCTAAAAAGTTTACAGAGGAGCAAGGTGTTGCCTATGCTCAGCCGAACATCTTTAAAGTATTTGACCGTAAAATTCTGATTGGCGATATCGAGAAAGGGCTGGATGAACCTAATGAAGTTGTCCTTTCAAAAAAATTAGCGCTGAAATATTTCGGTCAGGAAGATGCCATTGGTCAGGTGATTAACTACGATGATCAGGAATTTCGGGTAACGGCTATTATGGAAGACTATCCGGCCAACACCGACCTGCCATTTGACATGCTGGCTTCCTACATCACCATTAAGAAAACCAAGGATGAGAATGGCTGGAATGGAATCTGGAGCGATGACCAGTGCTACTTTACGTTGAAAGAGGGGGCATCCATCACCGACATTGAGGACCGAATACCGGATTTTGTAACCAAGTACCTGGGTGATGCCAGTCGTAACCGAGATAACACCACTTTTATTGTTCAGCCCCTGAGTGAAATTCATTTTGATGAACGTTTTGGAAACTATAACTACAATACCATTAGTCACGCGATGATTTTGGCTTTAAGCATTATTGGTATTTTCCTGCTCTTAACTTCATGTATCAATTTCATTAACCTGACAACCGCAGAGGCGGTTAAGCGATCCAAAGAAGTGGGGATCCGAAAATCGCTGGGAAGTTCACGACCACAACTCATCTTCCAGTTTTTGGGTGAAACCTTCCTGGTTACCCTGTTGTCGATTTTAATGGCCTTGGTGTTGGCCGAGGTGGGATTAAGTTTTCTGAATCCGTTTATGGATTTAAACCTCAGTCTCAATTTTGGGACCGATATCATGTTATGGGTGTTTTTGACTGGTACGCTCATAATCGTTTCTGTTATATCCGGTTTTTACCCGGCACTCGTTGTGAGTGGATTTAATCCGGTAAGTGCGCTCAAAAATCAAATGCAAGCCCAGGCTGCTTCCGGTTTTAATTTGCGCAGAGGTCTAGTGGTACTGCAATTTGTGATTTCACAATTGTTGATCATCGGCACCATTGTCTTGATAAGTCAGATGAATTACCTGCAATCGAAAGATCTTGGATTTCGCAAAGAGGCCATTATTACCCTTCCGATTCCGGTGGAGGAGCTACCTGCCGAGGCCGGAGGGGTAAGTAAAATGCGCACCTTGCGCAATGAGTTGATGACCATTTCCGGAGTGGAGGCAGCCAGTTTGAGTAACACCGCGCCATCATCCGGTAGTGTTTCGTTTACCAACATTACCATGGAAGGGGATGAAAAAAATTATGGTACCCAGGTCAAGCAAATCGATGGTCATTATCTGGATCTCTATGGTTTGGAATTGCTGGCGGGAACCGGGTTAGCGGATTATGATACTGCCCATGGATTTGTGGTCAATGAACGCTTTGTTCAGGTAGTGGGCCTCACTAAACCGGAAGAAATCATTGGAAAAAACATTCGAATGTGGCGGAAGACCTTGCCGGTGGTTGGGGTGGTGAAGAATTTTCATACGGTTTCCCTGCAAAACCCCATGGAGGCAACCGTTATGCTCAATCGGATTCAGGGTTACTACACGCTGTCAGTCAAGCTTAACCCACAATCCATGCAAGCTGCTCTTGCTGAAATTCAGCAAAAGTGGGAACGAGCTTATCCGGAATATATTTATTCGTATCAGTTTTTGGATGAGCAGATTCGTGAGTTTTATGAAAGCGAACAAAACATGTCCGTCATGTTAACCATTTTCACCTCATTGGCCATTTTTATTGGCTGTTTGGGATTGTTCGGATTAACGGTCTTTATGGCCAACCAGAAAACAAAGGAAATTGGCGTACGAAAAGTTTTAGGGGCTACTGTGGAAAGCATTCTGCTGTTATTCTCGAAGGAATTTATCAAGCTGATTTTAATTGGATTTTGTCTGGCGGCACCGGTGGCCTGGTATGTTGCCGATCAATATCTGGATCAGTTCGCGTATAAGATTACCTTGGGGCCGTCCGTTTTTGTGATTGGGCTAGGGGTTACCTTCTTGATTGCCATTACCACGGTTGCTTACCGCTCCATAAAAGCAGCGCAGGCTAATCCTTCCATCTCCCTTCGTTCGGAGTGATTAGCGGAACCAGATTTTTTCAATGGCCTTTACCATCTCAGCATGGACCTTTCCAGCGGCACATAATTCGCCACCATACAGAAAGTTAGAGCCTCCTGAAAAATCGGTTACCGTACCGCCAGCTTGTTGAACCAGAAATGCCCCTCCGGCAACATCCCACGGCTTGAGATTGTATTCGAAAAATCCTTCCAACTTGCCACTGGCTACGTAGGCCAAATCCATGGCCGCACTTCCCAACCTGCGAATGCCATGGGTTTTCTCCAGAAAGAGTTTTATGATCTCCAGGTAGTCTTCTTTTTTTTCAGAATGGTAGTAGGGAAAGCCGGTTGCCAGTAAGCTTTCTTCCAGCGTGGTAATCGATGAAATGTGAATTTCCTTTTCGTTGCAGAAAGCAGGTCCACCTTCAATGGCATGATAACTCGTACGCTGACTAACATCATACACGATTCCCAGAATGGTTTTTTCGTTTCGTTGTAAGCCGATGCTGATGGCGAAGATGGGTAGCCCATGCAGATAGTTAGTGGTACCGTCCAACGGATCAATGATCCAGGTATAGTCATTCACCCCTTTCTGGTCAGTTCCTTCTTCAGCCAAGAATCCTGATCCGGGTAATAGTTTGCTTAATCGGTCGACCAGTTTTTTTTCTGATTCCTTATCGACATACGAAACCAGATTACTGGAACTTCCTTTTTGTTCTATTCGTGACAGGTCAAACCCTTCCAATTCCTTTCCAATGAAAGCACCAACTTCTTCACATAATGCAAGGGTTTCTTTTTCCAGCCACACCAGGTTCATCGCTTTCGGGTTTTATTTTTTACAAAAGATAATAAGATAATTAACACCGAAATCCAGGTGGCCGTTCGAGCCACCAACTCTCCCCGGTTTTTGTACTCTACGGATAACGTCAACGAATCAGGCGAACCACCGTATAAGTGGTGCATGTCGTCTGCACCCGGCCCTGGAGTTTCAAGCTGAAAGGACAGGATAAGCGGAACAACGATAAAAATAAGGGCTACGAGTAAATACGGTATCGAGAATCCGGAAGGTCTGAAAAATGAAAGGTAGAAGAATAAGTTAACAAGTAAGATCCAACAGGAAACCCCCAGGTAACCGGTATAGCGAGTCCAGGTGTGCCAGGCTGGTTTTACCTGAAGGGCATCGGCCAGGAAAATGAAATCATGATGCCAGGGTGTTTTCAGAAAGACGTACTCCAGACCCAACCAGAAGAAAATAATGGTCACTATCCCCAACCGGGTGCCGAGGTTCTGATAGGCAAAAGCATATCCAACAAAAGCCAATGTCAAGACAATGGCCTGTATCAATACCAGCA
>ERZ1066115.356-NODE-356-length-13087-cov-17.991329_pt1 | contig 13087 bp, 13 predicted proteins | sample MGYA00382762_ERZ1066115 | MGnify/ENA primary metagenome ERZ1066115 (study PRJEB33369, sample SAMEA5778345) | biofilm metagenome | biome: Industrial cooling water; feature: Water cooling tower basin; material: Biofilm | place: United Arab Emirates | collected... | reverse complement strand
CCATGGACGCCTACTGGAAGTACCAGTCCGAGAAAGAGCGCAAGCTGTACGCCATTCTCGACGGCTTCAACCAGAACAACGGCCACCTGTCGGTCACCGATGCCCGCTACATCAACGTCCTCAAGCTCTTCCTCGGCTCGACCCCGCCGCTGGAACTGATGGCCGCGCGCGGCTTCTCGATGATGGGCCGCCACATGCAGGGCGCCGGCCCGCGCGTCGCCTGCCAGATGCAGGCGGTGGACGAGTACCGTCACTTCCAGACGCAGATTCACTCGATCTCGAACTACAACAAGTACTACAACGGGATGGACGAGTTTGCCCACCAGCAATCCCGCATGTGGTACCTGTCGGATGGCAAGTCCTTCTTCGACGACGCAATCACCGCCGGCCCGTTCGAGTTCATGGTCGCCATCGGCTTTGCCTTCGAATACGTGCTGACCAACATCCTGTTCGTGCCGTTCATTTCCGGTGCTGCCTACAACGGCGACATGGCGGCGATGACCGTCGGCTTCTCGGCACAGTCCGACGAAGCCCGGCACATGACGCTGGGCCTGGAGTGCATCAAGTTCATGCTCGAACAGGACCCGGACAACCTGCCCATCGTCCAGCGCTGGATCGACAAGTGGACCTGGCGCGGCACCCGCAAACTGGCTTCCGTCGGCATGATGATGGATTACATGCTGCCCAAGCGCATCATGAGCTTCAAGGAAGCCTGGGAGATGTACGTCGAGGAAAACGGCGGCGCCCTGTTCAAGGACCTCGCCCGCTACGGCATCACCATCCCCAAGTGCTTCAGCCAGACCATCGAGGAAAAGGAACACGTGTCCCACCAGTCCTGGATCGGTTTCTACATGAAGCCGCAGGCGACGCCGTTCCACACCTGGATTCCGACCCCGGACGAAATGGATTGGCTGTCCGAGAAATACCCCAATACCTTCGACCAGTACTACCGTCCGGTGCTGGAGTTCTTCGACGCCCAGGAAAAGGCCGGCAACCGCTTCAACAACCAGACGGCGCCGATGAACTGCCAGGTCTGCGTCAGCACGATCAAGTTCAACGAGCCGGGCGACCCGATGGAAATGTGCTTCCGCGAGACGACTTATCAGGGCGAGAAATTCCACTTCTGCTCGGATCACTGCCAGGAAATCTTCGAGAACGAGCCGGAAAAGTACGTCCAGACCTTCATTTCCTCGCATCAGGTCCTGCAGGGCAATTGCGAGCCTGAAGGCGTCGATGTGAATGCCCCGGACTTCCAGCCCGGCAAGCAGATTCTCGACTACTGGAAACTCGACAAGCGGGCCCTCGGCGACTTCAACGGCTCCGAGGATCAGAAGAATTTCGCCGCCTGGCGCGAACAGGCCACCAAGAACTGAGGAGAACGCCATGACGATGCTGAAAACCCTGGCGCCGTATGAATTCAAGTCCCGCGACGCCCTGGAGAACTACAAGGGGCGCCAGCTGGTGTACATCAACTGGGAGCGTCACCGCATGTTCTCCCGCCCCTTCGTCGTCGCCCTGACGCCGGATACGCCGTTCTCGACGATTCTCGCGCAGATGGCCGAGTGCTTCAGCTATCACCCGGACTGGGCGCAGATCGACTGGGATAAAGCGATCTGGCAGAACGGCAAAAACAGCTTCACGCCGGATCGCAACAAGAGCCTGGCCGAGAACGGCATCGGTCACAAGGACCTGATCCGCTTCCGCACGCCGGGCCTGGATGGCATTGCCGGCACGGGATATTGACTAGCTGTTAGATATTAGGATCGAGGATCGAGTGGCCCACAACGCTTTACTCGATCCTTGATCCTGACTCCTGGATCCTGAAAATGAGCTACGAACTGACCATTGAGCCCCTTGGCCGGACCATCGAAGTCGAGGATGGCCAGACCCTGCTCGATGCCGCGCTGCGCGCCGGCATCTACCTGCCGCACGCCTGCGGCCAGGGCTATTGCGCCACCTGCAAGGTGTGCATCACCGATGGCGAGGTCGATCACCAGAACGCATCGAGCTTCGCCCTGATGGATTACGAGCGGGAAGAGGGCAAGGCCCTGGCCTGCTGCGCCACGCTGGAATCGGATGCGGTCATCGAAGTCGAGATGGAGATCGACGAAGACGCCCGCGACATCCCGGTCCGCGATTTCCCCGGCGTGGTCAGCCGGATCGAAGACCTGACGCCGACGATCAAGGGTATCTGGCTCAAGCTGGATGAAGCCCTCGACTTCCAGGCCGGGCAGTACGTCAATTTCAACCTGCCGAACGACCTCGGTCACCGCGCCTTTTCGCTGGCCAACGCCCCGTCGACCGGCGACGAGATCGAATTGAACATCCGCATCGTCCCCGGCGGTGCCGGCACCACCTGGATCCACAACGAACTCAAGGTTGGCGACAAGGTGACTGTGTCCGGTCCCTATGGTCGCTTCTTCGTGCACAAGTCGGCCAATGTGCCGTCCCTGTTCATGGCCGGCGGTTCCGGTCTGTCCAGCCCGCGTTCGATGATTCTTGATCTGCTGGAAGAAGGCAGTACCCTGCCGATCACGCTGGTGTACGGGGCCCGGAACCAAGGCGAACTCTACTACCACCAGGAATTCCTTGATCTGGCGGCGAAGTACCCGCAGTTCACCTATGTCCCGGCCTTGAACGACGAGCCCGCCGACAGTGGCTGGACGGGCTTCCGTGGCTTCGTGCATGAAGCCGCCAAGGCGCATTTCGATAACGATTTCCGTGGCCAGAAAGCCTATCTTTGCGGCCCGCCGATCATGATCGAAGCCTGCATCACCACCCTGATGCAGGGCCGCCTGTTCGAGCGCGACATCTACACCGAGAAATTCTTCTCGGCGGCCGACGCGCAACAGGTGCGCAGCCCGCTGTTCAAGCGGGTCTGAGCCACCGGAACCGTGATCGCGAGGCGGTCACGGTCGACTACCTGAAATTGTAAAAAAGCGTTTTTGCCGTTGACTTACTAACATCGTAGCGATTTAATTGCTAACATATTAACAACCGGTCCGATGTCCGGTCCCGCGAAAGAGGAGATTCCGATGAACTACCGCAAGCTGCTGGCCCTGGGGGCCGTGTCCGCATCCGTTTCCCTGTCTGCCATGGCGCAGGAGGTGACTTTCAAGATCGCCCACTTCCTGCCGTCGGCCGCGCCGACGCAGCAGAAGGTGCTGCAGCCCTGGTGCGACGAAATGGGCAAGGCTTCGGCTGGCCGCATCAAGTGCCAGTTCTACCCGGCGATGCAGCTGGGCGGTACGCCGGCGCAGCTGGTCGACCAGGTCAAGAACGGCGTTGCCGATGTGGTGTGGACCGGCCCCGGCTATTCCGCCGGCCGCTTCCCGGCCATCGAAGCCTTCGAGCTGCCGTTCATGGTCAAGGATGCAACGTCCAGCTCCAAGGCGCTGTGGAAGTTCTACCAGCAGCATGCGCAACCCGAATTCGCCGCCTACAAGGTGCTGGCTTTCCACACCGACGGTGGCCAGGCAGTGCACACCTCGAAGAAGGAAGTCGCGGGCCTGACCGGTTTCTCCGGCCTCAAGCTGCGTACCTCGACCCGTGTCGGCGCCAAGACCCTGGCGGCACTCGGCGGCCAGCCGGTGGCGATGCCGCCGGCACAGGTCACCGAAGCGATTGCCAAGGGCGTGGTCGACGGTTCGCTCGGTGCCTGGGAGCTGGTCTATCCGACCAAGCTGTCCGAAGTCACCAAGTTTCATGTGCAGCCGGCCGACGGCGTCGCCTACCCGACGGCCACCGTCCTTGCCGTGCTGATGAACAAGCAGAAGTACGACGGGCTGCCGGCCGACCTCAAGGCCATCGTCGACAAGACCACCGGTGAAGTGATGGTCGGCAAGTTCGGCGCGATGTTCGACGAAGTCGCTGCCGACACCAAGAAGCGCATCGCCGCCCAGGGCAACAAGATCACCACCTTCAGCGGTGTCCAGGTCGAAGCGATGAAGCGCGCCACGGCGACGGTGGAAGAAGAATGGGCCAAGCAGGTCGGCGAAAAGGGCTTGGACGGCAAGAAGCTGATTGCCGCAGCCCGCGAACTGACCGGCACGGTCGCCAAGTAAGTTGAACCGGGTCGCAAGGGGTTAATCATGCAGGATCCGATGGGGCTGCCGCACGAACTGGTCGAACACGACCGGGTCGAGCATTACCTGATCATCGCCGGCAAGGCGATGGCAGTGTCCGGGGGCGTGTTGTTCGTCGCCCTGATCATCATGTCGTTGGTCTCGATCATTGGCCGCAAGCTGGGCTTCGGCTCGGTCAATGGCGATATCGAGTTGATGCAGGCCGGGACGGCGGTGGCAGCGACGGCTTTTCTGCCGTACTGCACGCTGCTCGGCGAGCACATCAAGGTCGATTTCTTTACCGAGAACATGCGTGATTCCCTGAAGCGGCCGATCGACGGCATCGCCGAGCTGCTGCTCGGCGGCGTCTCGGTGCTGCTCGCCTGGCGCACGATACTGTCGGCTTTCGAAACCTACGAATCGCAGGAAGTGACGACCCTGGTCTCGCTGCCCTTGTGGATTCCGACGGCGCTGCTGGTGCCGGGCATCGTCTTGATGGCGGTCTGCGCCTTCTACCGGGCCTATGCCTCCTTCCATCCCACCAAGAAAATTCCGGGAGCCCACCAATGAGCGGTACCACCATCGGCCTGATCGGCTTCGGCTGTCTGCTGGCCATGCTCGCCGTGCGGGTGCACATCACGATGGCGATGTTCATCACCGGCGCCGGCATCTATCTCGTGATGAACCAGGGCGAAACCTCGGCCCTGATGTACACCCTGAACAACCTGGTCTATGCCCGGGTTTCCAACTACGACCTGGCGGTGATCCCGCTCTTCATCCTGATGGGCCAGTTCGCCACCCACGGCGGCTTGTCCAAGGCGCTGTTCCGCGCCGCCGGGACGCTGATCGGCCACTGGCGCGGCGGTCTGGCGATGGCCTCGACCGCAGCCTGTGCTGCCTTCGGCGCGATTTGCGGTTCCTCGCTGGCGACGGCCGCGACCATGGGCCAGGTGGCCCTGCCGGAACTGAAGGCGCACGGCTATTCCGGCAAGCTGGCGACGGCGACGCTGGCCGCCTCGGGGACGTTGGGGATCATGATTCCGCCGTCGGTGCCGCTGGTCATCTACGCGGTGCTGACTCAGGAGTCGATTGGCAAGCTGTTTGTCGCCGCCGTCGTCCCCGGCATCATCGCCGCCCTCGGTTACCTGCTGGTGATCGCGATCATCGTCCGCCGCGACCCGGCGGCCGGTCCGGCCGGCGAGAAGGTGCCCTTTGCCGAAATGATCAAGGCCCAGATCAACATCATTCCGGTGCTCTGCGTCTTCCTCGTCGTCATCGTCGGCATCTACGGTGGCTGGGCCAACCCGACCGAAGCCGCCTCGATTGGCGCGGCGGCCTGCGGCATCATTGCGGCGGTTTCCGGCGGCATGCGCACCAAGGACTTCCTGCAGAGCGTTTATGGCACGGCCCACGCCACCGGGATGATTTTCATGGTCCTGATCGGCGCCGACCTGCTCAACTCCAGCCTGGCCCTGTCGCAAATGCCGACCGAGCTGGCGACCTGGGTGCAGCACAGCGGCCTGCCCGCGCTGCTGGTGCTGTTCGCCATCCTGCTCATCTACATCCTGCTCGGCTGCGTGATGGATTCGCTGGCGATGATCCTCTTGACCATTCCCATCTTCTATCCGATGGTCATGGGTCTGGACTTCTTCGGCATGAGCGTCGAGGACAAGTCGATCTGGTTCGGCATCCTGGCGCTGATGGTGGTTGAAATCGGTCTGGTCCACCCGCCGGTCGGCATGAACCTCTACGTCATCAACAAGATCGCCAAGGATGTCCCGATGAAGGAAACGGCGCTGGGCGTGATGCCCTTCCTCGCTTCCGACTTCATCCGCATCATCGCGCTGGTTTTCTTCCCCACCCTGTGCCTCGGCCTGGTGCATTTCCTCGGCTGAGCGGAGTCTGAACCCATGATCAAGCAACACGTTAGCGGCACAGCCTACGGCGTCATCCTCAACGATGCCGTCTCCGTGCAAAAAATTGGTTCGCTCGAGGCGGCGCCGTACAAGGGCGCGCCCAAGGCGCCGGTGCTCTACATCAAGCCGGCCAACACCCGTGCCGCTTGCGGCGCCACGGTCGACCTGCCGTCAGGGGCAAATTCGGTTGAAGTCGCTGCCACCGTCGGTCTGGTGATCGGCCGGGCCGCCGCCCGCGTCAGCGCCGCCACAGCCCTGGATCACGTCAGTGGTCTGGTGCTCGCCGCCGATCTCAGCCTGCCGCACGCCAGCTATTACCGCCCGGCGATCAAGGAAAAGTGTTTCGACGGCTCGCTGCCGCTGTCCTCGGTCAAGCCGCTGGTGGACATCGCCGGCCTGACCCTGGTCACCGAAATCGATGGCGAAGTCGTTGATCGGCGTCCGCTCAACGACCTGATCCGCGAACCGGCGCAACTGCTGGCCGACGTTTCGGAATGGATGACCCTGAATGCCGGCGACGTGCTGCTCGTCGGCGTGCGCTACCAGGCGCCGCAAGCCAAGGCCGGCAGCGCCGTCCGCATCAGCGCCGAAGGTCTCGGCAGCCTGCAATTCACCATCGCCGAAGGAGTGGCAGCATGAAGCACGGTCGTATCAGTTACAACGGCGCCGTCCATCAGGTGACCGATGCCGGGGTTGAAAATGCGGGCCAGGTTCGTCTCGCCGACGGTCGACTGCTCGGCGAGGGCGAATTTCAATGGCTGCCGCCGGTCGAAGTCGGCACCGTGTTCGCGCTCGGCCTGAACTACGCCGATCACGCCAAGGAACTCGCCTTCAAGGCACCGGAAGTGCCGCTGGTCTTCCTCAAGGGGCCGAACTCCATCACCGGCCACAACGCCAAGACCCGCCGCCCGGCCGACGCCACCTACATGCACTACGAGTGCGAACTGGCGGTGGTCATCGGCAAGACCGGCAAGAACGTCAGCAAGGCCGAGGCAATGGAGATGGTCGCTGGCTACACCGTGGCCAACGACTACGCCATCCGCGACTACCTGGAAAACTTCTACCGCCCGAACCTGCGGGTCAAGAACCGCGACGCCTGCACGCCGCTCGGCCCCTGGCTGGTCGATGCCGCCGACGTGGCGAACCCGATGGCGCTCAAGCTGACCACCCGCGTCAATGGCCAGACAACGCAGGAAGGCACGACCGCCGACATGATCTTCGACATCGCTACCCTGATCGAATACCTGTCGTCCTTCATGACCCTGAATCCGGGCGACGTGATCCTGACCGGCACGCCGGAAGGTCTGGCCGATGTGAAGCCGGGCGATGTCATCGAAACCGAAGTTGAAAACGTCTGCTGTCTGGTCAACACCATCGTTGATGACCAGACCTGGTTCGCCACCGTTTAAAGAAAGCGAGAACCCCATGATCAAGCACATCATCAACGGCCAGAAGGTCGACAGCAAGGAGAGCTTCGAAACGGTCAATCCGGCGACCGGCGAAGTGATCGATACCGTCGCCAGCGGCGGCGAAGCCGAAGTCAATGCAGCGGTTGCCGCTGCCAAGGCTGCCTTCCCGGGCTGGGCCGCGACCCCGGTCAAGGAGCGCGCCCGCCTGGTGCGCAAGCTGGGCGAGCTGATCGCCGCCAATGTCGAGCCGATTGCCGACATGGAAACCGCCGACACCGGCCAGGTCACCTACCAGACCAAGAAGGTGCTGGTGCCGCGTGCCTCCGACAACTTCAACTATTTCGCCGAGCTGATCCAGCACATGCACGGCGAAACCTACGATTCCGACACCGGCCACCTCAACTACACGCTATGGCAGCCGGTTGGCGTCTGCGCGCTGATCTCGCCGTGGAACGTGCCGTTCATGACCGCGACCTGGAAGACCGCGCCCTGCCTGGCTTTCGGCAACACCGCCGTGCTCAAGATGTCCGAGCTGTCGCCGCTGACCGCCAACCGCCTCGGCGAACTGGCCCTCGAAGCCGGCATCCCGCCGGGCGTGTTCAACGTCGTCCATGGTTTCGGCAACACCGCCGGCGAGCCGCTGGTCGCCCATCCGGACGTGCGTTCGATCTCCTTCACCGGGTCGACCGCGACCGGCAACCGCATCGTCAAGTCGGCCGGCCTCAAGAAGTTCTCGATGGAACTGGGCGGCAAGTCGCCCTTCATCATCTTCGACGACGCCGACTACGAGCGCGCCCTCGACGCTGCCATCTTCATGATCTTCTCGAATAATGGGGAACGGTGCACCGCCGGTTCGCGGATCATCGTCCAGGCCGGCATCTACGACAAGTTCGTTGCCGATTTCGCCGCCCGTGCCGCCAAGATCAAGGTCGGCGACCCGACCGACCTGAGCACCATCATCGGCCCGATGATCTCCAAGGGCCATCAGGAAAAGGTCAATTACTACATCGAACTCGGCAAGCAGGAAGGCGCCGAAGTCGTCTTCGGCGGCGGTACGCCGGTGGTCGATGACAAGTTCAAGAACGGCTTCTGGGTCCAGCCGACGGTGTTCGCCGGTGTCGACAACAAGATGCGCATCGCCCAGGAAGAAATCTTCGGGCCGGTGCCGTGCATCATCCGCTTCAAGACCGAAGAGGAAGCGATCCAGATCGCCAACGACACCATCTACGGCCTCTCGTCCTACCTGTGGACCAACAACACCGGCCGCGCCATCCGCCTGGCCAAGGCCATCGAGTCGGGCATGACCTTCGTCAACAGCCAGAACGTCCGCGACCTGCGTCAGCCCTTCGGCGGCTCCAAGGCGTCCGGCACCGGCCGCGAAGGCAACCACTACAGCTACGAAGTGTTCTGCGAAGCCAAGAACATCGCCGTGTCCTACGGCAGCCATCACATCCCGCGCTGGGGCGTTTAAGGGCACACGGAGGAGACAACCATGGGAAAAATTGCTTTAGCCGCCAAGATCACCCACGTGCCGTCGATGTACCTGTCCGAGCAGGATGGGCCGCACAAGGGCTGCCGGCAGGCCGCCATTGACGGTCACCGGGAAATCGCTCGCCGCATGCGTGAGTTGAAGGTCGACACCGTTGTCGTCTTCGACACGCATTGGCTGGTCAATTCCGGTTACCACATCAACTGCGCGCCGAGCTGGGAGGGGATTTACACCTCCAACGAGCTGCCGCACTTCATCAAGAACCTGCCGTTCTCCTATGTCGGCAATCCCGAGCTGGGCAAGGCCATTGCCGACACCGCCACGGCGATGGGCGTGCATACCCGTGCCCACGACGCGACCAGCCTGGCGCCGGAATACGGCACCCTGGTGCCGATGCGCTACATGAACCCGGACAAGCAGTTCAAGGTGATTTCGGTCTCGGCGCTGTGCACGGTGCACAACCTGGCTGATTCCATGGTGCTCGGCCAAGCGGTGAAGAAGGCGATTGAAGAACAGTACGACGGCACCGTCGCCGTGCTCGCCTCCGGTTCGCTGTCGCACCGCTTTGCCCAGAACGGTGTGTCCGAGCAATTCCTGCACCAGGTCTGGGACCCCTTCCTCGAAACCGTCGATCACCACGTCGTCGAGCTGTGGAAAAAGGGCGACTGGAAGACCTTCTGCGGCATGTTGCCGGAGTACGCGGTGAAGTGTCACGGCGAAGGGATGATGCACGACACCGCGATGCTGCTCGGCGTGCTCGGTGGCGAAAGCTACACCGGCCAGGCCGAGGTGGTGACGCCGTACTTCGGCTCGTCCGGCACCGGCCAGATCAACGTCGTTTTCCCGGTTTGATTGACTCGTCGAAAAGAGCGTAAAGCCACGGTCGACCCCGCAGAGAAGCCAATTTTCAAAAGGATAAGGGAGACAAACATGGGTGAAATCGTCATGGCCATCAAGTGCACGCACGTGCCCTCGATGCTGATTTCCGAACAGCCGGGTCCGGCGCAGGGTTGCCGTCAGGCCGCCATCGACGCCGAGCGCGAGCTGGGCCGGCGCGCCGTCGAACTCGGTGTCGATACCTTCATCGTTTTCGACACGCACTGGCTGGTCAATGCGGGTTACCACATCAACAACAACGCGGTGCACCAGGGCAATTACACCAGCCACGAGTTCCCGCATTTCATCCAGGATTTGCCCTACGCCTTTCCGGGCAACCCGGAACTGGGCCGGATGATCGCCGAGGAAGCGACGGCCATGGGCGTCAAGACGCGCGCCCATGAAGTCGCCTCGCTCGACCTGGAGTACGGCACCATCCTGCCGATGCGCTACATGAACCCGGAAGGCAAGATCCGCGTGATCTCGATTGCCGGCTGGAGCACCTTCGGTTCGCTGGAGGAATCGCGCATCCTCGGCGAGGCGCTGGCCAAGGCCGTCGCCCGCAGCAACTGCAAGGTCGCCATCGTCGCCTCCGGCTCGATGTCGCACCAGATCTGGGAAAACCGCTTGGTCGAGCAGGGATTCAACACGATCAGCCGCGAGTTCAACAAGCAGGTCGACCTGCGCGCGCTGCAACTGTGGGAAGCCGGCGACTGGGGGCCCTTCCTGCGCATGCTGCCCGAGTATGCGCAGTACTGCACCGGCGAAGGCAAGATGCACGACACCGCGATGCTCTTCGGCGCCCTCGGCTGGGATCAATACCAAGGCAAGGCCGAGATCGTCTGCCCCTATTTCGAAAGCTCGGGCACCGGGCAGGTGGTGGTCAGCCTGCCGGTCGCCGGTATCCCGGCGTCGGCGCGTGGCGTCGGCATGGAAATGCCGGTTTCCTGAGCGTCGACCGTAAAAAATACCTGGAGAGGAACATGCCCCATCTGATCTACGAAATCACCGACAACCTGAACCTGGCCGAGGCTGACATTCAGGGCCTGCTGAAGAAGAGCAACCAGGTCCTGATCGATCAGGGGGGCATCTTCCCGACCGGCGGCATCCGCTCGCGCGTGCATTGGCTCAAGGATTACTGCGTCGCCGACGGCGCCCAGTCCAGCGATGCCTTCGTGCATGCGACGCTGAAGATCGGCGCCGGCCGTTCCGACGAGGCCAAGAAAAAGACCGGCGACGAGTTGTTCGCGATGTTGAGTGCGCACTTCGCCGCCTTCTTCGAGCGCCACGGTCTGGCGCTCTCCATGGAAATCGCCGAATTCAGCGAAGCCGGCACCTGGAAGAAAAACAACATTCACCCCCGCTACAAGAAGAACTGACAGAGGACAACAAGCATGCTCAGCCAAGACATCATCCAGGCCGCCGCCCAGCGCCTGCACGCCGCCGAACAGGCTCGCCAGCCGGTGCGCCAGATTTCGCTCGATCATCCCGAGATCACCATCGAGGACGCCTACGCGATCCAGAAGGCCTGGGTGCAGCTCAAGCTGGCCGAAGGCCAGAAGATCGTCGGCCACAAGATCGGCCTGACCTCGCGCGCGATGCAGATGTCGTCGCAGATCAACGAGCCGGATTTCGGCACCCTGCTCGACGAGATGGTCTACAAGGACGCCAGCGATATTCCTTGTTCGCGCTTCATCGACCCGATGGTCGAGGTCGAACTGGCCTTCATCCTCAAGGACCGCCTGGAAGGCGAGAACGTCACCATTTTCGATGTGCTTTCGGCCACCGATTACGTGGTGCCGGCGGTCGAGATCATCGATGCCCGCTGCCACCGTATCGACCCGGAGAGCAAGCGGCCGCGCAAGGTGATGGATACCATCTCCGACAACGCCGCCAACGTCGGCATCATCCTCGGCGGGCGCCCGATCAAGCCGATGGACATCGACCTGCGCTGGGCCGCCGCGCTGCTCTACAAGAATGGCGTGATCGAGGAAACCGGCGTTGCCGCCGGCGTGTTGAACCATCCGGCCAACGGCATCGTCTGGCTGGCCAAGAAGTTCGCGCCGCACGGCGTGGCGCTGGAACCGGGCCAGATCATCCTCGCCGGCTCCTTCACCCGTCCGGTCAAGGTGACGCCGGGTGATACCATCCACGTCGATTACGGCCCGCTGGGCAACATCACCGCCCGTTTTGTCTGATTTTGCCGAGAAAAGGACGTTGACCGTGGATATGCTCCTCAATCCCTTCAAGCGCGCGCTGGCTGCCGGCGAAACCCAGATCGGCCTCTTTCTCGGCCTGGCCAATGCCTACACCGCCGAAGTCGTCGCCACCGCCGGCTTCGACTGGCTGCTGATCGACGGCGAGCATGGTCCCAACGACCTGCGCACCATCATCGCCCAACTGCAGGCCCTGGCGCCGTACCCGGTGCGGCCGGTGGTGCGCACCGTCGACCACGACGTCGCCCGCATCAAGCAACTGCTCGACGGCGGCGCCCAGACGCTGATGGTGCCGATGGTCGAATCCGCCGCCGACGCCGAACAGCTGGTGCGCGCCATGCGCTACCCGCCGAACGGCATCCGTGGTGTCGGCACCGCGATGGCCCGCGCCGCGCGCTGGAACGGGGTCAAGGACTACTTCGCCCAAGCCGACCAGGAAATGTGCCTGATCGTGCAGATCGAATCGACCACCGGCCTTGCCGCCATCGACGAGATCCTCCAGGTTGCAGGCGTCGACGCGGTCTTCATCGGCCCCTCCGATCTGGCCGCGTCGATGGGCTACCTCGGCAATCCGGGTCACCCGGAGGTCAAGGCGGCGGTCGAAGGCGCGATCCGCAAGATTTCCGCCGCCGGCCTCGCCGCCGGCGTCTTCTCGGCCGACCCGGCGGCGGCCGAAGCCTACCGCCAGATCGGCGCCAGCTTCCTGCTGGTCGGCGTCGATGCCTTGCTGCTGCGGAACTCGGCGGTGGCCTTGGCCGACAAGTTCAAGGCTGCCGGGCAGACGGCGGCGGGTGGCGCGGCGTATTAAGCGATGGCGCAGCGCCTGTGCTTTTACCCGCCCCGGTTCCTGCCGCTCACGGCGGGGGGAGGCTGGGGCTCGGGGCGCTGCGTGACTTTGGCGATTCACGGTCAACGGCAGGAAATGCGGTTTTTGGCGGTTGACCGTGAATGTGCGGGGGGGCGGGGGGCTTGGCTGGGTTTGGTCCCGGTGCCCAGTTCCTGCCCAGGGTCTGCTTTGACGGCGGCTGGTCGGTCAGGTGCTTTGGTGGTTGCCGAGCGGCCTGTTTCCGCCTTCCCGGTGGTGGCGCGGTCAGGTTTCGCCTTGACGGCGCCTCAC
>ERZ1066115.355-NODE-355-length-13104-cov-14.325082_pt1 | contig 13104 bp, 5 predicted proteins | sample MGYA00382762_ERZ1066115 | MGnify/ENA primary metagenome ERZ1066115 (study PRJEB33369, sample SAMEA5778345) | biofilm metagenome | biome: Industrial cooling water; feature: Water cooling tower basin; material: Biofilm | place: United Arab Emirates | collected... | reverse complement strand
CCGGGCCTTCATCGAAACCAATGCGCTGAATGCGAAGATTGATATTTGATGGGTTGTAGGATCTCACGATTGTCTAGATTTTTCCCAAAAGTCTAGATTTCGTGGGAATTATCTGAACAAAGAGGCCACCCGCACAGAGTGGCCTCTTTATATTTCAGCGTCAAATTTTAGTGGCAGTTGTTTGCTTTAGCTATCGACGACGGACAGCGATCAACTCAAATGGGGTATTTACCCTAAAGTCTATCCGAGGTAGGTTCCCAAGTTGAGCTATAATTTTTCGTATTTAATATTTTTGGCATTTATAATCATTTTATCCTAAATGTATAAAAAAAATACCTTGGCCGTCGTGGCTGCTATCTTTCTATCTGCTTGCACCTCGATTCAACCTAATCCGTTTAGCACCTCAGAATTTCTTGAAGATGGCAGGCGCGACCTTGTTACCGCACAAGAAGGCGTTCAGGTCATCGGTGCCGAGCTCAGCTTGGATGAGGCGATTGCACGTGCCCTCAAGTACAACCTGGATCGGCGGGCAAAAATGCTGGATGAAGCGTTAGCTGTTAATCAGCTTGATGTCAGCCACTACGACATGCTGCCAAAGCTTCTGGCACAGGCAGGCTATACCGATCGCAACAACGATAAAATTACGCTGAGCAGAAATCCTGACGGCTCGATCAACAACAATCGAGTCACCACGCAGGAACGTCAGCACACCCTGGCCTCGCTTGGCGCCAGCTGGAGTCTGCTTGATCTTGGTGTTGGGTATTACAACACTCTGCAACAGGCTGATCGTGTGGTGATTGCAGCCGAAAAACGCCGCAAGGCAATGCATCTGCTGATGCAGGACGTCCGTTCCGCTTTCTGGCGTGCTTATTCGGCCCAAAAATTACGTGGCGAAGTTCAGCGCAATATCGAACTGGCCGAAGAAGCTTTGCTCGATTCGAAGAAAGCCGAGACCGAACGATTACGTAATCCGGTCGACGCGCTTCGTTACCAGAGACAACTTCTCGAAAATTTGCGGCTGCTCGAATCCGTGGATGCAGAACTGTCGTCGGCAAAAATCGAACTGGTAGCATTGATCAATGCACCACAGAATCAGCCTCTGAAACTTGCTGCGCCTGCAGAAAACCTCAATCGGGAACCGTTGGAAATCCCCGTCGAGGTGATGGAAGAAACCGCGATAACTTACAACCCAGACATTCGGGAACATCGCTACAACTCACGGATATCCCGTGAAGAAGTTCGCAAGACCTTGGTCCGCCTTTTTCCGAACCTGACTTTCAACTACGGTACTTACTACGATACCGACCGGTATCAAGTGAATAGCAATTGGCGGGAAGCGGGTATTCAGCTTTCCTTCAACCTGTTCAACCTGTTCACCGGCCCGATGCAGATCAAGCTTGCCGAGGCGGGAGTCGCTCTTGCAGACCAACGGCGCCTGGCGACCCAAATGGCTGTACTTGCCCAAGTGCACCTCGCCCGCCAGCAGTATGCGAATGCGTTGCAGCAGTTCGAGCGAGCCGACGCGATTTGGCAAACCGACGCCAAAATTGCGGAGCACATGAAAAATCGGCTGGCTGCACAAACGCAAAGCAAGCTTGATGTCGTTGCCAACCAAACGACAGCCATTCTCAGCATGTTGCGAAGGTTCCAGGCAATGTCTCAAGTTCAAGCCGCCGAGGCTCGGCTGCAAGCGACTCTAGGTATCGAACCGGCGATTGGCAGCGTGTTCGATATCAGTCTGGCCGACTTGGCCCGCGATCTCGGGCAGGCCAGCAATGTTTGGACAGGGCTGAAGCCGAAAGTAACGGCGAAGTGATGCGCGGAGTGGCCGTATGAAAACACGCCAGCGTTTGCGCGTCTTGTTCCTGTCCGGGCTGCTGCTTGCCACTCCGGTCGTGGCAGTTGAACGCCAGGCGGGAGCAGCAAATTCGACCATGCCTGCAACTACTGCGGTGAAAGCCGGATTTGAACGTCAGGATATTCGAGCCCAGTTGCTGCCCCGACGCTTTACGACAATTGCTGCCGAGATTGGTGCGAAAGTCAGCAGATTGCCGTTTCCTGAAGGAGCCTCGTTCAAATCCGGCCAGCTGTTGGTTGGATTCGATTGTTCGGTACAACATGCGATGCTGCAGAAAGCGAAGGCTGAACTCAGCGCCGCACAGCAGACTCATGTTTCCAACAAGCGTCTGTACGAGTTGAATTCATTGGGCAAACTCGACCTCGATGTCTCGGGTGCCAATGTGAACAAGGCGGCTTCCGAAGTGGGAGCACAGCAGGCTGTGCTTGGCAAATGCAGCATTGCAGCTCCGTTTTCAGGTCGCGTGGCTGAACAGAAGGCGCGTGAGCAGCAATTTGTACAGCCTGGACAGGCTTTGCTCGATATCCTCGACGACAGCGTGCTTGAACTGGAATTTCTTGTTCCTTCGGCTTGGCTGAGCTGGTTGAAGATCGATATGACTTTCCAGGTCGAAATCGATGAAACCCGAAAAACTTATCCCGCCAAATTTACCCGTATCGGAGCTCGTATCGATCCGGTCAGCCAGTCGGTCAAGGTGGCTGCTGCAATCGATGGCAAGTTTCCCGAACTGATTGCCGGCATGAGTGGGCGTGTTCGGGTGCAAGTACCCAAGTAAAACTTGTTTTCCCCAAGATTTCCTCAAGATCGAATCGCATCCACCTCTGAGGTTGATATGAAAAAGCACTCCCTTCCGCCGACCCGTTCCTTGACGACCGAACGCAATCCTCGCTTGGTGCGCCGCACACCCAGCCCGTTGGCGCTGGAGCAACGTTTCATGTTCGACGGGGCGGCTGTGGCCGATGCGGTTGTCGATACCGGCAAGGCGACCGAGACCAAGGTTGTCGATACCAATGCCCACCTGCTCAAGCTTGTCGACAAAGTCGCACAACCAGTACCGGGCGCATTGGTGGCAGCGCAGGCTGCAGCTGAGCGGATGGTGACCGAATTCATGGGGCGCACCGATGCCAAGCAGCAGATGTTTGCGCTGTTCAACGGCAGTCAAACCGGCGAGCCTTCTGCCGAATGGAGTGCTGCCTACGACAATTTGATGCGAGCATTCAAGAACGGCGATACACCGGTACGGGTCGAGTTGCGTAGTTCAGTTGAGATGCAGGGAGCGAAAGGTGCGTTCTCGGCCGAAGGAACGAGCGGTTCGGCGACCGTTTACCTGAATGCTGACTGGTTGGCCGGCAATTCCTTGATCGGCGGTGCCGATAGCGCTTCGATTGCCAGTGTCCTGGTTGAAGAACTTGGTCACTATCTCGATGCGACATTGAACCGTGGTGGCGATACCGCAGGGGATGAAGGGGAGATGTTTTCGCGGGTAGTGATCGACAAGGTCAACCCGGCGTCGATTTCCTTCCTATCCGGGCAGGAAGACCATCTGGTGTTGCAGATCGACGGCCAAGAGGTGGCGACGGAACTGGCGTCCTACACATTCATCAATGCTTATGAAATGGTGTATGACCAGGATAACGACACGCTTGGCAAGGCAGTTTCAGCGATCAGCACCGATGATATTGATGTTACCGAGCGCTGGGCCGACAAAGAGCAGAATTCGCACTACTTCAATGCGTCGAATGCCCTCGGCCAGGTTCGTGTCAATGACAGCCGGACTGAGTATAACTTCAGCGGCAACGACGTTTCGGCGTCCTCGATCATCATCGGTGGCAGTACCTACTATGGTTGGATCAGTCGCCCGATTAAAGCGAATGGCGTTGTTCGCGGCTTCTATTTCTGGATCGATAACGACTTTTCCAATTTTTCGGCAGCGCAGACCGATGGCAACATGGATGGCGACTCGAAAGTTCTGGATAACCGGGGCTTTTTGCTGGTAGTCGATCAGGCATGGTTTGATAGCCAGATTGCTGCCACCAAGATCACCAAATCAATCAGCAATACCAAGGACGGAGCCCTTGGATCGATCAATGTGGCCAATGTCGGCTCATCTTCCGACCGTGTCGATGCCGCGTTGAACAGTTTGCTGCTTCCCAATGGCGCTCCAACCCCGGCCAACGATGCGCGCAGCCTTGCAGAAGACAGCGGTCCGATTACCGGCAACGTGCTGAGCAACGATACCGATCCGAATCTGGATGCCCTGACGGTTTCCGGTTATACGATCAACGGTGTCAGCTACGGCGCCAACACGACGCAGACGATTGCCGGTGTCGGCAGCGTGACGGTCAACGCCAACGGCGATTACACCTTTACGCCGCTGGCCAACTACAACGGTCCGGTGCCTCCGATTACCTACACCGTCAGCGATGGCAAGGGTGGTACGGCGACGGCGGTGCTCTCGATTAGCGTGACACCGGTTAACGATCCGCCCGTCTCGACTAACGACTCGCTGACGGTTGACCCGAATAGCGCTGTATTTTTGAGCCTGGGTGATTTCGGTACTTACAGCGATCCCGACAGCGATCCGCTGGCCAAGATTGCGATCACCAGCTTGCCGGCAACGGGCTTGCTGGAATACAAGGACGCCAATGGAGTTTGGCTGAGTGTTACCGCCGGGATGGAATTCACGGCCGCCGAAGTCAATGCCGGCAAGTTGCGGATGACTGCGGGGACTGTTGATACCTCGATCGGGTTCCGGGTTTCCGACGGGACAGCGGCGAGCGTCAATGCCTATACCTTGACCATCGCGATGCCGACGGGTCCGACAGCGACCGCCGATAGCGGCACGGGTACGGCCTATGAGGCAAAGGAAGCCGGGTATAACCAAGTTGCGATCAGCGCCAGCGGCAACGTATTGACCAACGACACGGGAACCCGGATCAAGGTGACCTCGGTCTTCAATACCGCTGTCGCAGCTTCGGGCAGCACCAGCATTCAGGGCAAATACGGCACCTTGAGCATTGCCGCCGACGGAAGCTATACCTACACCCCGGATGCCACCTTCAATTCCACGGTCGACCAGCTGAACAGCGGAAATTCCGTCAGCGAAACCTTCAATTACACGGTGACCGACAGCAATGGGAAAACCGGAACCAGCACGCTGACCGTCAAGGTTAACGGGACCAACGACGCGCCGGTGGCACGCGACGATGCCAATTCGCTGAAGGAACTGGCAACCGCGAACAACGGCAATTACGGAACGGTAAGTGGGAATGTGCTGACCAACGATACCGACGTGGACAGTAGCCACGGCAGCTTGACCGCAGTGCAGCAAGGCATATCGGTAACGGCCACGGGGACTACTCAGTCGGATACGGTTCTGAATTTTTCGACCGTTCCCAGTAACGTCAAAGCTGATTACTACGTATATACATACAGTGGTGGTAGCCGTGGTGTGGCGCTTCTGGATGCAAACGGCGCTCAGATCCGGATTTCTCCTTCGTATACCAGCGGTAGTGCCGTTAATTTGACCGGTAAGGTCACCTATGCCGGGACTACGGCAACATCCTATTCGCTGTCGAATGGCGAAACCCTGTATTTCGCATTGAAAGCGGATGGCTCAGGTAGTGGTGGCACTGGCACCACGACGACATCGACTCAGTCAGCTGGTAACCAAATCAATATCAGCGCCCCGTCCGGAGCGATCAGCGCCGGTATGGCGGTTTTGGTGGATGGTGTCGCGAGCGGTCTGACGGTGACCGCAGTGACAACCGGTGCCGGGGGGACCGTGACCGGGGTGACCTTGAGCGGGAATCTGGCCCTGTCGAATGCGGCACTGACGTTTACTGCCGCCGCAGGTGGACCGATTCCCGGAAGTTACGGAAATCTGGTGTTGAATACCGATGGTTCCTATACCTACACGCTGACCAGCAACGCACTCAATGCCGGCGAGACCTATACCGAAAGCTTCTCTTACAAGGTCAGCGACGGTAGCGCGGAAAGTACGGCTACGCTCAAGATCCGTATCGACGGAACCAGCAATACCTATACGATCAGCGCTGTTAGCGACACTTTGACCGTGACGGAAGACAATGCCGGGACCTTGGCCAATATCCTGAGCAACGACCCGAATACGACCATGGTGACCGGTTTTACCTGGGGAGGGCAAACCGGTACCGTGGGTACGCCGCTGGTGCTCAACGGGATTGGAACCTTGAACATCACCAGTGCCGGACAACTGACTTTTACCCCTGCGGCCAATTACAACGGTGCGGTCCCGGCGGTTGTTTATACCGCTTCGGCAGGCGGTGCGGAGAAGGTTTCCGCGATGGTTTCGATCAGCATCACGCCGGCAAACGATGCGCCGACCAGTACGGATGATGCGGTCACCATCCTCAAAAATACCTCGGCGATCCTGACGCTTGGCGATTTCGGCAGCTTTAGCGATATCGACGGCGATGCGCTCGCCAAAATCAAGATCAGTACATTGCAAACGGCAGGAACGCTGGAATATCTGAGCGGTAGCAGTTGGACCGCCGTTACCCAGGATATGGAAGTCACCGTTGCCGACATTGCCGCCGGCAAACTGCGCTTTACGCCTGTGACCGATGCCATCGGCGACAACTACGCAACGATCGGATTCATGGTTTCCGACGGAACGGTCTATAGCACCAATGCCTATACCCTGACAGTCAATGTCAAGGATATTACCGTGACGCCACTGACTGGCAATCCGCCGCTCAATACCTTGCCTGCTCCCTCGACACTGGCCAATTACGAAACCCTGGCCTGGACAACCGGTTTTTCGGTTGCCGATGCCGATAACGATATCGCCAAGACCACGCTGACGGTCGCCAACGGCAGCTTGTCGATTACCGGCGGCGGTGGTAGCGGCAACGGTACTGCCAATAGCCCGCTGGTGTTGACCGGCGATAAGGCGACGATTGACGCGCTGCTTGCCAAGCTGGTGTATACCCCCAGTATTGGATTTGCCGGGACCGATACCTTGCGGATGAATACGGTCGACCAGGCGGGCAATAGCGATACCGATTTTCTCGACATAACCGTCACCGCCGACAATCGCACGCTAAGCGTTGACGGCACTACGGTCAACGAAGCGTCGCCTTATGTACTTTTCAAGGTGACGGGTGCGGCCGGCCAGCGCGTCAGTCTGCAACTTGCCGAAACCACGGCAGCGAACGGCAATGCCACGCTGGGCGCCGATTTCCTGCCCAACCTGGAATATTTCAACGGTTCGGCGTGGGTCGCTTATACGGGTGGAACAGTCATCATTCCGGCGACTGGAAATACGCTTCTGGTGCGTACCGCAATCTTGCAGGACACGCTCAACGAAGGCGCCGAAACGCTGAAGCTGATCGCCAAAAATACCTCCGGGACCGCGGCTGAAGGCACCAGCACGATCAAGGACGACGCCACGGGTGACGTTTATCTAGCCAGCAATAACAGCTTTACGAAAAATAGCGCAACCGATTCAGGCTATCCGGCTTATCTCGACGATGATCGGCCAATTACCGTCAATAACGTGACGGTTAACGAAGCCTCGCCCTTCGCGGTATTTACGGTCAACGGTCAGAGCGGGCAAGTTATCCGTCTGGCGACTGACAGCGGCACGGCAACGATCGGTACCGATACCGGCACTACCTTGCAGGTTAACAACGGCTCGGGCTGGGTAACTTATACCCCCGGAACCGATTTGACACTGGCCGGAAACACGCTGCTGGTACGCATTGCGATCACTCAGGACGCAACTTTCGAAGGCCAGGAAGCCTTTACCCTGGCCGTGACCAAGCAGAGCAGTGGCCGCACGGTTTACGGCACCGGTAACATCTATGACGACGGAACTGGCGACGTCTACCTTGAGAGCAATACCAGCGGCAATCCGGATACTTCAGGTACCGGCTATCCTGCCGCCCTCGATGACGATCGAACGATTGCCATCAGTTCCCCGACGGTGAACGAAGCTTCTGATATCGTCATTTTCACGTTGAGCGGGAATTCCGGGCAGACCGTCAGTTTGCAATTGTTCAACGACAGCATCAGCGGTACGGTCAGCGGCAAGGCGAATATTGACGCAACCCAAACGCTTAAAATCTGGGATGGCTTGCAGTGGGTGAATTACAACCCGAATGCCCTTCCCACTTTCGATGCCAATGGGAAAATTTTCGTTAGCGCGAATATTCAGCCGGAACAAGATACGCCCTACGAGGGCAGCGAAACCTTCAGGCTGCAGGCAAGTTTGTCGGGCAGCACAAAAACTGCAGTCGGGACAGCGACCATCGTCGACGATGGGACAGGGAAGAAATACGACGGCAGTTTCACGGCAGGGTTGCCGGCTGAAATTGGCACCAGTCTGGATGATGACCGGACGACACCTGCCCCGACGGCAACGCCTGCGCCGACGGCAACGCCTGCGCCGACGGCAACACCTGCGCCGACGGCAACACCTGCGCCGACGGCAACACCTGCCCCGACGGCAACACCTGCCCCGACGGCAACGCCTGCCCCGACGGCAACGCCTGCCCCGATGGCGACTCCTGCGCCAACGGTACTACCTGTTCCCACGGCGCAACCGACGCCTCTGCGTGCCGAGATGATTCAGAGCGCCAAGGCACCTTCGTCGCAGGCTGTTACTGCCGTCAATTCATCGTCAGGGAGCATTGGCAACAACGTTGCAGATGTCCGGGTAGATGTACCGCTGATGCCGCCATTGCTGCGTGTTCAGCCTACTGCGATCAAGGACTTGCCATCGTTGACCTTGGCCAATCAGGTGCCGGAACAGTATGCCGATAGCGGGGCGAAGGTGAGCTTTGCCATTCCTCAGGATGCGTTTGTCCATTCCGACCCGACCGAAGTTCTGACCATCACTGCAACAAAGACCAATGGCCAGCCTTTGCCGAGTTGGCTCAATTTCGATGCGGCAACCGGAACCTTCAAGGCCCAGACACCGCCGAATCTGGTCGGCGAGGTCAACGTCAAACTGACGGCACGCGATTCGAAGGGCCATGAGGTGACGACCATTTTCAACTTCTCCGTTGGCAAGAAGAAAGAAGCTGGAAGTGAGCCGCAAGGACGTGCCTCCTTGTCCAGCCAACTCAAGTCTGCAGGCGGTGAGAGCGGCTTCTTTAACGGGAAGACGACAACGCGGGCAGATGTGAAGAGAGCTGCACGAACTTGAGTGCCGACCATTCGATGGCAGGCGATTCGAATCGACCGCTTGCTGTCTTGCTTGGCTTATCCCGCAAGGCGCGACATGCGGTGTCTGTACAGGAATTGCAATTCCTGGCGGTCAACGAGACGCATGCGTTGACGCATTACCGGCAGGCCGCCTTGTGGTTGCAAACTGGCGGAGCCGTCTGCCTGTCCGGGGTTTTGCAGGTCGAAGCCAATGTGCCATACGTCCTGTGGCTCAATACCTTGTGCGAGCAACTGGCGCAGGGTGGGTTGCCGGGTGAAACGCAGCCGCGGCGGGTTGACTCGACCGACTGTACGGGGCGGCAGGCCGATGAATGGGGCGACTGGTTGCCTACGCATGCACTGTGGCTGCCCTTTGCCAGACAAACGACATCGAATGAACATCTCGACGGTGAATCGGTTTGTGCCGGTGGGATGTTGCTGGCACGCGATGAGCCTTGGTCGGACGACGAACTGAATCTGCTGGCCGAATGGATCGACACCTGGGCGCATCTGTGGCGTATCCGCCATCAACCGCCGCGTTTGCACTGGCGCGAATGGAAGCGACGCTTGCAACAGGCATGCGTCGTTCCGCCTGGTCGGCGTTGGTGGCAGGTAAAGGCAGCACGATGGGCTCTGGCGATATTGCTAGTGCTTGGTTTCCCGGTACGCATGACCGTATTGGCGCCGGGTGAACTGGTTCCGGCCAATCCGGCGGTGATCCGGGCGCCGCTGGAAGGAGTGATCGATGTCTTTCATGTCCAGCCAAACCAGGTAGTGGCAGAAGGTCAGCCGTTGTTCGGCTTCAACGAGGCCTTGATCCAGTCCAAGCTGGAGGTTAGCCGCCAAGCCTTGGCGACTGCCGAGGCCGAATATCGGCAAACCGTGCAGCAGGCGCTGACCGATGCAAAATCCAAGGCGCAATTGGCCATCCTGACCGGAAAAATCGAGGAAAAACGTGCTGAAACCGCTTTTCTCGACGACCAGTTGAGTCGTGCTCGGGTACTGGCGCCGCGGGCCGGGGTCGCGCTTCTCGACGATCCTTCGGAATGGATCGGCCGGCCGGTGGCGGTTGGCGAGCGCATCATGCGGGTTGCTGTACCGGCCGACGTCGAAGTCGAGGCCTGGGTTCCGCTGGCCGATGCAATCCCGTTGGCCGAGCAAGCCAGTGTCAGTCTTTACTTGAATGCCAGCCCCCTTTCGCCGGTCGATGCCGAGGTGCGCTATCTGGCGCACGATGCCGTCGAGCGGCCGGACGGGAATTACGCCTATCGGCTGCGCGCCAAGCTGGCCGCCCCGACCGAGCATCGTATCGGTCTGAAAGGTACGGCGCGTATTCAGGGGCGCTGGGTGCCGTTGGTCTACTGGATATTGCGGCGGCCTCTGGCGGCGATTCGTACTTATCTCGGCTGGTAAACGATACGCCATGTCTTTACCCCGTTTGCGCGAAGAGCTCGAACTTTTGCCCGGTCCGCGACTGGCCGACGGCCAGCCGAGCTGGACGCTCCACGATCCGGTACGCAATCGATTTTTCAACCTCGATTGGCCGACCCTGGAAATCCTCCGCCGTTGGTCGCTCGACGATGGCGAAGCGATCCTGGCCGAGATCTCGGCCGATACGACCTTGCATCTGGAAACCGAGGATATTGAGCGGGTCGTACGTTTCCTTGCCGAAAACCAGCTGGTGCGCCCAAACGAGCAAGCTTGTGCCCGGCAGTTTGCCGAACGTTTGGATAAATTGACCGGTAGTCGTTTCAAGTGGTTGTTGCACCACTACCTGTTTTTCCGGGTACCGCTGGTACGGCCGGACGCCTGGCTGGAGCGCTGGCAAGGTTTTGCCGGCTGGTTTTATAGCAGGCAATTCGCAGCGCTGACGTTGGCGGCATTGCTGCTCGGGCTGGGGCAAGTCATCCGCCATCGCGAGATCTTCATCGCATCGCTGGTCGATACTTTTAATTGGGAAGGCCTGCTGGCCTATGGTGTCGCACTGATCGCGGTCAAGATCCTGCACGAGCTGGGGCATGCTTTTACCGCCAAGCGTTTCGGCTGCCGGATACCGAGCATGGGCGTGGCCTTTCTGGTGATGTGGCCAATGGCTTATACCGACACCAACGATACCTGGCGGTTGACGAGCCGCTGGCAGCGCTTGCAAGTGGCTTCGGCAGGCATTGCGACAGAACTGATCATTGCCGCCTGGGCAACTTTGGCGTGGGCATTTTTGCCGGATGGGGCGTTGCGTTCGACGGCCTTTGTCTTGGCTACGACGAGTTGGATTGCGACGCTGGCGATCAATGCCAGCCCTTTCATGCGTTTCGATGGCTATTTCATCCTCTCGGACGCGCTGGATATGCCGAACCTGCATGAGCGTAGTTTTGCCCTGGCACGCTGGCGGCTGCGCGAATGGTTGTTTGCGCTGGGCGATGCTAAGCCGGAGACTTTTTCCCCGCGCCGAGAACTGGCGTTGACCTTGTTCGCGTGGGCGGTGTGGCTATATCGACTGGTAGTATTTCTCGGTATTGCCGTCCTTGTTTATAGCTTTTTCATCAAACTGGTCGGGATTTTCCTGTTTTTGGTCGAGATCGTCTGGTTTCTCGTCCTGCCGATCTGGCACGAGTTGAAAGTATGGGCCGTCCGTCGGGCGGAGATTCGTGCCAGCCGGCGTGCCCGGCACAGCGCCTTCGTTTTTGCCGCCGTGCTGCTGTTGACCGTGATTCCCTGGCCATCGCGCATCCAGGTCAGCGGCATTTGCCATCCGGCTGAAATCTGGCCCATCTTCGCTCCGGCCGGGGCACAGGTCAGCCGTAACGCCTTGCAGGAAGGCCTGGTGGTCGAAGCCGGGACGCCGTTGGTTGAACTTGCCGCTCCGGAGCTGGCATCGCGGATTCGGGCTGCGCAGGCGCGCGTCGAACGCTTGCGCTGGCAGGCAGTAACGGCGGGTTTCGATGCCGAGTCGCGGGCGCGCTTGCAAAGTAGCCAGGAAGAAATGGAAACCGCCCATGCCGAGTTGGCAAGTCTGCAGGAAGAAGCCGCCCGCTATGCGCCGGAAGCGCCGTTTGCCGGTGTTGTCCGCGATGTCGACCCGGATTTGGCCGTTGGCCAATGGGTGGCAAAAAATGAAAAATTGGCGATTCTTGTCGGCGGGAACGGGCGGGTAGTCGAAACTTTTCTTGATGAAAATGCGATCAAGCGGGTGCATCTTGGCGATAGCGGCTTGTTTTTCAACGATAGCCGCTCAAGCAGTGCATTGTCGCTGAAGGTGATCCGCATCGATGCCGATGCTACCCGGGTTTTGCCCAACCGCTTACTCTCGGTGCAGTCGGGCGGACATATCCTGACCCGCGAGCGGCGCAATCAAATCGTCCCCGAGCAGGCTTGGTATCGCGTCATGCTTGCGGTTGATGAAACTGCCGCTACCCCCGATAGTCAGGCTTGGCGAGGCAGTGTCGTGATTCGAGGTGCTTGGCAGTCGCCCGCATGGCCATTCGTTCGCAATGTGATGGCAGTCGCGTTGCGCGAAACAGGGTTTTAGAAGGGCGATTTCAAAGGCCAAGTGCAACATTCCTAGAGAAGGAGATGTTGCATGGGGAAATGCTACGAACACCTGAGTGGTGAGGAACGCGGGGCCATCATGGCAATGACGCTCGCGGGGCAAAGCCTGCGGGCGATTGCCGAGGTGTTGGGCCGATCGGCCAGTACGATCAGTCGGGAGCGCCGACGTAACGGCTGGAAATCGCCGACGGAGCGGGGCGTGATGGGGCGTCCGGCGATTGCAGGGGGCTATGATGCCAGCCGCGCACAAGCCCGGGCCAAGCGCTTGCGCCGCAAACCGCGACGTCCGCGCAAGCTGGGCCGGGAGCAGCCGCTATGGCGGCGGGTACGCCACGATCTGGAACAAGGCTGGTCACTGGAGCAGATCGCCGGCCGAGCGCGTAAGAATTTTTGTGTAAATGGCCATTTGGCAGAAAACTGCCGCGCCCCAAGAAGCGATGATGACCATCACGAGGCGGTACTGCAGCGGATTCGCACCTGCCTGCAGCAGCGCGAAAATCTCAAGATTC
>ERZ1066115.354-NODE-354-length-13115-cov-14.746861_pt1 | contig 13115 bp, 14 predicted proteins | sample MGYA00382762_ERZ1066115 | MGnify/ENA primary metagenome ERZ1066115 (study PRJEB33369, sample SAMEA5778345) | biofilm metagenome | biome: Industrial cooling water; feature: Water cooling tower basin; material: Biofilm | place: United Arab Emirates | collected... | reverse complement strand
AAAGCCGCATCCCGGCGCACCTGCGCACCGACGACTGGTTCTCCTTCTCGACCCGTGCCCGCGTGATCGTCTACAACAAGGGCTCGGTCAAGGCCGAGGATGTGCAGAACTACGCCGACCTGGCCAACCCCAAGCTCAAGGGCAAGTTCTGCTCGCGCTCGGGTTCGCACCCCTACAACCTGTCGCTGATGGCTTCGGTGATTTCGCACGAAGGCGAAGCCAAGGCCGAACAGTGGGCCAAGGGCATGGTCGCCAACTTTGCCCGTGCCCCCAAGGGCGGCGACACCGACCAGATCAAGGCGGTTTCGGCCGGCGAATGCGGGGTGGCGATCTCCAACACCTACTACGTCGCCCGCCTGCTGCGCTCGACCAAGCCGGAAGACCAGAAGATGATGGAAAAGGTCGGCATCGCCTGGCCCAACCAGAATGGCAGCGGCGCCCACATCAACGTTTCCGGCGGCGGCATGCTGAAGACCGCGCCGAACAAGGAAGCGGCGGTCAAGTTCCTCGAATACCTCGCCTCCGACGAAGCCCAGCGTTACTTTGCCGACGGCAACAACGAATGGCCGGCGGTCGCCAGCGTCAAGATCAGCAACCCGGGTCTGGAAGCAATGGGCAAATTCAAGGCCGACAGCCTGCCGGTCAAGAACCTGGCAATGTACGCAACCAAGGCGCAGATCCTGTTCGACCGCGCCGGCTTCAAGTAATCCCGCCGCCCCGGCGGGCAGCATTTTTGCCCGCCCTTACCCGTTTTTGCCCGCAACCACGGTCGACCGTGGTTGCGGGCAATTTTCATCGGGCGGCCGCGCAGTCGTCCTCGCCGCGTTGCCGGGCCAGGTATTCCTGCCACAAATGGCCGTAGCGGTCGGCAAAAGGCTCGTCGCTGACGGTGACGGCTTGAATCCGGTCGACCCGGAAGGTGCGGAATTCCTGGCGCAACTCGCACCATGCGCCGAGCGTCCAGCAATGCCCCCAGAAGACCAGGCCGAGCGGCCACAGGCAGCGTTGCGACAGTTCGCCGTCGCCGCGCCGGTAAGTCACCGCCACCTTGCGGCTGGTCGCAATGCCCTCGCGCAAGGCCGCCAGCGGCTCGCGCTGCGCCGCCGGGCGCATGAAATCTGGCGCCAGATAACGCTCGCTCAAGGCACTGATCCGCGCCTCCTCGGCGCGCGGCAAAACCGCCTCGATCCGCGCCAGCGCACTCGCCGCCGCCGCGCCCAAGGCCGCATCGCCGCAGGCCGCAACCAGCTTGGCGCCAATCGCCAGTGCTGCCAGCTCGTCGCCGGCAAACATCAAGGGCGGCACCTGGAAATCGCGGCGCAGCCGGTAACCGACCCCGGCTTCGCCATCGACCGGCACCCCGGACAACTGCAAGGCGGCAATGTCGCGATACACCGTGCGCTCCGACACCTCCAGCGTCGCCGCCAGTTGCGCGGCCGTCACCACGCGGCCGTGACGGAGCAATAACAGGATACGGAACAGGCGATCAACCGGACGCATGGCAAGTGACTCGAAAGCAAGGGCGAGGTGGCAGCAGCAAGCCGCCAGGAAGCGCAGCCTAGCACGCCGCCGCGAGGCCCGCGCCAAGACTCCTGACACCAGGCTGTCAGGAGCACCGGCCGACAATGCAGCGCATCCCGGCAACCCGCCGGGCCACACTCACCGGAGAAAAAAGATGAACACCCCGATTTGCTGGTTCGAAATCCCCGTCGCCGACCTCGACCGCGCCACCCGCTTCTACCAGGACATTCTCGCCACCCAGCTGCGCCCGGAAAACTGCGGCGGCCACGCGATGGCCATCTTCCCCTACGCCGAAGGCCAGCCCTCGGGCGCCCTGATCGCTGCCCCGCAACTGCAACCCAGCGCCCAAGGCACACTGATCTACCTCAACGGCGGCGCCGACCTCAACAGCGTCCTCGCCCGCATCCCCGCCGCCGGCGGCCGCATCGACATGGCCAAAACCGACCTCGGCCAAAGCCCCGACGGCAAAGCCATCGGCCACATCGCGCTGTTCATCGACAGCGAAGGCAACCGGGTCGGGCTGTACTCGCCGAATTAAGGCGGCCAGCGGCGCGATTTACGGCGCGATTTACGTCCTGATTTGCGGCCTGACTGACGACCCGATTTCCGCCCCCAAAACCGCCCGGCGCAAGTGCCAGGCGGTTTTTTACGTTTTTCACGGTCGACCGTGAAAAAGCGGGAAATTGCACGGAACAAGGCGGCGGATCGGCCAAGGCGCTGGCGGCGGCCTGCTCCGACCCTTGCTGCGCTTGAATTGCTAGCGAATGGCCTGCGCAACGATGGGGGCCAGCAGCGCGACCGCGATGCGCACGCGGTTTAAAACGCAACTGGTCTATCCACCTGCCGCAGTGCTCAGTAAGCCGTTGCCGCACGGGCGGCCTGATCGTAGCGGCCGGACAACTGGCGCAACACGCGGGCGAGATCCCCCAGGCGCGCATTTTCTTCTTCCTGACCGGAGAAACCCGGCATCAGGCAGGCTTCCCGCACATCGCGGTAGCGCTGGCAGAGGGCCGCCCCCTCCTCGGTGGTGGCAAAAAAGACTTCCTTGCCGCGCTTGGTGCTGCTCAGCAAGCCCATGCCCGAGAGCTTCTTGACCGAGTAGCTGACCACATGCGTGTCTTCGATATTGAGGACAAAACAGATATCGGCCAGGCGCTTTTCCGTCCGCCGGTGATTGATGTGGTGCAGGATCAGGACATCCACCGGCGCCATGTCCTTGACCCCGGCCGCCCCCATGCAACGAATCAGCCAGCGATTGAAGGCATGGGCGGCAATGATCATCCCGAACTCGAATTCGGATAGTTCCGGTGATTTGTCCGAAACCAGATGCGAGGACGAGACGATCCGCTGGCCGACCGGCGGAACAGCGCTTGTTTCAAGCTCAGAGACGTTTTTCGTGCGACGGGTCATGCGCTTCTCTCCAGGAATTTGATACGGATTATAGCGAATGTTATGTTGACTTTTTATCGACGTTTTCTTAACGTTACATCGCCATGTTCATGCATATCTAACCGGGCCGACTCGCAACACTCCCCCGCCGAGCCGGCCCGGCGCATGCAGTGGCATCCATTCCAGACAATAACGAGGAGAATTCCATGCTGAAAACCTTTGCCGCCCTTGGCCTCAGCAGCGCCCTGATGTTCTCGTCAGCCGCCGTGCTTGCCCAACAGAAATGGGACATGCCGACCGGCTATCCGACGTCCAACTTCCACACCGCCAACGTCCAGCTTTTTGCCAAGGATGTTGAAAAAGCCACCGGTGGCAAACTGACGCTGACCATTCACGACGGCGGTTCCCTGTTCAAGGCCAACGAAATCAAGCGTGCGGTTCAAGGCGGCCAGGCCCAGATCGGTGAAATCATCATTTCCGGTTATTCGAACGAAAACCCGGTCTTCGGCGTGGACTCGATTCCCTTCCTGGCCACCAGCTATGGCGAATCCGAAAAGCTCTGGAAGGCCAGTAAGGCGGCCACTGAAGCGCATCTCGCCAAGCAGGGCCTGAAAGTGCTGTACGCCGTGCCCTGGCCACCGCAAGGGATTTTCAGCACCAAGCCGATCAATTCCGCAGCCGACCTGAAGGGCGCCAAGTGGCGCGCCTACAACCCGAACACCAGCCGCATCGCCCAGATCGTCGGCGCCCAGCCGGTCACCGTGCAGGCCGCCGAACTGACCCAGGCACTGGCCACCGGTACGGTCAACACCTTCATGACCTCGGGGGCCACCGGCTACGACAGCAAGGTCTGGGAACAGGTGAAGTATTACTACGATGTCAGCGCCTGGTTGCCGAAGAACCTGGTCATCGTTTCCAAGAAGGCCTTTGACGGCCTCGACAAGCCGGCTCAGGACGCCCTCATGAAGGCCGCCGCCGAAGCGGAAACCCGTGGCATCAAGATCAGCCAGGAAAAGAACACCTGGTATCTCGAGCAACTGGCCAAGAACGGCATGAAGATCGAAAAGGGTTCGCCGCAACTCCATGCTGACCTGAAGAAAGTCGGCGAGCAGATGATCGCTGACTGGGTCAAGCAAGCCGGCCCCGAGGGCCAGGCCATGCTCGACGCCTATCGCAAGTAAAACGCCGACCGCGTTTCCCCCTGGCTTACTGACGAAAGGGCCTTTCCCCGGAAAGGCCCTTTTTCTGGAGAGTTTCCATGCGCAAGCTGATGGACACCCTATTCGACCTGGCCGGCTATCTGGCCGGATTCTTCCTGATCGCGACCCTGCTCGCTGTCCTGTCCAGCATTTTCGGCCGGCTGATTCCGGCGCTTGATCTGCCGGGCGCGGATGCCTATGCCGGCTATTGCATGGCGGCAGCCGGCTTCCTCGCCCTGGCGCCAACCCTGCGCCGTGGCGAACACATCCGCGTGACGCTGATCTTCAACCAACTGCCGGCGCGCGCCCAGCACTGGCTGGATATTTTCTGCCACCTGGTTGCGCTGGGACTTTCCGGTGCGCTGGCCTGGTTCTCGATTCGCCTGGTGCTGCAAAGCCGTGAGTTCTTCGACATCTCGACCGGCCTCGACGCCACCCCGCTGTGGATTCCGCAGATTGGCATGGCCGTCGGCACCAGCCTGTTCGCGCTGGCCTTTCTCAATGACCTGATCCTGTTGCTGGCCGGACAGACCCTGCGCGACGCTTCGCCCGATGGCGAACCGGCCCGTATCGAATAAAGGGGGACCGCCATGGACCTGACCATTACCCTGCTGCTCATCGTCACCCTCTTCGTCATTCTCGGTTCCGGCGTCTGGATCGGCCTCGCCCTGACCGGCGTCGCCTGGATCGGCATGGAGTTGTTCACCAGCCGCCCGGTCGGCGATGCGATGTCGATCACCATCTGGAGCTCGGCCTCTTCCTGGACGCTGACCGCCCTGCCGCTCTTCGTCTGGATGGGCGAAATCCTGTTCCGTACCAAGCTCTCCGAAGACATGTTCAAGGGCCTCGCGCCCTGGCTGGAGCGCCTGCCGGGCCGCCTGCTCCACACCAACATCATCGGCTGCACCATCTTTGCCGCCGTCTCCGGCTCTTCGGCCGCCACCTGCGCCACCATCGGCAAGATGACCCTGCCCGAACTCAAGCGCCGTGGCTATCCGGAACACATTGCCATCGGCACCCTGGCCGGCGCCGGCACGCTCGGCCTGCTCATCCCGCCGTCGATCATCATGATCGTCTATGGGGTGACGGCCAATGTCTCGATTGCCCAGTTGTTCATCGCCGGCGTCATCCCCGGCTTGCTGCTGGCCGGCCTGTTCATGGGCTACACCATCGTCTGGGCGCTGCTCCACCCGGACCAGATTCCGCCGGCCGAGCAGAAATTCACCTTCTTCCAGAAGCTCTACGAATCGCGCCACCTGCTTCCGGTCGTCTTTTTTAATGATACGGCGACCACCGAGATCTACACCGGCCTGGCCACCGCCACCGAAGCGGCGGCCCTCGGCGTGGTGGGGTCGATGGTGGTGGCGGCCGTGCAGGGCGAACTGAACTGGAAGAATTTCCGCGAAAGCCTGCTCGGCGCCACCCGCCTCTACTGCATGATCGCGCTGATTCTGGCCGGTGCCGCCTTCCTGACCCTGGCGATGGGCTACCTCGGCCTGCCGCGCCATCTGGCGGAATGGATTTCCAGTCTGGGCCTGTCGCCGCTGATGCTGATCATCGCCCTGATGGTGTTCTTCATCATCTTGGGCTGCTTCCTCGACGGCATTTCCATCGTCGTGCTGACCATGGGCGTACTCCTGCCAACCGTTGAAGCCGCCGGCTTTGATCTGGTCTGGTTCGGCATTTTCGTGGTCCTGGTGGTTGAAATGGCCCAGATCACCCCGCCGGTCGGTTTCAATCTCTTTGTGCTGCAAGGCATGACCAAGAAGGAAATCACCTACCTCGCCAAGCATGCCTTGCCGATGTTCTTCCTCATGGTCGGTGCGGTCCTGCTGCTCTACTTCTTCCCGGGTTTCATTACCTGGCTGCCGCAACAGATGGCGGGCTGAGAGGCAACATGAGCACCCCGTCGTACACCACCCCACGCCTGCTGCCGCTCGGCGACAGCGCGTGGACCGTCGAGTTTGCCCAGCACATCGACCCGGCCATCCACAGCCGGGTGATGGCCCTGGAGGCGCTGGTGGACGAAGCACGTCGCCATGATCCGGTCTTTGCCGGCATCGTCGACATCGTGCCCACCTTCCGCTCGCTCACCGTGCATTACCGCCCGGACACGGACCCGCTCGGGCTCGGCGAACGTCTGCTCGCCCTCGCCGGGCAGGCCGAAGCCAGCCCCCTGGGCGGACGCCACTGGCTGCTGCCGGCCTGTTTTGACCCGGAATTCGCCCCCGATCTAGCGGTCGTCGCCGAACGCCACGGCACCAGCCCGGCGGATGTGGTGCAGACGCTCTGTCAGACTGCCTTCCGGGTCTACATGATCGGCTTCATGCCGGGCTTCCCCTACATGGGCGGCTTGCCCGCCAGCCTGCACACGCCGCGCCTGAGTTCGCCACGCAAGTGCGTGCCGGCGCGCTCCATCGCCATCGCCGGCGAGATGTGCGCGGTCTATCCGTGGCAAAGCCCGGGCGGCTGGAATCTGCTCGGGCAAACCCCGGTCGATCTGTTTGTCGCGCAGGACAATCCACCTGCCCTGCTCGCCTCCGGTGATTTTGTGCATTGGCAGGCGGTCGACCGTGGCGAATATGCCGAAATCGAACGGGCACTCGCCTGCGGCGACCTGCATCGCCAGCATTTTTTGCACGGAGGCACCGCATGAACGGCTGGCTCGATGTGATCGACGGCGGCCTCGGCAATGCCATTCAGGACGCGGGCCGCTACGGCTACCGCCACATGGGCGTGGCCGTTTCCGGCTTTCTCGACCCGGTTTTCGCGGCTTGCGCCAATGCGCTGGTCGGCAACCCGGATGATGCAGCCGCCATCGAAATCCGTGGCCTCGGCCCCAGCCTGAAGGTTCGCCAGGGCCCGCTACGCCTCGCCCTGAGCGGCTCGATCAGCGCCAGCATCCTGCGCCACGGCGGCAGCACTCAGGAATTGCCCGCCTGGCACAGCGCCACGCTGGAGACCGGCGACATCCTCAAATGCGGCGCCGTCAGCGGCGGCACCGCCTATCTGGCGATCAGCGGCGGCATTGACCTGGTCCCGCAACTCGGCAGCCGCGCCACTTATCAACGCGCCGGGATCGGCGGCATTGACGGTCGCCTGCTGGCAGCCGGCGATGCCTTGCCCTGCCATCGCCTGACCCGCAACGAATATCGCGAATACCGTGGCGAACCCTGGCAACACCCGAGCGGCCCGATCCGGCTGCTTCCTGGTCCGCAGGTCGATCACTTTGCCGATGGCGAACTGGCGCGTTTCCTCGCCGCCACCTATTGCGTCACCCGCGACAGCGACCGCATGGGCATGCGCCTCGACGGCCCGGCCCTGGCCCACCGCAGCCCGGCCCACGCCGACATCGTCTCCGATGCCGTCACCCCGGGCACGCTGCAAGTGCCGGGCAACGGCCTGCCCATCCTGCTGCTGGCAGACTGCCAGACGGTGGGCGGCTACCCCAAGATCGCCACCGTCATCCGCGCTGATCTGCCGCGCCTGGCCCAATGCCGCGCCGGCGATTCCCTGCGCTTCACCACGGTCGACCTGCCGCAGGCCCGCGAAATCCAGCGCCAGGAAGCCACGCGCCTGACCCGCTGGCAACAAGGCATCACAACCTACCTGCCCGCCGGCTACCTCGACGAAAATGCGCTCTACACCTGCAACCTGATCGACGGCGTGGTGCGCGCCGAGCCGCCGATCCGTGACTGACTTTTCCGGAGCCCTCCGCATGTCCCAGACCATCAACCTGAATGCCGACCTCGGCGAAAGTTTCGGCGCCTGGCAGATGGGCAATGACCCCGCCTTGCTCGACCTCGTCGGCAGCGCCAATGTCGCCTGCGGCTTCCATGCCGGCGATCCGCTGGTCATGCGCCAGACGGTGCGCGCCGCCCGCGAACGCGGGGTGAGCATCGGTGCCCATCCCTCCTTCCCGGACCTGCAAGGTTTCGGGCGCCGCAGGATGGACATCCCGGCAGCCGAACTCAGCGCCATGCTGATTTATCAGATCGGCGCCCTGCAGGCGCTGGCCGCTGTCGAAGGCCACGCCGTCAGCCACGTCAAACCGCATGGCGCACTGAACAACATGGCCTGTGCCGACGCCCAGCTGGCCGACGTCGTCGCGCGTGCCGTGGCCGCCGTCAGCCGCGACCTGATCCTGCTCGCCCCGGCCCATTCGCAACTGGCCCTCGCCGGCACCCGCGCCGGTCTCCGGGTCGGGCTGGAAGTCTTTGCCGATCGTGCCTACCAGGATGACGGCCAACTGGTGCCGCGCAGCCAGCCCGGCGCGATGATTCATGGCGCCAAGGCCAGCCTGGCGCACGTCCTGCGCATGCTGGACGCCGGCGGCCTGGTCAGCCAGAACGGCAAGGTGCTAAGCACCGCCATCCACAGCATCTGCGTCCACGGCGACGGCCCCGAAGCCATCGCCAGCGCCCAACACATTCGTGACGGCCTCAAGAACGTCGGCTACACACCAGGCACCTTGCCGGAAGCCCTCGCCGCTTAGGATTTTCGTCAGACTTACCCGGCAATGGCGACGCCTCCGTGCGCCACCATTGCCGGGATCGACGTACTCGTTCCAGACAGCTGACCGCAGCAGCCCCAGCCGCTGCGGTTTTGGCCACCGGGTCAGCGGCCCACGCAATCCCTCCCGCTCGACAGGCCGAGGATCAGCCGGAGCCGGGCTTGGCGGCTATACACTTGATTCGGGGTGGGCAATCTCGACGCGAGTGCCGGGCGGTTTTTGGGGGTTTTCGCGGTCGACCGTGGGAAGGGGAAATTCGGCAGGACTGGGCAGATGATCAGCTGAAAAACAAGCTCACGGCCCGAATCAGAAACGAGTACGTCCAGCCAGGAGCGGAAATTGGCCCTTGCCGGTAAGCCGTCATTCATATGGCTGCTCTGAAACCAGTCTTAGCAGCAATTTCTGCTCCTCGGCCTTTGTCGACGTTCAGGTACCTGGCCGTTTACGTCTGCTATACCCCGCATGCCTGCCGGTCAGGTCAGGGCGGCCCCAACGGCACACTCCTTATAGCTCACCAGTAAGCCACATCGAAAATCTCGCTTCCGAAAATTGGAACTAATCGGAGTTGCTGTCGAGGGAAACTTCATTTGCCAGCTTGAACAGCGGCATATATCAATCACTTTGAAGGAGTTTTCCATGAGAAAGTCTAGCAACACCAAAGGGCGTCCCACCCCGACCACTCCCACTGCCGCCACCCGCGCACAAAAGGCCGTGTCGCTTACCAACGGCGGCTTTGTCTCCAAAGGCAGCTACGTTGGTCGCCTCCAAAGAGCGGCCGATAGCAATTTCGGCAAATCTGGCGCCAAAGAATAGGGAGGAGAACCAGCATGGCTACCAAAGACGATCTTGATAACCACGCCAACCAACTCAACCCCAACAACGACGCCTACTGGGAATCCAGGGGCTGGGATGAGCGGCCGGAAGACTGGGAGGATCGCCAGGACTCCAGCGATCTGTTGCCGACTGGTTGATCAGTGAGGCATTTCGGCCAAGGGGTTGAACCAAACTTCAGTCCCTTAGCCGTTAGATGATTCAGATTCCGTTTCCACCACCGCTCGTATCCATCATCACAGACAATCCAATGCTTGGGTTTTCCTTTTTCACGAACCAATAAAGGGCTAAACAGATGGGCGACAACGAGCATTGGCGTCGGCGGCCCGGGATAAACCCCGTCCTCGTCAGGATCAAAGGCTGACTTCCATATAGAAAAGAACTCGATGCCGCTGAAGAGAGTCGTTTCATCTCGCCAACTCGTGATTCTAGCCGGGTCCTCTTTGAACCAAGCCGCCATTTCTTTGACGCCAGGAGGTTTGTCCGGCGGAACGTGATTTCTATGCCAAAAAACTATAACCGCTAAGAACTCGAGCAGCCTCGCAATCGACTTTTCGAATATTCCACGCTTTGGCGGTTGTCCATGTCTCATGAAACGATTGGTGCCCGACTCCAATTCAATGGTCGGAGAGAGCCGGGGCATGACCAATTCGAAGAGAGGGAATGGTTCGAACTTCCCATTGGTGTAGTGAGAGCAAAACTCGACATCCCAGCAGGACAGAACAAGAAAGAGAAGTTGTTCAGCAAGGGGCTTCGCGCTCTCCAGCAGACTTTTCAGATCTTCTGCTGCCGAAAGTTTTTCTCGCAACTCTTGGACATCGCTGGCCTCCTCTTCATCGCTATCGCAATAACTAACGATCCATTTAAGGCAGTCCATGAGGACTTTTTTGGCACTGTCGGTATCACTGGTCTTTGCTGCATCGAATAGCGCATGGCAGTACAGATCAAACTGCCTCGCCACTGCTATTGACTCTATGTATTCCTTTCCGTACCCCGGACTGAACCAGAATATGAGATCGGCAGTGGGGAGCCCGATTCCGGCCTTCCATGAAGGACTCCGTGAAATGATCTCGTCGACTTCTTCCTCAGTCCAACCGTCCTTAGATTTCATCTGCTCTTTGACGTGGGCTGCTATCTGCCCCCTTAGAATCTCAAATTTTTCCGGTGCCGGAGTCCAACCGACTTTGAACCGATTTCGCCATGTCCTTTCGGAGACTCCTGTTCTCGCCTCCAAGAAAGCGGGAAGTTTCTTCCCATGAAGTCGCTCAAGAATGAGGGTAGAAAACTGGTTATACATAGCTAACTGGGTCGGGCTTGGTGGAGTTCAGTGCAGCTTCGAACTCGCGCTGTTGTAGATGTCGGCAAGGGATAGTCCCTACCATCGTCGGCTGAACGGCAGGTAACAGGTGCATGCCGCCCAATTCTGTCCGGAGGCCCAAGGGCAGTTTTGCACCGAATTAAGGCCTCGAGCCAAAGATAATAGGCGGCATCTCGGCCAAAGCCGCCCTTGTCGATTTCAATGAAAATGGCCGGTTCCGATTGCTGACTGGCCATCGGCAACTTGACCCAAATTAGTTGGTAATGGTGTAGCTACCCGACACTATTGCCTATGCATACGTCTGGGCTTATGATCGATTCTATATACGGATCGCATAGCGAAGCTTTGGTTCGCTGTGGCAAGAGAATTTGGAGAACGGTCGAATGGATGAAGATATCGTCGCTCAGGGTCGCAAATCGTATTGGGCCAACAAAGGAACAATGGACTCTCCCTATGATTTCGGCTCGCCGGAATACAACGATTTTGAGCGAGGCTGGGTTCAGGCGTGTAAGCGGGATACCTCTCACTCGTGCGATGGGATTGCCTACACCCGAATGAATGCAAATCTGAGTCACGGAGATGCCGCCGAAGAAACCAAGAGGCAGGAGGCTTCGGCCTACGCGAAGGCATCAGGAGGCTAACTGTAGCGGCTCGCATTTGAAACCAGTCGGGCTCGCTTCCATCGCTGCCGATGACCGCTTTCAGGCGGGCGTGATGGAGGTGCTGTTTCGTCTCAGTTCGGCCACAAGCGGCCTTTCGAAGATACTGCCAGAAAGCTGCCGTAGCGCCTCTCAGACCCGTTCGGCATATTGCTTTGCTATACTGACCGCAAGAACGCTAATCCGCTGACAACAATGCGATTTGAGCAGCCAATCCCACGTCAACAATATCAATTGTTATACGGACCTATGCGTCCGTGTGAACACTGTTATGCATCTTAGAGGAGTTCCCTGTCCATGGCAGGATTGAGAGTTTTCGTTTCATCTACTTGCTATGATCTTTCGGTCATTCGCTCACAATTGCGGATATTCATTCAAGGGCTAGGTCATGAGCCATTGATGAGTGATTACAGTGATTTGCTCTATGATCCACGGATCCATACCCATACTAGCTGTGTTGACGAAGTGGCTTCTGCTGATGTGGTTGTATTAATAGTCGGCTCTAGATTTGGCGGAAAAACTGTTCCTGAAGCTTTGGCAAAACTTGACTTTGACAGCCTGAAAAAGGAAAGCAAAAGCATTGAAAGCTTAAAGAAGCAGGACAACCTTTCTGTTACACAGCTCGAAATTTTGAAAGCTGTTGAATCTGGCATCCCTGTGTTTACTTTTGTTGATTCGGCCGTATGGCATGACCACTCATTGTATGAGAAGAATAAAGATAAGCCGATAATTAGCGAAATTTCGTTCCCTTCTATTGAAAAGCCAGAAACCGCTTCCTTTATATTTGAGTTTATTAATTTTCTGCGCCACAGAACAAGAGGAAATTCTGTTTTTACTTTCTCTAAACTTCAAGACATAGAGGATGCTCTCAGAAAACAATGGTCCGCCTTATTTCAAAAATTAATACAAGAACAGAGAAACAGGGCGTTTGAAGCAAAACGCATTGATAGCCTCACTGAACAATTCGAAGACCTAAAAACTGCAATTCTTACCTCTATAGGAACCACGAATGAGCGCGATGTTGCTAGGGGAGTTGTAAGATTTAGAAGGCTTATTGACTTTGTGCGTTCACTTGGGCTTATTGATCACAATTTTCTAATTAGGGGTCGTCACTCATGGGATGATTTGTTGCGGTATGCAGAAATCGACAGAGTGATGGATACGAGTAAACTCCCTGAGGAAATGTTCTACCACAGAAGAAATTTCGGCCCCAGGGCAAGAATGTTCTTAATCAAGACTGATAGAACTTTTTTTGAGCTGAGGACATCACCGGATTTCTTCCATAGCCTTTCATTAGAATGGGAGGCCTTCATGGAACTTGGCGAAGATACGAGAGAAATCATCGTTGATGCTTTGAGTGACATGAGGCCAAGCATGGGGCCTTTGCGTTATGTAAGAGAGCCATTTGATTACTATATAGACAAATGGATTCATCAAGAGCAATTAATCAAGAGAGAAGATGATGAGGAAAGCTCTGATGAAAATGCATAACAATGCATTGCAGCGGACAAGCCGCTGAATACAGCGTTCCTGAACGTCCGCTTTTCCAAGGCTCGACCGGCAGCAAAGGGTCGGAAGCACGTATTCGCTGGAGCAGGAAGCAGACCTTCGAGCACGCTTGCCGGTGACAGGCAGCTTACCGCCAGAATGCCGCCCGACAAGGACTGATCCGGCAACGGCAGCAC
>ERZ1066115.353-NODE-353-length-13155-cov-14.907481_pt1 | contig 13155 bp, 10 predicted proteins | sample MGYA00382762_ERZ1066115 | MGnify/ENA primary metagenome ERZ1066115 (study PRJEB33369, sample SAMEA5778345) | biofilm metagenome | biome: Industrial cooling water; feature: Water cooling tower basin; material: Biofilm | place: United Arab Emirates | collected... | reverse complement strand
TTGACAAAGGCCGCGCAACAAGCGCAATTGGCGGCTTGTCGGAAAAAATGGTTGGAAGTGCTCAGTCAGGTTAATGTCTTCATTAATCATTGCGAAGCCGTCACCTTTTTTGAATCAATCAAATTGTATATGCAGAATATTCTCAATTTTTCTTCCTATCCTTTTTTCAACCCACCTTGTTAATTTTCCGGTCTTATCATCACCGGCAACAAATCCAATATTTGGAACAGCTACACATCTGCAATGGTCGGTTAACAAAGCTAATTGCTTATAAGAGTCGATGTAAATCAGGCCTGTATTTACCAGCTCTTGAACAAAAGCCTCAGTATCAACCTTACTTCCTATTGTTTCAAGGCACCAATTAATTCTAGTTAGTTTGAGAAAACTGTATTTGCATAAATAAGCTATGACGTGATGTTGATCCTTAGAAATTCTGACAGGCTCCCATTTTTCGGGTGTCAGTGGTTGCTCAAAATGTTGATAAGAGATATCGTCATAATGATAGTTCCATCCACGCTGTCCCATCACATTTACAATATTGCAACTTAGAAATCTGTTAACACTTTCAATCTCCAAGTCATCCCCAAATATTCTCGGGTCTAATTCATACCGATACGACAATCGACTCCAGATAAATTCCAATAAATGCAAAATGGGTTTGTTTGAACTTGAATTGTAGAACGGCCAAATATTATTGTTCATACTTGATATATAAGGCATTCCGTTTCCTTTGAGCAGGCAAAACTGATCACTTATAATTAAATTAGGAAAATGCAGTGGGCTAAAACCCGAAATGAGTCTATTGTCTTCTAAAAAGTTTTTAAAACTTTCTCTTAGACCAGGTTCAGAAGCATACCCTCGGTAGCCTATTACAATGCGAAGTGGTAAATAGGCTTCCGCTCTCAAACAATGCCAGATATGATCTGCTGTCGTACTTTGGAAATAATTTGTAACCGGCTTACTACTATGAATACCCATTTTAAAAACGCCTTTGTAAGAGTCGCGCAGAATTCTCAGCGCATAAGGAGGTGAATTTTCAAGCTCGCAAATGTCATAAACATTCTTGAGATTAAAATATGCATCTGACAACAGGCTTTTATTAAGTGTTTTTTTTACTTGGAATATTGCAATAACTTGATCCTCAGTAACAATGTATTTCTCGGTGAAAGGAAGTTGCTTTGCTTGTCCTTCGATAAGCATGGCATCCATTTCGTAACTCAACTCACCCTTTCTATTCTGTATAAATGAACTTACTACGATATTAAGGTTTAATCCTTCAAATACCGCTTTCTCCAGTATTGATTTGGTGAGTCCTTCATACATATCCCCTATAGAGGGTCTGTGCTCAATTCCGGTATTGTCTATAAGAGTTCTTCCTACTTCGATTAAATTCTTTATAAGATCTTCGACAGTTCTGATCATAATCTACAGCATTCGTGCAATTTGTTGTTATTAAAATAACGGATTTTGATTTTCCCGAACACAAAAGTTAAGGGTTATTTTATCATTAATCATTGGTACTAAATTAGGCTTATGTCGGAATATGCTAGCAAGGAATTTCCGGCATAAACGGTTTCCCCCTTCCAGTCGTGCCTCCTGCAAGGAACCCCCATTTATTCCGTTCCTCCTTGCGCAAATTCCTTTCAAAGCCTGCTGGTGCACCATAATTAATTCTTACGATTATGGAAAACACAAAAGAAACAAGACAGTATCAGGTAGCAGAAATTCAGCTCACCTACAAGTCAAACGTCAAGCCATCGCAACGTCCCAAGATCAACAGTTCAAGGGATGCCCACAGTGTATTGCAGGAAACTTGGGATGAGACGAAGATTGACCTTGTAGAGCAATTCAAAGTAATGCTTACGAATCGCGCAAACAAGGTTCTTGGAATTTTCGAAGTATCTACAGGAGGAATCAGCGGGACTGTAGCTGATCCAAAACTAATCTTTGCAGCTGCGATCAAAGCAGCAGCATCAGGGATAATCCTAAGCCATAATCATCCTTCTGGCAATTTGCAGCCGAGCCAAGCGGATATTGATCTGACCAGAAAGATAAAAGAAGCTGGGAGATTCCTGGAAATTCAATTGCTTGATCACATCATAATAACCACCGAAGGATATTATTCCTTCGCTGATGAAGGGCTCATATAGGGCCTTTTTTTTATTCCTTTTTTCAAAAGATCAGCCGTGTCATTTAGAGTCAATTATCCATACTTGGCAAATATTCTGAGATATGAAGGCACGAAAACTTACCAATTTGACTAAGCCGCCATATTAGCCAGCTTTCTAAGGTCTTCGATAAAAAGGTTCGAAAATTGTACAGGCAGGACGTCCACCCTCACAATTTTCGTCTTATTAATATCAGATTTGTAAAGATTAGCATGCATAAGAAAATAATGGTGTGCATATATTTTAGTTTTCAAGAGAAAAGCTAAAATCGCGAAAACAATTGTCAAATCATGAACGCAGCTTTGATATTGTATCTGACTCGCATCATTTTCAAACTCTTAAGGCAAAAACGAAAATGGAGCAAACTATAGGTCTCTTCGATTTAACCACAAAAATGGGTTACCATCGTGACGATTTTGAAGATGCAGGTTCATTCCCTGTAGGGGTGCTACAGTTACCCAATACTAAACCTCTGACGATTAATATATTAGAGTTTTTCATTTAACCCCGAGGTTACGAATGGTGGAAATTTTGGAGGATTGTTTTGCGGTGGCTCATTAGACTGAGCGGCCATTATTTTATATTTACAAACCTTGAAGAATAAATTGAAAATACCTAGGGCTTTGATCACCAGTAGATCAGTTGAGCTTGCGTCAACCCACTAACAATGTAGCTATTCTCTACAAAATTCAGCAGAATGAGAATGCTTTTGAAAGTCAATAATTTCGTAAAAAAATATCAGCCACTGATACAAACGATTGGCATTGTGCTTATTCTAGCCGGGGTCATCTTAACATTCATTCAGATTTCTCAAGTCAATAAGGGGTTGGAGTTTGAGCAACAAGGAAGGAGTTATGAATATTCTCCAGGTTGGAGAATTGAATTTAAGAAGAACGAGGACAATGCTCTTGTCGATGAACTTTCAATCTCATCATCCAACGACTCGTACAATATTCAAAGCATTCGGCTTAAAGTTCTAGACGGAATCAAGCTCTACGAATTTGAAAATATTGGATCACGAATTCCGACAGCTTCTTTCAAATCACGACTGTCCCGTATCTATGAAAAGTACTATAACCTTGCATCCTTAGATTGCCGGCCTTGCTATGAAGATGATTCTTATCCGATCGCGATAACTATTTATTATGAGAGATTTGGAGAACGTCATGATACGACGATTCTATACGACTATCATTTCAGAACCTATTCCACTAGAGAAGTTCTGAGATTCAAATCGCAAGGGTTAGAATTCATTAAATATATCAGGGCAGACTCGGCAACACTAACTAAAGAATTGATTGTATATAATTTGACTTCTTCATTCCTTTCAAATATCTCGAACGCGACATTTCAAATCAAGTTAGCCATCGCATCTAAAGACAGTTTGTTGGATCCTATTATAAAGTATGCGTACTCGAACGTTAGGGCCTATGAAAGTTCCTTTGTATATGTGACAGATAAAACAAGTGAAACGATTGGTGAATTTGTATTGATGATGCCAATTTTGTTGTATGATAGTATGGCAACGGAAGATCATATTAAAATTGTCAAGTCTCTCAAAAAGCATATTAATAGCTATGATGATAACATTGTTTCGGCTATAGTTAGAATTCAGGAGTATGAGAAATCGTTCTTTAGTGTTAAAGGTCAAACGCATCTGGACTCTCTTAAGAAAGGAGGAAGAATAATAGGCAATAAGGAGCAATGGAATGAATGGGCTGAAATGAATTCTGAATTGGTGAATCTTGCAATCAAGAGGATAAAAATTTAGATAACGTTCTAGAGCCTTTTCGTTGTTAATTCACGATAACCGTTTGACATGAGAATTTATTTCATCTGATTCTGACATTAAACTAAATCTAGCTTTTAGAAGATCATTTCTATTGAAGGATCACGCAGCCACTAATCTCCGACAGAGTCGGTTAATAGTTTTCATCTAGCGGAGAAACTGGTAGCGCACGGGTCTGAAAAACCGGGATTCATAAATGTGGCTACAAATCCCGCCAGAGATAGCAGTTAGAGTGGCGTATACATATAAAAGCCCCTCTTGGTAATTAATATTGTTTCCTTACCTGCCATGTTGGCATGTTTTTTTAACATGAGTGCGTTAGGCAGTGCTTTTGCCGCTTACGATTTAACAACCCTAAACCCGTTAATGACCAAGCCTAATCGAAATGATCGTTGTCCATGTGGTAGTGGTGAAAAATTTAAGAAGTGTTGTATTGACGTTCCCGAGCATTTGAGGAACTGGCCGACAGTTAACGCTCTTGAAGATGAAAGGGCGCCTTCGTTCCTGCTGGAAAATAATTCGACTGATTTATTAAAGTCATTTGCTGCGCTTAGCATCCTTCCTGAAAATCACGGTAAAAACCTTCGTCTTGAATTGGCCGCTGTTAAAGTCCTCCAAACATTTAACACCTCACCTGCAATCGCCTCGAAATCCAGGCTCAAATCTTTTATGGACGAAAATTACCCATCTCATCACATGGAAGATCCCCAGGCGAACCTATTTACCGATTTGGTGTCATATCATGGTGGAGATTATCTAATTTTTCCCGGAATTACTGAAACCGGTTCCTTTATAATCACAAATCTACTGACTGCCATTAATCAATGGCCGGACTCAGATTTGCCTAAGCAATTTAAAACCAACTGCCATCATGGAGTAATGTTCATTTTAGGTTTGTCCAACGTAATAGCAACTTCGATGGGCTACAAGCGGTATCAGGTCGGCGAACCTAAACAAGAGCTGATTGATTTTCCAACTGACGATGCATTTGATCAGTCACGTAGTGTGGTCGAGTTTTCCAAAGTGCAAATGACAGCATTTTTGCGAGAGCGTGGTATATCAGCGCAGGTAGTGGGAAGGTTCACGTTAGATCGAAACCAGATTGATTTTGAGAATTTTTCAATTGAAGACAGTCCGGTTATGGAACGACCCATACTCGAATCGACATCAGGATATTTAGTCATCTCACCAACAGCATTAAGCTTGGCGCTTACCAATTTTATCTGGGAACAGGCCTCTGATTTCAAGTGTACACTGGCGCTGGAGGAAGCGTACAATGATGTTGTTTGGAATAACGTACAGATGCGCTTGAAGCTAATGGGCTTTGATCTCATCACTTCCAAAGAAGTAGCACCGTTGCTAGGCCGTTGGGAAAACCTCTATCGCTTCGACACGGATAAAATTGCGTTGATCCGACTCATCGCGCCCTCACGGGTTGCTAGCGGTAGTGAAAAACGAATACCTGCTGAAGAGTTACTTGCAAAGCTGAAGGAAATTCCTGCATTCAAAGATGAGCAATACCTTGAGCTATCCCTGATTTCCGGCGCAGGAAGCTTGGTGATGCATAGCATTAATCACAATGCACACGCGCGGGTACTGCCAATCGAGCTTTATGAATTCGATGTCCTTGGCAATCTCGGCGAAACTGACGCCATTGACCTTTGGAATTTCGCAATCGCCATAGAGGAGCAAACTGCTAAAGGCACGATGAATCTATTTTCGTTTCTCGATGTGTTCAAACTATACAAAGAAAAAGACGATTCATTCTATATTTCCGACGACTCAAAGAACAACGTCATTCATGTTCAGCCAGGATACTCGGCTGAGTATATTTTTAAAAGCAAGCTGAAAAAGGATGCTCATTCGATAAATATTAAAGAAGATGGTCAACTCTTCAGAGTACCCGTAATTCGAAAGGATAAGTATCTTGCCATTTACTGCAATCCTAACGATCTGGCGAACAACGTCCTAAGATTTGCAGTCGAAGGATTCCATCAGTCTGTATGGGTAATGCCTGACTTGGATCTCTCGAAAGTTCATGGTGAATTCCGCAATACGTTGTTTCGACTCAATGACACAGTCGCCTTTTGGTTATCACAGGTAAGGGATGAAATCAAAGAATCTCTCGAAGCCTTGGGAGAAGATCCTATTTCAATTCGATTTGATTTAGAGCCAATTGAGAAATTTCAGAGCATAGAACATGATTTCAAGCGTGACCCCAATCTATTCAATAAATTCAAGTGGTCTGCATCGGGTTCCGAAGTTGTGTTACAAATTCCTGGAGAACTCATGCCGTATTTATACGGAGCCGACAATGAAGGTGAAAGAGTGTTGGCTAAAAGTTTACTACACGCGATCGGTGCGTTGCTGGTTGCGCGTGGGTTGTCAGCGTTCACAGATGCTCGGATTAACGAGATCATAAATAAATGCGCTCCATTAGGGGCTAAAAAGAAACTTTTGCTTCTCGACTCAAGCGACAATTTGCTGCTGGATACAAGAAATTTGATTGAAGAGAGACGAATCCGCGAATACAACGTCAACGTCGTTCTGAATTCGATCGTTCCCGGATTAGGAAGCAAAGCACCAGCTACTGGTGAAATTACCGCCAAAGCTGACAAGGAGAAATTAGCGAGAAATATTGTCATGCACTCGTTGTTGCCCTCACTAAAGAACGCGATTGCGAAGTATGATTGCGAGGAGCTGTTGGTTCACATGATAGAACTAAATGAAGCTTCGATTCAGCAGAGAGAATTTTACAATGTCAATACTCCATCACGTATTGCCTGCTATGTCTCAGTCGAGCAGCATGGTATTGACTGGATGAAGTCTTCTTCGCAAATCAACCGTACGACGCTTGCTCTTCGCTGTTTGATGGAACACGTCGCTGCCGAGCAGCACAGGGGAACAACCAAACTCAGCACAACAGGTATAGATGAACTCGTTGCAATAATGGATCAAGTGATTGCATGGGCTTCAATTGCCGACCAGATAAACTATGATTTGTTTGATACAAGCATGGCAATTCTTGGGTCGGGTCGTGTTGGTACTGGAAAGGAACATCAAAAAGAAATACTGGAGCCGTTTCATGAAACTAAGATCAATGAAGATATACAGGACTCGATAGATTCATATGACAACGTGTATGCTCAAAGATCATCGTTAAGAGGTGGTCACGTGCCTGAGTTTCTTGACAAGGCATTTAAGGATGAATACAATATTACGTTTACGAGACTCTGCGAATTGATGGGAGCCCTTTCATTGGTTGCTTTTCAATTGCCGACCTCCTTTGCAAGAATTCCCATGAACAGCTTGCTGGCAGAGGTTAATAATTTTGATGAGCAGTTTTCAGAGGAAGAATTTAAGATCGGCATGGATTTCCTCGCCCTAGTCAAACGAAAAAAGGTTGAAGACATACCGCCAGGGTTCGACTCAATAGATATTTCTCCTTGGCGATTCAACAGGAGACTGTCCTTACTTCGCAGGCCATTCATGGTTATTGAGAATCCGAAAGATCCTAAAAATCCGTGGATTTATTGGGGACCACGTCAAGTGTTACGGACTCGCTCTTATATGGCCGAGCAAATACAAAGCGGAAGGTTTAGAGTGGCTGACGGCGGAGCCGTCGATAAAGCGCTTGGCCGAATTGCAGGAAACAAGGGTGATCTGTTGGTGCAAAAGGTTTTGAAATCGATAAAGTCGGAAGACATCGAGATACACACCTCAGTTTGGATTGGTCCAAACGTAGATTTATATGATCCCAAGGACTTAGGTGATGTTGACGTACTTATCATTCACAAAGGGAAAAAGATCTTATACAGCCTCGAGTGTAAGAACATGGAGCCAAGCCGAAAAATAAAAGAGATGGTTGAGGAGCTTTCGAAAATGATGGGCAGTAGTTCTGAAAGGGGGCTGATTCAAAAGCACATGGATCGCGACACTTGGTTAAAGAACAACCTGGGTTTGGTAGGTAAAAAATTCGGTCTTGATCTGACTGGCTATGAGATCAAGTCAATTTTTCTAACTGCTGAGGGAATGTTAACACCAGTACTGAAAAAACAGAATCTGCCACTTCCATTTGTAACTCGATATGAACTAAACAAATTCGGATTGGACGTGCTGGATGAGGCTGCTGATTCGCAAGTTCCTTCATTTAAAGGACCTTCTACTTAATAGTATGAACAACTTCAAGGATATCAAATCGTACTTCAGGAACTTATCTGACAAAGACACACTCTCAGTCGCAGATGTGGAAGAAGTGGCGTTTGATGAACCGAAGTACGATGCTACAATTAATGATGATCGGCAACGACTTAAAGTAAAACTGTTGACGGGCTTTTGAAGCAGCGTCTTGGTTAATCACATAGCTCAGCATTATTGCAATCTCGGTGAGTGCTTGCTGACTATTTTTTTATTGTCAAGCACCCTTGACTGCCATTGAGCACCTGGCTGATTGGCGGCTTAAGGGAAAGTAAAGTGAGGTGTTATCATTAGCGAGGTCACTTTTTTTTGATCAAGGTGCGTGGCAAGGTATGGTGCATAGAAGCATGAAATCACTAAAACAAACCTGCACCTTTCGACACGGAACATGCACCTTGTAAGCTTGAAGATTGCTTATTGAGAACAATGCTGCTTATATTGTAGTCTGGTCGTTATATCTCTAAATCCTAATTCCTGAACTGTTTAGCGTTATAATTTGTAGCTACTAACAGCCCGGCTTTCAATTTTCCGAACGTGATTAAAGCACAGTTCTAAAATTCAACAGATCTAATAAGGCCAAAACAGGTATTGGCAAGTTTAAATTAGACCAATCAGGTTAAAACAACGACAACTCTTCTAATAATGTCAAACCTAAGCCAGTTAATTCCAGTTAAGTTCAGCTATCAGAGACGTCTTGTAGGAAAGGAGCAAGCAATGTTTTCGCTACGCTCAAACATGCTTGCCCTTCAGCAGCTTACAAGTTCGTCCCCCACTTCGTTCGAGATGTTGGAAGTACATTTCAGCGTACAATTTCAAGTACTTTAAGACCTATATAGGAATTACTCCTATGTTCACTTTCGGTAATAGAATTAATCACTTCTATAAACTCTGTTGTGCTTTATTTCGCATTTTGAGTATAGCAGATTTTAAACGTTTAATTACGGCTAAACCAGGAATTCAATTGTTATTGGACCAATTTTCAAAGACTTCTTTGTAGATTCTAATAGAGAAATATTGGAAATTGCATATACACAAACGTTGTGGGCAATGGCCAGGCTTCGAAGAACATGTCGAGTAATTTGAATAACTTAGGCTTTAATCATTAAATATAAAAATGAAGACTTGGCAAATAAATAAAACGGTATTTAAAGTAAGTGACTTTCTCTCTTGGCAAAAGTCTGGTAATTTGGACTTAACGCCACCTTTTCAAAGAAGGTCAGTGTGGAAAAAAGGTGCAAAATCATATCTGATTGACACCATAGTAAGAGGACTTCCAATCCCTATCATTTTCATAAGAGACAAACAAACAAATGACTTTTCACTTGAACCCCTCAGAGAAGTAGTAGATGGACAACAACGACTCAGGACGTTAATCACGTTCATAGCTCCTAAATATCTAAAGGACTATGACCCTGAGAAAGACGACTTCAAGGTTTCAAAATCACATAATAAGGACTTAGCAAATAAACAATTCAATGAACTTGATAAGGATGTTAAGCAATTAATTCTCGACTATCAGTTTAGTGTTCATGTTCTTCCAGCCGAAATAAGTGACAGGGACATTTTGCAAATTTTCGCTAGAATGAATTCAACGGGGACAAAGTTGAATCGCCAAGAATTGCGAAACGCAGGATGGTTTGGAGAATTCAAAATGTCTGTCTACGAATCCGCGTTAAAGTATTTTGAAGAGTGGAGAAAGTGGAAGGTCTTTACAGATGACAACATCTCAAGAATGGATGAAGTTGAATTGACAACGGAATTTTATAGTCTCATGCTTAAGGGAGTTACAGGAAAATCACAGAATTCCCTTGACAACTTATATGATGATTATGACAATGAAGGCTCTTTTAAAGAGCGACATGCAATTGAAAAAAGATTTGAAGTTGTGATGGACACTATTGATGATAATCTTGGTGATTATGTGCCTAAAAGTCCATTCAAGAAGAAAACACTTTTTTATATTTTGTTTGCTGTTGTTTATGACATTTGCTATTCATTGGGTTCTGAGCTAAATAACAAGACCAATAATAAAATTAGCAATCAACAGGTCAATGCTCTCAGACACATTGGAGACGACCTTGAAAAAGGAACTGTTGATGAAGGCATTTTGGAAGCTGCAACTAGAAGGACTACTAATCCACTTGAGAGAAAGACTCTGCTCAAGTATTTCAAAAAAAGAATAGATGGCTAAATCTGCTAAAAGTCTCTCGGACGGCTTAGTAGGTCATTTAGGAAACATTGAAAAGACAAGGAAGAAGGCAGAGGATTTGTTTCGCAATGGCAACTTAGCAAATAGAGACCTAAACTTAATTTATAGTGGCTTATTCATTGAAGCTGTTGTTTCATTCGAGAGGTTCATCAAAGATTTATTTACGGATTTACTTTCTCAAAGAGTAATTCACGATTCCAAAAGGGTTAAACCAAAAACTCATTTTAATACCCCTCAAGTAGCTTGGGACGTTTTACTGGGAGAACGACTTTATATTGACTGGTTGCCATATAATAAGTTCACTGTAAAAAGGGCAAAACGATTCTTTAAGAATGGTCTTCCTTTTGTTGGGCTCGACTCCGGTATAAATACGTCAATTCAACCAAGCATAGACAAAAAAATTGATACGATAACCGACAGAATTTCAACAATTAGAAACGCTCTTGCACATAAAAGTGACCATTCATTCAAAGCTTTTGAGCGAAAAGTAATTTCATCTAGCAGTGCATTACATTCAAGAGAGAAGAATCCAGTCGGATATTTGCGAGGGTTACATTCCTCTCACCCAGTTCCTATGACGAGATACGAACAAATTATTAACGACATCAAATATATATCCACGCTACTGACATCAAAGAAATTAAAGTAAATGGAAGGCCACAGCCCACAACAAAAAGTTTATGCAATGCGGGGGTTCAGTGTAGGTATTAAGAGCAATTTCTTAATTTCGTTCAGTAACGTGGGACAGTTCGGAACAGGTCGGCCTTAGCATTCCGCTGCGCTTCATTGCTAAGTCCTCCTAATCCCCGCACTGCATAAACTCAAACGTTGGCGGTCATGCTTTAGTGAACCCCATGAATTCAAATGTGATTCTGTTCACAAGTTCAAAATATGGCGCAATAATTGTATACGGACAAACGTGCGAACATTGGCCATAATTATTACTTGTTTCAAATTCATAGCGATTCCTTCAATTTTAATTACCCTGATCTTTGCCGTTATCTTTTGGAGTTCCGAGAGTAGATTGTTCATAATTCCAATATTCTGGACAAAGATCATTACAACAGCTCTACTTGTAACCTACGTCTATGTATTTAGGAGTGAGCAATTTAATTTCTTCAATAATTTGGGCTGCTCCAATCTGGCTTTTTATCGAAATATGATTTTGGTAGATGCATCACTTGCTCTGGTCACATTTTCGTTTGTGTTCTTCATGCTATGAATACCTTAGAGTTTGATAGCCTTTATCTGGAGTTTGGTTTACATCGCGTTTTATCAAGCATTCATATGAAATGCACAACCGGTCAATTGGTTGGTTTGCTGGGAAGAAATGGATCGGGCAAATCATGTCTGATGCGTATTGTACTGGGCACGATGAAAGCTGAAAGCAGTTCGGTGAGGTTTAACGGCAAGGCACTGGTTGGCGATTATATCAAACAACAGCGCATTGCCTATCTCCCACAAGATGATCTATTACCATCCTTTGTTACTTTTTCTCAGGCCGTTGACTTGTATCAAGTAGACTATTCCAAAATCGAAAAGCAGTTTCCAGACGTTAAGAATTTTATCAGGCGAAAATCATCAGAAGTTTCTGGCGGACAACGAAGATTCTTCGAAGCGCTTTTGCTTGTCTATTCTTCTCATCCCTTTTGTATAATGGATGAACCCTTCTCCGGCCTTATGCCCATTCAGGTTGAAAAACTAATGGCGATACTTCAGGAGGAGAAAAGAAATAAGGGATTTATAATTACGGATCACCTTCACGGATCCATTCGATTGATTTCGGATGATCTCTACGTATTGACAAATGGCAGGACCTACAAAATAAGTAGCGAAGAACAGCTATTAGAGTTAGGTTATCTAAATACTATCTGAAAATAAGGCGACCGAAGCTTAAAACGTCAGACCTTTTTAGACTGGCTAAATTGAAGTCGAGAATAAAACACGAACCGCCAACAAAATGCTTCTGCAATAGCGCGGTGACGTGTAAGCTATAAGTGTTATCTTCGTTCCATATTTGGTGTTGGGGACAGGACGCGGCTTCGGAAGCGCCCTATTGCAGAAGCACCAACGTTCGCCGCAAGCATTTTTGGACAAGTTAGTTACAACTAACATTCGACACTATGAGAAAATCTGTTATACGAACGACTTTTAGATCAGGACTATGCTCCTCATAATATTTTGCTCGTTTGGATTTTTCTATTTATTCAACAGGCTGCTATTGCTAAGTGTAAGTAATTTATTGAAGATGAATAAGAATTTAAAAAGGCGAATCAAATTGTATTTGTTTTGCCTTTTATTTGTTTGTTTTTTTCAAGCCTCATTTAGTCAAACTGCTGAGGATATTCTTAATCGCTATTTTAGGGCTTCATCCAATGGAGATATCGCCAAGTGGGGTGATTTAAAAACATTGTATGCCACATCTGTTGGCTATTATAGCCAAAGAAGCTTTTTAACCCAAAAAGATTCTTTTGAGCGAGAAAATCTTAGTTATAAGAAACTTTTTAAACAATGGCCTGATGAGCAGAGAGAGGAATTTTACAGCGACTCTCTGTTTAAGAAGCGTGATGGGGTTTTTTTTTCCTTAAAAGATAGACGAGTAATAATCATGGGCTATATGGATCCTGTTGAGACTAAGCCTGACGAAAGGTCTACCTTTGACTTTTATCCTCTTCGAATCAGTAAATACATGAGTAAAAGCAAGTCTATTAAGTACAATGGATTAAGACAAGTTCCAGTGCACCTACCCCCAAAATCAGACCAGTTAAAGAAAACGATTTTCATTTAATTTA
>ERZ1066115.351-NODE-351-length-13233-cov-8.965625_pt1 | contig 13233 bp, 7 predicted proteins | sample MGYA00382762_ERZ1066115 | MGnify/ENA primary metagenome ERZ1066115 (study PRJEB33369, sample SAMEA5778345) | biofilm metagenome | biome: Industrial cooling water; feature: Water cooling tower basin; material: Biofilm | place: United Arab Emirates | collected... | reverse complement strand
GGGTACGATTGCCAACCACACCTTCCTTGGCATCCGGATGTCGGGCATCATCCAAAATCTGATACTCGAGTCCGATGGCTGAACCCGTTGACAAATACTTTTCGTCTACAAAATACTTGACCCCGCTGTTTGCTCCCGGGGTAAATTTAAAGTCAAATGTCAATTCAAATGCACCAAACTTTTCTTCCGTGATAAGGTCACCGCCATTCGTTGATTCGCCACCACCCGAGGGCAACACGGATAGAACACCATTCTTGATCTCCCACCCTTTACCCGGAAATGTTGGTTTGAAGGCTCCGCGCCATCCGCGGGTTGATACGCCATCCCACAGCAATCGGAACCCTTGTTTCTTCTCTAAATCAGTGAGCGAATTGGGAATCAGATTAACCACCGGAATATCGTCAACCGGCCGGGGTTTAAGGTTGCGGGTTTGAATGCGGATATTGCGCCAATAGGTTTTCTTGCCCTCATCTTCGGGTTCATACACCGCATGTACTTGTAATCCAATCAATCCTTTCAGGGAAGCATCATCTACCAGGTAGGACACCGGGATATCATTAACCCACGTGCGGATAGTAGTACCGATGCATTCAATCCGATATTGATTCCACTCGCCCCAGCGATACGCACGTTTAGCGGCCGGATTCAGGTCAACCGGATACAACCACCCCCTTCGCGCTTCATCATAAATTCCTCCTGACCAATTTCTTTCTGGTCGGTGATCCACTTCCATCTGATAACCATACACTCTTCCATCTTCCGGTTTCTGTAAACTTCGGAACTGAATTCCGGAATTAATTCCCGCATCAATTTTTACTTCAAGTTCTAAAATAAAATCTCCGTACTCGTCCTTCAGGGCAAGAAAAGAATTCGGGGAATCTTTCACGCAGGTTCCGACAATCATACCATTCTGAACCTGATAGGTTGCTTTACCATAAGCTACCCGCCAGCCGCTTAAGTTCTGGCCGTTAAATGCCTGCATCCAATTTTCATCAGACTGGGCTGTAGCCGCTCGTATGAGTGTTAAGACACTAATCAGAATCAATGACAACCTCATGATTTTTCTAGTTTCATTTCCCAACCTTTTTCATAAACCCGGGCCCAAAGCATTTCTGCTTCCTTGTTATTTTTTATTCTTCCGGTAGCAGAATCACAATACAAGGTTTGACCGGTCCGGTAAGCAATGTTCCCTAATTGAGGCAACAAGGTAGATTTGTGACCTTCACTGATGGGTGACGTAAGTTTCGACTTCTCCCGGATGGTGTCTGCAAAGTTTTGCAAATGCAGGCTATCCAGTTTTTCACCCATGCCCATCGTGTTGGTTGCATCAGCCTGTTGAAGGGTCGTCTTTACATCCTTCATTAATTTGCCACCTAATTCAAATACTTTATAATCGTCACCACCCGGCATCACCAGGGTGCCTTTCTCACCATAGAAGATTACCCCGCGGCCACTTTTCATCTCATCAAAATCATTGCAACTCCTTCCCTCCCATAACATGGCTGTTTTATTGGCAAACTCAAAGGTGATGGTTTGCGTGTCGGGGGTCTCCCAATCATCCTGAAAAGCAAATCGACCACCCGCTGAAACAACCTTGGTCGGAAAATCAACGCCAAGACCCCACCGCATGACATCCATTTCGTGGGTACCATTATTTAAGGCCTCACCGGTGCCCCAATTCCAGAACCAATGCCAGTTGTAATGAATCAGATTATCCTGATAAGGTTTGCGTGGAGCCGGTCCCTGCCATAATTCATAATCCAGGTGAGCCGGAACAGCCGTCTGTTTTCCCTTGCCAATTGATTTACGCGCATTGGCATACCATCCTTTGGCAAAATATACGCGCCCGATGATTCCATTATGTAATTCCTGAATCCCTTCTATTACCCGCGGAAATGACCTTCGCTGATTTCCCATTTGTACTACGCGCTTATACTTGGCTGCCGCGGCCACCAACAACTCACCTTCGTTAGGATTGTGTGAACAAGGCTTTTCTACATAGACATGTTTACCTGCTTTTAGCGCCATCAAGGTAGCGGGAGCATGCCAATGATCAGGCGCTGCAATCACCAGAGCATCGAGGTCCTTTTCTTCCAAAAGCTTGCGCACATCCTTGAAGCCTCTGGGCTTTTTACCAGTAAGTTTTTCAATTTCCGTTGTGGTTTTGTTCAGAACGTTCTCATCTACATCACAAATGTAGCCCACCTCTACATTGTTTAGTTGGGCAAACATGCGAGCCAGGTAATGTCCACGGCTATTCGTACCCATTACACCCACGATCAGTTTATCATTAAACGAACCGCCCCAACTGAACAAGGGTTTGGATAACCATATTCCGGTACCTGCCATAGCAGATTGCCGGATAAATTCTCTGCGGCTGGTCATAGTCAATCTCTTTATGGGTATTAAGTTGCCCACAATAATTGAATATTCATAACCGAAATGTGGAGTAGGAAAAGAAAGTAGATAACCGGGTTGACTTAGTTGGTTTTCACCAATTTACCGGAATGAATTTCGGTACCGAACCGGGCCTGATAAAAATAAACCCCTGCCGGCAACGCTGAGGTCTCGAGCTCGTAATGATAGGTTCCGGCCTCTGCTCGTGTTTCTGTTTGGGTGGAGATCCTTCTGCCGGTGGGGTCAATAACCGTAATCGAAAACTGGCCACCCGTTGTCAGGGTGTATTCGAGTTGGAGTTCGCGAATAAACGGATTGGGGTAAACAGAAAATGAACCGGTTGAATTTTCAATACTCGTTACCAGGGAAGGCATGTTGTTATCCAACCATTGCATGCGGTTCGTAATCCAGGTCTTTAACCAGTTTACTTCATCCTGAAAGGTTGAACCAATGTAGTAGTTAGGCCAAACATATTGGCCGAGCACCGGCCAACGTTGAAAATTACGGTAGGCAGATTCGGAATTCAATACCATAAAGACAGAATCGATATAAGCTTGAATTTTTTGATTACTATAAACACCCGCGCGTAGTTCACTCCATCGGGCAGCCAACCGGTTCCGGTACTCTTTATCCTGATAGAGCCGGTTCCACCAGAACGGAATCAGCCAACTGTCCTGTGGGCAAACAGAATTAAAATTAGTGACCCAACCTTCTGGATTTCCTTGTGTGCAATAATTGGCATTTCCAAAGCCGAGATTAAAGTCCCAGATCGGCCCCATTTTTAATTTACCACCTTCTGAATCCTTGTCCTTGTGGAGATAGGTACTCAATCGGTATCCATCTACATTCTTGGACACCTCATTAACGATGAAGAAATCGATAAAGGAATCGACATCGATATACCGGGTATAGCCTTGTACCGGGTCATTGAATAGGGTTCCTGACAGCGTTCCTTCAAAGTTGGCCATGAATTGCTGGATGTAGGTCTTTTGCTGCGCGGTGATTTCATCAACTTTAGGATAATCATATAAAAAATTGATCATCTGCAATCCACTACGACCAGGAGGCGTATACGATGAAACCCAACCGCCATTTGAGCTACCCGTGGTTTTGTCCAGCTTAATAATATAACCACCCGTTACATCATCGCCTGTATTTTCGGTTGGATCCAATTTACTGATATCAACCCGGTTATTATCACGCTTAATTTTTTCAATCAGTACATAAATACCCTGATATTGATTATTGATCACAACCTCACAATAGCGGGTGCGGGGCGCATAACGACCCAAATCGCGACCTAATTTGTAAGCCAACACATCGCGCATCAGGCTTTTATCGTTGTAGGGAGCAAACAGCACCCAATCTTCTTCCGGAGGCATGCCCAACAGGGGAGCACTAATTCCATTGCCGGCCGCATCCCGTAATTCAATCCCATACTGCTTTTTAGGAAACATCTGAGAAGAAGATCCCCGAATCTCAATCCCGATTTTACCCGAATAGTTATTGAAAGGATCTGTTAACAGGTTACGGACACCCGGACCATTATCAATAATGCCCATGTCCGCAACAATCTTGGGCTCATCTGAAATAAATTGTCCATTTGTATTAATGACTACGATTGGCAAATTGGATGCGGTAAAGGTTTGGCCAAAAGTTGTGAAGGCAAGCAGCCAGAAAATTAATATGGAATAACGTTCTTTCAACACGATCGTATCAACTCCAAATTTCAGCAAAGATAAAGATTACCGGAAGCGATGGCATACCTACCTAGTTGACTCGCTTCAACATTTCAACGAGCATCTTGGGCTCTGATTGTCCCAGACGTCCTGCTGTCCGGCCGCTTTTTGTAAACAACTGCTCTTTCCAGGTGAGTCCCAGCTTATAAGGACCAGCAATCCCATGTTGAGAGACATAGGTCAAATACTGATCATAGGAAGCGGCTATTCCAAATTCACTTACTTGCGTGACCCCGGTAAACTGAAGTTCTCTAGTTTTAATGTAGGGAACCAGGGAACTGATTTCCTGTGGCACGTCAGGCAAGCGGATAATCTGGCTTTTCCCCGAAGGGCCGATCAATACCCAGGAGGCAGAACTATTGGTGGCTTCCTGATAGAAATACCAGGAAATCATGTAAATGTCAAAATCACCATAAGTAGCCAGTTCAACTACACGTTCATCCTTTGAAGAAACATATACCTGAGCATTCAGGGTTTTAAAATCAAATAATTTTTTGGGATCGAAGGCATACATGCGTATGTCTCTATTACGATAGTAACTTTCGGAACCCACGTATAAAAACTCGGCCGGGTAATCAATTCTCACTTCTGATCCGGTGCGAAAAAAATATCCGAGCGGATAGTGTTCATCATATTGGTTGGGCTGAGAAAATCCATAAAGTTGAACCCGCGCACTAATTACGTCTGGATCGGTTATGGGAACACTGATCTTCTTGAGCGGAAGTGAGATTGAATTGAGGGGTACGCTAAACTTGGAACCTCCATTCATTTCCGTTAAGAATGCGTATCGGTTATTCTCTAAACCCACTTCGCGAACAAAAATATTGCTATTGGTCGTAGTTGTACTTAAGGTAATAGCTGGATTTTCAGAGTCAAGAAAGTCATAATCGCCACTGGTACTGACGAAGTAAGTTTCGTTAGGTTGCACATCGGATTGTACCTGTATGGAACCCACAAACTGAGGTTCATAAGCCTGATTCAACGCCCACTTTCCTCGTTTTACCTCGGTTATACTAAATGCCTGAAACAATCGTGGAGGTACCAGGTATACCTCGGTAACCGTCATCGTTGGTCCATCAAAATTCTCAGGTCCAGTAATGGTGTAGGTTTCGTTATTGACTAACTCCTGAAAAGCCAAGGTCTTCCCGGCATTATCGCTGATCAAAATAAAGGCGCGGCCATTTTCCGGAATGTGTTGCTGCGGCACGCTACCTGTGAGCAACGTATTTCTTACCTGAACCGTGACTTGCGCTTTCGTTTGCTTACCATCAGGATCAATGGCCGTAGCCACCAAGGTATAATCGCCATCTGCCCAGGTTCGGGTATTCCATTCGACTTGAAAGGGCTCAGAATTAAAGTTTGCAATTAATTGACCATTCGCAGTCACGTCTACCGACCCGTTGAAATCGCGAGGAATGGACAAAGAAACCGGAGTCGTATTCCAAACCTGCTGATTCTGTTTTGGCTCTTGAAAAGAAACCACCCCATCTCCTTCCGGTTCATCGTTACAGGAAGTGATGAAAAACCACACCAAACCCGACACCACTGTTAAGAGTCCACGCATCTGAACCTAAAGGTACAAAAGAAAATGTCGGATGCGCCAGAAAAATGTCGGAGTTAATCGCGACTCTGGATAAAACTCCGCGCCACACCCAATGGCCGCATGATGTACCGCTTCTTATTCACATGCCCCAATTGGCGGGTGAGAATATCATCCAACGTTTTGATGGTTTCAATAATGTATTTGCCTTTGTTTAGCATGACACATTCTGATTTTACCCCCATCGCTGCATCCGTAATTTCAGATCGGGTAGCATACCCTGTTTTGTTGAGTGTTTCCAAAACCTGGGTCGCCCAGATTACCGGTACGTGAGCCGCTTCGCAAATCCACAGGATCTCTTCCTGAATTTCACTGAGTCGCTCAAAGCCGATCTCAACAGCCAGATCACCACGGGCAATCATAACCCCTAAGGCTTCATCCTGCATACCATTCATTAACAAAGCCGGCAGATTTTGCAAAGCTGAAAGTCGTTCAATCTTCAACACAATGGCCGGGCGGTGGTGATTGGAAAACTTAGTGATTTCAGTCCGTAAAGCATTTACATCTTCAGGTTTACTGACAAAGGAATAGCCCACCATATCCGCATATTGGCAAATGAACGGGATATTTGCCTTGTCTTCTTCCGTCAGGGGTGGAATATTCAACTCTGAATCAGGAAGGTTGATTCCCTTACCGGGTTTTAGGTACGGCTTTTTGGTAGAAATACGGACCACCTTAACCACCACCTTGTTCTCTTCAACACTTAACACTTTCGCTTCAAACTTTCCATCATCAAAATAAATATGCTCTCCCGGTTTGATCATGGTCAAGATCTCGCGGGGTTCTACATACAACACATCCCATTCTTTTTTCCGCTTTTTGATCGATTCTTCACTCTCTTCACTTAGTGAACTTAAGATGAGCTTTTTCCCTTCCGATACCGGCAACCGTTCACTATTTACCTTACGGCACGGGTCAATACTACGAATACGGATTTTCGGTCCACCCAGGTCCATGTATATTTTACAATTACGGCCAGTTTTCGCGATTGCCTTTTTTAACACCTGAATCATTTGAAGCCATATAGTCGGATTATCATGTGCACAGTTTATTCGCACCACCGACATTCCTTCATTCAACATCTCTTCCACCAACATGCGGTCTTCCATCAATTCCACCGAGAAGGTGACCATGATATGAGGACGATCCTGGATCGGAAATACACCCAGCAATTGCTCGGCATGAATCAGGCGCAGCTTGGAGGCAGTTTCAAAATCACAACTGGGCAACTGAAGTGGCGAAGCTTCCCGATTTAACCAATGAAGTACGCTGATCACCTGTGCCAGCGTATGACTTTCAGAATTGGTTAATGATGACAAACCCATATGATGTAAGAACTCCTGGGCTTCCCGGATTTCAGAGCTGCGCAAAACCAGGTAATGAATCAGGTTGGATCCACTCAGCTTGAAGTTATCGTGCAACTTATCCAAGTGTTGAGCAAATTGCTTTTCGGTTTCCTGCATTTCTTCCACCAATTCAGATAATTGATGGGACACTTTTTCCTGGGTTAATTCTTGCAACGAATACAAACTGGCGGTTTTCACGGGTAAAAGATTATGGCCCAAAATGCCGTGTATCCGGGGTATTAACAATGATAAAAATCATACCCGAAAATGAACTTTTGAGATTGCACCACTAATAACCGGATGGTAGTTTTATGGGGAATGAATCCTTTTGGGAAATATGCCAAAAAACGTCTGGTTCGTTTACAATCTGCACTTCAGGAATTCGGTCATCGTTCCGATCCTGAGTTGATCCACCAGGTACGGGTGGAAATTAAAAAATTAAAAGCCTTGCTGAACCTGATGGGATACTCCCGAAAGAAATTCAAGTCCCATGAAACGTATATCCCATTTCGAACTATTCACCGGGCAAGTGCCCGAATCTGGGAACCCGTAGTGATGCAGCGATTATTAAAGCAGTACGCAATTACGATTCCAAACGTTAATTCAACCCAGGAAATTGAAAAATTCAGGTCAAAGATCCCAAAGTTTGTTAAAGCCGTTAGAAAGGGGAAGCAATCAATCCTGCCATCCGCTAAGAAAGTGGTGAAAGATGATTATCGAAAGTATCTTAAAAAAAAGAATCGTCAAGTTTGTGATTTGATCACAAGTGGCATTCCACTTCGTCAGTTGCATCTTATCAGAAAGCAAGTAAAGGAAGTGTATTACCTGTTGGGGATTTTCAAAAAAAGAAAACAAATCAATCCCCTGCTTGCGCGGTGCGATAACCTGATCGGGAATTGGCTGGATCAAAAATTAGTGCTGGCCCAGCTTAGGAAGTCGAATCCTAAGTCACGGGTTATTCCTCTTGTTCAATCGCAAATGAAATCCGGATTAAAGGATATCCGGACCGAATTGAAATACTTCGTGAGTCAAAATAAGTAAGAGGCTGATTTCCAGACTCCGGATTTATTCGTACTTCAAGGTGTCTGCCGGGTTGAGCAGAGCTGCCTTAATCGCATGATAACTAACGGTAGCCAGGGCCAGGATCAAACCTGTGATCATACTGATGGCAAATAATTCCCATGTTAACGGAACCTGGAAGGTAAAATCTTTCATATACCATTGTGTTATAAACCACCACGATAAGGGAGCCGCCAAACTAAATGCCAGGATGGCCAGAATCACAAACTGCTTGTTCAATAAGAAGAATATGGTTTGCAAATCAGCCCCCATTACTTTTCGAATACCAATTTCCTTGGTGCGATTCACCGCATTAATACCGGCTAATCCAAAGAGTCCGAGGCACGAAATGAGAATGGCGAACCCAGTGGACAATCCCATGATATTCATCCACCGCTTGTAACGGCTATATTGCTTAGCCACATCATCATCCAGAAAAGTGTAATCGAAAGGCTTATCGGGGAACAATTGTTGCCAAAGTGCTTTTACTCGGTCAAGGCCTGCAGTGACATCCGCACTGGCCACTTTTACCAATAAGGTTGTCCGGTAACCCACATTATGTTTATCCATGGATAAAAACATGGGCTCATATTTCTCCTCCAGTGATAGGAAATGATAGTCCTTCACGACTCCAATCACACGAGACCCCATCCCTACAGTATCCTCACGCCAATTATAATATTGATTCAAAGGATCTGTCCATTTCATATCCCGTACCAGGGCCTCGTTTACAATTACGGCATCGCTATCAGCTGGTATGTTCTCATCAAAATTTCGCCCCTCCAACAAGTGGATACCCAGGGTAGGAATATATTGGGGATCGGCCGCGTAGACATAGGCCGATTTTTGCTCGCCATTGATCTTAAATCCGTAGCGAGAAAATCCTTGATTGAAGGAAGAACTGGTTCCGGCAACCGAAACAATTAGAGGTTCGGATTGTGCGCGGATTCTGAACTGGTCCACCACCCGGTCTGATTCTTCCGACCAACCCGCCTGGGTGGGAATGACCAGAATCTGATCTTGATTGTACCCAAGATCTTTTGTCGTAATGAATTGCATTTGTCGATACATCATCACCGAACTGATAATCAGAAATGCGGAGAGTGCAAATTGTAAAACAACCAACGGTTTTGTAAATCCTGCTTGTAGCCGTGAAGTAAATCCACCCTTCAATACTGAAGCTGGTTTAAATCGCGATAGAAACCACGATGGATAACTACCGGCCAACATACCGGTAATGATCATTAACACCAACCCGACTGACAGCAATTGAACGATCTTGCTTCCGGTTAATGCAATACCTTTATTCGTAAACTCATTGAAATACGGTAAGAATAATACCACTAAGCCTAACCCAAACACCATCGAGATGACTGCCAGAATTAATGACTCGACAGTAAATTGGTAAACCAACTGGCTTTGCTGCGCCCCCACCACTTTTCGAATACCCACTTCGATCCTTCGCGAAGTAGACGTGGTCAGTGACAAGGAGATATAATTGATACAGGCGATAAGAATAATTAAAAGAGCAATACCCCCTAATATGATTGAATATTGTGGATCACTCACTTTATCCCAACTAATGGCCGTATTCAAGTGAATCTCGGGTAATGCCGTGTACTCATATTCCAGCATCTTCACATCGGGCGATATGGGCACAACGGCTTCCTTGCGCCAACGCTCCAAGCGATCGCTCATGTATTTATCAATGGCGTGATCAAGATTGGACTTAAAGGATTCCAGATTGGCATTTTGTCGTAATTGTACGAACGTAGGGGTACCAAAATTTCCCCAGTTTTCAAGATTTCGTTGGTAATTGTTGCGATTCTCCTGGGGAAGCAAGACCGCATACGATAGGCTCGACTGTGCCGGAGGTGGTGTAATTACACCCGTTACGGTAAACAGACTTTTACCTTCATTCTCAATCTCAATGGTTTTGCCAATCGGGTCCACATCTCCAAAGTATTTAGTTGCAATTTCCGGAGTAATCACTACTTCCAGCTTATCTTGAAACAAGCGATCGGCATTGCCCTTGAGTAAGGGAAAGGTAAACATCTTGAAAAAATCCTGGTCGACATACGTAACGCGTTCGGTAAACACCTTGTCCTCATAACGGAAAATAACGCGATTACCATCGTTGTAACGCGTAACATATTCCACTTCCGGAAATTCAGCCTTTATCACCGGAGCGAGTCCCGCTTGTAACCAGGCTGATCTCCGAAACGGATCAGCAGAATCATGCTGCCAGGTATCAAAACTTTTCTCTTCAATCCGGTAGATCCGATCTTTATTAGCGTGAAACTGATCAAACTCTCGTTCATCCTGAATGTATAGCACGATGAGCATACAGAAAGCGAGCCCGATGCTTAACCCAAACGCATTGATAAAAGAATAAAATTTGCGCTTTTGAATATTCCGCGCTGCCACTTTAAAATAGTTGGTTACCATAATAGAAGAGATAAACGTATTGGAAATCCGGTTGCGCAGAATAATACCCGGGCGAACAAACCGGAACGCATTCCAGATGAATCTTCCTTTCGCCCTGGTTACCCCAAGCTCTTCAACATCAGCTTGAAATTGCTCCAGCAAATCACCTTCAATGCCTTCCCATAAGTGTGCAGGACAAACCCGTTGCAGGAATCGGATGGCCCAGCCCGGTGGTGAGACTTCGTTCATGGTTTATGATCCAGCGATTTTAAGCTGGGGAATTAATTTCCATAAATCCATTCGAGCCTCTTTCATAGTGCGCAGCATAGCGAGGCCGGCATTGGTAACGGTAAAAATTCGTTTGCGCCTGCCACCCCGCTGGTTGGTAGCTCCACCCATTTTTGATTTCACGAACCCTTTATCTTCAAGTCGGTAAAGGGTTACATGGACAGCACTTAGGTTTACTTCGCGCCCTACCCGCTGTTTGATTTCATTGACGATCGCATTTCCATAGGCTTCGTCCTGCAGGATTCCGGCCATGGTAAGCACCAATTCCTCAAATTCGCCCAGAAATTCTTTACTCATTATTATATACTTTGTAAAACAAATATACGGACAGAAAGCAGATTAGTTACCATTTTGTTAAAGAAATCAGCTTATTCGTACTTCAGGGTATCGGCCGGCTGTGTCCACGCGGTTTTCAAGGCTTGATAACTGATCGTGACCAAAGCCACCATCAGCGAAAGGCCACCGGCCAGGGCAAATACCGTCCACCCCACTTCTATCCGGTACTGGAAATTCTGCAGCCATTGGTTCATCCCATACCAGGTGATGGGCACCGACAGGATCAACGAAATGAAAATCATGACTACATAATCACGCGAAAGCAGCATCAGCAAAGATTGCTCTGTGGCTCCCAATACTTTGCGGATGGAAATCTCTTTGGTGCGGCTTTGCATGGCCAGAGATGCCAACGCATATAACCCTAAACTACCGATGATAACAGCTAGAACGGTGGCCAGACTCACGATCTTCCCAAGATTTTGATCGCTGCGGTATTGAGCATCCAACGCCTGATCAACAAACGTAAAATCAAATTCTTCGGAATGACTGAGTCGATCCCAAACTGATTTCACCTGGTTTAACGTTGCCTGAACATTCTCCGGTGCCAACCGAACAAATAATTTAGGTATCGGATTGTTCTCAAAATTAATATTTTCTGATCCAGCCAGGATGATGGCCGCATCCTGGACTAAAATAAGGGGTGTAACAGGCGTATACAGTGAGGTGAAATTAAAATCCTTGACAATCCCGATTACCTCATGATCACCAAAATTCTTACCCGGAATACGCTTTCCGGATACCTCTGTCCACCCGTATTCTTTAGCAAATGCCTCATTGACAAGAATTGCTTTCCGATCCGCTATCGATTCAGTAAAACTCCTTCCTGCTACCAATTGCATCTTCATCACCGATAGATACTCATCATCGACCACGTTCATGGTGAAATTACGATAGGTTCCCTGATCATCGGTATATCCAATGGCCGTCCAGGCGCCATCACCAAAATCGTGAGCCGAAGCGCAAGCAGAAATTACCCCCGGTACTTTGCTCAGTTCCGCTTTATATTGTTCAGCCATTTCAAATCCCTTGGTTACCCGCTCGGTTAGTCTACCTACGCGCGGCACATTCAATTGAATAACGACTAATTGCTCCTTGTTAAATCCAAGATTCTTGTTTTGCAGAAAATTTAGCTGCTGCTGCATAATCAGCGTGCTGGAAATCAAAAAAATGGAGAGCACTAATTGCACCCCAACCAGGAGCTGACGAACACGATGTTTATGGCTACCCGTTAGTAAGGAACCTTTTAATACGGCAACCGGCTTGAAGGACGACAAAACAAAGGCAGGATAACTGCCTGCCAGTAAGCCGATGATTGCCAGTAAGGTCAATACCAACACCCCTAAAAATCCATTCCATGAAAACACCAATTGCTTGCCCGATAGTGTATTGAATACCGGTAAGCTAACAACTGACAAGAACACGCCCACTACCAACGCAAAGCCCGTAATGATAATGGCTTCCCCAATAAATTGAGCAATCAATTGCCTGCGCTCTGCGCCCACTACTTTTCGAATGCCCACTTCGCGCGCGCGTTTCAATGACTTTCCCACGGATAACGTAACAAAGTTTATGCAGGCCACACATAAAATCAGGGCCGCAATTCCACTCAGAATGTAGGAATACCGAACATCGCTGACCGGGGCATCTCCAACCGGATAAGAGGTATCCAGGTGAATCGAAGTAAGCGGTTGCAACCCGGGTGAATACTTGCTTTGCTGATAATCCTCATCCCCCAATAGCTTCCGAAACAAATCCGGAAATTTGCTTTCTACTTGGGTAGCCGTTACCCCTTCCCGAAGTAACACATAGGTTGACGGGTAGATGTTGAACCAGCCGGAGTTGAGTTGCCGCTCGGAAAAGATTTTGGTATAGTTATGATCAGGAATCAGGATATTGAACTGAATGCTGGAATTAGTAGGAATGATCGATACCCCGGCTACGGTAAATTCCTCAAAGCTTTCACCTACCTGAATCGACAGGGCTTGTCCCATCGGATCGGCCTGACCAAAATATTTTTCAGCCATGGACTTCGTAATAATAG
>ERZ1066115.350-NODE-350-length-13243-cov-10.276843_pt1 | contig 13243 bp, 9 predicted proteins | sample MGYA00382762_ERZ1066115 | MGnify/ENA primary metagenome ERZ1066115 (study PRJEB33369, sample SAMEA5778345) | biofilm metagenome | biome: Industrial cooling water; feature: Water cooling tower basin; material: Biofilm | place: United Arab Emirates | collected... | reverse complement strand
AAGGGTCGGAGAAACTCTGATCGGCTTTATAAAATTCAAGTACAGATATTGAATCAGAAACAGCACAATCAAGATGGAAAGTAACGGCTTGCTGGTGAACGGCTTCCTACGCTCAGGCGGATACGGATTGGTGGTTGATGCTGTAGAATCGGTTCTGATAAAACCATGCGGGCTCACTTCAAAAAACCAGGCAAATACGATAGCCACCGGCAAGCCTCCCACAAGCAACCAGAGCAGAAGGTCTACAAATCGCTGCTCCAGTTTTAACAAGGGCATCAGAAAATTCACGAATTGGTGAATAAACAAGGCAATAGCACCATAAGCAAGCCCGGCCCGTAGCACATTTCGCCTTTTCAACTCTTGCCAGAATGAACCGTGTCCTGCCTCTGGATCACGGAAAGTAGCACTCGGCAAGGCTTCAGCAGCAGGTTCGTAACGGGTGGATTGGATGGCTTTAAAAATCTGGTCAATGGCATTGGCTACCTTATTAACCTGATCGCGATAATAGGTATGTGTGATGTTCTCAGCCCGGGAATCTTCCGGAGTCAAGGGACGGTTAACACCCGGGGTCTTGAATATAAATTCGACCGATCGCAAAGGAATACCTACATGCGACTCGAACAACTGGCGATCCTGCTGGTCAATTTCATGAATTTGAATCGGAAGGATCCGGCTCGCTACATTCCGATTCTCCAATTGAATAGCAATACCATCTTGCTCCTCACGAATGAATCTCAGAAACGGAAGGAGTTCATTATTCCAGGCATAACTTTTTGGATCACAATAGGTTTTAGATAGAATGGGAATAAAAATAACGCAATGAAGTTTCTTCTCCAGGCTTTTATCCACCTGGTGCATTTCCAGCAATCCATCATGGGGGTTAGAATCAAAGTAAACGGAAACAGGTTCCTTAATGGTGGTGGCCAGCTCTTGTCGTAATGCCTCGACAAATCGGCTTACCCATCCGGTGCGATTGTCATTATGACGATACGAAATGAAAATATCATACTCGTAATCGGGTAATACGGAGGGCATAATCAAATTTACTAAAAAAGGAGAAATTACCCGATTATTGCTTCAACCCTTTGATCACCACATTACCTGTACCTTCGGGATTGCATGGATACTGAATTTCAGTTTTAAATTTCTTGGGATTATTAATCGTTTCATAAAACTCATCCAGAAATTTTAACGTGGATTTCCGATAAGCCTCATCCAATAAGTTGCAGGTTTGATAAACTTCATACAAAGCTGATTTACGTTCATTATAGCGCGACAAAACCGGATCAAATTGATTTAATGCTTGAATGCAAAACCCCCGGTAACGCCTCTCACGGGTTGAACTCAGCAGGAGTTCGGGGGCCGGCTTGGCATATGGAGCGCCCACAATTCCTGCGTGATCAAAATCATACGGCACGGGTGTAGGAATACTGAGGGAATCTTTTGCCATTAGTTTCACATTCTGTCGGTATTGCACCGACCAATCCGTGTTGCCAATCAGGTATTCAAACACAGCCAGATTGAGGAAGTCATCCAGGGAAGTTTGTTCAGGTCGAATAATCCTATCCTCCACCAATACCATTTCATTGCGGTGGGCCATTTCATGCTCCTCTTCCAATAAGATTCCATAAAACGGCTCCAGATCCCTTGCTTTCAAGGCCGGATCTTCAAATTGTACCTGAACCAGCCTTGCCTTAAAGCTCCTGGAGGTCATGGCATTGTAAAGTTTGTAAACCAGGTATTCCCGAATCACATATTTATCACCCTGGCAAGGCATGACCAGCTTTAACTTCCCCTGCCCTTCGAATAACGTGCCTTGAGTTGATTGATCGGAGAAATTCAGCATGATGGGCGGATAATCACAATTGCTTTTAAGTCTTCTGAAATTTCCACGCACCCGTGCACGAAGTGGAATCGTGATGGCTGCCTGGTAAGCATTTGAATACGATAACTGAATCTCATGGTATTGTGGATCATCACCCCGATCTTTCAGCAAGGCGGCAATAGATCCGCTGATTTTTAACGGCAAGACGTCATCCTGATGAAAGAGATCCTGGGCCAATACCGGGTTTAGTCCTATTACGAGGAAGAAAATAAACAGCCACCTGAAAGAATTCATGTGCAGGTAATAACGATGCTAAAGTTAGGAAACATCCGAATAAAGATTGAGAATTGTTTCATACCTTTTATATTGAACAATGCATACACCAGCAGCCATGGAGCCTGAGAAGCCCTCCAAACCCAAAAAGAAAAAGACGGGCCGTGAATCGGAAACCTTATTCCGGGTAACGTACCGCAATCAGAATAATCTGATTCAGATCGCGGATAACAAAGCCAACATTGTAATCAGTATTAACGCCATGATCATATCCTCCATCATTGCCATTTCTGGTTATGGTGCTATTGCCAATCAATTAGATCTTTACAAATCCAACATCATTATTCCGATTGCCTTGATCGTGTTGTCTTGTCTGATCTCGGCCATGTTTGCTATTCAGGCAGCACGTCCCAAAGTTATTTCCGCCTCCCGGATTCCCGATAAAGAGGTCAAGTCAAGCTTGCTTTTTTTTGGCGTGATTTCCAGTCATAGTCAAAAAGAGTATCTGGAAAAGATGAATGAACTTCTTCAATCGCGGGCCGATATACACGAAACCATGACCATTGATATTTACAATCAGGGATTAATCCTAACCCGTAAATACCGGCTCCTCAGCTATGCCTACCAGGTCTTCATGTTTGGTTTTACATTCAGTGTTTTGATTTTTCTGGTCTTTATTGCCCTTTAAGTCATTTTTTCATCTGAGCACTCAAATTCATTGATATACATGAATGGTAACCATAAAGAAATCATTAATTACTATTTCTGAGATTTCTATCGCTTTACCCTGGCAAGTATCTCCTGCACGTGATCTTGTTTTTTTTGTTCACGATGCTCACGGCTAAAGCCCGTATGAAACCGATGTGATTCAAGAAAGGTTTTCTGAACCAAATTCCATTCGCGTTCTGTTTCCACTACTCCTTGATCTTTCAATTCCTGTAAAAGCCGACCACCAATCTCGTAAAAATCGTCACGGCCCAGGTAATCCAAATCGGCATCACATAAAATCTTTTCTAGTTGAGTAGCCGGTGATTGAGGAATGCGGGTGGCCAAAATCATCTGACAAATTTGCTCAACTTGATCTTTGGGTATTCCGTACTGGGGTAAGATTTCACGCGCCATCTCAGCACCCCGTTGTTCATGATTGCGGGCTGAATGAATAAATCCAACATCATGAAACAGGGCAGCCAGGCGTAAAAGTTGTTTCCCCTCAGGCCCAACATGTTCCTGGTCAGCAATGTGCATGGCTGCCGCCAATACATCGTAGACGTGATCTTTGTTGTGGTACTGTAGATTCGGCATCTCGTTTTCCACCAACTCGGTTATCCACTGCTCGGCTCCGGCATAATCAGGAACCAAGGATGGACTGGGGCGGTGGGCCATTTCAGCCCGCAATCCGGCTAATAGCGGATCGACAGCCCACCAGATCAAATCAATATCATTGGTATGCAACGCGCGGGTATGATACCGGATAGCCGATTCAGTATCCTGGAATGCACAAAAGGCATGGACCAGATAAACATTAACCCCCTTTTCGTGGGCTTCACTTCGGGTGAGTAACTCCCGTAAAAGTTCCTTTGCTTTATCAGTCTTATTCAATCCCTGGTAAGACCAGATCAGGTACGCCAGCATAGAGGGCGGCCGAAGTTTTGAAATTCGCAACCCCGATAACAACGCGGCCTCCGCCTCCTGATACCGACCTTCGGATACATGAATTCGTCCTTGAAAATCGTACAAGCGAAGCACGTTGGGATATAATTGAAGCGCTTCCTGCACGGTTTGGATAGCCTCCTCATTCCTACCCAACAAGTACAAACTGATAATTTGATAATTGAAATAGGCAACCGTTAAGGGATCAATCACTTTTGCTTTCGCCACGACTTGCAAGGCTTCTTCATGTCTTCCTTGCGCATTGAGCACATAGCTGTAGGTATACAGGACATTGGCGTTGTTAGGACCAAGTTCTAATGCCTGCAATAAAAACTGTTCTGAAGCTGAAAAATTCTTATTAATGAAAAATTCAACAAAGGCCTTTGTCAGGTAGTCGTTATCGGTTGGGCCCCGCTGCCAGGCTTCCTGCAGATATTTCTCAATCTGTACTTTAGCCTCATCGGGTGAAAGATCTCCATTCCACGACATCCGGGCGGAATAGGAACTCGCCAAATAGGAATAAGCCTCTTGAAATTCCGGATCCCGTGCAATGGCCTGCATAAAATAATCCGAAGCGGTGCGATAGCCTTCCACACTCCATTGGTTAAAGGCATGACGGCCTTTCAGGAAAAGATCATACGCCTCCAGGTTTTTAGTAGGCTCCTTCTTCCGCTCAGTCCCGGTTCCCTGTATGGACGAGTTAAGTTCTTTGGCCACCACCTCGGCTACGTTGTTCTGGATTTCGAAAATATCATCCTTGCTTTCGACAAAAACCTTTGACCAAACCGGGCGATCTTCTATCGCATCAATCAACTGAACATTAATTCTAACTTTATTACCATGAGCCTGGGCACTACCTTCCAGGATGTAGTTAACCGACAGTTCAGCGGCTATTTCAGGCGCTGATTTGGTGGTCTTTTTATACCGCATAACAGACGTGCGGGAAATCACACGCAAACTGGAATGACCTGCCAACTGGATCAAAATATTTTCGGTAATTCCATCGGCAAAGTATTCTTGATTCGGATCATGAGAAAGACTGACAAACGGCAACACGGCCAGCGACTTCCCGGGTGGCGGCATGACTTTGGCCTTGGTTTCAGCCTGGGCATCTGAATCCACTGCCTCTATCCCATCATACATATCGGTCGCACGACCTGGATTTTTAATCGCATTGATAATCTCCTTAATGGCATTAGCTACCTTATTGATTTGGTCGCGATAGAAGAGGTTATTGGAGTTGTCCTGGCGCAAATCATCCGGGCGAAGCGGTCGGTTTACTCCGGGAGATCTGAAAATGAATTCAATGGAACGAAGTTTGGACTGCAATTCCGCTTCCAACAGGCTAATGTCATCGCTGTCAAGCTGGTGAATGATTACAGGTAGTATACGGCTGGCTACATTTCCATTGCGTAGCTTAATGTCACGGCCAATCGGCTCAGTTTGCGACAATCGGTTGAAAGCACAAAATTCATTTTGCCACGCATAACACCGGGGGTCGCAATAAATCTGAGAAAGGATGGGGATAAGAATAACGGATTTCAACTTCCCTTCCAAACTCTTGTCAACGTGATGAGTTTCCAGTAACCCATCGTCTGGATCGGAATCAAAATAGATGGAAAGATCCTCTTTGAAGGTAGTTTCTAATTCTTTACTGAGATCGCGCACGAAATCCGTGACCCATCCCGCTGACGCTGGCAATCCGGGGGTAGTGTTGCCAACAGAACCCCGATTATCCTTGTGTCGGTATGAAATAAAAATATCATATTCGTATCCTGAAATAACCGAAGGCATATTGTCAAATATAGCAAATTGAGAAGCTTAGGCCAATGTGGTGATTCACGATATTAATAAATAAAACAGTAATTCATGAAGCAGCTTTTGTCGATAAATCTACTCGTGCTATTATTCATCGGGATTGAGGTAAGTGGCCAAACCCTGATGGTGCCGCCCTATCTGCAGCCGGGAAATGCCCCCACACTGACCAAGGAGTCCAAGGTGATCATTTGGCAAACCGACAGCGTACCCGGAAAATATCATGTAGAATTCTCGTCCACGGCTGCTGGAGCCAAAAAGGCAACTGGAAAAGTGTCGTTTGTAACCCTTAGGTTAAAGAATAAAACTACCCTTCTCTATCGATCCACCTTAACGGGATTAAAATTTGATACCGAATATTCCTACCGGGTATCCCTGAATGGTACTTCCATTGCCACAGGCAAATTCGTAACCCGAACAAAAAAACCGGAGACCAGGTTTGTGGTCTTTGGCGATTGTGGTGCCGGAGCACCCCAACAGGCAGAAATAGCCTACCAGGTATTCCAGCAAAAACCTCAATTCGTATTGGTAACGGGTGACAACGTATACTCGTACGGCTTGGAAAATGAATATCGAAGAAATTTCTTTCCGGCTTATACAGCGGATGAACCTGATCCTCAAAAAGGTGCACCCCTCATGAAGTCCATTCCCTTTTACATGATTTTAGGTAACCACGATATTTATGGTGCCAAGTTTGAGAAATATCCGGACGGGCTTGCCTATTTCTATTACAACGACCTGCCACTCAATGGGCCTACCAGTGAATATGTTGTGAAACCCACTGGGGATGAAGCCCTGATCAAAAACTTTATGGCCAACACCAAGCCCCGCTATCCTAAGATGTCCTACTTTTCATTTGATCATGGAAATGTCCACATCGCCTGCCTGGATGCAAATGATTACACCAATCCGCTGGATCCGGTGTTGGTGCAATGGCTGGCCCAGGATTTGAGAAACAGCAAAGCAGATTGGAAAATTGTCTCCTTTCATCAGCCCGGATTTAATTCCAGTAAAGCTCATTACAATTATCAGATCATGCGCTTGCTAGCTCCGGTTCTGGAAGAACTTCAAGTAGATCTGGTTTTATCGGGCCATGTTCATAACTACCAACGCACACTCCCGCTCAAGTTTGAACCCAAGCGCGATGAATCCGGTACCCGGTATCTGATTTCAGAGGAAGGACGAGTGGATGGCAAGTTTACACTGGATCAAACCTATGATGGCATCACTTCGACAAAACCCAATGGGATTATTTATATCGTTACCGGGGCGGGCGGAGCAGCCTTGTATGATCCTTCGTTAAGCGGAAAACCTGAGCTCTGGGTACAAGGCACGCAGGAAAACTGGGCCCCCTTCACTACAAAAATGATTTCAGACATTCACTCGTTTACGTTGATTGAGACTTCAGGAAAGAAGCTGATCCTGAAACAACTGGATGCCAAAGGGACTAGTTTAGATACGATTACCATTACCAAGTAAGCCTGGTTATTTAAACGTAACCTGGTACAAGTCACTGTTGGTTTGATCACCATTGAGCTTAATTACGCCTACATAGTCCAGTTGAAATTTTTTGGGATACAACGCCAACACCGCAGCAAAACCAAAGCTGGAACAAATAGAACCAGTGGGCGTAAATTGACTGATGGAAGACAAAGCCTTGAGGTTATGATCCTCGGCTGTTGCATTCACATAAATGGGGGCCGCATGTAAGCCAACACGCAACGGTTTCTCTGTTTTGAAAGGAGCCGTACTATTCCATACAGCTCGAACAATATCCATCAGACCGATCTCAGTTTCCAAACCTAACAGGATGGCTTCGCCTTGTTCTTCATACACCTTGAAGGAAAGCTGCTCCTCACCTGCCAAAGACTTAATCAACTTGGTAATGCGCTCCACCTCCATGGGCAACACGGAACTTAAATCGATGCAGGCAGTGTAGAGTACCGGTCGGTTGGGAATAAACGTCCGGGTATAGGGTTGGCTGGGTAAACCCGGTGTTGCCGGTTGACCTGGCGCAAGCATGATATCGGGATTAATGTTGGTATGGCGTTGTGGAAACGGCCAGAGTTGAACCGTATCGCGCGTTCCCCCTTCCCTTCGCTTCATATCAATTTCAGACAAAACGGTAATGAGAAAAGGTTCCTGGTGGTAGGTTTGGCTGCGCAAAATAGCAGAGCCAAAAATAACCCGTCCCAGCAATGAAAATAAATCGTCATTGCCACCATAAGTGTCGTGGGTGATAAAGGTAGTGGGATACTTTTGTTGCAAGAGCATGAAACGCTCAATCCAGTGATCTCCGGCAAATCGAATACTGGTATCAACAAAATCCTCCTGCTTAAACGGGATCACCACGTGCACCTCGCCACCTTCTTCGGCCATCACTTCGGCAAACAAAATATCTCCACCACAGGCAAGAGAACAGTATCCGATGCTGGCTTGTAAGGTGCGAATGGCACTGCGAATGGAATCCTTTATTCGTTGTTCCAAGGCGGCTGGGAACCGCGGGGTTGTCCTACCGGGCGCATCGATCATATGACCCGCAAAGGCCACCACGACAGGGGGTGCAAAAATTCGCAACACTTCCTTCGGTACAGGAAGGTAATGATTCAACAACCACAATTGATTATGGATACTCAATACCTTACCCCAATCGGTACCGATTAGCTGCCGGGCTTTGGAGTAGGCCGCAACCGCTTGATCGCGATTTTTGGTGAGCAGGTAGGCCTCGGCAAGACTGGCCCACTCCCATTCAGACGATGCGGTCTTTTCCAATTGCGAAATGATGCGATTGGCCAACTCACGTCCTTGCTGAGTTTTACCGGCAATAACCGACATGGAGGCCGCATTAATTCCCGTGTAATAGTTACCGGTTTGTTCAAAGTTCTTGGCATACGTATCGCGCGACAGCAACGCGTACCTGGTGCTCTGTTGCTTTCGGAAAATGCTTTTATAAATTCCGCCCAGGATGCCGGCTGTTTCCGGATCATCGGGAAAACGTTCATATAACCCGGTCAGGTATTCCAGAGCCAATTCAGGCGACCCGCATTTTGAGGTACTCAAGGCCAGCAATTGGTTGACGCGCAATGCATCAACGGAAGCATCATTTCGTAGATTCAGTGTTCGTTCACGTGCCTCTACATACCGGCCATGATTAATTAGATCTTCAACAAGGGCTAGTTCGTTCAACATTCCACTTGGCAATATTCCTCTTTTAATCCAGAACCTCGTAAAGACTGACCGGGTTAGCCTTGTTCTTCAGGGCTAGTTCGCCAATGGCCGCACATTGAAATGAAGTTTTGATCTGGTCGTATGATTTTTGATTAATCAGAATTTGGCCCGGGGCGGCTACACTTTGCAGGCGCTGTGCAGTATTAACCGTGTCACCAATTACCGTATAATCCAATCTGCGCAGGTCGGCCGATCCAAGATTCCCACAAATCATTTCACCACTGTTAATCCCGATGGAGACCAATGGTTTGTATTGGCCCGCAGTTTCAGGGAGCGTATTAACCTTTTTACGTACAGCCAGACAGGCATCCAAGGCCCGGTCGAGGTGGTAATTACCTTTAAATACAGCCATGACGGCATCGCCAATAAACTTATCAATATAGCCACCCTGGGCTATGATTTCTTTCACAATCACATCGAAATAACTATTCAATAATTTGACCACCGTATCGGGTGTTTCATTTTCACTAATCGTGGTAAAACCGCAGATGTCTATAAACGCGACTGTGGCTTCCACCGTTTCGTTTGCCATAATAGACGACTCGAATTCACGGCTGCCCATAAAGTTCAGAACGTTTTTATCCACATACATCTTTAAGATGTTGTTTTCCTTCACCGCCCGTAAAGTTTCCCGGAGTTGCTCGACCTGTCGTAACGTTTTTTCGATGGTGACGGATAGGTCATCAAAGTTGATGGGCTTGGTAATGAAATCGAAAGCTCCGCGATTCATGGCCTCCCGAATGTTGTCCATGTCACCATAAGCCGATACCATGACCGTTTTCATGAGCGGGTTTAACTCATTAATGCGACTCAGTAAGGTAAGGCCATCCATTTCAGGCATGTTGATGTCACTCAGCACCATATCTAGGTCAGCATGGTGCTGAAGCTTTTGAAGAGCCTCCGTTCCATTCACGGCAAATACAAATTGATAGTGCTCTTCACGGATTTTTTGCCGATACTTTTGCCGGATCAGAACTTCAAGATCTGCCTCGTCATCAACAACCAGTATTTTAGCCATTAGGCAAGTTTAAGTTTTTCTTTTAAAAGAGAGAAATCGACCGGCTTGGTGAGAAAATCATCCGCTCCAAGGCTTTTTGCCAACCGATGGTTTTCCTCATCGCCATACGCTGTAATCATCATGACCACGGGGGGTGGCTTGTGGTATTTCTTCTTAATCCGATCTAACAATTCCAAGCCGCTCATTCCGGGCATATTAATGTCAGACAGAATCAGCACGGCTTCATGATCCAGGTGATCCAGATAGTCAATGGCTTCTTCACCAGAAAATGCAAACGCAAATTCTACCGTGCCACCTTTTATTTCCTTTCGGAAACGCTGCTCAAATAAACCTTTGATATCTTTCTCATCATCGACAACCAGTATTTTCATATTCTAGTGGTTTGGCAATACAATCGTAAACGTGGTACCCTTTCCCTCCTCCGTATCAACACGCAACTCACCCCCATGATTCTTCACCACAATGTCATAGCTCATGGACAGCCCTAGTCCCGTGCCTTTACCGGTGGGTTTCGTGGTAAAAAAGGGTTGAAATATTTTTGATAAGGCACGCTCGGGTATTCCGGTTCCATTATCCCGAATCTGGATTTCAACCCCATCGTTTTGCTTCCGGGTGGCAATCCAAACGGTGGGTTCATAGTTCTTTTCCAACTTTCGTCTTTCCGTTACTGCATAGGAGGCATTGGTGATGAGGTTAAGCACCACCCGACCTAAATCCTGTGGAACAACCGGCACTTTACCCACGTGCTCGTCATACGCTGTGTGGAGGGTTACCTGAAACGACTTATCTTTAGCGCGCAACCCGTGGTAGGCTAATCGTTGATATTCATCGACCAGGCTATTAAGATCCGTTAATTCTTTTTGCCCGCTACTGGCGCGCGAATGTTGCAACATCCCCTTGACGATTGAATCCGCCCGCTTTCCATGATGAACAATTTTCGTCTCATTCTCACGCAGAGCTTGAGTAAGGGCCAAAGCTTCCGATACATTTCCCTTCTCAATTTCAGCCTTCAATTCATCGATCAACTCGGTATTGACCTCGGCAAAATTGTTGACAAAATTCAACGGGTTCTGGATTTCATGCGCAATGCCGGCTGTCAACTCTCCCAACGAAGCCATCTTCTCGGATTGAATCAATTGAGCTTGGGTAGCCAGCAAATCGTGGTGCTTTTTCTCCACCAGCTCATAGGCCTTATTCTTACTATTCTCATAAACCAGTAATAAAATAAACAGTGAAAGATTGGTGCCCAACACCGATCCAAAAAAAAGGTAGGCCTTTTGATCTTGTGGAAATTGACTGACAGGCGCACCATACAGGGTTTCATACACATAATAACTCGTGATCATAATCACCATACCCACAAACCAGAACACGGAGGCTCGCTTGCCGAGAATCAGAATGGCTACGGCCGGCAATAAAAAGTACGCTGCCGTAGCCGGAGTTACCAACCCGCCCTGATACCACGCCTGCACCATAAAGCTGATAGCGTGCTGAAACAAGAAAAGATGGGCTGCCAGGGTTTTGGAAAATCCATACTTATACAGGGTTAACAAGATCAGATTGATTCCGGCATTCATCACCAACAAAGCCGCGATAACCATTAACTGCAACTGCAGCGCCAGCCCGATTCCCAATAAATCGGCAATGGCCGAAATCAGTAATACATTGATAAAAATCCGGTGAGCCCGTAAGTCGGTGGAATGGAGTCCTGTCGGTAAGAAGCGATCAACGAATTTCCTATACATGCGGAATAGATTGACGGGTGCCCAACCAGGTACCATGTCTGCGGTACAACACATAAATGAAGGTGCAGTCCATGATCAGGCAAGAAACACCCAACAGCTTAATGAAGTTACTTTCCGGATAAAAAATAAACATCGATACGGTAATCAAGCCCGTACCCAGCATCCGGCACCAGGCCAGCAACATCGAGAACTGACTGGTGTCCTTTGTCTGAAAGAGCAGCATCACACATTGCAGCGATAAGATGACGTTGATGATGTACCCGGAGTTAGCCCCGATCAGGGTATCATAACCCTCATTCCGGTGGGTATAACTGAACAGTACCCAAAATATAAAATTGATGAAGCAAAAGACGGTAAAATGTTTTTTCGTTTCAGCATTCATGGGCTGCTTGGTACCATACCGGAGTACCGAATAGAAAATATAACAGTCAAGAAAAAAAGCGGCCTGATAGCTAAGCGCATAGAGCAGTCCGGTATTGGGGTGATAAAAAAAACTCCATACAAATTCCCACCCGATATTAGCACCGGCCACATAAGCCGGCATTTCAACAAATTTCTTCTTTCGGATTTCCCACACCAACACGGCATAGGCCACCACCCAGAACAAACACCCTACCCCATTGAAGATCAGTCCGCTCAGTGGATAATCCTGAAAATTAATCAGTGGTTGATTCATACCTTGACTTTAACCGTGTTCCAATCTTGCGTTAATGATTTCGGCAGATAAAAGTTAATAATGCGTGTAGTCGTCATCCGGCTGATCATCCATTGCAATCCGATCTTGCTGATAAATTGAACAACCATCGCCAGGATTAAACTCTTATCTAAAATTTCCATGATCCGGGCAATGGATCGGACTTTGTTACCCAGTTTCACTACCTGCTTAGAATCAACGGGGGGCACGGCCAGCATATCAGAAATCGTATCCCCCATCATCAAGCGCATCATGGCAATATTACCTTGTTGGCTAAAAAGCGGTTTTGATGTTTTATCCTGAAAATCAAGCAAGGATTTCATCAACGCTTTGCTGTGTTCGCTGGCCGCAATCTGGTTGTCGAGGATTGCATGCCCCAACTTCAGGGCATCCGCGGCATTTTCAGGAATGAGATCCTGATGCAACCCCACAATATGACCTACCACGCGCCAACAATGAACATAAGCTTCTTTCTCAACGGGTTCCAGTACAATGCCCAATTGCTCCATACCCTCCAGCACAAGGGCCGAAAACGACATGAGGGTACCCGCCATGTCTTGCTGATTAATCGGCTCGTTGAATGTGGCTACATCCCAACTTTTTTGTTTCAGATAATACCGGATAATGGCATGGATGAGCCGAACCTTTTGAGCAGCTCGTAAGCCACTGCCCCCACTCGACAGGCCACCGGGTTTCATCGCATAAAATACAAATTGGGCGGTCTCGGCAATTCTCCGCGAGTAGGCATTGAGTGAGCCGTGATGTTCATTCAGTCGGGCAGTGTGAAATAATACTTCGGCACCCTTTGCACAGGCATAACATTCCGGCAACGACTTATACGAGAGTAGCAGGCTTATCCAAACCCCGTGACGGATGTACACCTGTTGCCCAAGGGCAATCAAATCCGGATCGGCCCAGGCTGGAAGGATGGCGGTTTGGGCGAAATAGTCCTTAATCTCCTGGGGGGCCGTATCGGGCAACTGATCGTTGTCATC
>ERZ1066115.349-NODE-349-length-13250-cov-12.699659_pt1 | contig 13250 bp, 8 predicted proteins | sample MGYA00382762_ERZ1066115 | MGnify/ENA primary metagenome ERZ1066115 (study PRJEB33369, sample SAMEA5778345) | biofilm metagenome | biome: Industrial cooling water; feature: Water cooling tower basin; material: Biofilm | place: United Arab Emirates | collected... | reverse complement strand
GCGGGTGGGTGAGCCTGGCGACTGAGGCGGCGACCTGTGCAGCGACTGAACCAGTGGCTGAACCAGTACAGACCAGATGAAAAACGCCCTTGACCACGGTCGACCGTGACCAAGGGCGTTTTTTGCCATGGGCACAACCGGTAGTGGTTGCTCTGTATGTTTTCTACTATCCCTAGTGTTTTTCTTTTGACAATGTCCTTGCCGGTGTTTAAAATCCGGCCCTGTTGACGGTTCCCGAACGGGATCAAAAGGGAATCCGGTGCCGGCCTGCGCAAGGTCGAAATCCGGGGCTGCCCCCGCAACTGTCATCGGCGAGTTCTTGCCCCTCAAGCCACTGGAAGTTTTTCCGGGAAGGCGGGCCGGGACGCTGAGCCGAGAGCCAGGAGACCTGCCGCCACATACTTTTAACCAACGATGGGGCGGGGTGTCCCTGGCGAAAGGTCTTGGCGTGACGGTTTTTTGCATTTGCAGCGTGTCGACCGTGGATAGTTGCTATCTGCGCATGCGTGCGTCCGTCGCCAGCCGGTTCGGCTCCGTCCCCCTATCGGAGCTTCGCCGTGTACTCCAGCCATGTTGCGCATCCCGCGTTTAATGCTTCCGCGCTTGCTGCCCTGCAGGTCATCCGCCGCAATGGTGCCGTTGTCGAATTTCATCCCGAGAAGATTTCGGTCGCGCTGACCAAGGCCTTTCTTGCCGTTGAAGGCAGCCAGAGTGCGGTGTCGTCGCGGGTGCGCGAAGTGGTTTCCCGGCTGACTGAAACGGTTGTCGCTTCGCTGACCCGCCGCCAGCCGGACGGCGGTACGGTGCATATCGAGGACATTCAGGATCAGGTCGAGCTGGCCTTGATGCGGGCCGGCGAGCACGACGTTGCCCGCGCCTATGTGCTTTACCGCGAGCGCCGCGCCGCCGAGCGTGCCGCGCCAGCGGAAGTGCAGGGCGGGCCGGTGCTGCAGGTGGTGGTCGATGGCGAACGCCGCCCGCTCGATACCGCCGCCTTGCTCAAAATTTGCGAAGCTGCCTGTGCTGGTCTGAGCGAGGGCAAGGATGGCCAAGTCTCGGCCCGCAGCATCCTCGACCATGCGCTGAAAAATCTCTACGACGGCGTGGCTCTGGGTGAGGTCAAGCAAGCGCTGATTCTCGCTGCCCGCGCCTTGATCGAGCGCGAACCGGGCTATAACTACGCCACCGCCCGCCTGTTGCTGGCCAGCCTGATCGACGAAGCCACCGGTCAGCCGGTGGCGCCGGAGGACACGGCTGCGGTGTACCGCGCATATTGGCCAAGCTTCATCAGCCAGGGGATTGCCGCCGAGCTACTCGACCCGCGCCTGAAGGATTTCGACCTCGACCGGCTGGCGGCCGCCCTCAAGCCCGAGCGCGACCAACTGTTCGGCTATCTCGGCTTGCAAACCCTGTACGACCGCTATTTTCTGCACATTGACGGTCGCCGCATCGAGCTGCCGCAAATCTTCTTCATGCGCGTCGCCATGGGGCTGGCGCTCAACGAAATCGACCGTGAAGCGCGTGCCATCGAGTTTTACGACCTGATTTCCAGCTTCGACTTCATGTGCTCGACGCCGACGCTGTTCAACAGCGGCACGCGACATTCGCAGCTCTCGTCGTGCTACCTGACGACGGTGGCTGATGACCTTGAGGGCATCTACCAGTCGGTCAAGGAAAACGCGCTGCTGCAGAAATACGCTGGCGGCCTGGGCAACGACTGGACGCCGGTACGCGCGCTGGGCAGCCGGATCAAGGGCACCAATGGTCAGAGCCAGGGCGTGATTCCCTTCCTCAAAGTGGTGAACGACACCGCAGTCGCGGTGAATCAGGGCGGCAAGCGCAAGGGTGCGGTCTGTGCCTACCTCGAAACCTGGCACCTGGACATTGAGGAATTCCTCGACCTGCGCAAGAACACCGGCGACGAGCGCCGCCGCACGCACGACATGAACACCGCCAACTGGATTCCCGACCTGTTCATGCAGCGGGTGCAGGCAGGCGGCGAATGGACACTCTTTTCGCCTTCCGACGTGCCCGATCTGCACGACAAGTTTGGCGCCGATTTTGCGGCCGCCTATGCCGCCTACGAGGCCCAGGCTGCTGCCGGCAAAATCCGGCTGCACAAGAAGGTCTCGGCCGTGCAGCTGTGGCGCAAGATGCTGACCATGCTGTTCGAGACCGGGCATCCGTGGATCACCTTCAAGGATGCCTGCAACCTGCGCTCGCCGCAGCAACACGTCGGCGTCGTGCATAGCTCCAACCTGTGCACCGAGATCACCTTGAACACCTCCGACGAGGAAACCGCTGTCTGCAACCTCGGCTCGGTCAATCTGCCGGCCCACCTCAAGGATGGCGACCTCGATCTGGGTAAGCTCGCCAATACCATCCAGACGGCGATGCGCATGCTCGACAACGTCGTCGACATCAACTTTTACGCTACACCCAAGGCGCGTAATGCCAACCTGCGCCATCGCCCGGTCGGCCTGGGCATCATGGGCTTTGCTGATTGTTTGCACCAATTGGGGATTGCCTACGCTTCACCGGAAGCGGTTGAGTTTGCTGATCAGAGCATGGAAGCCGTCTGTTACCAGGCCTACTGGGCCTCGACCGAACTGGCCCGCGAGCGTGGTCGCTACTCCAGCTTTACCGGCAGCCTGTGGGATCAGGGCATTCTGCCGCTTGACAGTATCAGCCGGCTTGAAGGTGGGCGCGGGGACCCTGTCGATGTGGATCGTCGTAGCGCGCTCGACTGGCCAGCGCTGAAGGAGCGCATCGCCCGTCACGGCATGCGCAACTCCAACTGCATTGCCGTCGCTCCCACTGCGACCATCTCCAACATCGTCGGCGTCTCGGCCAGCATCGAGCCGGCCTACCAGAACCTCTACGTCAAATCCAACCTCTCCGGCGAGTTCACCGTGGTCAACGAGGCGCTGGTGCGCGACCTCAAGGCGCTCGACCTGTGGGACGAAGTGATGGTCGCCGACCTCAAGTACTTCGACGGCTCACTGGCGCGCATCGAGCGCGTGCCCGACGAACTCAAGGCCCGCTACGCCACTGCCTTCGAGATCGACCCGGTGTGGCTGATTGAAGCCGCCGCGCGGCGCCAGAAATGGATCGACCAGGCGCAATCGCTCAACCTCTACCTCGCGCAGCCCTCGGGCAAGAAACTCGACGAAATCTACCAGCTCGCCTGGAAACGTGGCCTGAAAACCACCTACTACCTGCGCACGCTCGGCGCCAGCCAGGCCGAAAAAGCCGGCGGGCGGGATGAAGCAGTGGCGGCGGAACAGGCGCCGAAGTTCTGTTCGATTGATAACCCCGAGTGCGAGTCCTGCCAGTGAACAGATGCCGTACCGGTTTTTAATTCAATAAATTACAAATAGATATAAGAGGTGGTTGTTTATGGCAAAGCAGTCTATGCAAGGGTTTTCCGGTGTGCTGGTGATGGGGGCGGTTTCCGTGCTTGCGCCGCATGCTGCACTGGCTGATGGCAATACGCTCGATACCATGGTCGTTACCGGCCGTCGTGCCGAGGCTCGCTTGGAAGATACGCCGCAGCGCATCGAAGTCATTACCGAGAAAGACATCGAGCGAACACCTGTGCGTGAACTCACCGATCTGCTCAAGAAGAACAGCAGTGTTGATGTCATCCAGTACCCTGGCAATCTTTCAGGGATTGGGATTCGCGGTTTCCGTCCCGAATTCTCCGGCATCAACAAGCGTTCGCTGTTGCTGATAGACGGTCGTCCGGCGATGGCGACCAACCTTAGTCTGGTCAATATGGACCGCATTGAACGGGTCGAAGTGCTCAAGGGGCCTGCCTCTGCACTCTATGGTTCATCGGCCATGGGGGGCGTAGTCAATTTGATTACCCGGGAACGGCGCGGAGAGTTGAGTGGTTTCGCACAGCTTGGCTATGGCAGCTACGACACGCGCGAAATCCGGGGCAGTGTCGGTGGTGCTTTGTCACGCATCTTTGATTTCGACTACAGCGGCTCCTATTTCGATCAGAACAACGACTTCAAGATGGGCGACGGTAACGTTCGCCCGAATACTGCGTACAGCCAGCAGAACCATGCCTTGCGATTGGGTTTCAATCTCAGTGAAGACTGGCGTCTGGTGTTGAGCAGTGATCTGTACCGTGGCCGTGACATTGCCACCCCGGGTGATCTTTCCAAAGGCACCAGCGGCCAGAGCAACAAGGACATGGATCGCCAGGGCAACGATCTCAAACTGACCGGGCGCCTGGGCGCGCACCGTCTGAGCCTGCGTGCCTTTGGCGGCGAACAGTCTTACCAGTCATATACCAAAACCACGACAACCCTTGCTGATCAGCCTTATTTGCCTTTCCGCAGTTTTGACGAAGTGCTGGAGTACAGCGGTTGGCAGGTTCAGGATCAATGGGCCTGGAGCGACTGGGGGATGACCGTCTTCGGGATTGATCAGGAAACTGCCAAGCAGACCACCCGCAGCTATAACGCCAATGGGGGGCGCAAGGCGCCATCCAGTGCCAATAATCAGCGCGAGTCGCTAGGGTATTACGTACAAAACTCCTTGTTTCTGAACGAGGGGAAGACGACGATTGATCTTGGCCTGCGTCACGACCAGATCACGACCAAGACCTTTGCTACGCCTTTACTGACGACCTTCAAGCCCGGCGAAGCCGATTTCTCGACAACCAACCCCAGCATCGGTTTTAAACAGCGCCTGATCGGTGATCTGCGTCTGCATGGTACGGCCGGGAAAGGCTTTGTTCCGCCTTCGGCAAGCGAATTGACCGGGTCTGCAGTGACCGTCAAAGCCCCCAAGAATGATGTGCTTTCTGGAAATGCCGGGTTGCAACCGGAGTCCAGTGTGACCTGGGATCTCGGCCTGGAATGGTCGTCGGGCAAACTGTTTGCCGATCTGACCGTCTTCCGGACCAAGGTCAGGGACAAAATCACCCGCGTTCAGGTCGGCGAGGATGCCGGCAATCGTTACTACTCTTACGCCAACGCCAACACTGCGCAGATGGAAGGCCTGGAGTGGAATGGGCGCTGGCAGGCCGCCGATTCCCTGGCTCTCTCGGTATCTGGCACGCACTACTTCAAACGGGAAGAGGATCTCGGCGGGGTCAAAGCGATTATCCGCAATGTGCCCAACAACGTCGTGCGCGCTGCGCTTGACCTTGAGCAAGGTGCCTGGAGTGGGCGTCTCGGGATGCGCTATGTCGGGGAATTCTTCGATAACGACTGGAACGGCAATAGCAGCAACGTGATTGCTTATAAGCCGTTCACTGTCTTTGATCTGGCTGCGACTTACCGCATTGACCGCCATCAGTCGGTATCACTGCTGGTGGACAACCTGTTTGATCGCTTTTACTCGGAAAAGGGGGGCTACCCCTTGCCCGGTCGTAACGGTCGGCTGGCTTATCGCTACAGCTTCTGATTCGCGCAAGGTAGTTGAATCCCCCGGCCTCGGCCGGAGACTCTGGAAAGCCTGAGATGAATATTATTTCCCTGATCGAACAAACCCTCTACGAGGTTTCCACCGGCCTGTACCTGCCGGTCATCGGCGGCTGCGCGCTGCTCGTGCTGTACACCCCGCTGCAACTGGGCATCGCGCTGTTCGACGCCTGGGCGCGCTGGCGCGGCGCCTTTCCCGAACAGCGTGCCTTTGCCGCTGGGCTGGAGAAGTTACGCCAAACGCGGCTGCCGGCCGGACAACTGCCGATCGAGGTCGAACGCTTGCTGCAGATGCACGAACTGGCGCTGTCGCACCGCCTCGACCGCATCCGCTTCGTGATCAAGGTCGGCCCGGCACTCGGTCTGATGGGCACGCTGATCCCGATGGGTATTTCGCTGGCCGCGCTGGCCGAGGGCAACATCCCGAAAATGGCCGGCAGCATGGTCACCGCGTTCACGGCGACGGTCGCCGGCCTGGGCGCCGGCGTGCTCGCTTACCTGATTGCCCTGGTGCGCGAGCGCTGGGCGCGCGAGGACGTGCGCGAGATGGCGCACGCCGCCGAGCTGGCCATTGCCCGCGCCGAGCAGGGCGCGCCCGCTCATCACCTGCAGGCGGAGGCCGATGATGCGATTGCTGCAGCGGCGTAGACGCTTCGCCCTTGACGGCGAGGCACTCGAAGACCCCATCGCCGGGGTCGCCAACCTGTTCGACGCGAGCATCGTCTTCATCGTCTCGATGATGATTGCGCTGTTCATGGCCTACAACATGATGGACCTGCTCGATCCGAGCTCCGAGGTGACGATGGTCAAGAAGAACGCCAACGGCGAGATGGAAATCATCACCAAGAAGGGCAAGGAAATCAAAGCCTCGAAGGTGACCGACCAGAAGTTGTCGGGCAAGGGCGAGCGGCTGGGCACGGCGTACAAGCTGCCGGATGGGAGAGTGGTCTATGTGCCGGTGGAGTGATCTGATGGTCTGGCTGCGAACGGTTTTTCTGCTTTTTTTGTGGTCGACCGTGACATCGGTCCAGGCCAGGCCCTTGTCGGTGGTGCTTTTTCCCGGCGATCCGGCGACGCTGACGGCGGTCAACGCGGTGCAGCAGTTGCGCCGCGATCCGGCACTGAAGGAGGTGAGTTTCCGCATCGCCTCGTCGTCGCGGCCATCGGCCGAGGATCTGGCAGCCCTGGGCGCTGCTGATCTCGGCCTGATCTACAACATGGGCCGCGAGCTGGCCGGCGCGATCACGCCGGCGGTGGCCCGGCTGCAGGCGCGTGGTGCCAAAGCCTACGCGGTCGGCGCGCCGTTCGAGGAGGGCGAGAAGCAGGCCGGCCTGACGCGCGATGAGATGTTGCGTGAATACGCGCAGGCTGGCGGCGTCGACAATTATGCGGCGATGGTGCGGCGCGTGCTGGCCCGCGATTTCGGCTTGCGCGTCACTGCTGCGCCGCCGCGCGCCTATCCCCAGACCGCCTTGTGGAATCCGCGCAATGGCCGGACCTTCGAGGATTTCGACGCCTTCCGCAGCGATTACCTGCAGGGCCATCCCGACCGTGAAGGGCGCCAGTGGGTCGGCCTGCTGTTCAACCGGGTGACCGCCCAGTCCGGCCGTTCGCCGCTGTTGCTGGCGCTGGTCGAGGCGCTCGAAGCGCGCGGTTTCAATGTGCTGCCGGCTTTCGGCTATCCGTCCGAACTGGCCGTCGAGAAGTACCTGATCGACGCTCGCGGCCAGGCGCGGGTCGTCGCCGTCGTCGGCCTGGCGTTGAAAATGGGCAATGTTCCGGACAAGACTATTCCGGTAATGCGGAAGCTCGATGTGCCGGCGATCAACGCGATCTCGCTGTACAGCCAGTCGCGTGCCGAATGGGAGGCGTCGCCGCTCGGGCTGACACTGATGGAACGCGCCTGGCAGATTTCCGGCGCCGAATTTGCCGGCGCCATTGCGCCGACCGTGGTCGCCAGCAAGGAGCGCCTGCGCGACCCGGTGACCGGGCTCGAATACGTCAACGAGGCGCCAATTCCCGAACGTATCGAGCGCCTCGCCGACCGCGTCAGGAAATGGGTGGCGCTGCGCTATGAGCTGAACCGCAACAAGCGCGTCGCAGTGATCTATTACAACTACCCGCCGGGCAAGGAAAACGTCGGCGCCGCCTACCTCAACGTGTTACCGCGTTCGCTATGGCAGATCCTTGGCCGCCTGGAAGACGAGGGCTATGCGACGCAGGGCCGGCCGGCGACGGAGGAGGCGCTGTTCGACCGCCTGCGCGAGCACGGCACCAACATCGGCAATTGGGCGCCCGGTGCGCTGGAGAAGCTGGTGCGCGGCGGTGGCGCGATGCTGCTGCCGGTGGCCGACTACCGCAAATGGTTCGACCAGCAGCCAAAGGCGCTGCGTGAGGCAATGGTCAAGGCCTGGGGCGAGCCGGAGCAGTCGACGGTGATGCTCTGGCGCGACGCCAAAGGCAAGCCGCATTTCGTCTTCCCGGCGCAGCGTTTCGGTAACCTGGTTTTCGCGCCGCAGCCGTCGCGCGGCTGGGAAGGCGACCCGAAGAAGATGTACCACGATGTCGCACTGCCGCCCCACCATCAGTACCTGGCCTTTTATCTGTGGCTGCAGAAGGGCTTCCAGGCGCAGGCGATGGTGCACGTCGGCACGCATGCGACGCATGAATGGCTGTCCGGCAAAGAGGTCGGCTTCACCGCCGCCGACCCCGGCGAAGCGATGGTCGGCGACGTGCCGCAACTCTATCCCTACATCGTCGACGACATCGGGGAGGCGCTGCAGGCCAAGCGGCGGGGTATGGCGACGATCATCTCGCACCTGACGCCGCCGTTCGACAAGGCGACGCTGAACAGCGAGCTGGTAATGCTCAAGGGGCTGATCGACGACTACCTGGTCGCCGCCCAGAAAAGCGAATCGGCCGCCGCCGCCCGCCTTGCCGAAATCAATGCGCAGGCCGGCAAGCTCGGCGTGCTCAAGGACATCGGCAAAACGGCGCTGGTCGATGGCGAGGATGTCGAATTGATCGAGCATTACCTGAAGGAAATCGGCGAGACGCAGACGCCCTACGGGCTGCATACCTTTGGCGTGGCACCGCCGGAAAAGCTGCGCCGGTCCACCGCCGAGGCGATTGCCGCGCTCGACGGCAAGCTGTCGCCGGCCGAACGCGCCCGCCGCGTCGGCGAACTGGAAGCCCTGCTCGAAGCCAGCGGCCGCGCCGAGCTCGACGCGCTGGTCGCCGGCCTGGCCGGCCGCCATGTCGCAGCCGGGCCGGGCAACGATCCGCTGCGCAACCCGGCCTCGTTGCCGAGCGGGCGCAACCTCTACGGCTTCGATCCGTCGCGCCTGCCGACGCCCGGCACCTGGGAACAGGGCAGGGCGCTGGCCGACAAGTTCATCGCCGACTACCGGCAGCGTCACGGCCAGTTTCCCGACCGCGTCGTGTTCAACCTGTGGAGCACCGAGGCGATGCGCCACGAGGGCGTCACCGAGGCGGAAATCCTGGCGCTGATCGGCGTCCGGCCGACCTGGGACGAACGCGGCCGGGTCGACGGGCTGCAGGTCATCCCGCGCGGCGAGCTCGGACGGCCGCGCGTGGACGTCACCATCGTGCCCTCCGGCCTCTACCGCGATGCGCTGCCGACACTGATGCTGCTGCTCGACCAGGCGGTCAGCGCGGTCAAGGACCTCGACGAAACCGACAACCCGATCCGCGCCAACGTCCGCAAGACGCGCCAGGCACTTGAGGCGCGCGGTATCCCGGCAGCCGAGGCCGAGCGCCTGGCGGCGGTGCGCATCTTCACCGAGCCGTCCGGCGCCTACGGTACTGGCGTGGACAATGTGGTCCAGGCGAGCAATACCTGGGACAAGGAAAGCCAGATCGCCGATGTCTATTTCAACCGCGTTGGCCACTTGTTCGGCCAGGGTTACTGGGGCGACCGGCCAGGCGGCGCGGCGCTTGCCGTCGACCTGTTCAAGATGGCGCTGAAGGATGCCAAGGCGGCGATTCACTCACGTTCGAGCAACGTCTTCGGCACGCTCGACAATGACGACGTCTTCCAGTACCTGGGGGCGACGGCGATGGCCATCCGTCAGGTCAACGGCAAGACGCCGGAAACCTACATTCTCAATCTCGCCGACGCTAAGGGCGGCAAGCACGAGACGCTTGACCAGTTCATGGGCCGCGAAATGCGCAGTCGCTACACCAATCCGCAATGGGTCAAGGCGATGCTCGACGAAGGCTACGCCGGCGCCCGCTTCGTGATGAAGGTCACCGAGCACCTGTGGGGCTGGCAGGTCACCGTACCGGAGGCGGTCGACGGGGCCAAGTGGCAGGAAATGTACGAAACCTACGTCGTCGACCGCAACCAGATCGGCGTCAAGGAGAAATTCCGCCAGGCGAAGAACCTGCTGGCCTACCAGGCCATCGTCGACAAGATGCTGGTGGCGATCAACAAGGGCTACTGGCAGGCCGATCCCAAGGTCAAGGCCGATCTTGAGCAGGTCAATCGCGAAGTGATCAGCGAAGCCGGCGTCGCCTGCAACACTGCCTCGTGCAGCAGCCGGGAGGTTGCCGCCCTGGCCGAGGCACAGGATCGACAGGCGATGGCTGAGGCCAGGACGCTGCCGGCACCGTCTCCCGGCCGCCAGTCGGCCTTGTCGCCCGTGGCCGACGCTGGCGGCGCCAGCGCCGCTGCCGTACCGCCCAGCCAGCCGACGAGCACTGCCCGCCTGATGGCCCAAACGGGGCAATCGCCGTCTGCGCCATCACCCAGCGATCCAGCGGCCAGTCTCACGGTCGACGGCTACGAAGTGCAGGAAATCAAGCAGGGGGCTGCCGAGCTGCCACCATCGGTCAAATACGCGGCATTGCTGGGCTTTCTCGCGCTGGTTGCGCTAGGGATTTTTCTGCGCTCACGCCATGTCGGGAGCCATCGATGAAGCCGCGTCGCCTGTTGTCTTTCGTCCATCGCTACAGTGGCCTGCTGATTGCCCTATTCGTCTTGCTTGTCGCGTTGACCGGCAGCCTGCTGGTATTTTCCGCCGAGCTCGACCGTTGGTTGAACCCGCAACTGTTGCGCATCGACCTGCCGGAAGGGATCCGGGCCAGGCCGCTGGCCGAACAACTGGCGGCTGCCGAAGCCAGTCAGCGTGCCGCACCTGACGGCCCCTGGCAGGCATTCTCGCTGAGCCAGCCGCGTTTTGCCGACAGTCCTGTCAGCGTGCTGTTCCGTCGCCCTGATGCGGCGCGGCAGGGCCAATGGCGGTGGCGCCAGGTGCTGGTCGATCCTTACCAGGCGCGTGTTCTCGGGCAACGCGAGCGCAGCCAGCACGACCTCAGCCGGGCCGGCCTGCTGCATCTGCTCAGCGATCTCCACGGCAAGCTGCTGCTCGGCCCGGCCGGCTTGAGCCTGATGGGCTGTGTTGCAGTGCTCTGGCTGGTCGCTTCGCTGCTTGGTCTCTACCTGTGGTGGCCGGGCCGCGCCAAGCTGCGCCTGGCGTTGAGTATCAAATGGCGGGCTGGCCGGGCGCGGCTGCTCTTCGATCTGCATCGTGCCGGTGGTTTCTACAGTGCGCCGGTGCTGCTGTTCGTTGCGGCTTCCGGGATCTACCTGGCCTGGCCGGGCGAGGTGCGTCATGCCGTGGCCACCTGGTCTTCGCTACAGGGCAGCGCCGCGCCCAAACTGGAATTGCCTGCCACCCGGCGCACTTTGTCACCCGACGCAGCTGCAGCCATCGCCCAGGCTGAATTTCCGGATGGCGAGTTGCGACGCATCGGCCTGCCCGTTGGGCCAAGGGACCCTTACACAGTCAACCTGCGCCTCCCTGGCGAATTGAACCGCCCAAGCCCCGGCCGCAGCGCAGTCTGGATCGACCCGTCCGATGGCCGCGTGCTGAAACGCTATGACGCCCGCCAGGCCAGCGCAGGCGAAAGCTTCCTGGCCTGGCAGACTCCCTTGCATACCGGATATGCCTTTGGCTTTGCTGGGCGGCTGGCCGTTTGTTTGGGTGGCCTGATCGCCGGCTTGCTGGCGATCAGCGGCGCCATGCTCTGGTGGCGCCGCCAGCGGCCGCGCCGCACCATTTCTTCCTTGTCCTTGCCAACCTGCACTTTGCCTGGAGTACGCCCATGAACGCCGCCTTCCGTTTCGACGACTGGGACAGCCCGGCGATGCCCGTCACGCCGTCTTCTACGGTCAACAGCGAAAAATCGGCAAAAACCGAGGTCGACCGTGAAAGTATGCCGGCGCTCGCCCCGATCAACGCCGCCGACAAGCGCATTGTGGGCGGCAAGGCCGACATCAATCAGCTGGCGCCGTTCAAGTACCCCTGGGCCTGGGAGTTTTTCCTCAAGGCTAACCGCAACCACTGGACGCCGCTCGAAATCGGCATGGCGCAGGACGTGCATGACTACCACCACAAGCTCAGCCCGGCCGAGCGCCACGTGTTCGAGAATGTGCTCGCCTACCTGACTACCTCCGACATCCTGGCCATGCGCAACATCGGCCTGGCGGTGATGGAGAAGATGAGCGCGCCCGAACTGCAGATCTACCAGGCCCGCCAGGTCTACGAAGAAGCGCTGCATACCTGGACCTATCAGCACTGCATCGAGAGCATCGGCCTCGACCAGCAGGAAATCTACAACCGCTACCGCGTCGTGCCCGAAATTCATGGCAAGATCGCGCTCGCCAACCGCCGGCTGGAGCGCGTCATGCGCGCCGACTTCGACCTCAGTGAGCGCGCCAACCTGCACGAATTTGCGCTGTCCTATTTCTTCTTCGCGGTGATCTTCGAAGGCTGCTGGTTCTACAACGGCTTCACCCCGGTGTTTGCGCTGCAACGGCGCGGCCTGATGAAAGGCACCGCCGAGCAACTGCAATACATCATGCGCGACGAAGTCCTGCACTGCGCCTTCGGCATCCGCGTCGTGCGCGAACTGTTGAAGGAAGAGGGCCTGGAACTCGACCCACAGGCGCTGCGCGCGCTCTGGGACGAAGCCGAAGCCGCCGAAGCGGCCTACGCCAGCTACATCCTGCGCGACCCCATCCTTGGCTACAACGCCGAACTGCACGTCCAGCAGTTCCGCTTCATCGCCAACCGCCGGGCGCGGCAAGTGGGCGTCGAGCCACCTTTCCCCGGCGCCGAAAACGTTTTGCCCTGGCTCGACGAGCAAGCCAATTTGCGCAAGGAAAAGAATTTTTTCGAAACCCGAGTCACCGAATATCAAACCGGTGGGGCCTTGTCATGGGATTGAACATGGTTTTGCCCCTGCGCTTGCGGCGCCTGGCGGCGCTGGATACCGCGCAGATCGTCGAACATTTGCTGACACTCAATGCCGATGATCGACACGCACGCTTTTCCGCGCTGGTTTCCAATCAAGGTATTGCCGACTATGTTGGACGGATCAATTATCGCCGTGACCTGTGCATTGGGGCCATGTCGCCGCATTTCGGCTTGCTCGGATTCATTCATCTGGCGTTCTATGGCGCGAGCGCCGAGCTTGGTGCCAGCGTGGCTTCCGAGTGGCGGCAACGCGGGATCGGGCGAGCCTTGTTTGCGCGGGCCTTGCGGATGGGGCGCGCCCTTGGCTTGCGTGAAATTCATTTGGCGAGCGGCCACCCTGCGGCCAGGCACATCTGCGCATCGCTGGGTTGCAAAGTCGTGCTTGGCGATGGCTATCCGCGTGCTCGGGTATATCTGCGCCCATCTGCGCAGGAGCGGATCGCTGCATGAGTTATACGCTTGCTACCCCATCCGCCGGTCGTCGCAGCAGCCTGCTCGGTCTCGTCATCGGTCTGCATGTCGGCGT
>ERZ1066115.348-NODE-348-length-13273-cov-11.057951_pt1 | contig 13273 bp, 15 predicted proteins | sample MGYA00382762_ERZ1066115 | MGnify/ENA primary metagenome ERZ1066115 (study PRJEB33369, sample SAMEA5778345) | biofilm metagenome | biome: Industrial cooling water; feature: Water cooling tower basin; material: Biofilm | place: United Arab Emirates | collected... | reverse complement strand
ATATCATTATGCTGAGCATAGTTAGTTACTACGTTTTCAACCGGGTAACCCTTTACAACCTGGCTGGTGATGTTTATCTTGCCTTTAATTTCCGGCCCGATTTCGTTGATCAATTTGGCGCAATCCTCAATGGCATTCTCAGTCATTTTTTCTTCCAGGTATTTTATATTTATTACTCCCCTGCCAGGAGAGCTATCAATGCTGACTACATTTAATATAACAAGCTCAGCTTTAAGCTTCTTGCCTAACTTAACAGCGTACTGCACAGCTACTTTTGATAGCGGTGAAAAATCGGTTGGGATAAGAATTTTCATGGGCATGTTTTGTTTAGTGACTTGATTCTATTGAAGCGTGGTCTTATTAAAAGTCAGCAAGGGAACACAGGTATGGAAGGCCAGTTGACGTGTTATACTTTTCCCAAACAGCTTTTCATAAAAATCTAATTTATGGGTAAACATCGACAGCATATCAGCTTTCTGATCAGCTAAAAACGTATCGACCTCGTCAGCGATGTTATCATTACGTGAAACATGGAAGGATATTTTCTTGTAGTTGGTGATTTTGATCAGATCAGCGGCAAGCGCTTTGCCATCTATTTTTTTCGAAGAATCACCTGGTAAAACATGAAGGACTTTAATGGCGGCATTAAAGATACTGGCGAACACAGCTATGGGTTTTATCTCTTCGGTTATGCTAACCATGTCGGTTGCATAAACAATCTTATTAATGTTTCTAAATTCTGTATTCGGGGGTATTATAAGTACTGGCACACTGCTGTTATCAACTACGGCAGCTGCGTTGCTCCCGATCAGTACCTTTTTTAAACCTGTCGCCCCCTTCGTACCCATCACGATTATGTCTGATCCATCGTTGATAACTGTATGTTCTACCATTTCCTCAAATGGAAAGCCTATGATGGAGCGATATTCGATCTTCAGTTCTCCTTTTATCTCTTCTTTAATTTCGCGGATGAGCTGTTCTGCATTTTGCCGTACAGTTTCTACCATATCTTGCTCCCTTTTTTTCCAGTCAAGAATTGCATCTGTTGTGATATTCACATTTACTACAGCTAACAGCGTGATTTCTGCATTTATTTCTTTGGCCAACCGGGCGGCATATACAACAGCTACCTTCGATGGTTTTGAAAAATCAGTTGGTACGAGAATAGTTTTCATATTTTTTGCATTGTGTAAATGAGTATAAGTTTCGACTAGAAATCCCCATTTTCAGAATCCTGCCCTGAGTTGGTTGCATGATAAGCCAGCAATGGTATTTTCAGCTGGTAGGCCATTTTTTTTGTAAGACTGGAGTCGAATAGTTTCTCAAAAATACCTCGCTTGCGCATGGATAAAGAGATGAGATCGGCCCCGGAAGAATCCACAAACAGATCAATGCCTTTTTGGGTATCCGTATGTGTCATTACATAATAGAAAGGCTGTTGAAACCCGGTTTCTTTTGCAACTGCTTTGGAAAACTCTTCAATCAGGTCGCGATCTGACTTCAACTTCTCCTTTGACAAATGAAGGATCATCAATTCTGCATTCAGCATTTTCACGAGGTTAGTTAATGATTTCAATGTATTCATATCACTATCGTGGTAGTTGGTTGCAAAGACAATTCTTTTTGGCAGTGCGATGGCCGCACCCTTCGGCACGGCCAGCACAGGGCAAGTGGCTTTTTCAATTACCAAGGCCGTATTACTTCCAAACAAAATCTTCTCAATACCGCTGGCTCCCTTTGTTCCCATCACAATCATATCTGCTTTGCCGTGCTCAGCTTCTTTGACTATTTCTTCCACGACACTTCCGGTCATTACCAAACTCTTACAACGTAACCCCGTGTCGTCTGATATCTCACTGCACAAGATTGTCAGTTGTTCTTCAGCTTCTTTTACGGCCCTTGCTATCTCATCCTGAATAAGCGGATAGGATAAATTATTGCGCGTAACAGGAGGGGTATAAACATGGAGCAACTTAATTTCAGCATTGAGGATATTTGCCAATTGCGACAGATAGATATAATCAATAGCATGTTTGGCGTCTTTTGAAAAATCAGTTGGAATAAGGATTTTCATAAATAGGATTGTTATTGTTCAACATTTGATTTTAGGTAGGTGAGCAAAGGAAGCTTTGCCTGGTACACGAGTTCTTCTGTTTTGCTGCGCACAAACAATTTATCGAATATGCTGCGCTCTTCCGGAAACATTACTAAGACCTCCGGTTTGCGGTTTTTTAAATATTGTTGTAGTTGCTCAAGGATCGACAACACGGCCTTCTCCTTTTGTACGATGATCTTTATTTTTTTGTACTTAAGTTGTTTTATCAAGTCCTTTATTTCTAAGTTTGTTTTGACATTGCCCATACCAAAATCTAAGTAAAGAACTTCAATAGCTGCATTCGCCAGGTTGGCTATGGGCACGATGCAGCGCAGTTCATTTACCATGTTTTTGAGATCAGTAGCGTACACTATCGTTTTAATTTTTCTATATCGGTAGCGTGGAGGAATGGCCAGGACCGGAGCCGCTGCTTTGAAGATTAATTCAGAGGTGGTGCTTCCAAATAGCTTTAATCCTGTGGCGCCATGAGTTCCTACAATGATCAAATCAGCCTGGTAGGCTTTTGCAACTGATACAATAGCCTCCATGGCAAAAACACTATTCTTAACTACTACACTAACTTTTTTACTATCTCGCTTAAGACCTTGTTCCCGATAAATTTTGCTCACTACCAGATCAAGTCTTTTATGTTGCTTCTCTTCGGTGTTCTTTTCTAGCATTAGGTATTCGGCTTCGCTTAACGTGGGCTTAAATGGTGGAAGGTGCGTAGAATGAAAAATAATCAGCCTGCTCTTTACCGCCTTGGCGTAATGGATGGCAAACCTTACTGCGTTGTTGCCTGTAGCTGAAAAATCTGTGGATACAAATAGGGTCTTCATTTTATAGCTGTTTTATGTTTAACTTATTTCAATTCATACTATTTTATCAACATTCAATATGACGCAAAGTCAAACTGTGCATTCGCCATGGTTGAATAGAATTTTAAATCACTTTTTGTTTTTTGTAAAGAGTAAATAAGATGATCCAGGCCAGCCCACAGCATAAACCATCCTGCCGGTTCGAACAATACCAGCATGATGTGTACATAATATTTGTCTGATTTAAGAAATGAGATATAACTGGCTATCAACATCAATGAAATTCCGGTAAGAATAAAGTAAATCCCTTTCCGCTTTACTTCTTCGGCTTCGGCATGAATCTGCTGATACGCATGATTAAAGTAGATGCTCAATCTTGCTGCAATGTGTTTTTCATCTGTTTCATTTCGGACAGACTGTGGCAGCAGTAAGCTGAACGTGCGGATAGCTGTGCTTTTCTCCTTGCACGCTTTTTTGGCTTCCGCTATAAAGTCATCGGAAAGCATTCTTTCCTGAAAAGGACGCGGATCAAAATCTGAAAATATATCGTTATACGAATCCAACCACATGCTTACCTCATTTGGTTTTTTCTTCGATGCAACAGAATATTTAAGAGTTGATTCGTTCATGTAAACTCATTCACAATGTGCTACTGTGCTATCCAACCGCCATCTACGGCCATGGCATGACCTGTTACAAACGATGCCTCATCTGAGCAAAGCCAAACCACAGCATTGGCCACCTCTTCTGGTTCGCCCATTCTTCCGATTGGCTCCATAGCGGCAAACTGGTCTTCGGCTTCTTTCTTTTTTCCGGTAATACGGTCTATCATGGCAGTTTTAATTGCTCCCGGACAAACAGCATTTACCCGTATTCCTGATTTCGCAAATTCAAGAGCCGTTGTTTTGGTCAGTCCCACAACTCCGTGCTTTGTGGCCACATACGCGGGTAGCCCCGGAAACCCAACCAGTCCGGCAATAGACGCACAGTTTACGATAGCTCCTTTGCCTTGTTTAAGTATCTCCGGTATTTGAAACTTCATTCAAAGCCAGACTCCCTTCAGGTTCACCCCAATGGTCTTGTCCCAGTTTTCCTCAGTGCAATCTATTGTCGAGCCACCATTGCCCTCAATTCCTGCATTGTTAAAAGCAAAATCCAATCGACCAAAAGTGGAAATGGTATTCTCAACCATCAACTTCACGTCATCAGGTTTAGATACATCGCACTTTATGAAAATTGCCTCACCGCCTGATGCTTTAATTAGGTCAATTGTTTCATTGTCTTCTATCCAATCGACAACGATAACCTTGGCTCCTTTTTTTGCAAAGGCTATTGCTGTTGCTCTGCCTATACCGAAACTCCCTCCGGTAACAATGGCCACTTTATTATTCATTGGGCTTTTCATAATCTATTTTGCTTAACGGTTTCTTTATACTAAATCCAAAAAGTTCTTTACCTCACCCTCACTCACACGCGGTAAGTTTTCATAGAAGTCATCCGCATGTTGAAAATCAAAAGTTTTGACTACACATATAAAATCATCGACTTCTCCAATAACCTGATGACTGGCCGCTAATGTTGTAACTGGCACCGCAGCAATAATTTTTGAAGGTTTTTGCTTTTTAATGCTTCTAAGGCAAGCAAGCATTGTATCACCTGTTTTAAGGCGGTCATCTACTAATATGACAGTTTTTCCTTTTAGGGATATCGGCTTACGATCCTGCATGTAAAGCTTGTACCTTGCTATCAATTCATTTTGAATTTGACGGACCTGATGATGAGTATAATCACCCGGTATATCCGTATCATCATGTATGCTAATCTCATTCAGTGTAACTGAACCAATAGTCTTACCTATCTTGGATGGGTGGCATATTTTCTTACAAGGAATAATGTCAAAAGGCAGATTCAGCAAATCGGCCAAATGATAGCCTATGGGTACGCCTCCGGCAAGAATGGCGATTACAACCGTATCCGTTTTGTTTTTATACATGGTTAGCTTATTGGCAAGGAGTCGTGCAGCATCTGCCCGGTCTTTAAACTTTACCAGTGGATTTATGTGATAAGGTTCTTTTCTGCCAAGGCTGACGGGCTCAATCCTTCTGACTGGTTCATCGAGGTAGGCAGATATTTTTGAGTGGTTTAAACTAGCAGCCCACCTTTCAACGTATTCAATCAATTCGTCAATTGTCGGACTATTACCATTTTGAATATAAGCGCCAGAAGCGGCCATCCCTAACAATAAGCAATATTGAATTTCATAACCAGCTAATAGTCCAAGGCAATATCCGGCATTCAGATTATCACCACCCCCGGTAAGTACCTTTGGCGTCATTACCATATTTCCTTTCATTTCAAAAACAAATGGGTTCTGAAGTGTTTTCTTTGATGAACTCGGCTCTGCTTTAGGGTTCATACTATTCGTAACTACAAGCGTTCTATCTACCGGGTGAATCAGAAGCGTGTTAATATTCATTGCCTGATAAATAAAGCGTGCGGCAATTTCCAGCGAGGGTACTTCTGTTTCTGCGCGTCCTGTTAAGGCCATCCAGATTTTATTCGTTTCATTTTCATTCAATCCTAACGTCACATTGCCGTAAAGAGAGAAGTCACTGATCAGGTCTATCACTTCATCTATTTCTTGTCCTGATTTTTTAGAGGGGTCACACAGATCAAACATGAAATAGTTGTCCTTCCTTCCCATACGCTTTATTATTTTCTCGTGAAATAACTGCCATATGGAGGTGGCGTGAGGCAGATTTACCCAATCAAGCAAAGCAAATAACTGAGTGCCTTGCACAGCCAGATTTATTTTATCGAGACTGCAATTTTTTTCAATTTGATTCCAGTTGTAGGTAGTTAGTGCATCCAGCTCTGAAAAAATCAGTTTACCATCGTTAAATTCAAAAGCATTACTGATTCCTGGTTGTGAAGCTGAAATCTTTTGACAGGACGGATGCATGACTTCAAACACCGGATGGGCTTCGGGAAATCCCATGGCGCCCAGGCAAGTAGTGGGCACAGTTAACCTTGCCAATGCATTGGAAAAAATTGGAGCATTGCCACCCATCTTTGTCTTTACAGTAATCAATTCTACTTGTCCGCTTTTACCGGCAAGCATTTTCAAGTGATCAGCAAATTCACCTACAGAAATAAAATACTCGCCCTTTACTGAATGCTTCTTTCTTACGACTTTTTGGATTCGGTCAATAAAACCATCAAAACCGGCAAAAGCTTTAAAAGTGACTTCCTGCTTTTGGAGAAGTTTGAGTTTATCCCGCAATTCAAGTAATAAGGTTGATGTTGTTTCCATAACTAAAAGGTTAAAGCTTCCGGATGCCACTTCTTGTCTTTATCCTCAGGCCTGTCGATGTGTGGAAAATCGAAAGCAGTCTCCTGCTGTTCTTTCTCAAGTTTTTCAACGAGCAAAGCAAAATCAGTTAGCACATTCATGTAATTCATAAAGGCTGCATAGGGGGAAGCGTATGGACTGAAGTAATTATGCACACCTCCATCATTACCGGTTTTTGTTGACATGTAATAGAAATGATCACTGGTTTGCAGGTACTGCCAGGTATTTAATAAAAATGGATTATCAATATTTTTGATCGGCCTCTCAAGCTTTTTCACAGATTCAAATGCGTCTTGCTGCATAGCATTACCAAGCCATGCGGAAAGATCCCGGGTTTCATCAGCCCAGGAAATACTATCGGGTACAGTAATGGTATCAACCGGGTTTAACATTGTAATAGCCTCCGATGGATTCATCATCTTTATTTTTTTGTGTTTGGCCAGGCGCGTGAGTAATGTTTCTATAAATTGAAAAATTCCTGTTTCCTTTTTTTGATGCTCTCCAAATGTTTCGTAATCCATTCCCAGGGTTATCAACTCTTCATTTCCTGAGATACCTTCTAACCACGCGAGGTATTTTGCAGGAGTAAGTGGCCAGTCAGTCCAGTCTTTATCCATGAATCTAAAAGCGAGGTCATCGCTTAGTCGGTAATTGCGTAAGAAGATCCTGGTAGCTTGGTCAGGATGTTTGTAAAGATGATTGGGACTACGTTCACTCAATATCTTTTCAATGCCATCTGTAATAACTCCAGTAAAACCTAACTCATGAATAACGTTGCCGATTTCATCATTATAAATCAACTCGGTATTGCGAAACACAGAAGGACTAGTTCCAAAAAGTTGCTTTACATAATCGGCATGTTTTTTTATTTGGGCCTGGAATTCATCCTTACTGAATATAGATGAGAGTGAGTGATAATATGTTTCGGATAAAAATTCAACCGCTCCGGTTGCTGCGAGCATTTGAAAACTCTCTAATGCCGCAGGGGCAAACAAGACCATTTGTTTCAGCGCTATTCCTGAAATTGAAAATGTAATACGAATGTCCGGATGTTTTCGGATTAATTTCAGCAGTAAAAGATTAGTGGGCAGGTAGCAGTCTTTTGCGACTCTGCGCATGATCAACTGGTTGGTGCCATCGTCAAAATAGTCACGGCCAGTTCCAATATCAAAGAAACTGAATTGACCCAACCGTCTTGGCTGATGCGCCTGAAAGTATAAATTCAGGTACTTCTTTGTGTTTTTATGCAGTGAGTTCATGATATAGTTTTTTTATTTTATCGGCAGCCGCTTCCCATGTTATTGTTGAGATTTCTTCCTTGCTTTTATTTCTTAGTGTATTCGAAAGACTTTGGTACTTAAGTATATTACACATAGCATCAGCCAACGCTTCAACATTCCAAAAATCTACCTTGACAACATTCCTCATTACTTCTGAAAAGTGATCCTGCCCAAGAAAGTGATAATCTGTTTCCCAATGAGCGGCCGTTGAGTACTTACGTGTTGGTTTGAAGGCAGCGCGCCATTGTGAATTACTGTTATTTTACTGGCCGGTATTGAATAGTTAGTTATAATAATATCTCTTGTCCGTTCACTAACCGCAATAATCCGGTCGGCTGCTTCCATACCTTCGCGCTCCATCCTGAAAATCTGTTCGTCCACATTTTTACCTGCGCGATCAAACTCCGTAGCATGCACGTGAACAACCAATGACTTGCCACTAATTTTTTTCGCAGCGATACCAGCCTTGTAGGTAAGCCAGTCGTGAGCATGTATAATGTCAAACGTTTCTTGTCTTGCGATTTCAGCTCCCGCAAGTCCATAGCGTTCTACTTCCTCTAAAAGATTGGGTCCGTAGCCCCCTGAAAATTGATAGCGAATGGTTACTTGTTCTTTTGCTTTATTAGTATTTAACTCACACGAGGGCACTACACTTGATTCTGATAATGGATAGTTCCAATTAGAAATAGAAGCAATATCCGAGAGCACATGAGGCGAAGTGTATGGTGTAAGTCCTGCCTTAACACTGATTACTTCTAACTTTGATTCAGATTGGGGTATCGCTCTATTGCCACACTTATGACTGTGCTGAATTGTATGTTTTACAATTGAACTGATGGGGATTTCAACATTGCTGGCACTTCTAATTTGAAGACCTTCATCAAAAGTCTCGTTATCAGTTTTTGGAATTACGAAGAGAATTTGCGTTTTATCCTTAGCCAGTGCTTCAGTAAGTCCAAAACATGCAGTACCCAATCCACCTGAAATGTGGGGAGGAAATTCCCATCCGAACATTAATACTTTCATTGGGCTCGGTTTTAAGCATACACTACTCGCAGAACTGAAAAGTTCATTCAATTATTCAAAGTAATGTGCATCTATTTCTAGTAATTGACTATGACAACCATCATGGTTACGAGTGATTTTACTCGCCTTTCAGACTTTACTTTTGCACAAAACTTAAGACGGGTACATCCGTATGAAAAAGAACCGTTTCGGTAACACCCAAAAGATAGCCGGCTTTTCGTTTGCGAAGATTCGTAACCATGGCTATCATTCCTGCTTTTGATTTTTTGGCGTAGTTCATTACACCGGCTTCTTTATCATGATCGTTATATATAATGCAATTGAACTGGACTTGCTTTTGTACGTGAACCTCCGCATTCATTTGCCTTAACACCTCTTCGCTGTTTTTAAAGTGATTAGGCGTATTGATATAAACCAGATCAATTGAAGCTTTCAGGCTGGCCGCCAGATTTTTTACCATATTAACAGGTCGTGTGATGGTTTCGTCAAAGTCTGAAGCGAATATGATTTTGCGAATTGCCGTTGGAGTATAATTTTTCTTAACGGAAAGTACGGGGCAGGAAGCCATTCGCATAACACGTTGTGCCGTTGATCCAATAAACAGACCTGCCGATTCACCCGCACCATGTGCACCCATAACGATTAACTGTATGTGATGGAATTTAGCATAGGCCAGGATCTGCTCAAAGGCCGCATCTCCGTTTATGGCTGTAGTAAGTGTAAGACCTTTAAACATTTTATGGGTGGAGAATTTTCTGATTTTCTTTTCAGCCGCTTTCAGCCTGCTTTCTATTGCAGGATTTTGCTGTCGAATCTGAAGTGGCTTCTTATCCCACCCGACAGGAATATTGGCGATATGCAGAAGATGAATTTTTGCTCGTGCTTTCCTGGCAAGAAATACTCCCATTCTTGCGGCACCCTTTGAACAGGGTGAAAAATCAATCGGAATTAGTATGTTTTTCATAGAGGTAGATTTTAACTCAAGGATTAATAAATCAAAACTACTGTACGTCAATAGCAGGTGATCTTATTTTTAATGCGCATTCTGAATGATATATCATGATACTGCCATAGGTCAGTTTCCATTTCATTAAGCAGAAGTCAATGATTGGTATCATGTTGTTTGGTGTATGGCTGAATTATTAATGACTTTAAACACGAGTTCAATCAGATATTCTGTAATGCCTTCTTCCTGATCAACCGGTATTTCAGTAAGCGAAGGAAGATGTCTGGCAAAATACCGTTGGTCGTAGGAACTTTCTACAACGGTAGAGATCAATGCAGTGGGAAATCGATAGTCAGGATTTACTTCACGCACAATACCTGCCACTTTTTTACAAAGTCTTTTGTAACTGAGGAACAACCCCTTCTTGTTTTCTTCATCTACATACTTTGTCAGATATACCTTTTGCGATTCAGCTATTACAATTCTGTAAAGTGCGACTTCATCCACTTGGGGAATACGAGGTTCTTGCTCAAGGGGTGATGTTAGTAAAAGAAGGGCAATCCGTAATCGTTGCTCAGCTGATTCAATGTTAGCTGTAGCAAGCGTAATTCGGTACTCCAACCAAGTCCAATACCAGGTTAAATGATATGTTAGTAATCTATGTTTATTATCAAAGTAGCGATAGATGGAGGCTTCCGTACAATTTATCTGATCAGCAAGCTTTGCAAAAGTGAATGACTCAAAGCCGAGTTCATCAATGAGTTTTATACTTTGCTGAATAATTTTTTTTCCAAGATCCGATGTGCACGGGTCTTTTGTAAAAACCTTATCATTTATTTTAAGTTGAATTTCAGGGAGGTTTTCCATAGAGGATTATTTGTTTTATTTAAGAAGAGAAGCTAAAACCCTTTTCGATAAGCGATTGACGTTTAACGAACTGCTCTATTACCATTTCTATATGACTGCCTCTTTCTTTCCTATTGTCTCTAACGTTACCATTTCTTCGTCATAAAAATCAACCACTCCTGTTTCAACATTATACATTCCTCCGGCAAGGACTATCTCCCCCTGCTCTATCATCTCCTTAAGAATTGGACTATTTTTTAGAATCTGTTTTTTGGTAATCCTGACATTGAGCGATGCGACTTTCTCTACAAACTCTGTATTGTTGGAATTCCGGTCTGATGTCACGGATGTTTCACCATCAACGGCTGGTTTAAGCTTTTCCAAAAGGGTTGTAAGGTTTCCCATCGTCACATGATCGCAAGCGCCCTTTACCGCGCCACACTTTGTATGCCCAAGCACTAACACAGCTTTAGCCCCGGCTACTTTGCAGCTAAATTCTATGCTGCCCAGAATGTCTGGATTTTGAATATTGCCTGCTATTCGCACACTAAAAATATCTCCTAACCCCTGGTCAAAGATAAGTTCTGCTGAGGTACGTGAATCAATGCAACTCAGGATCGCAGCAAAGGGATGTTGTCCTTCCGAGGTTTCATTAACTTGTTGCAGCAGATTGCGGTTTACTTTCAAATTGTTTACAAATCTCTCATTACCCCTTTTCAGGATATCAATAGCTCCAGATGGTGTAATCTTATTTCTTGATTCTTTTGTTAGTGTTCTCATGGTTTTAGAAGTATTTAATGTTAATGCGCTATTTAGATGTAATGAAGTTTATTTTTTCTACTGTAATGTTTTTGGTTTTAGCGTTTATCTCATAGTTCTTGATTAGCTCTAACACATCGTAAGCAATTGACTTTGATTGAGAGCAATCAATAACCACTTTTGAGTTTGCCGGAATGGCGTTCAAAGCTTCCATCACACTTGCTTTATTGAAAAATGAAACTTCTTGTGCCAAAACGAGATGGTGAAGCTGTTGGCCATCCTCCGTAGTGATTATGTCCTTCATGTGATGAGAATTACGGTAACTATGGCGTAAGGTGTAAAAGATGCCAGCTAACATTCCTATCGAAATACCCACTAACAAGTCGGTTAAAAGAATGGCAAATACCGTGGTAGTAAAAGGGACAAACTGTTCCCATCCTAATTTATACATCTCTTTGAAGAGAGATGGCTTTGCCAGTTTGTAACCTACCAGCAACAAAATAGTAGCCAGACTTGCCAACGGAATCATATTAAGAACACTGGCGAGTGTGACTGCGCTGATCAGCAAAAAAAAGCCATGAAGTATAGCAGACATTTTTGTTTTGCCACCAAATGAAATATTGGCTGAACTGCGAACGATAACCTGTGTCAGTGGCAAACCACCAATTAAACCAGAAATTACATTGCCTAAACCCTGCGCCTTTAATTCCCTGTTAGTAGGTGTAGTTCTTTTGTACGGGTCAAGTTTATCTGTTGCTTCCGCGCAAAGCAATGTTTCCAGGCTTGCTACAATGGCTAATACAACCGCTACTTTATACACCTCAAAATTTGATAGAACCGAAAAGTCAGGCAAACTAAACTGGCTGATGAAACTCGTAAAATTTTCGGGTACGGGAATTTTCACTACCTGATCAGCTGTCAAAATAAAAGGAAGCATATCGTTCCGGTAAAAGTAGTTCATCAGGATGCCAAGAATCACCACTACGAGCGGACCGTTTATCATTCCGAATACCTTGTGTTTTTTTGTTAGCACGATATCCCATACTACGAGAATGAATAGTGAAAGCCCGGCTATAAGAACGGCTCCTTTTGTAAAGAATTGAAACGCGTTGATTATTTCAGTGAATGTATTTTCTCCATCAACTTGAAAGAAGGCTAAATCTCCTTCAACATCTTTATCCCAACCTAATGCGTGTGGTATTTGCTTAAGTATTATTAAAAGCCCAATACCGGTAAGCATGCCCTTAATTACTGAAGAAGGAAAGAAGTAGGCTATAAATCCTGCTTTTGCATAACCCATCATGAGCTGGATAATTCCTGCCAGTACAACGGCTGTTAAGAATGCCTCCCATGAACCACCTAGAGAAGCAATGGAAGACAAAACGATCACAGCTAGACCAGCTGCGGGTCCGCTAACACCTAATGGAGAACCACTCGCTATACCTACAACAATTCCTCCCACTATCCCCGCAATAATACCTGCAAATAGTGGCGCACCCGATGCCAAAGCAATCCCAAGACAAAGTGGAACGGCTACAAAAAATACGACTATACTCGCTGGCAGGTCGTGTTTAATATCTTGAAGCATGGTTTTCATATTGTTTGAAAATTGGATCTGCTTTAGTCAGTATTGGTTGCTTAAGCAATAGTAATACTATCCTTAAATCCAAAATATGATGCTTGTCATGTTGATGACTGACTTTTATTACATAGGCTTATTAGCAGTGCTTATCCTTGTAATTTCTGCAGAAGAGGTGAATAGGAATGTGAGACTAGAAAGTTCAGGCTATTGGAACATTAGAGCGGATGTAGAGGAAGGAGTTGGTTTGGCTCTTGCCATAGCTTTGGTTGTGCGTTGGTTTGCGCGGCTATGGCATGTGCCAAAAGTGTGGGCGAGAATTTCTCCACGGTTACAGTGCGGTGGGCGGATATGGTATGAATATTTATTCACAGACGTGTCCCATGTTTTATTTTTTCTGTCCTCACGTTGCATAAAGAAACGTTGTCTTGTCCCCGTGGGAGGTCTTTGTTAGTAAAGTGTCACCCGTTAATTTTTTTCTTGTCTGCGAAAACGAGTCTTTGTCGGCTTGGTCGTCATGCACCTACCCCCAAAATCAGACCAGTTAAAGAAAACGATTTTCATTTAATTTA
>ERZ1066115.347-NODE-347-length-13284-cov-11.104619_pt1 | contig 13284 bp, 12 predicted proteins | sample MGYA00382762_ERZ1066115 | MGnify/ENA primary metagenome ERZ1066115 (study PRJEB33369, sample SAMEA5778345) | biofilm metagenome | biome: Industrial cooling water; feature: Water cooling tower basin; material: Biofilm | place: United Arab Emirates | collected... | reverse complement strand
GCAATAGCCCCTACCAGCATTCCCTGAGCCCACGAAATACCAAAAACATAGGAAGTGAATAAACCCACCGTAATGGCGGTTAGCAGTACGCCAAGGGTGGAAAGCGCCAGCCCATTCCGCAGTACAGGCCGAATGCTTTCTAATTTGGTGTCCAACCCGCCCGAGAAAAGAATCACGGTTAACGCGATTACGCCCATGAACTGGGCAATTTTGGGGTCGTCAAAATAAATTTTACCAGGGCCTTCTGATCCGGCCAGCATGCCAACGACCAGAAATAAAATCAGTGTTGGGATACCGAACTTGAAGGAAGTCTTGCTGGCAATAATGCTAATGAATAGCAGAAGGGAACCGAGTAGGAGAATATTTTCTGCTGATAGCGTCATGCCTGATTATGTTGGTAAAAAAAGGCAGAGGTTGTCGGATATGAAATTCTCCCTTGAGTGAACCGTGTCGCAACCAACACGTGGTTCAACTCGTTCTTGCGGAATCTTTACATGGACAACCTCTGCCTGAGGTTTACGACATTTTCAAGATAACAAATAATGCAATAAGTAATAGGCCCATCAGGATGATAAACCAAAGTCTTTTTATAGTTTCTAATACTTGTTTCATAAAGTTTGAATTACAGTAAGCACACGCCACCCAGTAGTAGGGCAGATGCGAGGAATAAGAAAAATGAAGATTTGCCTAAACCGTGGTTAGGGAGCGTGGATGGTCGGGAGGAAATAGAACGGATGGAATTGATGCGGAGCTATGTGAAGTGACGGATTGGACTTGACTTCACGCAGCAGGGTAAGCTCGGAATATAATGCAAGCTTGGCCACCAGGCTTGCCTGAATAGACGATTGAAGAGAAAGAACCTCACTGGCTTCACGGATCGTGGTGGCTTGACCACCATTCCACGTAAGGATTGCCTTCGCCTGCGAAAACTTTTGTTCAGTTCGGTCTTCACCGGGCGAAGCGAGAAGAATACAGAGGAGGGCAACCCCCTGGATCAGCATGGAAATGGCCTTCATCTGTCGAACATTCTTCACGCCATAAAGATAGCGGATAACTAATGATGAGCTACGATATCTTCCAGTTGTTTCGCCAGGTTGTCCATTTCGCGATGAGCATTGTTGCACAGGATGATCAGGGTTTTATGATCGTCAAGAAAACGGACAATCTTGGTACTATACCCGGGATTACTTCCGGTGTGAGAGACGATGGTAGCGTCTGAATCCGAATTCACCACCCATCCAAATCCATAAAACGAGAGGGAATCATTATTGAGTTTCATGGGTTGAAAGGCCTCCCGCAACGAGGCTGCCGGAATCAGCTTGTCAGAATACAGGGCTTGATCCCACATCAGCAAATCCTGGGCTGTAGAACTAATGCGTCCGGGCCCTTTGCGATTGCCCAGCCAGAGGGTGTAGTTGGATGAAGGAAATGAATCGGCCCGAACATAACGCTGTTTTTCTTCCGTCCAGATATGGCCCCAGGCAAATGATGGTAAACTTAGTTTCTGATCAAGGGTTCGGATATCCGTACTCTCCATGCCCAGGGGTGTAAAAATTCTTTCGCGACAAAGTACCATGAAATCCTGACCGGATGCCGCTTCGGCAATACTCGCCAACAAAACATAGCCGGTGTTGCTGTATTCATAGCGATCGCCTGGGGTGAAGACGGCCGGAGGCGCATACTTTTTCAGGTAGGTGATGATGTCATCATTTCCGGCCACCCTGGATTTATCCCAATGTTCATCCATGATCGCCTGGTAATCGGGCAAGCCCGAGGTATGGGTTAGTAAATGGCGGATGGTGATGCCGGGGTAGGGAAGCCCGGGCACATACTTTTCAAGTACATCATCATAGGCCAGCTTTCCTTCCTCCTTTAGCATCATGATGATCATGGCCGTAAACTGCTTGGATACCGAAGCGAGCTCAAAGATATCGGTGAGTTCGAGCGGCTCCTGGGTTTCGAAATTACGGTATCCCATGACTTTTGTGTAAACGGGCTTCCCTTGGTTGGCGATCAGGATAACACCGCTGAAGTCGGGTACCGGATTCAGAATCGAATCCACATGTTCTTTCAAATGATCTGCTTCATCTTGATGGTGTGGAGGTGTGCAGGCCCAACCCAGTAGGCTAACCCAAAGCAGGAGTATGATCGGATGCTTCATTTCAGTGCTGGTTATTTATTATTTTTTATGCAGCTTTAAGCAGAAAAGTTAATTCAAAAATTCGAAAGCATTGCCAGACGCAACCTTAATCGAAACCTACTTTCCCTCGCTCACAGCCCGGCAACGGACACAGGTTGAGCAATTGCGTGACTTGTATACTTACTGGAATGATCGGATCAATGTGATTTCCCGAAAAGACATTGATAACATCTATGTGAATCACGTGCTGCATTCGTTGGGCATTGCCAAGGTGCTGGCATTTAAACCCGGGGCGTCTGTATTGGATGTCGGTACAGGGGGCGGGTTTCCCGGAATTCCCCTGGCCATTTTATTTCCGGAAACTCACTTTCATTTAGTGGATTCCATTGGTAAAAAGATGACGGTGGTAACGGAAGTAGCCAAGGCGTTGGAGCTGAAGAATGTACGGGCGGAACAAATCCGGGCCGAGCAGCTCAAGGGAAAATATGATTTCATCGTGAGCCGGGCCGTTACCCGGATGAAGGAATTTTATGGCTGGGTGCATAACAAGGTCAAGAAAGAGTCCATCCATTCCCTGGATAATGGAATTCTCTACTTAAAGGGTGGAGACCTGGAGGAAGAAATGGCGGAAGTCAAGCGACCGTACCAGGTATACAACCTGTCAGATTATTTCAAAGAGGAATTCTTTGAAACCAAAAAGGTGATTTACCTGCCGTTATAGTCGATAGCCAAAGAGAAGACCGGTTACCTGATCAACAGAGTTTACACTGTCGACTACAAGCTCCAAATAATCGCCAGCAACAAGCCTCAGCATTAGGTTGGTGTTATCATTAATTGTTAATGCTGAAGGAAACGAAGTTTGTCGCTTTACGCTGTAAATTGTTATTCCGTTTACCCGAACCTTTAATGTAACGCTGGTATTGGTTGATGTTCCATCTACATAAAACATATACATTCCATCACCTCCAACAGGAACAGTGAATCGATTAGAGCTTACTACATTAAAGTTGTCATAAATGTCGGTACCAAGCGACACAAGAGCATTGGTAAATGTGCCACCAGAATTAGTAAATGAGTAGGGCACTTTAAATGCATAATTTGTTGCAAGAGCAGTTGAGATAGAGGTATCCACATAACCCTTGGTAGTAGCATCTGTGGTTGCAGTCGGTGTCCCTAAATTTTGAATCCGGATACCCCCTGCACTAGGGTTGTTGGCCAACACCTGGTTTAGATTAGTAGAGATTGTTACACTATTGCCGCCTGATATTGTCAATTCATTAGAACTGGGGGTATATGATAACGTCTGTAGTTCATTAGTCGAACTGTCATCGTTCAAAGTAATTGATCCACCTCCTAAATTCAAAGATATGGTTGAGCCGGTTTTTGAAATAGTTTGTACCTCATTAGTCGTGTTATTATCATTATCAGCCACATCAATCGTCACTCCGGTGCCACCCGAAATATTGATCACGCGATTTGTTCCGCTGCCCGTGCCCAAACTTAAATTCTGAATTTCATTGGTCGGGTTTGAATCACCATCGGCCACATCAATCGTTACGCCTGTACCATTGCTGATGTTGATGGTGCGGTTGGTGCCGCTGGCCGTGCCTAAAGAAAGATTCTGGTTATCAGTATTAATTGGGCCCAGGTTTACGGTGTTGCCATTGGCGATGGAAAGACTGGTTCCAGTAAGGCTCAGAATTTGGTTATCGGTGTTATCAAGGTAAGGAGCCAGATTGATTGCGGTTGCCGAAGGATTGTCAGTCACCCGCAACGTATTTCCAATTAAACTTAAATCCTGAATTTCATTGGTCGGGCTGTCATCATTTAAGGTAATGGACCCGCCTCCTAAATTCAGCGACACGGTCGAGCCGGATTTTGAAAGGGTTTGAATCTCGTTGGAAGTGCTATTATCATTGTCCGCCACATCCAGCGTTACTCCGGTGCCATTGCTAATATTGATAGTGCGGTTCGTACCACTGGCTGTCCCCAGCGTCAGGTTTTGGTTATCGGTGTTGATCGTACTCAGGTTGATGGTGTTGCCATTGGTGATGGAAAGATTGGTTCCGGTAAGCCCGAGTGTTTGATTGTCTGTATTCACGCTACTCAGGTTAATGGAATTTCCATTTGAAATGGCCAGGAAGTTGCCTGTGAGTTGCAGCGTTTGACTATCGGTATTGAGGCTGCCCAAATCAACCTGATTTCCATTCGAGATGGCCAGGGTGGTTCCGGTGAGCGTCAGCACCTGACCATCGGTATTATCCAGCAACGCGGAAAGATCGATGGACGTAGCCTGAGGATTGTTTGTTACCTTCAGCGTGCTTCCCGTCAACGTCAGATCTTGAATTTCATTGGTGGCGCTGGCATCGCCATCCGTATGGGCATCCACATAGGCTTTGGTGGCGGCATCGGAATTGGCCAAAGGACTACCCAAGTTGCCAATGCGTATTGCACCGGCATCATTGCTTTGCGTGAGTACTTCTTTCAAACCGGATAAAAATCCGCCAGCCAGCGGACTTAAGTCCACTTCTTTCGTGATGCCAGCTTCGGTTAGTCTTAGTTTCCCATCAGTCGTTAAGGCAGCATCCGTGATCAGTTCATTGCTCGGGTTGTTATCACCGTCACCCGTGTTGTGAATCTGATTGTTGGTAATCGCAATTCCAGTACCGGCCGTCAATCCGTTTCCTGAATATTCCGAATAAAACGCATAGGGTACGCTCATCAATTGCTGACTTCCCGCCATCAGGTAAGTACTGTTTCCTTCCGGATCAAGTTCTATCTGCAGCCATTTGTTGCCCACCGCCCAACTGACAAAGGCGAATGAACCTGTTTCAACCGTGCCCTGACCAATCACCAACGTAAAGAGACCAAACTGATTGGTTTGACGTTTATGAACTTCAGCGTATTCCACTTCACCGGTAGCCGAGTTTTTCAAAATGCTGATGCGGACCGAAATAGTTTTGGAAGCAATCGGCTTGCCCTCATTATCGCGGGCGATGCCCTGGTAGTTAATGCCCTTAGGCGCCTGCGCAAACAGGTGGGTGATGCTGAATAAAGCCAAAGACAAGACAAGTAAACGTCTATTCATATCATGACCCGATTTTGACAACTTTTATGGTTTTGCTGGTTCGGTTGGTTAAGAGCACTTTAATCAGGTACACGCCCGGACTCAAATCGCCCAACTGCACTTTGTTATCCACACTGGGTTTTATGCTCGTGATGCTTCGCCCCCAGGTATCGAAAAGCTCCATTCCTGCAATCTGTACTTCACAGCCAAAGGCTTCGATGGTGATTTCCCGCTTGGCCGGGTTGGGGTAATAGCTAAACTCCAGTTCTTCGCACGGCAGATTTTCAGGCTGCAAAAACCCCTGGGTAAGAATGAACCCTTCATTGGAAAGGGTGACAATGGCAGGCTCGCCAATGGACGTGGTTACAATAAGATTGGAGGCTGAAATATCAAAGCCAGCGAGGTTCGTTACCTGCTGCCGGGCCTGGGTAAAGCCGATACAGGGCAGTGCCACGAGTAAGAAGCAGGTAAGTTTTGATCCCATAAGTGTTTAGGAAATAGCAACTTACGATATTTGGTTAAATTTTCAATTAAAGTGGTAATTTTTTCTCAAATGCAGGTAGGAATTCCCAGGACTTAAAGCCGAGGGTAGAGTTGATAATCCCGAGTTTGAGGAGGTAGATATTATGGATCAGAGTCGGCCCGAGCCTTCCAATTGCCGGATTTCGTCCGGGGAAAGATGTAAATCGGTAGCCAGGGAGTTAAAGCCCGGACGAAAAACCAGGAACATGGCTGCGATAAGCGCGGTGAACAGTAAAAACGTGTTGTCGCCCGAGAGCAGGGCCGCTACGCCCCCAAATAGACCCGGAAGTTCGAAGCAGGCTGCCCGGATGAGGATCGCCTGCTGGTATTTCATGAGTTTCGTTTTGAGCGGATCGCCTGCCGGAATACGCGACATCAATTGTTTAAACAGGAAAAATCCGGCACCCAGTCCCAACGGCAAAACAACAAACAATACATAGCGCAGCATTTGGGTAAAGGCTTGGTCCGCAGTTGCGTTAAGCGGGCCGGTAACATTGATGAAATAAACCAATCAATAGGAAACTGACCAATACGGTAACTAATCCAAGGTATACCAAGGTTACGCCCCGCCAAGTTGTTTTTAGGTCAACCATACCGCAAGATCACGAAAAAAACAGATGGAAGTCTAGTTGACGGTCATCATCGAGAGCATGGTAGCATAGGTCCGCTCGCGTAAGGTCTGCGAGTCATGTTCCGGTAACACGTGAATTTCTTCGCCAACCACAATTTTGATTTTACCCGGGCGAAGCTGAATCGTTCCCGGAGGCATAAGTTTTCCAGCGCCCAGCACAACCATGGGCATCAGGGGTTTTTGAGTGTCAACGGCAATCCGAAAGGCGCCATCTTTAAAAGGCTGCATCATGGCCGCAGTGCGGTTTTGTGTTCCTTCCGGAAAAATGAGGATGTTGATTCCTAAACTCAAAATGTGCTTGAGATGATTGATGCTTTTCTTACGACTCTCATTACTGCTGCGATCCACCACTACACAGGTAGCCCGGGTAATCCAACCGAACACGGGAAGCTTGAGCAGTTCTTTTTTAGCCAGCGGCCTGAATTGCCCGCGGATGGTAAGGGCAATTCCGGGCAAGTCGAGAAAAGAGGTATGGTTACTGACATAGATATAGGCTTTCCCCTTTTCAATCCGTTCGCGGCCAACAATTTCATACCGAATGAAGGTAAGCATGCTAAACACCCACGACCAGGCTTTCATAAAAAAATAGGTAACGGAAACGGCTCGTGGGCCGAAGAAAGCCGGAAGAATAATACCCGGAAGAAACACCAACATGAATACAGTAAACACCAGGAAGACCCAGAAAATATAAAGGCCGTTGAAGAGGCTGCTAAGGACTTTCACACGATTGGTTTTAAAAACAAAATTCCCGAAAGGTGCGAATCTTTCGGGAATTGTTGGCCAGCAACTTGACCAGTGGTCAGGAATTGTACTGGGTAATGCCGGGCACCGCAACAGGATATAATCCATCGGCATTGGGTACCACCGGAGGCTGCGCATTAAAATCGAACTGGACCGGTATTAAACTCAGGCCGGAATTAAGTTCTTTTTCAAACTCCACGACTTTTCCCGAATAGGTAGCCAGGCGACCCAGGATGGCCGTCATGGTGCTGCGGGCACCGTTTTCGGTATCGTCAAACTTGTATTCCTTTTTGGCAATGGCTGCGAACAACTCATCATGTTCGGTTTGATAGGGATTATTTTCAGTTCTGCGATCGAATTGATACATCACTTTACCTTTGCGGTCGGTGATGTTGGCTGCACCAAAATAAATATTGCCTTTGGTGCCCATGATCAATTCATCCACCTTGCTCATCGTTCCTTTGATGTGCCGGCACTGGCTGTTTAAAATCGTTCCATCGGCATAGGTAAATTCCACAAAGTGATGATCAAAAATCTCACCGAAGTCTTTCCCTTTGCGCACTTCGCGCCCGCCCATGCCCTGGGCCTTAACCGGATACGATCCTTTGAACCAGTTAATCACATCAATGTTGTGAATGTGTTGTTCCACAATATGATCACCGCATAACCAGTTAAAGTAATACCAGTTGCGCATTTGGTATTCCATTTCAGTTTGGTTGTACTTCCGTGGATTAACCCACACGCCTTCATTGTTCCACCAGGCCTGGGCCGACACAATCTCGCCAATCAGGCCTTCCTTATATTTTTTGTACAACTCGCGATAGGAATTTTGATAGTGCCGTTGCAGGCCAACAACCACATTTAGTTTTTTCTGCCGGGCAATAACCGCGGCATCCAACACGCGCTTAATGCCGGCCGGATCGGTGGCAACCGGTTTTTCCATAAACACATGTTTGCCCAGTTTAACCGCTTCTTCGAAGTGAATGGGCCTGAAGCCGGGCGGTGTGGTTAAAATGATCACATCGGCCAACGGAATGGCTTTTTTATACCCGTCAAAACCTACAAACTTGTTTTCTTCCGGCACCTGAATTTTATCCTTGATATTGCCGGCAGCTCCTGACCAATCCGACAAGTCATCCGACATCAGGGCCTTGTAACAATCATCCAGCCGGTCGCGGAAAGCATCGGCCATGGCCACCAGCTTTACGTTTTGCTTGGAGAGCATGGCCTGCATGGCGGCACCGGTGCCGCGGCCACCGCACCCAATCAAGGCTACCTTGATGGCATCATCAACAGACGTGTTGACAGGTTGAGCTTTGGTAACAAAGGGCAGGGTGGCTAACGTGCCAGCGAGTAAGGAGGTCTTCTTCACAAACTCTCTGCGCGATTGAGTGGAGTCGTTTTTCATAATATTTGAATTTTGTTCAGTGTAAATCAGTGAATCAGTGGCTTTTTTGTTTATTATAAAATTACACGTTTTATCACTAATGATGGTTCTCCGAAATTATAAATAAGTCCGATTTTACATTTTGATACTGCGAGGTAGTTCAGTACCTGACTATAATGTTCATCTGCAATTCCTTTCTGGGCTTTAACCTCAACAATAATATCATTTAATACTACAAAATCTGCATAGAATCTATGCGGCAGGATTGTGCCTTTATATTCAACGGTATATTCTTTTTCCCTCAAATAGAGAATTTCTCTTTTCCTCAATTCAAGTTCCAATGCATCCTTATAGACTATCTCCAAGAAACCTCTACCAAGAATCCGATGAATTTCCATGGCAATACCATTTAACAGATAAGTTTCTTCTTGTAATGGATAATTGTCCTTATCAAAAGTTTTCATGAAGTTTCAAACGATGAAAGCCACAGATTCACAGATTGGTGGAGATTAATTTCACTACAGATTTATCTCTTTACTTTAAATATAAACTATAAAATTTTTCAATTTCTTCCTTCGAAGGTTGTTCGAGCGGTCGTACCACGCGAAATCCCACAAACATGCCATCGGTTAACCACCATTTGCTTTTTGGAATTTGCGGATCGCGGATATTCCAGTTGGCATCGGAAGGAAGCCGGTTTGCACACCGCAAGTCCAAGGCTTCATCCAGGTAGGAGCCACCGCGCACCGTTTTCGGATAGCGCGCACCCGGTGTGGTTACCGGATTTTTCGGATCGATTTTCGAATAGTACGCAGGGTCATATTGATCAAGTGTCCACTCGCTCAGGTTGCCTAACATGTCGTACAATCCCCACGCATTGGGTTTCAATTCGCCAACCCGTTGAAACTTGTTGTTGCTGTTGTTCTTGAAATAAGCATAGTCCGAAACTCGGGCCGGATCGCTGCCAAAGGGATACATCGTTTTGCTCCCGGCCCGGCAGGCATATTCCCACTCGGCTTCCGTAGGCAACCGAAAAAAATAACCGGTTTTCGTATACAACCATTTGCAGTACATCATGGCTGCCGTGTGGCTCATGCTGTTGGCAGGATGTTTTCCTTCGCGACCCATACCCCAGGTTAAGTCGATGTACTGCGGAGTGGCCCGCGTAACACCATCAATATTTTTACTTTGCGGAAGTGAGGTATCCTTGAAATACAAATCCCATTCGGCAAACGTCACCTCGGTGGCTCCCATCCAGAAGGCATCAAGTTGAATTTCTTTTTGCGGACCTTCATCCTCCTGCCGCCCGCGTTCCGCAGCCGGACTTCCCATCATAAATTTACCGGCCGGAATGGCGGCCATCTTGAAGGTGATAGGTGCACCCGGAACTTTTTGATCGTACGAGGTAAAGGTTTGGGCACAAGCACGGCCTGACCCAAGAACGAGGAGAGTGGAAATGAAAAATTTGGACATCATGCTTAAAGCTATCAAGGTGCAAGCGCAAAGTCAAAGCGGACGGAAGAATTTCGAAGGCTAACCCTTTCGCTTTAGACGCGCCATATAAAATCCATCAAAACCAGCCGAGGGCCGGATACTCCGTTGGTCCACCAACTCAAAGTCGGTGTGGGTCTGAAGAAATTTTTCTACCTGCTGCTCATTTTCGGAGGGCAGTAAACTGCAGGTAGAATATACCAAAACGCCACCTGGTTTTACCATACTGCTGTAGTCTGCTAAAATCTGTTGCTGTAATTCCTTCACCCGATTGATGAACTCCAGGGAAAGCTTCCACTTGGCATCGGGGTTGCGTTTCAATACTCCCAATCCCGAGCACGGCACATCCAGCAACAACCGGTCGGCCGACTTCTCCAATCGCTTGATCGTTTTGGAAGATTCGATCACGCGCGTTTCAATATTGCCGGCACCGGCTCTGCGCGCCCGCTTCTTCAGTTCTTCCAGCTTCCAGGCTTCGGTATCCAGTGCAAGGATGCGCCCCTTGTTGTTCATGAGGGCGGCCAGGTGTAACGTTTTGCCACCACCACCGGCACAGGCATCGAATACCCGGTCACCGGGTTTGGCCTGCAAGAACGGAGCAATCAGTTGCGAACCGGCATCTTGTACTTCAAACAACCCGGCTTTGAATTCGGGGCGGCCAAAAATGTTTTGTCGTTGCTTCAGAATTAAAGCGTCTGGAAATTCAGTGGGACTTTCGGACTCAATGCCCTCACCGGCTAATTGTTGGTGTAATGCTGCCCGTGAAATTTTTAGCGTATTAACACGCAACACAACGGGGGCCTCTGTATTCAACGCAGTGAGTTCTCGTTCCCACTCGTCTCCAAGTTCGGCTGCGCCCAATTCATCCAGCCAATCGGGCACCGACTCGCGGATTTTTCGATCCGTTTTTACTTCCTGCAGTTGTGCCAGAATTTTTTTTCTCTGTAAACCCCGCAGTTCTTCCCATTCCGGCAATTCAGCTTGTTTCCAAATGCACCAAACTCCAATCAATTTCCAGAAATCATCCTCCTTTGCTTCGGCCACCGTGGTAAACAACCGATGCCATCGTACAATATCGTAGGTAGTTTCAGCAATAAACCGCCTGTCGCGGCCGCCCCATTTGGGATTGCTCTTCAATACCTTTTCAATCACCTTATCGGCATATTTCTTGTGTACAAAGATTTCGCGCAAGGCTTCGGTTACGGCAATCGCCAAATTGCGATAGATTTTCATAGCAGCAAGTTAAACCGGGGATTGTATTTCGGACAGATTTGGGATAATGTTTTTAAATTGAACGTGCAAAATAGTAGCTGGCAGCTGGCGCGCTGTCGGCAGTGTGTCCTGAAACGAGTAACCGTAACCCCATATGAAAGCAACAACATCGCGAAGAGAATTTGTCAAACGCACCTCGCTCATCACGGCCTTGTCCGCGTTGGCAGGTTCGGCCTTCAGCTCCAGTACCACCCAGTCGCTGGCGCCCGGCAAACCATTTAAAATGAATTATGCTCCGCATGATGGCATGTTTAAAAATCATGGCGGGGCCGACTTCATTGATCAGATCAAATTCATGGCCGATCAGGGCTTTCGATCCATTGAAGACAACGGCTTGTTGGGCCGCCCGGTGGAATACCAGGAACGCATCGGCAAAACCTTGGCTCAACTGAACATGACGATGGGTGTTTTTGTGATTGACGGGGGCGACAACTGGAAGACTTCACTGGCCACCGGTAAGCAGGAATTCAAGGACACCTTTATAAAAACGTGCAAGGCTTCGGTGGAGGCTGCAAAGCGCGTGAACGCAAAATGGATGACCGTAGTGCCCGGATATTTTGAACGCAAGTTGCCGCTGGGTATTCAAACCGCCCACGTGGTAGATGCCCTGCGCAGGGGTGCTGAAATTCTGGAACCGCATAGGCTGGTGATGGTACTGGAACCGTTGAGCGATAATCCGGATTTGTTTTTGCGTTTTTCAACCCAAACGTATGAGATCTGCAAAGCGGTGAAGAGTCCGGCTTGTAAAATTCTGTTTGACATTTACCATATGCAACGCAACGAGGGCGACATCATCAGCAACATCAACTTGTGTTGGGATGAGATCGCCTACTTCCAGATCGGGGATAACCCCGGTCGTAAAGAACCCGGCACCGGTGAGTTGAATTACAAAAACATTTTCAAACACATTTACGACAAAGGCTACCGGGGTGTAATGGGCATGGAGCACGGCAATGCGAAAGAAGGTAAAGAAGGCGAACTGGCGTTGATTAATGCTTATCGTGAAGCTGACAGTTTTTAGTTGACCTAAAGTAAAAAGAATAGCATATGAAGAAGGTCTGGTTGTTTGGTTTGTTGATGGTGTGGGGTGAAGTCGGTTATGCCCAGATCGGAGGCCTGGGCGGTCGTTTACTGGAAAAAACAAAACAGTCTGCCCAAAAGGCAGCCAAAGACAAGGCGACCGGCACGGCCGATGCCGAACGCGACCGGTTGGACTCCACCGATTTCAATTACGCGATTACCGTGATCGACAATTCGGGCATGATGAACATCCGCGATTTTGATGAGGCCCTCACGAAATCAGCCTATTCAGCATCCAACTTTCTGTTGAAGAATGAAAGCGACAAAACCCCGGCCCAAAAGAGTCGCGCCATCCTGGATGCCGCTGAAAAGTTTTATGAAGTGCGGCAATACAAGCCGGCCGAGATTTATTTTCTCGATGCCAAGATCAGCTATGAAGCCAATGGCTTAACCGACAACATTAATTATAGTAAGGTGCATGCTGATCTCGGGTTGTTATATGCCACTATGGGTCGCTACAACTCAGCCGAGTATTTTACCAGCGAAGCCCTTTCCATTCGCGAGCAAACCCTGGGCAAAAACAGCAAGGCCTATGCCGCTTCGTTAAACAACCTGGCCGTTTTGTATCAAGAGACCGCACGGTTCAATGAATCGGAGCAATATTTTTCGGAGGCGCTGCAATCTGTAAAAGCACAACTGGGCGAAACCAGCCAGGAGTATGCGATCGTCTTGAATAACCAGGCGATCTTGTTGGCCAAGATTGGCCGCATAGATCAGGCCGTTGACAAGCTCAATACGGCCATCACCATTCTGGAAAGTCAGAAAGGCAAAGCCGGCCTTACGCGCAACAAGGTAGGATTTCAATCAAACCTGGCGTTGCTCTACCAACAAACCGGCAAGTTTACCGAAGCCGAAGCGATTTACCTGAAGTTGGAAAAAGCATTGGGCAGCAAAGATCCCTTCTATGCCGGTGTGCTCAACAACCTGGCCTTGTTGTACATCCAGATGAACCA
>ERZ1066115.346-NODE-346-length-13339-cov-17.843270_pt1 | contig 13339 bp, 12 predicted proteins | sample MGYA00382762_ERZ1066115 | MGnify/ENA primary metagenome ERZ1066115 (study PRJEB33369, sample SAMEA5778345) | biofilm metagenome | biome: Industrial cooling water; feature: Water cooling tower basin; material: Biofilm | place: United Arab Emirates | collected... | reverse complement strand
ACGCGAACCTTGACGTTGTAATCCACCACCCGCTTCACGGGAACGAGAATTTTCACGAGTCTGCTCCTTCCAGCCTGTTTTATTGGAACGACCGTTCAAGTCCTGTAACGACCGTGCCATCGGGGTTTGACAGACTTTCCGGCGGGCCGCACAATGACCATACTGTGTCGTATGGAAAAGCATACGGTAGCGTATGGAAAAGAAAGCTGTCAAGGTCCCGCCGGCAAAATCTGCAACTGCCTCCCCCGCTGCGCCCGGACGCGCCCGGCGTGGTGCCAAACCGCGCCTGCAACTGGCCCCCGAGAGCTGGGTCGACGCGGCGATTGACGTGCTCGCCAGCGAAGGCATCGCCGGCCTGCGGATCGAGTTGCTGGCCAAGCGCTGCGGCGTCACCAAGGGCAGCTTCTACTGGCATTTCCGCGACCGCCAGGCCCTGCTCGACGCAGTGCTCGAACGCTGGCGCGCCGGCCGCATCCGCGACATCGAAAAGACCACTGCCGGCCTGCCCGGTGCCGAAGTCGAGCAACTGCACCATGTGATCGAAATCTACGGTGCCAACCGCAACCGCAAAGGGATGGCCATCGAACTGGCGGTACGCGACTGGGCCAGACACGACGCGCAAGCCGCCACCGTGGTCGAGGCGGTCGACCTCTATCGCCTCGAATGCACCCAGCGCCTGTTCATCGCCAAGGGGATGAGTGCCGCCGACGCCAAGAGCCGCAGCCTGCTGCTCTACGCCTGCGTCTTCGGCCTGTCGCTGATGCACTACGACACCTTCGACAACAACCTGCCCGAACTCAAGCGCCGGATCGCCGAGCGCATCGTCGCCAATTAAGGGCAACGGATGCAGACACGGTCCACCAGAAAAAAACCGGTTTTTTGCCGTCGACCGTGCGACCTGAAACAGGTTGTCATGCATCGCCTATAATCGGCCGCCCATCTCGCCGATTACCGATGCCTCCCAGCCTTCCCTCCTCGCCCCAAGCACGGCATCAGGACCTGCTGCAACTTTTTCAGGCCGGCCAGGCCGCTGCCCTCGCAGCGCTGGCACAGGCAAGAATCGACAGTTACCCCACCGATGCCTACCCCTGGCAAGCCCTGGCCGGTGCGCACTGGCTGCAGGGTGAGCCGGCACGGGCGCTGCCTGCGCTGCAGGAGGCCGCCCGCCGGGCGCCGGGATCAGCCGATGTGCAGTGCAACCTGGGTGATACCTGGTACGCCCTCGGCGACACTCCGGCTGCCATCACTGCCTGGGAAACCGCGCTGCGGCTGACCCCGGACCATCCGGCCAGCAACCAGCAACTGGCCCGCCTGGCTGTTGCCCGGGGAAACCCCGGCCAGGGAAGCAAGTTACTCCAGGCCGCCCTGCGCGGACGCCTGGCCCGGCCCGACCTGGGCAATACCCACGCCGGCGCCCCCGATCAATTGCCTGTCGAGCACGCCACCGCCCTGCTCTGGAGTACATTGGCCGGCCTGGCCGCCAGCGGCCTGCATGCCAGTTGCCATGCCGGCACGCTGCTCGGGATCGAACGCGAAGGCAAGCTGCTGGCCGGCGACAAGGATCTCGACCTCGCCTTGCCGCTGCAGGAACTCCCGGCCGCTGCCCGCCATCTGCTGGACCATGGCTGGAAAGCTCTGGTTGCCGACGATCTGCCTTACAGCAACCCGTATTCGCTGATTCACAGCGAATACGGCGTCGTCCTCGACCTGTTCGGCATGCAGCCGGAAGCGGATGGCCGCAGCTGCATCACCGGTATCTGGCTGGCCGGGCTGCGCCGTGAGGAACAACGGGTCTGCCGCTTTCCCCCCTTTGCGCTGTCCTTGCGCCCACACCCGGCCGGCAAACTCTGGCACCTTGAGCATCCCGACGCCTGGTTGCGTGCGATCTATGGTGACTGGCAGCAAGCCGACCCGGATTTCGTGACCCTGATCGACGCCCATAATCTCGAAGGATTCAGTGTCCTGACCGAGTATCTGGCTTACCGCCTGCTCAATGAACAATTGCAACGCGGCCTGCACGCCGCTGCCCGGCGACTATGCCGCCGCCTGCTGCACAAAACACCGGCACAGCCGCTACTGCTCGCGCTGCAGCAAAGGCTTGCCGAAGCTGACTGCGCATGATTTCGGCCCTGATTCCCGCTGCCGGCCTCGGCCTCCGCCTGGGACTCGGCCCCAAGCTGTTTCTGGAAGCAGGCGGTCGCCCACTGATCCGGCGCTTGCTGGCTCAGCTGCAAGGACAGGTAGACCAGATCGTGATTGCCGTCCCGCCGGCTCACCTGGCCGCAGCGACGAGCCTCCTCAAGGGCGTCGAGGACGGCGAGCTGCCGCTCGACATCATCGCCGGTGGTCAGACCCGCCAGAAAAGCGTCGAACAACTGGTCGCTGCCGCCCGCCACCCCTGGGTTCTCCTGCACGATGCGGCGCGGCCACTGGTTTCAGCCAGACTGATCGAACAAGTCATCGCCGCCGGCCGCAACCGGGGTGCAGCGGCCGCGATCCTGCCCTGCGACGTACCGCTCGCCCGGCTGGCCGCAGGCCACATCAGCGAGCACCTGCCCGCCGCAGCCTTCGGTCTGTTTCAGTCGCCGCAATTCTTTCCCCGCAACCTCCTGCAACACGTACTCGACGAGGCCAGCGCGGCCGGCCTGCAGCGGCAATCGACCCTGCAACTATGGCTCGATGCCGGCCACCCGGTGCAGGCCGTGGCCGGTGAAAAAACCAATTTCAAACTCACTGATCCGGCCGACTGGCAGTTGCTGACGGCCCTGCTTCCCCTCCTTGACCCATGAGCAGCGGACGACTCGACCCGGCGCAACAGCGCGCCCTGTTTTGCTGGCAGGCCGATCTGCCGGCAGCCGACTATGTTTTTGCCGACTACCAGCTAGGCCTTTGCGGCGACGGCATGGCCGCCGCCATCGGCCTGGCGATGGAGCAAAGTGCAGCCTGCACCCGGCTCGACGGCTATCTCGACCCCGGCGCCCTGGCCCGCTGGAGCATCCGCGTGGTCTCGCTCAGTCCGCTAACCGAGGCCAGTGCTCCCGCCGTCGCTGCCTACCATCTCCCCACCGAGGTGTATCCCGAGCCCGGCACCTGCCAGCACTGGCACTGCCGCCTGGCCATCCCCAAACAGCTGGTCGGCAACAGCTACACCCAGTTGCTCAACGTCGTCGTTGGCGAAATCCCGCGCCTCGGCTTTGTCCGCGCCTTTCGCCTGAGCGGGCTGGACGGGCTGGACGACTTCGGGCCGGGGCCGGGCTGGGGGATTGACGGATTGCGCGAGCACTTCGGGGTCGCCAGCGGCCCGCTGCTTTGCCGCTCGATGCGCCCGGCCGTCGGCCTCGACCGCGCCAGCATGGCGCGGCTCAACCACGACGTGCTATGCGCCGGCTTCCATGCGGTCAAAGATGACGAACTGATGTTCTTCGCCCGTCGCGAGGATTATGCGGCACACGTCGCAGCGATGACCGCAGCCCGCGACCAGGCTCAGCGCCACAGTGGCGAGCGCAAGGCCTACATCGCCACCCTGCTCTGCGACGCCGATGAACTGCCGGCACGCTGGCAGATCTGCATCGACGCCGGCGTCGACGCGGTACTGCTCGCCCCGCATCTGCAAGGCATCAGCCAGCTGGCCCAGCTGGCGGCACAGCGCCGCCTGCCGATTCTGGCGCACAACACCTGCGGTGAATTGCTCTCGCGCCACCCCGCGTGGAGCGTCGCCGAACCGGTCTGGCTGCAACTATTGCGCCGGGCCGGGGCCGATCTGCTGGTCACCCCCGGCGGCTTCGGCGATCAATTCCCGGCAACGGCCGATGACCGGCTGGCCTGGCAAGCCCTGCATGCACCCCACCCCGGTATCCGGCCCAGCCTGCCCATTCTGCAGGGCGGCAAGGCCCCGGCCGGTCTGGCGCGTTACCGCGCCTGTTGTGCCGGTGACGATTACCTGCTGATCGTTGCCAGCTGGATCGACCAGCACGCGGCCGGACCGGCCGCCGGAGCCCGGGTTTTCCGCCAGGCACTCGACCTACATACGGCCTGAAACACACACGGACAACCGCAAAAATCGCGTTTTTTGCCAGTCGACCGTGGAGATCAGCGGCAGCTGGCCGATAAGGTCTTTTCGGTCGCCGCCAGTTGTTCGCCAAGGCTGCCTACCGCCTGCACCAGCGCCGCGACCCCGCTCTGCGCATCGGCGCCGGCTGCCAGTTCGATCCGCACCGGTTTGACCAGCAAGGGCTTGCGCTCGCCGTCGAACCAGCTGGCCTGCAGCGAGAGCAGCGCATGGCTGCGCTGCGGGTCGGTGAATACCTGGCTGAATTCATCGAGTTCCAGCCGCAGCAGACAAGCGCCCCGCCGGCCGGCGGGAGCATAGCCGAGCAGCCGTTGCAGGCGGCGTTCGAGCAAGCCGGCCGGCGGCGCGACCCAGCGCGCCTGGCTGAATTCTCGCCACTGCGCCGGATCGGCATAAGCCAGGCGATAGACCATCGCGGCACTGTCGAGCCAGACGGGCGCCTTGACCTCCAGTTGCCAGCGCGTGCCCGCTGCTCCTCCAGCCTCTGCCCGCATCACCGGCAAGCCAAGATCGTAAGCCGTCATCGCCGCATCGCCGCCGCGCCGGCCACCAGTCAGGCAGGCACTGGTCGCCAGCACCAGCAGCAGTAGCGCTGCGCTTTGCAGACTGCGTCGCATCATTGTCCTCCCCTTGCCACAAAGCCCGCCTCGCCCGGCCCCGGCGGCACCGCCGGCGGGCCGAAGATCAGCCCCTGCGGGGTTTCCTCGACGATCCGCAAGACCCGGTTCAACTGGTGCGAGGTCTGCGCCACGTCCCGGCTCAATTCGTTGAGGCGCGGCAGCAGTGCCGCCGCACCGTCGCCGTCGGCCTCGCCGATCAGCGCCTCGACCCGCGCCCCGGTACCTTGCAGGCGGCCAACCAGTGCGCGGGTTTCGGCAAGCAGCGGCCCGGCTTCCTGGGCAGCGGTGGCCAGGCCGGAGAGCGTCTTTTCGTCGGCCAGGCGACCGACCCGGGCGAGCGTGCCGTCGAGCCGCTCCAGGGTCGGCGCCAGCCGCTCGGAAGCGGCCGCCAGATGGCGCAGCGTGCTCGCCAGGTGCCGACGGTTGTCGTCGTCCAGCGTTTCGCCGAGGTGCTGCATCACCTGCCGCGCCTGCTTCAGCGTGGCCATCCCGGATTCGCTCAACTCTTCCATCAGCGACGGAATCATCGCGATTTTCGGCGGATCGCCGTCGTTCGGCGGCAGCGGCTCGGGGTGCTTGCCGGTTTCCAGCAGCAGGATATGCGCCAGCCCGGTCACCCCCTGGTAATTGAGCTTGGCGACGGTCCCCTTGGTCAGCGGGACGTCGTCGCTGACTTCGATGGTGATCAGGATATTGCTGTAATCGTCGGGGTCGAGCCGGATCTCATTGACCTTGCCGACCCGGATGCCGCGATAGCGCACCTGCGCCTGCGGGTTGAGGCCGCTGACATTCTGCTTGGCCACCACCACGTATTCGTGCGTATCCTGGCTGCCGCCGCCCAGCCAGTACAGCGCCAGCACCGCAGCGGCGATGAAGGCCAGCGCAAACAGGCCGGCGGCAAAGGCATGCGATTTGTTTTCCATAAGCCGCGATTAAAGCAGTTTTCGCCGGTCGCCGGCAAAGAAACCGGTGACAAAGGGATGCTCGGAACTCATCACCTCTTCCTGGCGGCCGAAGGCGGCCACCTGGTGATCGGCCAGCACCGCGACATGGCTGGCCAGCCCGGCCAGCGTATTCAAGTCATGGGTGACCATCAGCACGGTCAGCCCGAGTTCCTTTTGCAGCGCTGCGATCAATTCGACGAAATTCTGGCTGCGGTCGGGGTCAAGGCCGGCCGTCGGCTCGTCGAGCAAGAGCAGTTCGGGCTCCAGCGCCAGCGCCCGGGCCAGCGCCACGCGCTTGACCATGCCGCCCGACAGCTCAGCCGGCATCAGCCGCCCCTGCGCCGGTTCCAGTCCGACCATCGCCAGCTTGAGGTGGACCAGGCGGCGAATCCAGTCTTCATCGAGACACCTCAGCTCGCGCAGCGGAAAGGCAATGTTGTCGAAGGCTGTCAGCGCCGAAAACAACGCCCCGTGCTGGAACAGCATCCCCAGCCGCCGGCGTAGCGAGCGCTGGCGCGCCATGTCCGGGTCGGCCAGGTCGATACCGAAGAGGTGCACCGAACCGGCATCGGGTTGCTGCAGGCCGAGAATCTCGCGTAGCAGCGTGGTCTTGCCGCTGCCCGATTCACCGAGCAGGCCGACGATCTGGCCGGCCTCGATGCGCAGATTGAGGTCGCGGTGGATGACCCGGCCAGCAAAACGGGTATGCAACCCGCGCAATTCGATTACCGGCGGCTGGCGCTGCGGCATCATAAGCGGGGAATCCCGACCTGCCGGGTGAAGATCGCGAACAGCGCGTCGATCAGGATCACGGCGGTGATCGCGGTCACCACCGCCCGCGTCGTGCTGCTCGCCAGGCTCTCGCTGTTGGGCTTGACGCGCAGGCCGAAATGGCAGGCAACCAGCGCGATGATGAAGCCGAAGCAGACGCCCTTGGCCAGCCCGATCCACAGGTTGGCGACCGGCACCGCGCGCGGCAGGTTGTCGATGAAGTAGGCCGGCGACAGGTCGAGTTGCAGCCAGGCCGCGAGCATGCCGCCAAACAGCGCCACCGCCGAGGTCCAGAAGACCAGCAAGGGCATCACCACGGTCAACGCGGCAATTTTGGGCAAAACCACGCGCACGCTGCGCGGGATGCCCATCGTCGCCAGCGCGTCGATTTCCTCGGTCACCCGCATCACCCCGATCTGCGCCGTCATCGCCGAGCCGGAACGTCCGGCGACCAGGACCGCGACCAGCACCGGGCCGAGTTCGCGGATGATGCCGATGCCCAGGATATTGACGATGAACAGGTCGGCACCGAGGTTCTTCAATTGCAGGGCCGACAGGTAGCTGATCGCCACCCCGATCAGGAAGCCGACCAGCGCCGTCACCGGCAGCGCCAGCACCCCGGATTTATAGACATTGGCGGCAAACTCCTTGGCCGGCGCATCGGCCGGATGCCGCAGCAGATGCGCCAGATCGAGCAGCAGGCGGCCAAACAAGGTGACCAGCCCGCGAAAATTCTCCGCTGCCTTGAGCAGCTGTCCGCCGAGCACCGCGACCGGGTGCGGCAACTCGGGCTCGACCGGCGGCAAATCGTGCGGCAAGGCGGCCGCCCGCGCCAGCACCTGGCGCTGCAAGGGCGAGACCAGCAAGCCGCTCGGCCAGGCCTCCCCCCACACCCGCCACAGCAGCACGGCAGCGGCACTGTCGATCCGCTCGACGTCGACCAGGTCCCAGTTTTCAGCACCACCGGCAAACGCCGCCAGTTGCTGCTGCAAGGCCGGCATGCCCGGCAGCATCGCTGCCAGCGTCCATTCGCCACGCAGACGGACCGTCGCTCCATCCCGAAGCAGTGACGGCGGCGTCAGCAAGTTCAGTCTCCGGCCTGCAGCGGCCGGACCTGGTACGGCCGGCCGATCTGCTTCCAGACGCCGCTTTCTTCGGTCAGCGCCGCCGCCGTCCACGGGTTGGCCTTCAGCCACTGGGCGTCGATCTCGACCAGGAAACCGGCTGCCGCCGCACTCACCCGCCAGGCCGGCAAGTCGCGGTCATCGCGGGTACGGTTGAGCAATACCGCCAGACGCAGGCAGAAAATCAGCTGCCAGGCGCTGTCCGAAGGCGGCAGGCTGCTCAGTTTTTCGAGCTTGCCGCGATGGCCGAGGACCAGCATCGCCAGCCGCGCCTGATCCTTTTTCGAGAAACCAGGCATGTCAGCATAGGTCAGGATGTAGGCGCCGTGCTTGTGATAGGCGTTGTGCGCAATCGAAATCCCGATCTCGTGCAGGCGCGCCGCCCAAGTCAGGAAATGCACGTCGTCCTCGCCTGCCTCGCCGGCCGACAGCTGTTCGAGCGCCGACAGCGCGACCGCCTCGACCCGCTCGACCTGATCGCGCTCGACCTGGTAGCGGCGGCGGAACTGCGCCACCGTCGCATCGCGCATGTCGTGATGATGAAAGCGCCCGAGCAGGTCATAGAGCACGCCCTGGCGCAGGGCGCCGTCGGAGTACGTCATGCGCTCGATGTCGAGTTCCTCGAAGATCGCCGACATGATCGCCACCCCGCCCGGCAGCACCGGCAGGCGGTCGGTCTTGACCCCCGGCAGGTCGAGCGCCTCGGCCGAACCGGCCTTGATCAGCAGCGAACAGAGCTTGTCGAGGCCGACCCGGGTGATCCCGCTCTCACCGTTCGGGTTGAGGCCGTTGAGTTCGAGCACGTCGGCAATCGCCCGCGCCGAGCCGGAAGACCCCACCGCCTCCTTCCAGCCGAGACTCTGGTAATCGTGAGCGATCAGTTCGATTTCCTTGGCGGCCGCGATCTGCGCTTCGCGCAGGCGCTTCTTGTCGATCTTGCGATCCGGGAAGAAGCGCAGCGAATAGCTGACGCAGCCCATGTACAGCGATTCCATCATCAGCGGCTCGTGGCGCTTGCCGATGATGAACTCGGTCGAACCGCCGCCGATGTCGACCACCAGCCGCTTGTGCGGCGCCGACGGCAGGGCATGCGAGGCACCGATGTAGATCAGCCGCGCCTCTTCGCGCCCGGCGATGATCTCAATCGGAAAACCCAGGGCTTCCTCGGCGCGCGGCAAGAAATCCGCCGTATTTTTGGCCACCCGCAAGGCATTGGTCGCCACTGCCCGCACCGCGCCCTGGTCGAGGCCGCGCAGACGTTCGCCGAACAGGCGCAGGGCGTCAATCGCGCGCTGTTGGGCGGCGGCGTCGAGCATTTTGTCCGCAGTCAGGCCGGAAGCCAGCCGCACCGGCGCCTTCAGCGAATCGAGGGGATAAATCTGATCGTCCACCACTCGCCCGACCTGCAGGCGAAAGCTGTTGGAACCCATGTCGACCGCGGCAACGGTTTCGTAAATCATCAGTGCAGCACCAGAGGAAAGTGAGAAACGCCAGGGTGGCCGCGCATTCCGCACCCTGCCCCGAACGGCGGGGATTTTAGCACTCCGTCCCGAGCCGGATTTTTACAATTCCGGCATCTCCCGACGAAAAAAACGCCGACCCGAAGGCCGGCGTTTGCGGGAGAGACTGCTTGGGATCAATCAGCCAGCAGTTTTTTGATGTTTTCGAGGGTGGACGGATCTTCGATGGTGGTCAGATCGCCCGGATCGCGACCTTCGGCCAGTGCCTGCAGCGAACGGCGCAGCATCTTGCCGGAGCGGGTCTTGGGCAGGCCGATCACGAAGTGCACGCGGGCCGGGCGGGCAATGGCGCCCAAAATCCCGTCGACCGTGGCAAACACTTCCTTCTCCAGCGCCTTGACCAGTTCCGGCGTGGCGATCTTGGAGGCGTCCTTGACCACCGCGAAGGCCATCGGCATCTGGCCCTTGAGCTTGTCTTCGACACCAACGACCGCGACTTCGGCGATGGCAGCGTGGTTCTGGATTGCCTCTTCGATTTCACGGGTGCCCAGGCGGTGGCCGGCGACGTTGATCACGTCATCGGTGCGGCCGAGGATGGTGAAGTAACCGTCATCATCCTTGATCGCCCAGTCGTACGAGGAGTAAACCAGCGGCTCCTTGAACAGGCTGAAGTAGGTGCTGACGAAGCGCTCGTCCTGGCCCCAGACGGTGGACAGGCAGCCGGGCGGCAGCGGCGGCACGACGGCAGCGATGCCCTTCTCGTTCGGACCGCACTCGGAACCGTCCTCGCGGAAGATCTTGAGGTTGTAGCCATAGACCGGGAAGGACGGCGAACCGAACTTGATCGGGGTCTTCTCGACGCCGTGCAGCGCGGCCAGCATCGGCCAGCCGGTTTCGGTCTGCCAGTAGTTGTCGATCACCGGCTTGCCCAGTTCGTTCTGGAACCACTCGTGCGTCGGCTGATCCAGCGGCTCGCCGGCCATGAAGATGTGCTTCAGCGACGACAGGTCGTACTTGTGCATGTACGCCGGGTCCTGCTTCTTGAGCACGCGAGCGGCAGTCGGCGCCGAGAACATCACGTTGACCTTGTACTTCTCGACGATCTGCCACCAGATGCCCGGGTCGGGGCGCAGCGGCGTGCCTTCGTACATGATCGTGGCCATGCCGGCGATCAGCGGGCCGTAGATGATGTAAGAATGACCGACCACCCAGCCGATGTCCGAGGTGGAGAAGTAGGTTTCTCCTTCGCCGCCGCAGTAGATGTGCTTCATCGACGAGGCCAGGGCCACGGCGTAACCGCCGGTGTCGCGCTGCACGCCCTTGGGCTTGCCGGTGGTGCCGGAGGTGTAGAGGATGTAGGACGGCTCGGAGGATTCCAGCCATTCGCAGGCAACCTTGGCGTTCAGGTGCTGTTCGCGCAGGCTGGCGTAATCGACGTCACGGCCTTCGACCTTGTTGAAGCCTTGATCGAGGCCACGGTCGACCATCAGCACCTTGGCCGGCTTGTGCTCGGCGATCTCGATTGCTTCGTCAAGCAGGTGCTTGTAGGGCACGGCCTTGCCACCGCGCATGCCGGCGTCGGAGGAAACAATCAGGGTCGGCTTGGCGTCGTCGATGCGGGTGGCCAGCGAGCCGGAAGCGAAACCGCCGAAAACGACGGAATGCACGGCGCCGATGCGGGCGGCGGCGAACATCGCGAAGGCGGCCTGCGGGATCATCGGCATGTAAATCAGGACGCGGTCGCCCTTCTTGACGCCGAGACTCTGGTAAATCGCGGCCATGCGCTCGACTTCGGTCTGCAACTCGGCGAAGGAATACACCTTCTCCTCGTCGGTCTCGGTCGAGATGTAGATCAGCGCGCGGTCATTCGGACGCTTGGCCGCGTGACGGTCAATCGCGTTGTGGCACAGGTTGGTCTTGCCCCCGACAAACCACTTGACGAAGGGCGGACGGGAGAAGTCGCACACCTGGGTGAACGGTTCCTGCCAGTCGATCAACTGTGCCTGCTCGGTCCAGAACTCATTCGGCTTTTCGATTGAATACTGGTGAAACTCCTTGTATGTCGTCATGAAGACATCCCTCTCTACTGACAAATTTCCTGCACAAACGAAATGGGCGGCTTGTAATCGTTATTTGCCGCCCGCCGAAAAAAGGACCGAGACCTGACCGCGACCTTAGCCGCCGGCCAGTTCGACCACCACGCGCCCCTTGGCCTTGCCGGCGATGTACTCGTCGAACAGCTCAGGCAGCGCGGCAAAGGCAACCCTGCGCGACATCCGCTCCAGATGCGGCGGCCGCAGATCGCCGGCCAGGCGTTGCCAGACGCCCTGGCGATAAGGTTCGCGGATATAGCCCGAATCGACCCCGAGCAGCGACACGCCGCGCAGGATGAAAGGCATCACCGTGGTGTTCAGCAAATGGCTGGCGGCCAGGCCGATGCTGGCGATGGTGCCGCCCTGCTGCATCGTGCTGGCGATCCAGGCCAGGGTGTCGCCGCCGACGTTATCGACGGCACCGGCCCAGCGCGCCTTGTCGAGCGGGCGAATCTTGGCCAGATCAAGCTCCTGGCGCAGCATCACCTCGGCCGCGCCCAGGCTCTTCAGGTAATCGGCTTCTTCGGCCTTGCCGGTCAGCGCGACCACGTGGTAGCCGCGCTTGGCCAGCATGTCGATGGCCAGGCTGCCGACGCCGCCGGTCGAACCGGTGACGATGACCGGCCCCTTGGCCGGGGTCAGGCCATTTTCTTCCATGCGGACGATGCCCAGCGCGGCGGTGAAGCCGGCGGTGCCGAGCGCCATCGCGTCGTACAGGCTGAGACCGGCCGGCAGCGGCACCACCCAGTCGCCCGGCACGCGGGCGTACTCGGCATAGCCGCCGTGATGGGCAACGCCGATGTCGAAGCTGGTGGCGATCACCGCATCGCCGGCCTGGAAGCGCGGATCATCGCTGGCGACGACGACACCGGAAAGATCGATCCCGCCGACACAGGGGAAACGGCGGATGATCTTGCCGGCGCCGGTGGCGGCCAGCGCATCCTTGTAGTTGATGCTCGAATAGGCGACACGTATGGTCACGTTGCCGGCGTCGAGCTGGCTCTCGTTCATCTCGACGAAGCGGTTGCCGACCTTGCCGTCGCGCTCCTCGATCAACAGTGCCTTGAAGGAATCCATCGTGCTATTTCTCCTGTGAAGTTAAAATTGTATTCATAATTACGCATTATGAACAATAGTCCGTGAGGCGAACTTCGGTAAATATTACGACAACGCGTTTACAGCGGCAGCGATTTGGACTACATTCTGCGGCTATGCGTACAGTTCTAACCTCCGTAACCCGTTCCCTCGCGGTCGCCATCGCCCTCTTTGCCGGGGTTGCCAGCGTCTCCGTCGCCGAACCGGTCCGCAAGGCGGACGAGCAGCAACAATCCCCCCTTTCCTTCCTCGAACGCTATACCAATGCCGCGCAGGACGTGATCCTGCAGGGGCTCAAGCTGGTCGGCATCCGTTACCGCTGGGGCGGCAACAACGAAGATTCCGGCCTCGATTGCAGCGGCTTTGTCCGCCTGGTGTTCAAGGACAGCATCGGTGCCCTGCTCCCCCGCACCGCCAAGGAAATGAGCGAAGTTGGCCAGCAGATCGACTCCAGCCAGCTCAAGCCGGGTGATCTCGTCTTCTTCAACACCATGCGCCGCACCTTCTCGCACGTCGGGATCTACCTGGGCGACAACTACTTCATGCACGCTCCGCGCGCCGGCGCCGAAGTCCGTGTCGAAAGCATGGAAAGCAGCTACTGGGTCAAGCGCTACAACGGTGCCCGCCGCATCCTCGAAGGCAATTGAGCGCCTGAACGGCGGCAAGCGATGAAGCGGCGAAAGCCGCTTTTTTTACTTCGTCATTCAATAACGTTTCTCATTTACAAATTTTTTCAGTCCCGCTAAACTCGCCGACGAATTGCAACCCAAGCCCACAACAATATCTGGAGAGAAACCCATGCGTAGCAAACTTGGTCTGGCCGTTGCCGGCCTGCTGCTGATCGGTGGCACCGCCACCGCCGAAGAAAAGGTGCTGAACCTCTATTCGGCCCGCCACTATCAAACCGACGAAGCGCTGTACAGCAACTTCACCAAGCAGACCGGGATCAAGATCAACCGCATCGAAGGCAAGGAAGACGAATTGCTTGAGCGGCTGAAGAACGAAGGCGCCAACAGCCCGGCTGACGTCTTCCTCACCGTCGACGCCGCCCGCCTGGCCAAGGCCCACGAACTCGGCCTGTTCGCGCCGGTCCAGTCCAAGCTGCTCGAAAGCCGCATCCCGGCGCACCTGCGCACCGACGACTGGTTCTCCTTCTCGACCCG
>ERZ1066115.345-NODE-345-length-13392-cov-9.482267_pt1 | contig 13392 bp, 10 predicted proteins | sample MGYA00382762_ERZ1066115 | MGnify/ENA primary metagenome ERZ1066115 (study PRJEB33369, sample SAMEA5778345) | biofilm metagenome | biome: Industrial cooling water; feature: Water cooling tower basin; material: Biofilm | place: United Arab Emirates | collected... | reverse complement strand
CGGCTTTACGTTTTTGGATTTCATCCACCGGCCAAACGGCACCCACCGGTATATCATGAAGTGCTGTTACCACTCCGGTGCAGCCCGCCTGGCGGATGTGGGCGAGTGGTACCGGATCAGCCGGACCAAACCACCGCATGGTTTGCTCCATCAGGAAAAGGGTTGCGCTCATATCGATCAAAATAACAGACATTGACCGATTCATAAAAGCGATTCATCGCTTATTCATTTACGCTTACGATCCAACACCGCAATTCTCTGTTATTACCGTATCTTTATCGAATTGTTTTGTTCGGATTATCCTTGTTTTATGATCACACGTGTACTCAGGTTTTTCAGTTGGGTTGGTTGTTTTAGTGGTTGCCTGGCACTGCATTCGTGCGCCCCGTTGGAAGAAGAACCGGCCCCGATAGAGGAAGAGGGGATTTATATCAATGAAATTTATGCTGCAGGAGAAGATTGGATAGAGCTTTATAACAGTCTGGATATCAGTAAAGATATAAGCGGCTACTTCATTTACGATAATGCGGCCGCCAAGTATAAAATCCCTACCGGTACATCCATTCCCGCCAAGGGTTTTCTGGTGTTGCTATGCAATGACCTCGGCAGCGGATTAAATACCAACTTCAAGCTTACCGCAGATGGTGAAACAGCCTACCTCGAAAACGCATCCGGCACCTTGATCGACCGGATTGAATTTCCGGCTATTGGCGCGGGACAGTCGTATGGCCGCTTTCCGGATGGTTCGGCCAATCTTGCTATTTCAGGAACCCAAACGCAAGGCATAAGCAACGGGGGCAATCAAGTGCCCGCCATCGTGAGTACAGCCCGCGAACCGATTGTGCCGGGCTTAAATCAAACGGTAATCATTAAGGCTACCGTGGTAAGTGCGCAAACGCTATCAGAAGTGAAAGTGTATTACCGCTTCAATGGCGCCAGCTTTACTGCACTCACCATGAGCTTACAAAGTGGTTCGTACGTAGCCACGTTGCCTGCCCAAGCCACCACGGGAAAAGTTGATTACTATCTCGAAGCAATTGCCACTGCCGGCCAGAAGTCATACGAGCCGGCCACCGCGCCCAACAAAGTGTTGAGCTATTTGCTGAACACCGATCCCTTGCCCAACCTGGTCATCAATGAGTTCCTGGCTTACAATACTACCTGTTGTCCCGACAAGGATTCAGGAACAGATGAGTTTGACGATTGGATTGAAATCTATAATGCCGGAACACTACCCATCAACCTGACCGGTATGTATGTGTCCGATAATCGGCTAAATCCATTTAAATACCAGATTCCCGAAGATGTTGCCGGAAAGTCCATTGTTCAGCCAGGCGGCTTCCTGATCATATGGGCGGATAATTCACCGGATCAGGGCCCCCTGCATGCGGATTTCGGGTTGAGCAATGCAGGCGAAGATGTGGGCTTGTATTATATTGATGGGCGCAAAATCGATGAGTACACGTTCGGGGCGCAAAGTGCCAATGTTTCCTGGGGCCGTACTACCAACGGGGCCGCCACCTGGAAAGCTTTTAGTACACCCACGCCCGGAGCTTCGAACCAATAACCCATGCTTGAATTATTCCCCGATCAGCCTGTTTACGAGTACCCACAACTGATCAACATTATTTACTCGTTTTTATGGGCCTTTTTACTGGCCTCCATCATTGCCATAACCCATAAACTCACCTTTACCGGGGATACCTACCCCAAAAACTTCTTCCAATCGCTGGTTTTGGGCTCGGTGGTCACCACCTTGGTCATGATGGCCATTGGCGATAGCCTGGCCCGCGGATTAGGCGTTTTTGGGGCCATGGCCATTATCCGGTTCCGGACCCGGATTGACGACCCCCGAGATGTACTGTTCCTGTTTGCCGCCCTCAGCACGGGCCTGGCCATTGGCGTTTACGGGTTTACCATCTCCTTTGTGGGTTCGCTGTTGTTTTGTACTGTGGCATTTCTGTTGCACTATTCCCCCTTCCGGAGCTATGCCCATCACAGCCACTTGTACTTTACGCTCGCCAGCACCGACCAATTGAATGCCGTGCTGCGGGTAGTAGCCGATTACTGTGCCGAATACCGCGTGATCGCCATTCTCGTGAACAAGGAAAATGCCTACCGTTATCACTATGCGATCTCGTTGAAGCCGCGCATCACGAAAGAACAACTGCTGGATGCCTTGCGCCTGGTGCCGGAGATCCGGCAACTGAAAATTTCATCCAACCTAGTGGAACAAAACTGATGAAAGAAATCCGCTTCAATTGGTTTTATCTTTTTACCGGCATCTTCTTTCTTGTGATGCTCTTCATCAGCTCGCGCTTTTTTAAAGGCAGAGGCGATGCAGCAATTGGTCTCGCCCAAACCAAAGAATATAAAATCACGTCCGAAAAATCGGCTGTGGTAAAACAGCTAACCGTAGTACCCGGTCAACAAGTTAAGCAAGGTGATTTGTTGGTTGAACTGGAAAGCCAGGAGTTGGAAATCGAGATGGCCAAACTGACCAACCGCATTGCCATCCTGAAATCAGAGCTCACAGAAAAAGCAAAGGCCACCGAAGCGCGCATAGCCTACATCAAAGCCGAGACGGCCATCGTTATGGAAGAGCTCGATGCGGAAATCCGGCAAACAAGCAGCGAGCTGAAAATGAACGAGCAATTGACCCAGAAATTCGTGTCCGACAGCACCGTTTCCGGCTCACCCCTCGAGGTCAAGATTCAATCGCTGAAACAGCAGCGCCAGAAGCAGATTTTGGCCCAGGATCTCAAGATCAAGGACGTGGTACAGGAGAGTGCCACCGAGCAGAAACTGCTGGAAAATCAGATTCTACTACAAGAAAGTGAACTGAAGTTAATGCAGGAAGAGCGCTCGGCCCTCACCAAATTTGCCTCGGCCCCGGGGGTAATCAAGAACGTGTATGTGAAGCCCGGAGAGCAGGTCGATTCCTACACTCCGCTACTCGAAATCAACCCGCTGCGGCCAACCACCGTAGTGGTTTACCTGGTGGGCAAAAAGTCGGACCTTTTTCCGGTCGGAACCAAGGTATCCGTCTCAGCTTATGATCAAAGAAGTACTCCCGTAACGGGCAACGTGATTGGCTATGGTTCGGTGGTTGAGTTACCCGAAATTTTACAGAAGTCGACAGCCGTGAAAGCCTTTGGGCAGGAAGTGTTTATTGAAGTGCCGGCTGACAACACGTTAGCCAATGGTGAAAAAGTGCTGGTGAAATGAGATGGTTTTTTTTGCTGTTGGTAGGAGTGTCCACCCACTCATTTGGCCAGGTAGCGATGGGCGATTTTTTGCAGGCTGCCTTTAATGAGCCGGCACTCAAATCGTTTCAAGCGCAACAAGAATTTCTCAGTTCAAAAAAAGTTTATCGGCTGGCACCCATTCAACGGTTGGAGTTCAGAACCGAAAGCAACCAACTCGATCGCACGCGTCAAGACTATGCGCTGCGCATCAATCCTGCCAACCCCTGGGAGATGAAATACACGAACCGGTATTTTAAAACGTATCAGGAATTATTGCAGCTCGATCGCGACCGCACGTTGAAAGAATCTTTGTTGGTGCGGTACGAAGTCATCATCAGTTGGGTGTATTACCAAGAGCTGCTTACGCTGCGGGCCGAAGACAAAAAGGCTACCGAAAACCTGTTGGGGATTATGGAGGGCCAGCGATTTTCCACCTTTTTCGATGCTGAGGATTATGTGGAATTAAAACTGGATCAGGTTGAAAAATCCATTGAATTGGAAGAAACCCGTTTTGAGGCTGACAACGAGCGCAGTCGGGTAGAGGCATTATTTCCAGGTGCCCGAACCCAGTCTATTGACTGGCTGGAACCGCTAATTACGGTGGACCGAATAAGCCGGGTGGTGGATAGCCTCATGCAAACCGAACCCCGATCAGGTGAAACCGCCTATCGCGAAATGCAGGTTGATTTGGCCGCCAGTGAATGGAATCTTGAAAAATCGAACATTAACGTGGGTTTTTTACAAACCGAGTACCAGCCCTGGCGGCTGGATCAAGGACAACGGCCGTGGAGTATCAGCCTCGGGGTTACCATCCCCATATTCAACCCCAATAAAGGAGATATGGCGCAACGCAAGCTGGAAATGTTGGAAGCCCAGGGTGAAGCTGATGCCGCCCGCCAGCAACAACAGGCCAACCGCCAGTTGAGTCGCGAGAAACTCCAAAGCCTGGTTTCCCGTTACCACGAAATTCAATCGCTCACCGATGAACTCAATATCGGCAAGTTGGCCACCACCGTACAACAAATTCAGGACAGCAACCCGGGCGCTGTGGTGCGGGTGCAAAGCAATCAGATCCAGTTAAAGATTCTGGCCGCCCGCCTTAAGCGCGAAATTCATCTGGCCTATCTCGAGTTTCTGAGCTACTCCGAATTGCTCCAGCAACAGCCGTTGATCAACTACCTGACTTCCTCGTTAAAACCGGTTACTGCCGAATGATTGCCCGGGTGTACCATAGCAGCACGCAGGATCTGAAAAAGATCATCCGCGCACACTAACTTCGCTTACCGGTTCTGGAAATGTATTTACTCATTCGGGCTTGTATTCTTTTGTTGACCCCCGGTTTCGTACTTGGGCAAGGCACTGCCATATTTGCCCATAATGATTACCTCAAAACGGAACCTTTGCATGCCGCCTACCGGCTGCAAGTTGAGTTTGTGGAAGTCGATATCTTTCTGGTCAGGGATCAGTTGTTAGTAGGACATACTCAACAGGAACTTAAACCGGGCCGCACACTGGACAGCCTGTACTTAATTCCATTGCAATTGTATGTAAACCAGCATCACGGTTATATCTATGCCGATACCACTCAATCCTTGGCCCTGGTCATCGATTTGAAAACCGGTGGTAACACGGTGACTGTGCTGCTGGAGACGTTACACAAGTTTAAAGATTTAGTGAATGCCCGGAATCTCAGGTTCATCCTCAGCGGTTCGGTTCCCGACCGGTCGCGGTGGTCAACGTTTCCGGACTATCTGCACATTGATGGACGCCCCGGTATTCCCTACACGCAGGAACAGTTGAAACGAATTGCGTTGATCAGCTGCGCATTTCCGATCCGTTGGAATGGTGTGCAAGCCCTGGAGGCAGCAGGTCGTGCAACCTTGGTGAAGATCCAGGATGAAGTTCAGGGTAAGGGTAAACCCCTGCGCTTTTGGGCAGCACCCGATCATGAAGAGGCCTGGACGGAGTTGATTAAATTGGAGATTCCGGTTATCAATACCGATGATCCTGCCCGGTTAACTTCTTTTCTGTCGCGCCTGCATTAGAAATCAGTAGGCACGTGGTACCGAATCTTGTATCTTCCTAAAAATTCATAACCATGCGAAAAGTATGCTCTCTTTTCTTCGTGATCCTGGTGGCCTGTCAACCTGCCCCCGAACCCATCCAAGCTCAGAAAGATTATGCCGGCCTGGTCGCGCTCTTCAAAGAGTGGCGGGCATTTGAAGTACCCCCGGATTATGCCGGTGCACCGGACTATCGGGCCGCTACGTTTGAAGCCCGACTGGAAAACTTCCGGCTCCTGCAACAACAACTACTCGGCATCGACACAACCGGCTGGCCGGTGGAACATCAGGTGGATTGGATGATTGTGTGGGCCGAGATGAACGGCTTTGATTTTAATCAGCGTGTGCTGCAATCGTGGACGCGCGACCCCGCATTTTATAAAACACTGTGGCTGGAGCGGAGTGATGTGCCGGCACACGAAGGCCCCACGCATCATGGCACCCTCGAACTCTGGACCTATTCCTTTCCGCTTGCTGCCGAACAACAGGCAAAACTTATTCAGGCAATGGCGATGCGGTGCGGTCCTTGGTCAGGAAATAGTCTCCATTCTATTCAACTACTAACATCTTATCATGAGTGCCACACCACGACAACCGTTTTTATCACATGCTGAGCCGGTACTACCGGTATTGGATGTAGCGGCCACCATTCATTATTGGAAGGAGGTACTCGCCTTTCCGCAGTCGTGGGTGTGGGGCGAGCCGCCCACGCACGGGGGTGTATCGTGGCATGGTGCCTTCCTGCAGTTTTCACAAAATGCAACCCGCGCCAAAGCCTCGGCCGGCAATACCGTATGGATTCGCGTGAAGTATATCGATGAGCTCTATCAGTTGCATACTGCCCGCAAGGCCGAAGTAGTGGAACCCTTGCAACATCAATCCTGGGGTTTGGACGAATACGTGGTGAAGGAAGTCAATGGGTACCATATCGTCTTTTCCGGGCACATGGCCGGGCGCGATAAATCGGGCGATTTTCCGGCTAGTGTGAAAATTGAAGAACGATTGCCTACATCACAGGAATTGAAGCAGTTAGCCGATTCAGTAGGGTGGACGGATTCATTTCCTGCCCACCGACTTGAGCAACATCTGAAGGCGATCCATTACGGTGTGGTGGCCGTGGATTCCCTAAGCGGGACAACCATTGGCTGCGCCTTGCTGTTAACCGATCACGCAAGTTTCTATTACATCAAAGATGTGATGGTAAAGCCCGAGTGGCAGAAGCAGCGGGTGGGCACGGCCCTGATGCAGGCCGTAAACCAGTGGCTGGAGCGCCATGCGGTGAAAGGCGCGTTGGTGGGATTGTATACAGGCGAAAACCTGGAGCCATTCTACCGGCAGTTTGGATTTGGCAACGCCTTTGGCATGTGCAAGCGGATGTGATCAAACGCTCCTGTTACGAGGAACTTGTCCAGTTCAAATTCTTATCAGTCCCCATTGAGGCAGCGCGGATTTATTGTGCCCCGAATGTTCTCACAGTATCTTGGTATTTTCAACAATTCGATTCCGTTAATTTCTAATGCCGTCAATTCCATAAAGGGTAAGGATATTTCATCTCGATATCCGATTTTTACATAGAATCCGATCAACTAATATTCTATAACCTGTTGTACTTGACCTGGTGCTGTTGAAAAAATACCTGAAGCTCTTTGTTCTTGTTTTTCTGTTATATAAAACAGCAGGAGGGACCTATGCCCAGATCTTAACGCTACCCATTGACAGCACCGCTTCCGGCAAACCCCTGATTGCTTTTCTACACGAACTAGAATCGCATCATCCCGTTCGATTTTATTTCCTGAATGAATGGCTGGCGGCTTATACATTGGGTTCTGTCAAGTCCGGACAAACCGTGCAAGATATTTTGTTAGCCACCTTGGGCGAATCGGACTTGACATTCGTTTCGCTGTACCCCAACAGCGTCACCTTTGTCAAAAATCCCGAATTCGCCAGAAGCAGAAATAGCATGTTAGCTGCAGCCCTTGCCGCCAACAGAAAAATTTCTCGAAAAGTAATGGGTGACCCAAGTCAACGTTCATCCACCGTCATCCTCTCCGGTGTTGTAGTGGCTGATAAGAATCAAGAGCCGCTGCCCGGAGTTCTGGTCAACATCAGTTCGGAGCTGGGTGTAGTGACGGACCGGGATGGTCGGTATCAAATTCAACTTGTGCCCGGAGTATATGCGATCACGTTCAGCCATCTTGATTACCAGCCACACGTAATCGATCTAGAAGTCTACTCTTCCGGTCAGTTGGATATCGTACTGGAGAAAGCGGCCCGGATGTTGGACGAAATTGTCATCACCGACAAATCCACACAGGAGGTAACCACCAGTGGCATTGGTCAAATTCAGTTAACGATGCGCGATTTAAAACGCGCTCCGGCTTTGATGGGCGAGGCGGATATCATTAAGCAAATCCAGACTCTTCCCGGTGTTACTACGGTAGGCGAGGCAGCAGCCGGATTTAATGTTCGCGGAGGAAGCGTAGATCAGAACCTGACGCTGTATGATGATATACCTGTGTTTAACAGTTCGCATGCCTTTGGGTTCTTGTCATCGTTCAATCCGGAGGCAGTGCGCGATGTATCATTTTATCGTGGTGGCATACCGGCCTACTATGGAGGTCGCAATGCATCGGTATTGGATATCCGGTCGCGCGATGGTGATTTTGAAAAGTGGTCGGGGAGTGCCTCTCTTGGCCTGGTTACCAGTCAGGTTATGATTAACGGCCCCGTGTCATCGGGTAAAACATCGCTGGCCGGATCTTTCCGAACCACCTATTCCAACTGGCTGATCAATTCAATCCGTACCGACTACATTGATCTCCGGAATAGCTCGGTGCGATTTTATGATGGATCGCTTAAAGTGAATCACAAGTTTTCCGATAAATCGATCCTTTCCGTTACTGGGTATTCCAGCCAGGATCAATTCAGTCTTTCACCAGACACCACGTATCAGTGGTCAAACTTTTTAGTAAACAGTCGCCTCAACTTTCAACCTTCCGAGAAAATCAATGCTGAGTTTCAAGCCGGCATCGGTCAATACAGCTACCGGGTATTCAATAACGAACCGCCTACCGGTTCCCGATTAACCTTTAAGCTCAACATGGTCAAGTTGAGTTCTGATTTTTCGTACCAGCACAATGGCCATTCGTGGCAAGCTGGCTGGCAACTCTTCCTGTACCAGCTACTTCCTGGAACCTTACAACCGGAATCGGATCAATCCAACGCACTTAATTACCAATTGGATACGCAGTTTACGATTGAAAATTCCCTCTATATTTCAGATGCCTGGCGGTTAACCGATCACCTGCATGCCGAGGTGGGTTTGCGCATCCCGATCTTTTCGGCCTATGGACCGGAAGAAGTGTATCAGTACCAATCCGGAATACCTCGGGAAATTTATACGGTAACCGACACGCTGCACGTTAAACCCGGAGAAGTGATTAAACTTTATGCAGCACTTGAACCGCGCATTTCACTTCGATGGCAACGTTCAGAAAAATCGTCTTTTAAAGTGGGCTATCATCGCATCAATCAATTTCTGCACCTGATCACCAACTCCGCATCGGTCACCCCGGTGGATATCTGGCAACCCAGTGGGTATTATTACAAACCCCAACGGGCCGATCAGTTCTCAGCCGGGTATTACCGCGATATGAAGGAGCGGACCTATAATTTCTTTGTTGAAGGCTTTTATAAATACCTCAGCAACATTCTTGATTTTAAAGATGGCGCTCAACTGGTATTAAATCCGCAATTGGAAACCGCATTGTTGCAGGGGCGGGGTTATGCCTATGGAATTGAAACCTCGCTATCCAAAAATACCGGCAAACTAACGGGTAGTCTCAACTATACCTATTCCCGTAGCTGGCGCATCTTTTCCGGACCCTCCGAATTTGAATCAATCAACCAGGGCACCCGATATCCTTCCAACTTCGATCAGCCGCATATCGCCAACGTGTCGTGGAAATATAACCTATCACGGAGGCATTTCTTTACCGGAACCTTTACCTATCACACCGGGCGCCCTATCACGTTGCCCACGGCTACCTTTGCATTTGAGGGCAATTCCGTTGCCTATTTTTCTCCACGCAACCAGTATCGGATTCCGGATTATCACCGGCTTGACCTCGCCTTGGTCATGGAAGGAAATCACAAACGCACACAGCGCCTGAAGGGTACCTGGGTCATTAGTGTGTACAATGTGTATGCCCGCAAAAATCCCTATACGATCTTTTACAAAAGCGATGGCAACGGTGTACCGGTTCCTTATCAACTTTCTATTATTGGAACCGTATTTCCGGCCATCAGTTATACCATACGATTTGAATGATTCGATTACTCAACTTATTCTCATGGTTCACCTTATTCCTGGCAGCTGGTGCCTGCGTGGAACGGGTAGATATTGAAATTTCTGACAGTACCAGGCTGCTGGTAATTGAGGGATCAATCACCGATGGACCTCCACCTTATTTTGTACAGTTAAGCCGAGCCAATCAGGTCAATTCCGACAAACCGGTAATCCCGGAAACGGGGGCCTTGATCATGATTAGCGATGACCTCGGTTACTCCGAATACTTAATCGAATCAGAGCCGGGAATTTATCGGACCAGCACCATGATTCAAGGGGAAGTGGGGCGTACCTACTTCATAACGGTTCAAACCACGGATGGAACTGAATACAAGTCCGAACCCGATAAAATGAATGCCGTAGGTGAAATTTTGGATATTCAGTACGAGTTTGAGGCCAGAACGGTAGTAGAGCCTTATGGTGAAGTAGACGCTAATGTGTTAAATATTTATGTGGATTCGGAAGCCGGAGGTGGTGAAGAACAATTCGTGCGCTGGCGTTATACCGGAACCTATGAAGTAGTTACCTATCCCGAATTGCATGTTACCGTAACGCCACCGTATTCGGGATACAAAGATCCCTGGCCATGTAGCGGTTACATTCTGGTAGGTGGCCCCCCAGGAAGTGGCGGTATTTTACTCCAGGTGGATGAATGTGCCTGTTGTAGGTGTTGGGTAACCGTTCCGGAAGAACTACCCCAACTTTCGGATACCCAATTAATTGCAGGTAATATATTCAATCACGTAAAAGTAGGTGAAGTGCCCGTTAACAATGCCTCCTTTCACAACAAGTTCAAGGTAGAGGTCGAACAAATGAGCATGAGCCGCACTGCGTATGAGTTTTTTAAATTGATCCGGGAACAGAAGGAGAACGCTTCCAGTATTTTTCAACCACCATCAGGTGAAATCCGTGGCAACATAAAATCAGTGAGTCAAGACAGCCCCGTGGTAGGTTTATTTTGGGCCACTGCTGTTAAGAAAAAATCGTTGTTCATTTATCCAACCGATTTACCTGTAAAGGTTACACCCATCGATTTCATTACGTTGCCGTGCAACGAGTTTTATAAGAATTCTTCAACCCAAAAGCCAAGAGGATGGGATTGAAAACTTTATCGCTTGGAATTCTGGTTTCTCTCTCGCAGTCGGTCAGCTCACAATCGGTTACCTCACTCGTGGATAAACTGAATCAATACCAAGCCAATTGGCCGGAGCCGCATCTGATGCTGTGGTTTAACCAGGACAAGTATGCACCAGGTGATACCGTCTTCTTCCGGGCGTTCTACCAACTTACTCCTAAACCCGATCAGGCCCGGCAGGAGTTGGTGGAAGTAGCGTTGGTAAACGGTGCCGGAGCGGCCATCCTAACCTCTCGATTTTTAGTAGATGAACAGCAGGGGCAAGGACAGTTGGTATTGCCGGATACCTTGCATGCCGGCCTGTATCAGGTTACCGCCTTTACAAATTGGATGCGCAACTTCAATAAGCGAACAGAACAGGTGTTACCCGTTGTGCGCGAACATGAAGTGCTTCCTGTGCCCTCAGACCGGGTCAAGTTTCGAACCGAGAGCGGTCACCTGGTAGCGGGCATACCCAACACGGTGTATGTCAACACCGAAAAACGACATACCGAATTTGAAATCCGGAATGAACACCAGCAGCTTATCCATAAACTGACCACCAATGCCTGGGGCAGTGCCGTCTTTACCATAACACCCACGTCAGGTGATTTCTTTCAATGGACTGGAGACACTACGCGGCACCCATTACCGGAACGGGTGAACCAGGGAGTGGTAATCCATTCCAACCAAACGGCAACCATGTTGGAAATTCAGGTAATACGAGCAGGAGACACCAGGCCGCTTGTGTTTATCCTGAGCGGTAATGGCCGCGTATATTTTTCAACGGAAGAAACCGGAGAGAAAATCGCGGTAAGCATTCCGAAAAAACAGTTGGGCTCCGGCATTATCAAGTTAAGTGTTCTGACACCAGACGGTCAATTGATGGCAAGCCGTGACTTTTATCTGGGGAACCGCATGCAAGCGCCCAGCATACAACTGCTCAAAGAAACCTTCAAACCCCGCGAGTGGGTGGAGGTTACAGTTAGTCCATCCGATGCAGCTTCCTGGGCATTTCGGGTTACCCATCGCAACCTTGAAGTGGTGACAGCAGGCGATCACCAGGCCTGGATCAGGGCCGGTTTTGCTTCGCCTTTTCCGATGGATTCAATAACACACCAACAGCTGGATCACTGGCTCGTAGCGGAAACTGCTGCTTTGCCGTGGAACACCATCAGGCAATCCACAGCATGGCGGTATCCGCCACTCAAGGTGGTGGAACGCAGCGGTCTCGTTGTCAACCGAAACACGCAATTGCCGGTAGCGGCAGCCACCCAGGTGGTGGTTTATCTGCAGAAGAAGAAATTCCTTTACCAAACATTTACCGGGGCAGATGCCCGTATCAGTTTGGCCATCCCGGATTTATACGGTGAGGATGAGTTCTTTTATAAGGCGGCATTTCGCAATAATCCTGTAGCGGTAAATGTGATTTGGTATCGTGCCGAACTGTCATTTTCCAAGGCACCAGCTTTCCGGATCACCGAATCGAATGACGTGTATGGCGTGTACCGGTCCACTGTGCGGTTAATCGAGGATTCTTATTCGGCCTTTAGTCCACTGCGTTCTGTAACAACCGATACCACACGTATCAACTTTCAAATGTTCCTGGGCGAACCCGATGTGAACATCCTGCTGGATCGGTATATTTCATTTCCCACCATGTATGATCTGATCCGGGAGGTAGTGCCTGCGCTTACCAGTCGGATCACCAAAAAAGGTTCGTGGGTACGGGTGGCTCTTGCCACCTGGCAATCCACACACGATCCGGTGTATGTGATTGACGACTATGCCACCGATGACACCGACTATTTTCTTAGCCTGAATCCGACTGACGTGGAGTCGGTTGGCATTTATAACACCCCAAGGAAGTTGATCTTACTCGGCTTAATGGGTAGGCAGGGTATTGTTGTGGTGACCACCAAAACCAAGCGGGCCCAACAGATAGTACCGGGCAGAGTCATTCAGGGTATGGCCAAACCCATTCACTTTCCAGCGATGGCCACTGGTTCGGCTCCTGAGTATCGATCTACGGTTTATTGGAATGCAGCGGTTGGAAACCGATTTGGGTTTACCACCAGCGATGATCTGGGGGAAGTTCGAATAGAAGGAGTGAGCCTGGTGGACGGTGTTCCGGTGTATGGCCTGGCCAGCCTGAAGGTGAATCTCGACAAGTGAGTGTGCCCTAACATTGAATTAACCAAACAGGCTTGCACCAATCAAATTCTGGTGACATCTTGAGTAAGATCCAATTAATTGAACTTATCCACGATTAACGTTTATGAGAGTTGTGTTATTGATTGTTTTATGCATGTTCGTGTTTCTCAGTGCAGCTCAGGAAATTTCCCGTGTGTATGTAAAAGGACCCGATTTATTCCGGCTGATTGGGACTGATACCATTCGGTTTGATGATTACCACAAATCGAAGGGGACCAAGCAGCGGTGGATTACTACCCGTGATAATCGCTACACGTTTACCCTTAAAAGTGGGCCGCAAGGCAAGTATCAGGAAGTTCGGGATAAGGATGGAACATTAGTTGGAACCATTTATTTGTCTGGTAATTTCAAATACGATGTACTGGTTCCAACCGGAGAGCGGTTTGATTGGAAGAAGGTCAGTAA
>ERZ1066115.344-NODE-344-length-13433-cov-9.414561_pt1 | contig 13433 bp, 14 predicted proteins | sample MGYA00382762_ERZ1066115 | MGnify/ENA primary metagenome ERZ1066115 (study PRJEB33369, sample SAMEA5778345) | biofilm metagenome | biome: Industrial cooling water; feature: Water cooling tower basin; material: Biofilm | place: United Arab Emirates | collected... | reverse complement strand
AAAGGATTGAGAATAAATATTTGGTCCCGTTAGGGACCTGATATAGGTAGGTAGAAAGGATTGAGAATAAATATTTGGTCCCGTTAGGGACCTGATATAGGTAGAAAAAAAGAATGTATTGGTTTCAAGTCCCGTAGGGACGATATATAAATAAGAATTATGAATCTGTTACAAGGCGCATTACGTAAACCGACTACCGTTCTGGTGGCTGTGCTGGCGATTGTGTTCTTTTCGGGCCTTGCCATCCGGAATATGAAGGTGGATATTTTTCCTGTGCTGGGCTTGCCTACCGTATACGTGGCGCAACCCTATGGGGGATTGTCACCGGAACAGATGGAAGGACTCGTTACATCGTATTATGAATATCACTTTCTCTATGTCACGGGCGTAAAATTTGTCGAGTCAAAATCGATCCAGGGTGCCACCATCATTAAGATTCAATTCCAGGAAGATACCGACATGGCCCAGGCGATGGCCGAGGTGGTGGGCTATGTGAACCGTTCGCGGGCCTTCATGCCGCCCGGTACAGTTCCACCCTTCATTACGCGCTTCGATGCGGGCAGTGTTCCGGTTGGACAGTTGGTGTTTACATCCGATACCCGGTCACTAAGTGAAATCTCGGATCTCGCGTTATTTCGCGTCCGACCCATGTTCTCTACGTTACCGGGGGTTTCTGCCCCACCACCGTTTGGCGGAAATCAGAAAACCGTCATCATCAAAGTCGATCCGGAGAAAATCAAGAATTACAAGCTCACGCCCGATGAAGTGGTACAGGCAATCGCAAAAGCAAATACCATCACACCGGCCGGAAATGTCCGCATCGGTGATGAAACGTTGCTCACACCGCTCAACACCCAAGTGGAGAACTATAAAGAGTTGGAACGCGTGCCACTCACACTTGGCGCGGGTGCCGCGATTTATGTACGCGATATAGCGCAGGTGCAGTTAGGAGCCGATGTGACCACCAGCTATGCCCTGGTAAATGGAAAGCGTTCGGTATACATTCCGGTAACGAAGCGCGCCACCGCTTCAACCTGGGAGGTGGTGAAGCGTGTTAAAGCTGCGTTGCCCGAAATGCAAGCGGCTATTCCTGAAGACATCAAAGTAACCTATGAATTTGACCAATCAGGCTACGTGATAAACTCATTGAAGAACTTGTTGTTCGAAGGCGGACTTGGGGCCTTGCTTACCGGACTTATGGTATTACTCTTTCTGGGAGATCGCAGAAGTGCACTGATCATTGTGCTCACGATTCCCCTGGCATTGCTTACGGGTGTTACCCTGCTGTTTCTTGCCGGTCAGACCATCAACATTATGACACTCGGGGGGCTCGCACTCGCAGTGGGTATTTTAGTCGATGAAGGAACCGTGACGATTGAAAACATTCATCGACACCAGGAACTCGGTAAATCAAAATCAAGAGCAATCCTGGACGCCTGCAAAGAAATTGTTTGGCCTAAATTTCTGATTCTCTTATGCATACTGGCCGTGTTTGTTCCCTCCATTTTCATGAGCGGGGTTCCGCGGGGTATGTTTCTTCCCTTGTCGCTTGCGGTGGGTTTTGCGATGATCGCCTCCTTCTTCCTCTCCAACACCTTTGTGCCGGTAATGGCTAGCTGGTTGTTGAAGGACAAGCTTTCTGAACCGACCGAAAAATTCGACACGTTCAGACAACGTTATCTCAGAACACTGGATAATCTTACCGTCAAATCCAAGATGGCGTTGAGTGCTTACGCGATTATAAGTATCTCGCTCATGGCTTGGCTCGCAACGTTCATCGGCACCGAGATTTTTCCCAAGACCGATGCCGGTCAGGCGGTGGTGCGGATCAAGCTCCCGGTAGGCACACGATTGGAACGAACCGAGGAAGTGACCAAACGGATGCTCGCATTAGCGGATAGTGTTTCGGGTAACGAAGTGGATATCACCTCGGCATTCGTAGGCACCCAGCCTTCTTCCTATCCGGTCAACCTCATTCATCTGTGGACCAGCGGACCACACGAGGCCATAATCAGAATTAATCTTCAATCAGGAACTTCCATTAGCATAGACGACTTCAAGGAAAATCTGCGCGAAGCAGTTAAGAAAAATTTATCGGGGGTTACGATTTCTTTTGAACCGGGAGATCTCGTAGATCAGGTGATCAACCTCGGTTCTTCCAATCCGGTTGAACTCGCCATCCAGGGGCGCGACTTCAATCAAACCCGAAAAATTGCTGACCAACTGCTCACGAAGTTGAACGGTATTCCGTACCTCCGCGATGCGCAGATCGCTACACCATTGGACTATCCGGGTGTCAAGATTGAGATCGATCGCGTGAAAGCCGGTCAACTCAACCTGAGTGTGGAGGATATTGGTCAATCTATGGTAGCGGCCACTTCGTCAAGCCGGTTTACACAGCCCAACTACTGGCTGGATAAAGCAACCGGTACAGCTTACCAGGTGCAAGTCGAGTACCCTCAGTTTGTCATGAACTCAACGGATGATATCGAAGGTGTTCCGGTTTCCACTGATCCACCGGTTTACCTGCGGGATGTGGCGAGTTGGCGAATGACTTCTACGCCCGGTGAGTATGATCGATTGAATCAGCAGCGCTTCCTCACGCTAACAGCCAATATCCATGATCAGGATTTAGGAACTGCTGTGAAAGCGGTGAACGCTGCCATCGCCTCATTAGGCGATCTTCCAAAAGGTGTAAAGATCATGGTGAAAGGCCAGGCCGATTTATTAAAAGAAACCATGACGGAATTGCAAACCGGGTTGCTCATTGCAGTAGTGGTGATCTTTCTGTTACTCGCCACTAATTTTCAGTCTTTCCGGTTGTCGTTGGTCACGCTCTCTATTGTTCCGGCCGTAATCGCAGGTTCTTTTTTACTTTTGTTGATAACGGGCAAGACCCTGAACATTCAATCGTATATGGGCACCATCATGGCTGTGGGTGTGGCCATTGCCAACGCGATTCTCTTTATTACCAGTGCTGAGCAATTCCGTAAGGCTGGTAATTCCAAGGCATATCGGGAAGGTGCATTCAATCGCCTGCGCCCCATTGTAATGACGAGCCTCGCCATGATAGCGGGTATGATCCCGATGTCGCTCGGGTTGGGTGAAGGGGGCGACCAGGTGGCTCCCCTCGGCATTGCGGTGGTTGGCGGGCTTCTGTTTTCGCTGGTCAGCACATTATTATTTCTACCCGTTATTTATCACGCTGTGGAAGGTGACCGAAAGTTCGAAAGTGCTTCGCTCGATCCGGATGATGAAACCAGTAAACACTACAACGCTTAGTAACTTATGATGAAGAATACACTGCTTATCCTGGCAACAGTCTCATTACTCGCATCGGCATGTGACTCCAGAAAAGAGTACGCTACCACACCGGTGACCGATTCGGTGGAAGTTTTTACATTAAGAAAGGAAACGGTCAGTAAATCCCTTACTCTTCCTGCCGAGTTGATACCCTGGGAGCGGGCTGAGGTATATGCGAAGGTGGCCGGGTATGTGCGCGAGCTCAAAGTTGACATGGGCGATCGGGTAAGAAAGAATGATATCCTGGTCATTCTGGATGCTCCTGAAGTGATTGCCAATTATGCCCAATCTTCAGCCGACCTTCAAACTGCGAAATCGCGATACCGGTCAAGTCTTGATGTGTACACGAGAACCCATACTGCCGCGCAGGAGCGGGGCGCAGTTTCAGAAGCCGAACTTGAGCGTGTTAAAAACCAGATGTTGGCCGATAGTGCCTCATATGAGGCTGCGCGATCCGAAGCGGAAGCGCAGGCACAACTGAAAAACTACCTGGTCATCCGGGCTGCTTTTGATGGAGTGATTACCCAGCGCAAGGTTAATCCCGGAACGCTGGTAGGCAGAGAACAAACACCTTTGCTGGTGGTGGAGAATATTTCAAAACTTCGGCTACGGGTGGCGGTTCCGGAAACGTACACATCCGCAGTACCGGAATCAACGTCCATTTATTTCACTGTAGATGCCCAACCCGCAAAAACGTATACGGCTACCTTAGCCCGAAAGTCAAACCAAATTGATGAACAGACACGAACTGAGCAGTGGGAATTTGAAGTGGCCAATGGAGCGGGTGAACTGAAGTCCGGGATGTACGGAAAGGCTGCCTTTACCCTGAAGCGCAGTGAACCCACCTTTGTTGTGCCGGCTTCGGCTTTGGTCACCACGCTGGAAAGACGATTTGTCATACGGGTTCGCGATGGGAAAACCGAATGGGTGGAGGTGCGCGCAGGAATTCAAACCGACCGTCAGGTTGAGATTTTCGGAGACTTGCAAGCGGATGATGTATTAATTGCCAGCGCGAATGATGAGATTAAGCCAGGCATCACTATTCAGACAACCAAACTGAAATAGATATTTTTACAGTTATTATTTGTTTTGAGTTCCTGCTTTAATAATACACAATAAGGATGGTTGCGAATGAAGAAGTAATCTGTCCTAAGTATGTGAGGAACACGGAACTGACCGATGTCATGAATTGCACTAAGTGCCATCATATTATCTGAACCGGTAGCAGCATAATTTTATCGTCATCAATTCAATGAATTATCGTTGAATTGATTAGCCCGTGAAATTCCCAATCTCTGTTGTATTGCTTGTATTTTGTTTATCTGCAGCCGAGCATAGCTGCAAGCCTGATGAGGAAGGAAATCGCGCTGGCCGCAACGAATTAGCAAAAGCCATTCAAAAAGAATTCCCGAAGGCCATTCCCTTTGATGAATATGCCGATTCCTTATTTTTCTTCCTTTATGCAGTTCATAATGTTTCTAAGAATCAAATCTTGATTGGACAATCTACTTGCATGGACGATGTTATCAATACAAAAACACCATTCAAAGACCACGCAGTGCAGGGGCCTTTTAACCTGGGTGGTCTTGGCGGTTTGCCGTTTACTGGCATCACCGGATTGAATGCCTTCGCACACCATGTGCTATGATCTCGACTTTGAGCGCGAATTGCAAGGTATGAGGCCATGATTTCACTCGATTTAGACTGATAGCGGTCAGTTAATTAGGGCTACTCTAACGAATCCCATTTGTGATGAAAGTCACATAAATACCTACCCAATATCATGTGTCCCTGAAAAATTAGCCCTTAAAATTGAATCATCATTAATAACCCGTTAACAAGGCAACTAATTGTCAACCTAAATTAAATCCTATGAAACGCACATCAAAAATCATCTTCTTTCTCTCCATATTACTGATGGGTAGAATGATGTTTGATCTGACAAGTTGTACAAACGAAGATCAGATAATTGAACCTGAGCAAGTTGTTAACAGCGGCACCGACTTACTTTCAGTGCCCATAACTACCGCACCAATCATTGATGGTGCTGTTGATGCTTTATGGGAAAATGTACCAATACTTGAGTTTAGCACTGCTGTGCCTGAAGTAACGGGCGATGTATTCAGAGGTTATACGGGAAATATTATCCCCAGTGTTAAGTTAAGGTCAGCCTATGATAATGAAAACATCTACTTCCTTGCAGAATGGGATGACCCTACTGAATCTTTTGAACGTAACCCATGGTACTTTAATCCGACTACAAAAAAATGGGCGCAGGAAAAGGGCACTTTTGACTTTGACCCCGCAACCAATGGCGGTAGTACCAGAAAGCCTTTCTATGAAGACAAAATGTCGATGTTGTGGAACATCAATAACTCAGTTTTAGATTGGAACAGTGCTACGTGTTACAAATCATGTCATACCGGATTGCCTGCTGCCGATGGTTCCTCAAGACATTTTACCAATTTCACTTCCGAAAAGATTGACATGTGGCATTGGAAGTCAGTAAGAGGTGGTGTGAATGCAGGATATCAAATCCACGATCAATACCAGACAAATACATATCCCAATGGACGTAAGAGTGACGAAGGGGGCACAGATGTTTACACCAATAACACACAATCGCTAAATAATGGAACCGCAAATGTAAATGTTCCAAAATATGTGATTCCCAATAAGACTAACAACTATTGGATCCTGGATTCAGAAATATCAGCCGGCACTGCAAAACTGGTGACAGCAGTAGATATAAATGGTGTGCTTACATTGGAAGGTGGCGCTACCATTGACCCCAATACCGACACGGGTTATCAAAGGGCCGGAGCTAATGGAGCACCTAAAGGAATCGCGGGGCTCACACTAAAAGATGCAGGCTATGGCGGCACACAAGGAGATATAACCTGTAAAGCAGTATGGGCAAATTCAAAATGGACGATGGAATTCAAAAGAAAATTAAGCACTGGTGATGCCTATGATATTGACTTCACTTCATTGAGCGATCAGTATTTTGGATTTGCCATATTTGAAAACGCTCAAATTGCCCATTCGATTAAGCCTAACCTGGTTCTGAAATTCAAGAAGTGAAATCCAGTTGGCCCTGTACCAAGCAGGCCAATCTAACCGAAGCTAACTGATAAAAACAGAGCCATGAAAAAACCAAGTATTATCGGGATCAGTAGCCTTTGCTTCTTGGTGATCACCATGAATGCATGCTATTATGACCAGGTGCTTCCTGTCGTACCTGTAGGGGAGGTGGGTGAAATGTCCTTTTCCCAGGATATCGTACCCATCTTCAATGCCAGCTGCAATGCCACAGGATGCCACAACCAGGGTGGGCAAAAGCCAGATCTTTCTGCGACTAATGCCTACAATTCACTGAACTCCGGAGGTTATATTAACAAATCTAACCCGGAAGCAAGCGAACTTTATCTGTGGATGACCGGAGAAAAGTCTTCCCCCATGCCGTTATCCGGCCCTAATGCAACCTATAATGCCAAGGTGCTGGCGTGGATTGAGCAAGGCGCTTTAAATAATTAAAACACATGATCATGAAAACAAGAAATAGTTGTATAAAATATCTCGGCACTGGACTACTGATGTTCTTCATAATATCCGTAGCGCTTGCTCAGGAAGAAAAGAAAGACGAGCAGAATAAAGAGGAGGAAGTATTGACACTCTCCATTAAAAGCCGCCCACTGCAACGCGTGGGTAATACTTTTGAAAGTATCTGGTTAATTGACAATCAGACTACCCTTGTACCTCTGAAAGGTACCTTTGAGTTTGATATTATCCACCGCTTTGGAACGGTGTTAAATGGCTATGAAGATTTCTTCGGTATTTATGCTCCTTCCAATATTCGGATTGGATTTGGCTATACCCCGATCAACAATCTTATGCTTGGTATTGGCTTAACCAAATTCAACATGCTGTGGGACTTCAATTGGAAGTATTCCATATTGAAGGAAAAAGGAACTAATCCATTCCCGGTAAGTGTCACCTATTTTGGTAATGTGGCCGTTGATACCCGATCGTCTGAGAACTTCGTAAACAATACGGATCGATTGAGTTACTTCCATCAGCTTATGGTGGCTAGAAAAGTTTCGCGCGATTTCTCTGCACAAGCCTCGATCAATTTTTCACACATGAACGCGGTGGAAGGCTATGTGAATTCGGAAGGAGAAGTGGATGGTAAAATGAAAAACGATCACCTCTCCTTTAGTGTTCTTGGTCGCTACAAAATCTCTGATGCTTTTGCATTTATTGCAAATTACGACCAACCGATAACACAACATCCCACCAACAACCCGAATCCCAATATCAGTGTAGGTGTGGAGTTGGCTACTCCATTGCACGCATTTCAGGTGTTTATGGGTAACTATCAATGGATTGTACCCCAGTATAGCAACTTCTATAACCAAAATAACTACCAGGATGGTGCATTTTTGATTGGCTTTAACATTACCCGACTATTGGACACCCAGGAGGAAGATCTGGGTGACATGATGTTTAAGCGGAAGCAAAAGTAGGCACAACCTTGTTTTGGAAATTACGTGTAAACGCAAATCAATTGGTCTTCTCAGTAAGCACCTCCGGATTAACGCAATGGGGCACGTTGCCGTGACGGTAAAATTCCAGAATGTTCTCTGCCGCCAGCCGGGCCATGCCGGTCCGCGCTTCTATCGTGGCCGAGCCAATGTGGGGCAACACCGCCACCTGGGGCATGGCCAGCAGCGGATTGTCTGCCTGCATGGGTTCCGGGTTGGTTACATCCAACCCGGCTCCCCAAATGATTCCGTTTTGTAACGCGGTGATCAAATCAGCTTCGTTGTGAACACCTCCGCGCGCGGTATTGATGAAGATGGCGGTGGGCTTCATTTTTTGAAACGCATGGGAATTAAACAGACCTTTGGTTTCCGCGCTCAGTACACTGTGCACCGACAACACATCGCTTTGCTGGAGCAATTCATCAAATGAAACATACCGGGCATTTAATTTTTGTTCAGCCGGTAGATTGCGGCTTCGGTTGTGATAAATCACCTGCATGCCGTAGGCTCCCATACAACGCTGCGCCATCACCTGACCAATGCGTCCAAATCCAAAAATGCCCAGCGTTTTGCCGGTCAGTTCCATACCCAGGTTCTTCAACGGTTCAAATTGTTTCCACTCACCCTGCAAAATGGTTTTGTGCAGATAAAACATCTTACGCGATACGGCAATCATCAGCCCAAAGGCCACATCGGCCGTGGCTTCGCTCAAAACATCCGGAGTATTACCCACCGGTATACCCAGGCGGGTGGCTTCCGGTACATCAATGTTATCGTACCCCACAGCAAATTGAGCGATGATGTTCAGATGGCTGCATTGACTGAAAAAGGTCTTATCCAGTTTGTCGGCTCCCAACGAAAGTAAAGCATCTACCTTTTTTGCCCGTTCAATCAGTTGCGGTTGAGTCATGGGGCCTTCACCTTCCCAAACGGTTACCTCAAAGCCGGCTTTGGTCAATAGCTGTCGGGCAATGGATGGAATGATGCGGGTGATCAGAACTTTTTTGGCCATGGTTCAAAATTACGGTTTCGAGGTGAAGGGGAAATGATTAATTTTCAGTAACGGTCAAGAAAGCGGCTTCAGGGGTTGAACTCCTGTAATCTGATGGACGTTGATTGACGATTTATTTTTCAGGGTGGGGGCTGAAGATTAGTTTATTAGTTTAATGGTTTCCATAGATCAATTTCGTACCTGGGCCTTGGCCTACCCACACGTGGTGGAACTACCCCATTTTGAAAAAACATCCTTTCGGGTAAAGCAGAGAATCTTTGCCACCGTAGATATAACCCGAAACCAGGCCTGCCTTAAATTAACAGAAATAGAGCAGGATGTATTTTCAAAAGGGAGTAAGGGTGCCCTCTATCCCGTACCGAATCGCTGGGGTAAGCAGGGATGGACATTCGTGGAACTGAATTCCGTTACCAAAAAGCTGTGTGAGGCTGCGCTCCGTTCAGCCTATGAAACGGTCGCGAATCGCAGTCGCCTGTAAGAGTTTTAAAACGGTCGGTCGTAATCCTTAATTGAGAAAATTTAACATCAACATAACAATGAATTCCAACACCCGAATTTACAAAATGGCGTTCGCCAGTGTCTATCCGCATTACCTGACGAAAGCAGAAAAGAAGGGGCGCACGAAAGCGGAGGTGGACACCATTATCTTTTGGCTAACGGGTTACGACCAGAAGACTTTTAAAAAACAGCTCGATGCCAGGGTTGATTTTGAAACCTTCTTTGAACAAGCGCCTCAACTCAATCCCAATGTGTCGAAAATTACGGGCGTCATTTGTGGTTACCGGGTAGAGGAAATCGAGGACAAACTCATGCAAAAGATCCGCTACCTCGATAAACTGATTGATGAACTGGCGAAAGGAAAAGCCATGGATAAAATTCTACGGAAGTAATTACGGTACCTCAAAATACAAATGGTAGTGTTTGCTGCATCCCGGATTAAATGCCGACTTGCACTTCGGACACGTATTATTACATTTCATATATTCTGAAATTCCCAACTCGGTACCACAGACCCCGCATAAAATCGCTTTGGTTGCAAACTCAGATTTCGGCCACACCTGTGCGGGGTGTGTGGTGGTCTCAGCATGGCAGGAATAACACGGATAGTACCGGTTACAGCATTTAAACTTAATGGCAATAATATCCAGTTGCGAGTGCCAATGGGCACACCGGGTTTGTTGATCAGTCAGCTTTCCATAAACGGAAATACCGTTGATCACGATCGAATCCTTCGGGGACCGAAACATAGTGAGTTGCCCCAGTGCATCCTGAACCCACAGAAATCCAACAACAAGCAGAAGTGCGCGCATAGTGGCTGCAAATAAATAGTATCGTTAACAATTTTAAAAGCCATTTATACCAACACGCCATCAAAGGATTATTGTTAACTTTAATAATACACAAGTGATGAACGTATGCGAACTAAGATTTCACTTTTAGTTTTTTTAATGCTGGGCTCGATCACCGGCTTCAATCAGCCCCAGCACTACAAACGGGGTTCAGTTGATTTGTATTACGAAGTTTTGGGCAGTGGACCCGCCCTGTACATCCTTTCTGGCGGTCCGGGTGAGGCTCCTGAACATCCGTACCGTCAACTCATGGATAGTTTAAAAAGCTTGTACACGTGCGTGCTGGTGCATCAACGCGGTTCCGGACTATCGCGCAACCTGCCCATCAATTCCCAAACGATTTCTATTGAACAATACGTTCTGGATCTCTATGCACTGCAACAACACCGGAAGGATAGCCGAATTGCTTTGTTGGGCTACTCATGGGGTGGGTTATTAGCCCAGGCCTATGCGGCCCGGTATCCCAAATTAGTCAACCACTTATTCCTGATCGCTTCGGCTCCGCCATCCTATAAGGTCTGGAATGTGTTGTACGACAATCAATATGCCAGGCGATCGCAAGCGGAACTGGATTCACTGCAACTGCTGCAACAGATTTTTTCAACCAGGACAGAACGTGAACTCGACTCGTTGAAGCGGGTTGATCCGGACTGTGCGGAAGTGCAGGCTTATAAGGCTTTTATTTTTATTCACGTTCGCGCCATGTATTACGATAAGTGCAAGATTTCCAAAGCCAACCTGGAAACCCTTTTCCTCAACTTCAATTTCCAACCGATACCCATTATTGATCAGGAGGTGCTGGAATCCCGATGGGATATTACAGCCGATTTAAAAAAGCTCTCCATACCCGCCTTAATTATGTATGGCCGGCAGGATGACCAGGGTGAATCTACCTTTTACCTGCAGCAGGAATGTTTGCGCAACAGCGAGGTGCACATCATTGAACAATGCGGACATGAAATTTTGGAGGAGCAGCCTGAACAATTTTTCAGAATTTTGATGGACTACATCAAGCGACAAAAACGATAAGCGGCTCCACGTGCCATTTTCAAATGACCCTTCGTCAGCAAATCTCCGACTAATTGTCGGATTCTCGGCTGCATCGGTGGCTTGTGATCCTGAATGATGACATCCTAGCATAAAAAATCTTCTGGTACGTCTTTCATGGAAACAACCGGCATGGATCCCTTTTCAACGATGATTATTGAGGCCGTAGAAAAAACCAAGAATGCGGTCGTTAAAATTGATGTGTATAAAACCATCCGCGGCAAACTGCGGCCGGCAGGCTCAGGCTCCGGGTTCATTTTCTCTTCCGATGGTCTGATTTTCACCAACAGCCACGTGGTGGAAGGCGCGGAGAAGATCATGATTACGTTATTAAATGAGAATGAAGTGGAAGCGATCCTGATTGGAAAAGATCCGGCAACCGATCTCGCTATCCTCAAGATTTTCAGTCACGGTTATTCGGTGGCCAAACTGGGAGCGGCCACCCAATTGCAAATCGGGCAATTCGTGATTGCCATCGGAAACCCGTATGGATATCAGCATACGGTAACGACCGGAGTGGTGAGTGCCTTAGGCCGTACGTTGCGTACCCAATCCGGAAGATTGGTAGATAACGTGATTCAAACCGATGCGGCTCTTAATCCCGGAAATTCGGGTGGCCCCATAATTACGCTGGAGGGTGAAGTGGTAGGAGTTAACACCGCCATCATCAACGGGGCGCAGGGGTTGAGTTTTTCCGTAGCGATTGATACGGCCAAGGAAATCGCGGATCAACTCATCAAAAATGGAAAAGTATTCCGGGCTAGTTTGGGCATCAGCATCCAGGAAGTGAATGTGAATCCAAAGGTATTGCGGCACTACCATTTGCCAAATCAAAAAGGTTTGTTTGTTACCGCCATTGAACCCGACACCCCGGCCTCACGATCACAACTGGAAGAGGGGGATATCATCATTTCCTTTAATAACAAACCCGTCAACTCCTCGCATGAGTTGTTTAAGGAGTTGAGCAAGAAGGAGATTTTGACTGTAACCGATATGTCGGTTATCCGGCATGCCCAGCTGCTCAACTTCACCATTGTTCCGAAAGAATAGGGTGAGTTAGTGATAATCCCTTAAAAGTTTGCGCTCTGTTGGGGAGCTTGTCGAGACCATTTTTCGACTTCGGTCTGGTTGTCAGGTCTTCCAACCTGACTGTTTATTAGTTAACTTTACTTATACCGATGAGCGCCTACCCAATTCTGATTGTTCCCCCGGAGCAAGAGATCGTAACCACCCGCATCATCAACGCGCCCCGCCCATTGGTTTACAAAGCCTGGACCGATCCCAACCATCTCAAAAACTGGTGGGGCCCCCATGGTTTTACGAATACCTTCAACACCTTCGATTTTCGGGTAGGGGGTGCATGGGATTTTATCATGCATGGTCCGGAGAAAGGAAACTACCCGAACCACTGTACCTTCCGTATCATTCGCGAACCCGAGTTGCTGGTATGGGATCGCCAATCCAAACCTCATTTTGAGGTGGAAGTCCGCTTTGAGGTGATTAGCCCCAATCAAACGAAAGTGACGTTCAAACAGAAGTTTGCCACGGTGGAAGAGTGTGAGAAAATCAGAAAGTATACGGTGGGCAAGAACGATGAGAACCTGGACCGGCTTGAAGTGGAGCTTGACAACATGAAACAATATCACCATGCGCAGACGCGATAAAATTATCTATTGGATTGCCACCGGTTGGCTGTCGTTGGGAATGACTTCCACGGGCGTGGTGCAGCTCATCCGGATGGAAGAAGAAATGGCGATGATCACCCGGCTAGGCTATCCGGCATACATCGTTACCCTCCTGGGCATCGCCAAATTATTGGGCGTAGTGGCTGTATTGATTCCCCGATTCCCGGTATTGAAAGAGTGGGCCTATGCCGGATTTTTCCTTAACATGATCGGGGCCTTGTATTCCCATCTCGTGGCGGGGAGTGCATCCGCAGAATTATTTGGTCCTACGTTATTGCTGGTGCTGACTGGTGTATCGTGGTATTTCCGTCCGGCCGATAGGACGCTATTTAAACAATAAAAATCTGCAAATAACCTTGAGCAAGTCTATGACCAAACGCAACCACAAACAAGGTAAACTGTCAGCTGGTGAACGCGATTCGCTGCTGAATGTATTGGAACTCCGGTTTACCAAAAACAAACACCGTCACCCCGGGCTGGATTGGCAATCCAT
>ERZ1066115.341-NODE-341-length-13621-cov-12.650081_pt1 | contig 13621 bp, 11 predicted proteins | sample MGYA00382762_ERZ1066115 | MGnify/ENA primary metagenome ERZ1066115 (study PRJEB33369, sample SAMEA5778345) | biofilm metagenome | biome: Industrial cooling water; feature: Water cooling tower basin; material: Biofilm | place: United Arab Emirates | collected... | reverse complement strand
AAGAGCGGCTAGGGAAGCATGACTACGCGATTATTAGTACGAGCTCAAATACATTTCGCGCTCTGCTAAATCTACCCCAGCTCAGGATTGCTCTTTCAATTCTTTTGCTTCGCTCAACGGGATTGCGGAACGCGCCAGTCACGCTTTACCATGTGCTCAAACATTTCAAAAACTGGTTTCCAAGTTATGTCTTGGTTGCTTGTCCGCAATGACAACACGGCATGGGCTGAGACTTCGCTATGAAACTGTCAGCCCGACTTTGGCGGGATCCTGTAAAGGGAGGAAAGAGCAGCTATGAAAGATTTGGCTAACGCGCAACGGGATTGCGGAACCTGATCATTCAAGATTCAAAATTTAAAATTCAAGGGTAAGGATTTCAGGTTTCTAATTTCAGATTAGCCTTCCTTAATCAGATTTTCGCTTACCCGGAAAACTGTACCTTTGATTGTATACTTTCTATACCATGACTCCTGTCGAAAAATACTTCACGGCCGAACGCTGGTACTGTGCGGGCGGCATCATCCTCGGCCTGGCGGCCATTGCGGTGGCCGGCTATTTCCTGCTGCGGGTACGGGAGCCGTACTACTCCGGCATGGCCTGGCCACTCCTCGTGATTGGACTCTTGTTCCTCATCATTTGTGTGGGCGTGTTTGTTCGGAGTCCGCAGGACATTACCCGCGTAACGGACTACGTGCAGACGAACAGTCCACTGTTGCAGACCGAAGAACTGCCGCGCATGGCGGGGGTGATGAAAACTTTTAAGGTGATCCTGATCGTGGAAGTAGCCCTGGTTGTACTTTCGGTTGCTTTACTGTTCCTGGCGCCCCTCACCCCCACCTGGAAAGGTGTCTTCACGGGCATCCTGATCATGGCGCTGCTGTTGCTAGCCTTCGACTATCTGGCCGACAAGCGGGGACAAATTTATTGGGACTATTTGAAAGGACTGTAAATCAATTTCAGATTTCGGATTTCAGATTTCGACACAATTCAAAATTTAAAATTCAAAATTCAAGATTTCAAGGATCCGATCACTGCATTAAGATTACTATCAGAATGAGTGTTGATCATTACCAGGGTCGGTATGGATCAATAAAGTCATCAACGGGTTGGCAGGACTGATTATTATTCTTTGATAGGACTTCCAGATAGGAACGGAATACAGCGGCAGATGGGGTGTGGGCAAATTGATTTTGATAATAAATGATTGCCTCTTTATATTCGTCCAGCAACTCCTTTGAGTCATAATCAAATGCCGGTGTGTTGTCCATGCCCGCCATCATATAATAACGATAATATTTCACGTCATCTTCAGCATATTCTTTGAAGATATTGTTTGGATAACGGATTAGGAATTCTTCCCAGAAACCTAAACGCTTAGCCAGGTCTATTATTGAAATATAGATTCCACCATCTTCTGAAAATCCTTCAACCGATTCCCTTTCATACTGGTCAAAAAACATTCTGACAGGCTCACTCAGATGTGCATAAAATGTTTTACGTACAAACCCCATATCACAGTCAATATAGACACTACCCTCTGTTGACTTAAAAATCAATCCTTGCTGATAGATTTGCTGAGCAAGTTTCACCGCTTCGGGTGCATGATCTGTTGTATCCGCCCAGATTAATGTATTGATTGTTTCAAAATCCAGTCTTTTATATAGCTGCTGGTTTAAATCATCCAGCAATCGCTTCTGGAACTCAAGGAAATCCTTCAAGGCCCTGTCTGCATCCATGTTCTTGCCCTGATCCAGGTACGCTTGAAAGAGTTCAAGGCCCTTCCTGTTCGACTCATATTGATATGGTAATGCGTTGAGTTGATCACGATAAAGTGAAGAATTCACTGAATCTATTTGTTGCCCTTGCTTGACAACGGCAGGTTCAGTCAATTGTTTCCTTGAATTACAAGTCAGTAAAATCAGAAGAGATAGAAATAGAATTCGCATCATTAAAGATACTCATACTATTGAATAACGTTCTTACCCGCCTTCAACAACGCGCGGTTTTGCTGCATGGTATCGTTCGTGGCCTTTAAGCTTCCAAATCCTAACATTATAATGATTTTTTTGATGAATACGGATTGAGGGTAACGGGTAAACGCTACAAAGTCTTATTACAGACCAAGAAGTTAGTCTTGTGAATAAACCATGGCCGGTAAACCATGCGATCAGATTTTGTATCTTGTTCTATGGAGATTAAGACTTGCCCCAATTGTCATGCTTCCTATGACGGGAACTTCTGCCCTGCCTGTGGACAACGTTTCATACCCAGTCCGTTTACCTTTAGGGTCATCTCCAGCTTTGCGCTCGATTTGGTTGACTTTAACCGAGGCTTCTTTAACACGCTCTTTCATCTGCTCGTTAAACCGGGTGAACTTATTCATGGCTATTTAAACGGAAAAACACGACCGTTCAATAACCCGGTTCGCTTCTTGTTTACCCTTATTACGTTGATGGCGATATTAGACCTGGTGCGCAGTGGCACGGAAGAATTAAAAGTGCTCTACATCATGCCAGGCTTGATGGTGTTGGCGATACTCACCGCGCTATTCAATTACATTGCCTTTTCCAACCAACGTACGCTTGCAGAACATACCATTATCGCCACGTACTTCGCAGCAGGACTGTTTATCGTACTGACGTTTATCATGTTCCTATTTTTAGCCGCAGAATCGTGGGCAATGGCTCCTTACTCGGATGCCTGGTCAGCCAGTGTTTCGATCTCGGCTAGCTTCATTTTTCTATTCTGGTTTAACCTGGCGGTATTTCCGGGACGGAAACTTGCGATTGTGGTTAAGACTTTACTCTATATCGCGTTTCTCGTTGTGGTTCTACTGCTCACGGTTTGGCTGGTGAAGATGCTTTGGGTGTAAGCCCTTTAGTATTAGCATATTCATCCCTTGGTGAAGTGCACCAACGGGGGCAGGGCGGGATTTCAAGATTGGGAATGTATATACTCCGAATGGTACCAGAGCATTCAGAATCACTTAACTTCAATAGCTAAACCAATAGTTTGATTTTAAAGAATCGAAGGAGTAATTTACCTTTTGTGCTTGTTATGCCCTTATTCCGTACCCTGTGCTTAACAGCCTTATTTTCATTATCTACTTTTCCGGGTGCTGCCCAAGAGTTGATAGTCGATGCCGCTGCAGTAAGAAATCTTCTTACTCAGTGGAATGAGGCACATTCTTCCAAAAATTTTGAAGATCTGGCTCCCCTATATGCTGAGGAGGTGAACTTTTATGGAACAGTCATATCGCGAAACAACTGTCTATCCAAAAAGCGGGTGATGTTGAAAAAACATACCGATTTCAGTCAAACTATAGGTTATGATCTTGGCGTAACAGGTTATTCCAGCGGTGTTATCCGATGCGACTTTGTAAAGACAGTTTATAGTAATAAAAAACCAGCAGAATATCCCACTTACTTGCTCCTAAAGGAGGAACATGGGACTTACATGATCGTTGGTGAAAGTGATAGGGCTACTGATAAACGTATCGGGCATGAACCTGAACTAGGCACACAGGTTAAGATAATTGAGGGTACTCTCGAAAAACCAAAAACCGATTTAACTAGAAATGTTGGAAACACTGGCACTATAGTGATTGTGGTCAGTGGATTGGTGATGGGTGTCATTGGCCTGATCGTGGCAGTCCGTGCCTTCAAGTCTAAAGTTAAGAAGACACGCTCACCTGAAGACAAGTACTATTCCATGGGTTTGGAATTTGAAAAGTATGTCGTTGCCAAGATCGCACGGGATAACCGATTCAAATTACTGGAATGGAGAAGTGATAAATTTCATTTGGGGATTTTTCCGGAATCAAACCGAAACCCTGACTTGGAATACAAATACCTGGAAGGAAATATCGCCCGAACGTTCGCGCTTGAATGCAAGTACCGCAGCCGGATGTTTGCAGGATCAATTGAACTAATGAACGATGGAAAATTTAATATATACGAAAAATTTCATCTTACCCAAATGCCGGTTTATATCGTATTAGGGGTTGGCGGTGGACCTCAAAAACCGAGAGAGTTGTACCTTATTCCCTTTAAGGATATCAAACCCCAAATGTCCGCTACCGAGTTAATCAAGTATTTGAAGCGTGGTGATTTTGGTTACGATATAAAAAGAGACCGACTGTTTTGACTGTACTAACAATGAAGGATTTCTTCTTATTCATAAGTTTCAACACTTGAAATCCAAATTTTAAGATTTTCACTTTGTCAACACTGTTAAGCATGCACATCAATGTTGGGTATATCAATTTATGATGCTTGGTCCCGTCTTGCGCCAATATTGAAGTACCCTGAACCATAATTAACAAATACCTGATCTACTACAAGGGTCGGGAGACCAGTTATTCTTGATATGTTCTCCACTGTTTGTACAACTGCCAGATTAGACAAGGATTGATAACCGAATTCCCGTTGCAGTACTTCCTTCACCCGTTGATCTGGCTTTACGGTATTACAACCAAAACACATGCGTAGGTGCTGAATGGTAGCAATGGCTACAAATTTAATTTGCCCAATGATGTCATGCTTGTAATTTGGCAGATCAACATCATTCGCCCATTTGTTCATTAAGTCAAAATCATCAATTGCTGTAGGATATTTTTGCCGAAGTAAGGGCACACGATCCAAAATGCCTGTTAATACCTGATACTTCCGTTGATTTTTATGACCCCAAAAGGAGTAGAATTCCTCGATCAATTTTGAATTAATTAGATGAATTAACTGGTCAAAGGTCTTAAGGTCAGATTCATTACAAATCCGCTCAATATGGGGCTTCACCACTTTGTTGTAATTCCGGTTTGCAGCCAGTATAACCTCAATCAATCTTACCGCTGGCCTGCTTCTACTTAAGAGTGTATAGTTCACAGCATTTTGCTTCGCAGCCTGTAAGATTCCAATCGGGCCAAATTCGGAATATAAATGAGATGTGGCTGTAAGCTGCCTTTTACCCATCGAAAGTACTGTTTCAGTAATCTCCGAATCACTCATACTCTTTGAACCTAATTAGCACTATGAGTCACCTTATTCTTAACCCTTTCACAATCAAACTCCAATTCGATAAATATTTTTTTAAATCGCGAATATTTGGATTTTTGCGACCATCTATAATGTCATTTAACTGATCATTACTTAAATCACGACCTTCAAATGCGATTTTGCGATCAAGTGTAATACACACATAGGATTGAATAATTTCCTTCTTTCTGTTAGTTTTATCATAGATGCTAAGCAACACTCTTGGTGGAATTATTATAAAGTCTGATTCTTTTCCAAAGCCATCATAGGTTAATAATACCCAAAAATCAGCTTTTGACTTTTGGATTTTACTTCTCTTGAATGTCCACCAACCCACAGATCGTAATTGCTTACGTTTATGGTTATCACGGGCAATCCGCGCAAAGTCTCTAGAGTACTTAACTTGCAATGAGACCATTCGTTTGTTATCTCGGTCAGTTACGAGAATATCAATCCCCTCATCCTTTACCGGAACCCACAGATTCACTTTACTGCCAAATTGCCGCTCAATCTCACAACCTGTTAGATACTCACCGGCATGAAGTGTAAATAGTGGTTTCATTACAACTTATCCTTTAAAGAGTTTAAAGCTGATCTGATAGCGATAGAATTCTATGTTCTTCGTAACCGTAAGAGCACGTTTAATACGAATGTCATCTTCCAATCCAATTATTACACCGCGAACAGATTGTCCCTCTTCAGCTAACTCTTCCAGTACATAGCCCATATACCGTTGGATCTGACCCACAACACTGTCACTTACACGACCCTTTTTCAATTCTACCACCAACAATTCCATTTTATCTTTACTAATGGCCAAAATATCAATTGGACCAGTGTCACTCTGGTATTGCTGCCCTACTAACTCGCCATCTTCCTCATAGATGTCATACTTCTTTCCAAGTTCTGTCTGTTTCCAGTTTTGTATCAGAAAGTCCTCAAGGTGTTTTTCCAATGCAAATTCAGATGGATTACTAACCGTCTCATCAGTAGAAATTAGAACGGGCGGTCGAATTCCTCCAATTAGCTTCTCTAGTTCATCAGCATAACGGGTAATATCACTTACTGTACCAATTGAACCCGATGAATTTCTTAACGCATCGCTCATTGAACTACGTTCAATTAAATTGGGAAACCATTTTACAGGTCTACGATGAGGGAGGATGCCTCCGGGTTGATAATAGTAATTCCCAGAAACCTCTCCTACCAAGTAACTTCCCTGACCATTTGGACAAATCACTATCTCACCTGTCTTAATGCCCTTTGAAACCGTCCAAAGTGCGCCACAAGCAAGACCAGCTGATACTTTACTTTTATCGGGACGTCTTTTTTGGTATATAGGAATATACTTTTGGTTAAACTCACGCCAGTTATCGGGTAAATCACTACTCAAGTCTTTGTTTATCCCAAAATCAGCGCCAATGAAATTGCCGGTGTGGCACTCCTCGGCATGTACGCTTTTAGCGCCCAGCATGATTCTATAATAGCTTTTCATGGAATAATTTGGTTACATAAATCAATTATGGCATTATTTTTTTGCAGTTGAATTAATTAAAGCCAATTCCACAATATGATCAGGGTCAAAAAGAAAACTGTGCTTAATGTCTGCCAACAAACTTGAATCAAGCTGCCGACCAAGGCTTAACGTATTAAACAAATCTTTATCATACACTCCATATCCAACATGAAGATAATAAAACAACAAAATTATCTCATGTGGATTTAATTGGGAACTAATTACATCATAATAGATCTGTCTTTCCGATTCCACAAGCAATTCCGAAGATCTTGCATACTTAGCGAGAAAGATCAAATTCTTAAGATAATGAGCCAAATGTTTTTCGTATAAACGATAAGTATAAGCAAATTGGGTCATCACAAAACTTTGATGCTCTCTGAAATTTTCAATTGATAATCTTTTTAGATTTCCATTTGTAAGTGCGGCTGTCAAGTGCACTTTAAAGTGATCAAGTAAAAAAACTATTGCGTCACGTCCATTACAATTCTCAAAATGTATTTTTTCAACAATACCATGATGTACATTCAATAAATTAAAAAATGTATTCTCAAACCGTTGCTTCTTTAAAGTCTGGTTCTGCATCACAAATTCATTTCGAGTAGACTCTAATTCTTCACGTTGAAGGATTAACTCATTTCTTTGAAGATAAATTGCAACAATAACGCCAGCAAAAGCCAATGCAGAGAAGATGGAGTTAGTAGTATTAACCGGATTTTGACCCTCCTCAGAAATGGTACTAATAATTGCAAACCATATTAGAATTACAGCAATAAAGACACCACTTATCCAAATTGCATCGTGAATACTTTTCTTATGATGATTATGCTTTGGCATACTTCCTAAAATTTTCCGCCTGCTCAAATATCTCCACATAGACTTCATCTCGCTCCACCGGTGGATAACCAAATTCGTCAAGGATTAAGATTAACTCCACTTTTAAAGCGGATTTAATGTCATCGCGTTTATTCCAGTCTGGGAATTTAGCTTGATTGTCCACGATGACTTTTACTGCCTTTGCCAAAGCAATCATTCTATCATCTGGATAGGTGAAGTCGTATTTCTTACAGAGTTCTTTCAGAATGTCGTAAAAGGCCTTTTCTTCAAAGTCGATTCCTAAGTCATCACCGGCTTTAAATTCTTTGTGAATGTCCCAAATCAAATTAGTCAATGCTTCTGCCATTTCCTCATAGACCTCACTTCTTAAAATGTCGTTTGCGTCACGGTTGTTGTAGCGCTCAACAATTGCTTCCATTTTTTTAGTGAAGTCAATTCCTTTTACCCGATTTACTTTTCGCAATTCTCCAATAACTTTTGCCAGAAGTTGCTGCAACAATTTGATTTTTGTATTAGGCAATTTGATTTTATCAATTTTCGCCAGATAGTCTTCATCAAATATATCTTGCTCACTTTCTGCTTCGTCACCGAGTTTGAAGATTTCTTCAACCCCGTCACTCTGTAAAGCATCTTTAATCATTTCCCGAACTCTTGCGTTCATTTGCGCTGTGTCCGGTGCATTGCCTTTGGTGAGCTTGTACACTATGGAGCGAATGGCTAAATAAAAGTGTGTGTAATCTCGTTCGGCTTGCGTAAGCTTTTCACTACCTGCACAAATGTCATAAGCGGCCTTTAGGCGTTTCACTAAACCCATAAAGCGGGTTTCTAATTCTTTGGTTTGCTGAACGAATTCAGCACCCATGTTTAAGGTGTTTAGTTGTTCTATTGTTGAGCCTTTGAAATACTTGGTACTGTCAAACTTGTGCATCAGTTTGGCCAATAAATCCAAATGGTCTCTTACAACAACAAGCGATTGCTCAATATCTTCAAAATTGTCCTCGTCACCTTTGTTGTACTTAGCAAGAGCCAAATTCATTTGCTTCTTAATTCCGATATAGTCAACTACCAAGCCTTTGTTCTTACCTTCAAACTTGCGGTTAACTCTTGAAATAGTCTGAATCAGGTTATGTTGTTGAATTGGTTTGTCAATGTAAATACTGTCTAAGAAAGGAACATCAAAGCCCGTGAGCCACATATCTACCACAATGGCAATCTTGAAATTCGATTTCGGGCTTTTGAATTGTCTGTCCAGCTCTTTTCGGTATTCCTTTGTGCCTAATAAATCATAAAGCTCTTTCGGGTCGTCTTGTCCGCGCGTCATGACCATTTTAATGCGCTCGATGGGTTTAAGCTCTCTTTTATCCTTGTCCGTAAGTTCTGCACCTTCTTCGGCTTCTCTTATTTCAGCCCAATCCGGACGAAGCTTGATAATATTCTTGTAAAGTTCATAAGCAATTTCCCTGGTGCTGCTCACAAACATTGCCTTACCCTTTACGGTAGCTCCTTCGGCAATCCGGTTTTCGTAATGATTTACAAAATCCTGCGCCACGGCCTGTATGCGTTTAGGGTCGCCCAGAATGGCATACATGCTTGCTGTTTCTTCTTTGCTCTTATCAATCTGATATTCGTTGGCTCCTAATTCAGCAGCTTCTTCATAATAGCGTTCTATCTTTTCAAGTTCACTATTTTTCAAGGCAACTTTGGCGGCTCTGCCTTCATAAACAATTCGAACGGTGATTTCGTCTTTCACCGATTCGGTCATAGTATAAGCATCCACAACTTTACCAAATACATCGAGTGTTGCATCAATGGGCGTTCCTGTAAAACCAACATAAGTTGCATTAGGTAGAGAGTCGTGCAGGTATTTGGCAAAGCCAAATGTTTTGGTAACACCTTTCTCAGTTACTTTAATTTTCTGGTCAAGATTCACCTGACTTCTGTGTGCTTCGTCTGAAATACAAATCACATTGCTTCTTTCAGTAAGTAGTTCTGTGTCTTCCGTAAACTTGTGAATTGTCGTAAGAAAAACGCCACCACTTTGGCGGCCTTGTAACTTTGCTCTCAAGTCAGCCCGACTTTCAACGCTCTCAACTGTATTGTCGCCAATGAAGGCTTTGGCATTTATGAATTGTGCTGCAAGTTGGTCGTCTAAGTCTGTTCTATCCGTAATCAATACGATTGTAGGGCTTTCAAAATGCTCACTTTTCATTAGAAGCCTTGATAGATAAAGCATAGTGAAACTTTTTCCGCAACCTGTTGCGCCAAAATAAGTTCCGCCTTTTCCGTCTCCACTCGGCTTTTGGGCTTTCTTTATATTTTCATACAAGGCTCGTGCAGCGTAGTATTGTGGGTAGCGGCAAACGATTTTTTCTTCTTTCTTACTGTTGTCAGGTACATAAATGAAGTTCCGAACAATATCACGCAACCTGTTTCTATGCAACATACCCTGAACAAGCGTGAACATACTGTCAATGCCATCCACGTCTTTTGCCAAACCAGCTACCCTACGCCAACCGTAGAAAAACTCATACGGTGCAAAGAAAGAACCCGCTTTATTGTTTACGCCATCGCTGATTACACAAAAGGCATTGTACTTAAACAGTTCCGGAATATCTCTGCGGTACCGAATAGTTAATTGGTTGAATGCATCGAAAATGGTAGCTTCTTCACGAATTGCGCTTTTGAACTCAAAGACTACTAAAGGCAGACCATTCACATACACGATACCATCTGGAATGCGTCTTTCTGTGCCAAAGATTTCCAGTTGGTTTACAAACTTGTAAATATTGTTGTCAGGTGGATATTGTTCTTCAGGCTCTGCTGCAACTGAAAGTAATTGCTCTGCATCTGGCTGACGATGCTTGTTGAGCCCTGTGTAATTGATAAGCTGAATGTAAATGTCTTTCTGCTTACGGTCTTCTCTTTTAAGAATAAAGCCATCTGAAAGCATTTTCAAGAATATCTTGTTGCTCTCATATAAGTCCGATGCTGAGAGTGATTTAAGTTGAAGAATAATAGAATTGACTTCATTGAGCGTGATTCCTTGTTGTGAATATTGCGTCAAAAGAAAACTTCTTAGGTCTTCGTCAATCAATACTTCATCAGGCTTACGCTTAATGGAAATACCCAAATGATGGGGAAATCCTTCTTGCCCCAACAGTTCAGTAAACGCCTTTTCTAATTTTTCTTCTGTAAACTTCATTATTTACTATGGCTGCGCTTCAATAAAATCTCTCATTAGACTTATTGAATCGTTAAGTTGAGTGTTTGTAAACCTTATATTGTTTGTGTTCTCTGGATGATGTATTTGATGTCTGATATAATCAGTCAGAATTATCTGCTCCGTTGTTGTTCTACCGCCTCTCTGAATCTTAATGTAGTTCATTGTAGGTTTTCCATTTCTGAAAGTAGGTAACCATCCTTCTGCCTCAATGAAACCATAAAGTTCATTGTGGTATTCTGCTGTTGCGAGTGTGAATGCTATGTAATTTATTTCATTTGCGGAAACATAGGGTAGAACAGCACTTGTCGGATTTGCAACGCTCACGGAATTTCCTGTCTTACTTAAAATCTTAGTACGAACCTTTTCATTCACCATTGCCTGCTTTACAAAAAGCGGTGAATGAGTAGAAAGAATTACCTGCGAATCTTTGGAGAACTCAAGTAAGAGAGAAATAAAATCTGATTGAAGTTTTGGGTGCAGATGAAGTTCCGGTTCATCAATAAGAATAATAAGCTTCTTATTTCCTCTCTTGGATAAAAAGTATGAGTATATAAGTGAAAAAATCATTTCATAACCCGAGCCCAAATAATTCAACGGTATTGATTGAAGATTTTCCTTTTTAACTCCGAAATAAGCATTCAAAAAAGGTTTCCAATTGTCAATAAGATTTAGTTGAACTGTATTTCCTGTTATTCTGGCAAACTTTGCGATTGCTTCTTCTATACCCTCGTTTTGCGTTCCGGTAATAGTGTTAAGTTGCTCATTAATATCAACCGGCTTACCATCCGTCTGAATATATTTATAACTCAGGTCTTCCATCAACCTGTCAAAACGTGTATCGTTATATGTCCCTTTCCTCGTTTGAAATGTTCGATTCTTATCAAGAATTAGAAATTCAATATCACTGAACCTTGAGCCACTCCACGGATTATTAACAGATAGACGTAAATCAGGAGCATTATCATCAGGTTTTGCTTCTCCATCAGCCTTGATATATTTTTGGTCAGTTACTACCATCGAAGAAAGAAAGCCGCGATTACCTCTCGTTCTAACGCCACCATGAAAAGAAAAGCCCTTTCCCTTGTATTCCACTCTCGGCATCGTGCCCTTGTATGTATAAACTTCATTGGTTAGAATGTTTATCTCTACTTTATTTTCAGGATTATTTATGTCTGCTAACGAAAAACTATCTGCCTTGTAAGAAACGTATGGTAATGCAAACGCATCAAGTAAAGATGATTTTCCGCAACCATTTTCTCCAACAAAAATAGTTAAGCCAGAACCTTGATGCTGCCCGTCCGGAATATTCAAATCCATTATCTCAAAATATGAATCATCTGAGAATAACCTGAAATTCTTGATATGAATAGATTTGATAAACATTCCTATTTTAGTTTTCCACTGTAGCCAACTTGGATAGAAGTAAACCTTTCAGTTCTGTTAATTTTTGGTTTTCGTATTTTTTTATCTCTATGTTTTTAGTAATTGTATGACTAATTTTTTGATAGGATTGAAGCAGATTAATTTTAGGCAATATTATCTTGTATGCAGAAATATCAGGAATTGTTAATTGCCCTTGTGCAGAACCTGAGCCCTCGTAAGCAAATTTTCTTATTGTTTCATAGAGATAATTTAATTGGTTTTCATCTTTCGGTGTTACAACAATTAACCTAACAATCGGCACAAATGGTAATGTTCTTAGCACGGTGTAGCCGATGATTGCACCGCGTGCAGAAATTGTAATACTCTTTTTTAAGATAACAGGTTTGTCTGTAAAACCAAAAAGACCCTCATTTTCGGAACTATTGGAATATATTGGTATTTGAAAGAAATCAGTTCTGTAAGGTGAAAATACCTCTGGTTTATCACCACCTGCCTTAATGTTTGAAATACTTCCAAGAGTTTTGTAAAACCATCCCATCGGAATCTCTTTTTCTAAATCTTCATTCCATTCCATTTCTCCACCATTGCTCTTATACGGTTTACCATCTTCATCAGGAAACTCGAAATCTACAAACCACTGCTTATAAATGGCCTGAGCGGTCTCCTCCAGTTTTTGTATTAATTGTTGGTTAAGGGCTATGCGGCTTTGAATGTTATAGTATTCTTTTACAATTTCCCGTTGTTTCTCAATTCTAGGAACCTTAATTGGTAAGCTGCAGAAGGTTTCCCAAGAAATACCTCCTCTTACATCACCGCCACTTATAAATCCTATATATCTATCGTTTTCAGGACGACAAAGCCACATCATTAAGTATTCTGGTAATAGTTCTTCTTTATCTTTTGGTTCAAAGACATAGTAGGCGGAAGAAACTATTGCTGGCTTTTCATCTTTATACAAATCAACAGGGAGTTTCTCGTCTCGTCCCACACTCATTAACTTACAAGCTAATTGCTCTTTTTTCAAAACTTTATAAACTGCCAGGTCAACACCGTTGAGGTTGGCTACAGATGGCATGAAAGTCTTTTCCATACTTACACCCAACAGATTTGTAATTGCAAGGTCTGAGTTTCGAATATTAATTTCCCGAATATATTTACCAAGTTCACTATAATTTGATTTCATAACCCAATTCTTTAAATACGGTTAGTAAATCATTTTTGCTTTCTACTTCAGCTTTCAGCAGGTCGGCAAATTCGCTTTGCAGAATTTTCATTTTCTCATCAAAGTCAATGTTTTCGTCACGGTTTACAAACTCAATGTATTTGCTTGGCACCAACGAAAAATCTTTTTTGGCAACTTCATCAAACGAAGCGGAATAGCAGAACTCAGGTATACTTTCGATTTTCTTTGTCTGCCATTGGTGGTAAGTGCTTGTAATTTTTAGAATCTCTTCTTCCGCAAACTGAACGTATTTTTTTTCAAAAGGAATACCCATTTGCCTCAAGTCCATGAAAAGGATTTCTTTTTCTCTGTCACGGTAGTTTCGTATTTCGACACCTACTTTCTTACTCTGAGCCTTTTTGTTTTTGTTTACAATCCATAATGAAACACTTATGGGTGTGGTATAAAAC
>ERZ1066115.340-NODE-340-length-13636-cov-11.198365_pt1 | contig 13636 bp, 11 predicted proteins | sample MGYA00382762_ERZ1066115 | MGnify/ENA primary metagenome ERZ1066115 (study PRJEB33369, sample SAMEA5778345) | biofilm metagenome | biome: Industrial cooling water; feature: Water cooling tower basin; material: Biofilm | place: United Arab Emirates | collected... | reverse complement strand
ACAATTTTGCCATGAAAACGAAATCTTTTCTGCAAGCGCTTTACGGTAAACTTCATCCAGCAACATGAGTGTTGCTTTTTGAAGCCCTGCCTGAACTGCTTTCAGTTGTAAGAGAGTTTGGTCGGGGAATTCTGTGTTCACCATCTTCTCAATGCCACGCAAATGGCCGGATAATCCACGGATTGAATCCCTGAACTCCTTCGATAAATCTCCTGCAATCATATTTGTGATTCTATTTGCAACATACTTTCTCCATTTGAACGGGAGGGCATTTCACACTACCATACGAGCAAAAAACACAACAGTCACCTGATTTTGGCTTCAACAAAGTTTTGCAATTTTCACATTCATAGAAATATTGGCAAGCATCTGTCGGCATCTCTTCCGCTTTGGAAAAGCCGCACTGTGGACAGGTTATGGTCGATACAATAGTTATTTTTGTTTCCATTAATGTTTAAGAAATTAAACGTCACTTTCTTGCTTTGTTAGTTTGAATATTGATGTGCCGAAAAAATGGCCGCAATATTTTCAAATGCCCATCTTTCAATGAATAGAAAATTGTTTGACCTGTGCGTTTTGACTGAATCACACCTCCGTCTTTAAGTTTTCTCAAATGTTGTGAAACTGCTGGAACACTCATTCCAAGAATGTCACTTAAATCACAAGGACACAATTCACCTTCTTCTTCCAGCAAATAAAGAATTTTAAGCCTCACTTCATTGCCAGACAGTTCAAGTACGCTTGCTAATTCTTCAAAGGCACTGGCATTTTCGAAAATTATTTCTTTACACGCTCTTATCTGATTGACATCCGCGAAAACGCGGATACATGTATTCTTATTCATTGAGAATTTACGATTTATCAAATGTATATTAATTTCAGTAATTAAGCAAACACTTAAATAGCAAAAAACGGCAAACTTATCATCCAATGGTTTAGAAGTAATTTTTATTGATACCAAAACAAAATAATTGTATGGAATGGCTTTACAAGCGATGACATTTACGATCTTCATCCCTCGGTACATAAAATGATGAATCGGCTCCCGGCCAGGAAGCGGTAATCGTCTTCTAAAAACAATTAAATATTAACCTTAGCCAAAATCTTTTCAGTTGCGCTCGGCAGTCAGTCGTTATTAATAAAAAAAACTATTGCTATGAAAACGAAGTTCAGTATTGGTATGGCGGTTATTATTCTGTTGACTGCTGTTGGTTGTTCTGTGGTAAAGCCTGGATACAATGCCATGCGTTGGAAACCCCTTGGTAAAGGGCTGGTCACTGACAAAATATATTCTAACGGTGTGGTATGGCATTGGCCCTGGAATGGCGTGGTTGGCTACAATATGCAATGGCAAACATTTAGCGAAAATGTATCCATACTAACCGAGGATGAACTGCATATTGACATGACTGTTACGGTAACCTTAAGGCCCGTAGCCTCCGAACTTCCCCAACTTGAATTGGAAGTTGGGAAGAGCTATTACGAAAAGGTAGTTAAACCGGAATTTATGAGCCTTGTCAGAAATGTATTTTCCACGTACAAATACAACCTGGTATCGCCAAAAAGCCCGGAGATTGAATTAGCAATTCTGAACCGTCTGATGTCACTCACAAAAGGAAAACACATTGAGTTCAACAACGTAACGGTAAAGCACATTGAATATCCTGTTGTTGTTACCTCTGCTGTTGACAAAAAACTGGCTGTTCAACAAGCCATTGAACAAAAGGAATACGAACTAAAAATTGCCGAGAAGAATGCGGAGATACAGCGCATTTTGGCGAAAGGCCAACGTGATGCACAACAGATTATTGATGCAGGGTTAACACAACGCTACCTGCAATATAAAGCGTTGGAAGTGCAAGACAAACTTACCACCAGTACGAATGCTAAATTTTATTTCATGCCCATTGGGAAAGACGGTCTGCCAGTAATCGTGGATGCCCATGATAAGAACGATAAATGAGGGGTGGTCTAAGCCCTGCGGAAGTGGGCCGATCATCCACGGATAATCTGGACCGATCATCCACGGATAATCTGGACCGAGGCCCATTTCTGCAGGCACTAGAAAATGTCCTACCTTAAACAAAATTCATACACGCATCTGTAATCTGGGCTCAGCACGTCCGATTCTTTAAAAGATGATAAAAATCATCTTCCCCCAATACCTTAGTCATATTTGCCAAAATCAACTTACTGCAATTTTGTTTTGATGACACCCTTAACCGTGATGCGCCATCATAAGAGAGCCATTATGCTCCTCTTCGCGATTTCCGTTTTATTCGTGATTTCGTGCGATGTGATTTGTGCCGCTAACGTAGATTGGATTAAGAGAGTCAACCGCGCATTTGAGCCTCCTAGTGCCTTAACAGGCAATACCGATAACCATAGTCATGTCGGGCACGATCGAAATAACAATCAGAATTTTCAAGGAGAACTCAAACATTTCCATTCATTCCAAACCAGCGTTGAAACACAAGTCCATTGCTGCAATGACCACACCAACCTATTTTATCAGTCCTTATTCAAAGACGGAGATTATCCTGAAATAAAGTCGACTAATTTACCCTCCTTTCATTTCCCTCGAATCGAAGTCAGGCACCTTGGTGACCTCGTTACACAAAGTTTAAACAATCAATTATTCTGCATTCATAAGTTACCTCCGGTCGGGGGAGGCCGCTTACGGGTATTCATCAATTCTTTTTTGATCTGAAATTCCTCATACGCTGGCAAGAAAGTTCCTGTAGTTGGTAGCCAACCAAATTTCTTACTTCAGCCCAGTACGCAACTGGGCTTACCTAAATCAGTTGTTAAACATCAAATTAGAATTGTATGAAAACGTATGAACTTCATATTAAAAATATGGTATGCAAGCGCTGCATTGTTTACGTAGTACAGCTACTTCATCAACTTAATACTTTTTCCAAAAAAAGTAGAATTAGGTCATATTATCTTTTCTGCGAATTGTGATACTGTTTTACCGATTCTCGAACAAAAATTGAACGAAGTGGGGCTGAGTATAATAAGTGATACATCAGAAGTTACTGTTGAAAGAATAAAGATTGAGATCATCCGTTACCTTGACGAGATAGAAAAAGGCAACCAGGTGGGTAAGCTATCAGATTTTATCGCAGATCACCTTGCAAAAAACTACTTCAGCCTGAGTAAACTTTTTAGCAAAAATCAAAGTAAGACAATAGAGGCGTTTGCCATTGAACAAAAGGTCAATCGGATAAAGCAATTGTTAAGAGAAGACGAACTTACTGTTAGCGAAATGGCTTATAAGCTCGGGTACTCCACAGTCCAACACCTGTCCAATCAGTTCAGAAGGATTACAGGCTTTTCTGTTTCTGAATTCAAAAATGATGCGTTGTTAGAAATTAAATGCTTAAAGTGATGTCAAAATCATGTTGCCATACAGAAATTCCCGAACCAACTCCATCGTCCGAAAAATGGATTAAGCGGGTTTGGTACTTTGTAGTGCTTCTGCTGATAATTTTGATTGGCTTTGTACTGATTTTTAACTTTTAGTGTTAAGAATGTTTTATTTCGTGGAACTTCAAAAAATGCTTTAAAAACCTTGAAATAGGTCTTTTTAATTGGATGATACACCGAATTTCATAACTTATTGGAATAATTATGTAATAACTAATAGATATAGCCACCGTATATTTACCAAGTCTTGAAAAAGTTTCGCCCCATATTAACAGGAATTCTTGCTGCTTTCGTACTGATGGCATCGATCAGCCATTCCGTAAGTTTTCACCTCTGTGGGGGTGAATTGCAAAGCGTGGCGGTTTTTGGTCATGCTCGGCCCTGCGCGGAGCACAACAGGGGCTGTGACCATGAGGGGCCCGCGGCAAAAGATTCTTCTGTCGGCCATAAAGGTTGCTGTGAAGATGCCACCTTCATTATTGATTCTGACAAGTATTTGTATAAGATCTCTGAAACGGTTACGATTCAAGCAATTTCCGATTCGCTCCCCTTATCTAATGAAGCAATTGCCTTAGCCAATCCGTTAGCCGTACTTACACAGAAGCAGTTTTTCAACTACAAGCCTCCATTGATCGAGCGAGATATCACCGTGCTCGTTCAAACCTTCCTTATTTGATTCTTTCCTGAAGAGCAGTTTGCTGTTTGCCTTATCTTAATGTTAAGGCTGCATGACTCGTTGATCAGAAACTGATTATCGTCCTACCGCGGCTGCTCCACTTATTTCCCTGACCGGGATAAATCACTTCATTTATTTTAATCGAGTTAACATGATTGAAAAATTAATTTCATATTCTATCCATAATCGATTTATCATACTCCTGATTGCGGCAGGCCTGTTCGGATGGGGATTGCATTCAGTGCAGGTGAATAAAATCGATGCTATCCCCGACCTATCCGAAAATCAGGTTATCGTTTTTACCGAATGGATGGGTCGGAGCCCGCAGATCATGGAGGACCAGGTGACCTATCCGTTGGTTACTAACCTTCAAGCATTGCCGCAGATAAAATACGTGCGTGGCACATCCATGTTCGGGATGAGTTTCGTCTACGTAATCTTCGAAGACGATGTCGATGTTTATTGGGCCCGTCAGCGTGTTTTAGAGCGTCTTAATTATGCATCTCGTCTGCTTCCTGAAGGAGTTGTTCCTACCATTGGCCCTGATGGAACTGGTGTTGGTCACATCCTTTGGTACACGTTGGACGCACCGGGTATGGATCTTGGCGAACAGCGCGCCATTCAGGATTGGTACGTGAAGTTTGGCTTGCAGAATGTACCGGGCGTAGCCGAAGTGGCTTCCTTTGGCGGGTTTGAAAAGCAGTACCAGGTAACCATCAACCCCAATAAACTTACCTACTACGGGCTGTCCATTCCGCAGGTGATACAGGCCATCCGTGCCAACAACAATGAAGCTGGCGGAAGAAAGTTTGAAGTAAACGACATAGGCTATGTCATCAAAACAACCGGGTACATCAAAAGTGTGGAAGCTATTGAGATGATTCCGCTGAAAACCGTGAATTCAATCCCAGTTACTGTCAAAGATGTAGCAACGGTTCAAATGACCGGGCAACTGCGTCTGGGCATTTTTGACGTGAGTGGCGAAGGCGAAGCTGTTGGTGGTATTGTGGTGATGCGCTATGGAGAAAATGCAGATGAAGTAATCAATAAGGTGAAAAAGAAAATGGAAGAGGTGGCGAAGGGATTTCCGGAAGGAATGAAGTTCAACCTGGCCTACGACCGGAGTGAGTTAATTGAAGAATCGGTCTCCTCCATCAAAAAAACATTGATTGAAGAAATGATTGTTGTTTCCCTTGTTGTGATCGTATTTCTTTTTCATTGGCGAAGTGCGCTTAGCATCATCATCCAGATACCCATTACGCTGGCAACCGCCTTCATTCTACTGAATATGTTTGGCATCTCGTCCAACATCATGTCGCTTACGGGTATTGCATTAGCAATTGGAGTAATTGTAGACAACGGCATCATCATGTCGGAAAACGCCTACAAACATTTAAGTCAACGCTATGCTGAAGTAATGGCAAAAAAAACCGGTAACGCTTAACCAAGTCAACAATGAAACTTTTCAAAATATTCTCACGCAAAAAAGAAGAACCCTGGATTACAGAGGAGGAACGCCTCGCGGTGATTGAAAAATCAAGTAGGCAAGTATCCAGAGGGGTATTCTACTCCACCATTATCATCATCACTTCGTTCCTCCCGGTGTTTATGCTTACCGGCCAGGAAGGCAAGCTTTTTCATCCACTGGCTTATACCAAGACCTTCATCATGATCGTGGATGCGCTGCTGGTGGTAACGTTGGCTCCAGTTCTGATTTCTTTTTTTATGAAAGGAGAATTCAAGGGTGAAGGCACCAATCCAATCAATCGCTTTTTGGAAAGAGTGTATGAGCCCATCATTCGTTGGTGTATGAAGTGGCGCAAGACCACCATTGGGATCAATTTAGCTGCACTGGCAATCAGTGTTCCGTTGATCATTAGCCTGGGATCCGAGTTCATGCCTCCGTTGGATGAACAATCTATTCTGTTTATGCCGGTAACATTGCCCGACATCTCAAATGCGGAGGCCAAGCGAATTCTTCAGGTGCAGGACAAAATCATTCACTCGGTGCCGGAAGTGGATAAAGTACTGGGAAAGGCAGGGCGAGCCAGCACGGCAACAGATAATTCGCCCATTAGTATGATCGAAACGATCATCATGCTAAAGCCCAAAAGTGAATGGCGCCCGGGGATAACCAAAAAAGACATTGTGAATGAATTGGATGCTAAGTTACAGATTCCGGGTGTCGTCAATGGCTGGACACAACCCATCATCAACCGGATTAACATGTTATCTACGGGCATCCGCACCGATGTGGGGGTGAAAGTGTATGGTCAAAACCTGGATACCATCTACACAGTTTCTGAAAAAGTTAAAACTGCGCTCGAAGGAATTGCCGGGATAAAAGATCTGTACGTAGAGCCGATCACTGGCGGAAAATATCTGGTAGTCGATATTAAACGAGAAGAAATTGGCCGCTACGGCCTTAACATAGATGACGTGAACATGATGGTGGAATCTGCCATAGGGGGTTCACCCATCACCCGCACGATCGAAGGACGCCAGCGATTTTCGGTAAATGTTCGCCTAGCTCAGGACTATCGAAGCAGTTTGGATCAGCTCCAGCGGATTCCCATTCAAACTCCAGCACTCGGTACCATTCCTTTATCCGATGTGGCAGACCTGCGGTTTGAAGATGGGCCACCGATGATCAATTCGGAAAATGCCATGTTGCGTGGCGCAGTATTGTTCAACGTGCGCGACCGTGATCTTGGTAGCACGGTTCAGGAAGCCATCGATAAATTAAATAAAGACTTGTCGAGTTTGCCGAATGGTTACTATATCGAATGGAGTGGGCAATATGAAAACCTGATACGAAGCAAAAAGACGTTGACGCTGATTGCCCCGGTGGTTTTCATCATCATTTTCCTGTCTCTCTACTTCGCCTTTCACTCCATCCGGGAAGCATTTTTTAGTTTGATCACGGTTCCTTTTGCACTGATAGGTGGCGCCTATATGATCTATTTCTATGGAGTCCATTTGTCCGTAGCAGTGGCCGTGGGTTTCATTGCCTTGTTCGGAATTGCAGTAGAGACCGGGGTTGTGATGGTGATATACCTAAATGATGCCATGCGACAGTTAGTTGAACTGCGCGGAAATTCCCGCGAAACGATCAGCATGAACGAGTTAAAGGAGTTTGTTATCGCAGGTGCAGCGAAGCGGCTTCGCCCTAAGTTGATGACTGTGTCAGTGGCCTTGTTTGGCTTAGTGCCGGTATTATGGGCCACGGGTGTGGGTACTGACGTGATGAAGCCGATTGTTTTACCCATGATTGGTGGGGTGCTCACTTCATCCACCCACATTCTGCTGGTAACCCCCCTGATCTTCCTGATGACCAAAGAATATGAACTAAGAAAATTCGGAAAACTTGAAATCCATGAAACGGCCGGACACTAACAGCTTGCCTACGAGTAAAGCATTTAATGATCCATTGGACTTTGAAAAAAAAATTAACAGATGAACGCAAACATAAAAACAATAGCACTTGTCGGTCTTGCGCTGTTGGGTAGCTATGCTGCCCAATCACAGCAACGGTTGAAACTTGACAGCATCCTCTCGGTGATCAGGCAAAACAACCCCATGCTGCAGGAATACCGATACAAAGCGCAAGCGCTTAACGAAATCTCTAAAGGGGCAAAGAGTTGGATGGCTCCGATGGTAGGCGTGGGCACATTCATGACTCCTTACCCGGGTCAAATGGTCATGGATGAACGTGATAAAGGATCGATCATGATCTCGGCCGAGCAATCCATACCAAACCCCGCCAAATTACGAGCCAATCAGCAACTGCTTTCATCGAAAGCATCCATAGAAGAAGCTGCCGGTTCGTTTACGTTTAATGAATTGAGGTCTCAGGCGAAGACATCCTTCTACGAATGGTTGGTGCTGGAAAAAAAGCTCTCCATCCTTCGGGAAAACCAGGAGATCATAAAACTCATGCATAACATTGCCAAGGCACGGTATCCTTACAACCAAAGTCCATTGGGTAACAGTTTCAAGGCAGAAGGACGATTGTACGAAGTGGAGAATATGATTTTCATGACGGAGAACGAAATTATCCAAAAAAATATCGCCCTCAATGCCCTCATGAACCTGCCAAAAGACTACCGATTCAGTATCGATACTACCGCGCACGCATTTGAGCCCGTAGAACTGGTCTTGGACACTGCTACGCTGGCAGAAAGACGCAGCGACATCCGGCAGATCAACAACACCATTCAGTCCATGAAGTATGCGGTGAAACTGGAAAGCTATCAGGCCAAGCCCGATTTCCGAATTCGATATAACCACATGGCGCCATTAGGTCAAATGATGCCAAGCGCCTACACCATTGAGGGCATGGTATCGATTCCTATTACCCCATGGTCTTCCAAAATGTATAAGGCAAATGTTAGAGGTATGAACCTCCAGATTGAGGCCATGAGGCGCGGACGCGAAGCTATTTTGAATGAAGCTCAGGGGATGGCGGCAGGCATGGCGTGGGAAATACAAACCACACGCAAGCAATTAGATAATTATGAACAAAAAATTATCCCGGCATTAGAAAGAAACTATGAAACGGTGATGCTGGCGTATGAAGAAAATCGCGAAGAATTACCCTTTGTGATTGATGCATACGAAGCCTTGATTATGGCGCAGACACAATACCTCGACACGATGCGCAGGTATTATCAAATGATTGTGAGTTATGAAAAGCAATTGGAGAAATAACATGAAGAACTTGCTTGAAACAAAACTTTGGCTATTCATTTTGCCACTGGCGATTGCAGGATTATTGGGTGCCTGCAACTCAAAACAGGAGAAGCAGGCCCATGTGCATGACGAATACACCTGCCCCATGCACCCGCAGGTTGTACAGGATAAACCGGGCACTTGTCCGATTTGTGGAATGGATTTAGTTAAAAAATCCGGGGCAGGCGCAGAAGTAGCAATCGACAACGATTTAAGAAGCCTGATAAAACCCACCAATACTTCGGTGGTCGCTTCGATTGAAACACTTCGCCCCGAAAGAAAAACCTTGTCCGTGAATGTAACAGCTCCCGGTGTCGTCAACTACGATACCCGGAAAACATTTTCGGTTCCGGTCCGGTTTGGCGGCCGGATTGAAAAGTTGTTTCTGAAGTATAATTATCAACCTGTGAAAAAAGGCCAGGTGATTATGGAAATCTACAGCCCTGAACTCGTCACGGCACAACGCGAGTTGCTGTATGTAGTTAAGGAACATCAAGAGCATGGTGAGATCATCGAAGGTGCGAAGCAAAAACTCAGATTACTCGGCCTAACCGATGATCAGATCGAAAGCATTATAAGGTCGGGAAAAGAAACATTTGCGTTTCCTGTGCTGAGTCCCTACACCGGCTACATCATTGAATCAACGGCAACTCAACCTGAGATTCCGGTTTCATCTCCTTCACCAACAGCAATGAGCGGTGGCGGCATGGGCAAAAAATCTGTAGCAATGGGCGGAGATAATACCGCAAGTAATGTGATGAGTTCGAGTTCGTCCAATATTCAGGGATCACAATTTTCGGTTCGGGAGGGAATGTATGTTACCACGGGTCAAAGTCTCTTCAAGGTTGTTGATGGTACCCGGCTATGGGCTGAACTTTATTTCTCAGCCGATGATGGAGCGCTGATCAAAAAGGGGATTCCTATTGAACTGCATATAAAAGGAACGGAAAAACCCATTGAAGCCAGAGTCGATTTCATTCAGCCTTTCTTTAGTGAGGGAAGGCAATTCATGCAAGTGCGTTCGTATCTCAATATCAATTCAAAAGAAATCCGGGTAGGCCAATTGTTAACGGCACACGTCACCCAGGCAAAGGAACAACAACTTTGGGTGCCCCAAAAAGCTGTACTTGATTTGGGCGTTCAGCAGATCGTCTTCGTCAAAGAGAACGAAACATTTACACCGTTCAAAATAAAGACCGGTTTAGAATCGGATGGCTGGATTGAGATTATCGCTGGACTCAACGAGTCAACAGTGATTGCGTCAAACGCCCAATACATGGTGGATAGCGAAAGTTTTATAAAAGTGAATAATCCGTAACAATATGAATCAAATAATTAGCAAAGGCCTGTTTGTATTTGTACTGCTCAGCCTCTTATCCTGCGGAGATAAGAAGAACGATGAAAGCAGCGCAAACGTCAAACAAAACTATACATGCCCCATGCATCCGCAGATTGTGCAGGACAAGCCGGGCACATGCCCCATATGTGGGATGGATCTTGTACCCGTTACAACAGGTGGCGATAAATCGGAAGTTACATTAAGTGAAAGCCAGATTGAGCTTGCCAACATTAAAGTGCAACGCGTTTCCGTACAAGAAATAGGGAACAGCGTGTTATTGAATGGCAGACTCCGCGTAGACGAGACGCAAACCGAAGTTGTTAGCACGCGTGTGCCGGGTCGCCTTGACAAACTCTTTATCAAGGAAACCGGGGTGCCGATCAACCAGGGTCAATTAATCTATGAGATATACAGCGAGCAATTGCTCACCTATCAAAATGAATATTTGCTGGCACTGGCACAAGCTCAGTCCATAGACAGCAAGCGATATACCTCGTACTTGCAAGCTGCCAAAAAGAAGCTATGGTTGTATGGAATGACGGAGACCCAGATCGAAGAACTTTCCAAATCAAAAGCAACCAATCCGCGCATTCAGTTTGTAGCGCCTGCATCCGGCATCATTACCGAAATTCCGATTTCAGAGGGTCAGTATGTAACAGAGGGCGCTGCCATCTACCGGCTTGAAAAATTGAACAAGTTGTGGGTGGAGGCAGAGTTGTACCCTAGAGAAGCTTCGCTGATCCAATTGGGTGATCGGATAACAATCTACGTCAATGGTTTTGAGAATGAAGCCATCGATAGCAAGGTGATTTTTCTTTCTCCGGAATATCGCCAGTCCAGCCAGATTTTTGTCTTGAGAGGCTCGCTGGATAACAAAGACTATCGCTTCACACCCGGCATGCAGGCAGAGATCGTATTTGAACATTCCAAAAAGAAAGCGCTCACATTACCGGCCGATGCGGTTATCCGCGAAGAACTGGGCAACCATGTTTACAGGAAGACAGGACCCGGAAAATTTAAGGCGCAGATGGTGAGCACCGGACTGGAGAACTTCAACAAAGTTGAGATTACTGATGGGATTAATGAGGGCGACTCAATTGTCATCACAGGGGCTTACCTGCTCTACAGTGAGATCGTTCTCAAGAAGGGTTCTAACCCCATGGCTGGGCATCACCACGGAGAGCCTGCAACGGCAAAAGACGAAACAACAACGGAAGTAGATGACATGAAACCGATGGCAGTTGATCCGGTCTTTACAAAACAACTCGGTGCTGTACTTACTTCCTACCTCAAAGTGAAAGACGCATTCGTCTCTTCTGATGTGAAAGGTGCGGCTTCAAACGCAAAAGGCGTGAGTGACGCGTTGAAGAAAGTTGATATGAGTCTGCTTCAGGGAGAAGCCCACATGAAATGGATGGACCAATTAAAGCGTATGGAAAGTTCGTTGAAGTTAATACAAGCCTCAAACGATCTCGAAATTCAACGTGCATCCTTTTCTCAACTCACCGAGGCACTCTATGCTTCCATCAAAGCTTTTCAGGTAGAAGGGATAAAAGCCTATTACCAATTTTGCCCAATGGCCTTTGATAACAAAGGTGCCTATTGGATTAGTCGAAGCGAAGAGATTAGCAATCCGTACTTCGGAGAACAAATGTTACGCTGCGGAGAAACAAAAGAAACCCTAAAATAAATTTTATGTCAAAGCCATGCTGTGAAACCAGTGACCCCAAACCTACATCAGATTGGAGTGTGTGGGCAAAGCGAATTATCTATTCTATAGTCGCGGGTATAGTGCTGTTCCTGTTATGGCGTCAACTCACCATTTGAAACATTAAATGTAAAGTTATGCCAGAAAGCAAAAATTATATCCCAGCACTGAAGTACGATTGGCTTACCAAGGTGTACGACCCCGTGCTCCAATTGACAATGCCTGAGCGAAAGTTCAAATCAGAATTGATCAATCAAATGAACATCAAACCCAATGACCGTATCCTCGATTTCGGGTGTGGCTCCCTTACACTTAGCATTATGGCAGCGCAGGTAAATCCTGATACGGAGTTTTTTGGTGTTGATGTTGACGAAAAAATATTGGCTATCGGTGGACGGAAGCTTGCGGATACAGGGCTATCCATCCATATCCAACAATACGATGGAAAGACATTGCCTTATCAGAACAACTATTTCGACCGCGTAATGTCCAGTCTCGTGTTTCACCACCTTACGCTTCCCCAAAAGTATTTCGCGCTAAACGAAATTCTCAGGGTACTTAAACCGGGAGGCGAATTTCACATAGCTGATTTCGGCAAACCTGCTGACGGATTTCAGCGAGTGGGATTCTATGGAGTGCAGTTGCTAGACGGGTTTAGCACAACGAATGAAAACGTTCGAAACTTGCTATGGCAAGCCATCAACGAAGTCTTTTCAGAGGCTGAGGAAACGGGATACTTCAGAACATTGGTTGGCACCGTTAGACTCATGAAGGGAAAGAAAACGATTAATACAATACTTTAACTATCAAACAAAGCAAAATGAAAAACAAAGTAATGATGATTTGCCTGGTTCTAGGTAGCTGGGCAGCAAATGCGCAACACGATCATGCCAAGCATGGCGATGAAAAGAAGAATGATCAAACCATGGTGATGTTTAAGGACGCAAAACTTGGTAGCGCCTATGAACATTACCTTCACCTGAAAGATGCCCTGGTAGCATCGAACGCTAATGAAGCCAAGAAAAGTGCAGGTGAATTAAAGAAAGCACTGAGTGAAGCCAAGGGTTCTGCGTCCTCTGTTGAAACGGCAGCAAAGATATCTGCTACTTCTGATCTCAGTGAACAGCGGGAGTTATTTAGTACACTCAGCACGGAGATGACGGCACTGGTGAAGGGAGGAAAGCTTTCTATGGGAATGCTTTACCTGGAATACTGCCCCATGGCCAATAACAACAGCGGTGCCTATTGGCTATCCAATGAAAAGGAGATCAAGAATCCCTACTTCGGAGACAAGATGTTGAAGTGCGGGAGTGTGAAAGAAATGATTCATTAAGCGGGTAAAGACGAGAGGCGAAGTAAATCACCATTGAACCGTCTCTCTTTTATCCTCAATGAGAGCTTAGTAGACTAGATAGAATTTTCCTAACAGGACTATGAAAAAGAAGCAGACCACCAGACCTCCAACTGCTAGTAAAAAGAAGAGGCTCAAATGGAGTGAAATATTGATCACGGCTTTTGCTATTGTGATGATCGGAGGCTGGTTTGTGTGGCTGACGATACATACCTATCGGCAGGAGAAGCACGAACGTGAAACGCAGCAGCAGTACCAGTCTTCGCTGCCGGCACCTGGAGTAGCCGTTGAACACAAGCTGGTATGCATGGTGAATAACATGTACATGGGTGTTGATCAAATTCCAGTCATGGTGTTGGACAAGACGTATTACGGATGTTGTCCGAAATGTGTACGCGA
>ERZ1066115.339-NODE-339-length-13689-cov-20.000367_pt1 | contig 13689 bp, 16 predicted proteins | sample MGYA00382762_ERZ1066115 | MGnify/ENA primary metagenome ERZ1066115 (study PRJEB33369, sample SAMEA5778345) | biofilm metagenome | biome: Industrial cooling water; feature: Water cooling tower basin; material: Biofilm | place: United Arab Emirates | collected... | reverse complement strand
GGCGGCGAGCGCAAGGAAGCCAAGGCGCTCAAGCTCGGCTACTTCGCACAGCACCAGCTGGAACAATTGCGCGAGGAAGAATCACCGCTGTGGCACGTGCAAAGGCTGGAGCCGCTGACGCCGGAACAGGAATTGCGCGATTACCTCGGCGGCTTCGATTTTCGCGGCGAGATGGCGACGCGCCCGGTCGGGCCGTTCTCCGGCGGCGAAAAGTCGCGGCTGGCGCTGGCGCTGTTGATCCGTACCCGGCCCAACCTGCTGCTGCTCGATGAGCCGACCAACCACCTCGACCTCGAAATGCGCGAGGCGCTGACCTTTGCGCTGCAGGACTACGAAGGCGCGGTGGTCTTCGTCTCGCACGACCGCCACCTGCTGCGCACCTGCGCCGACGAACTGCTGCTGGTCGCCGACGGCGGCGTCCAGCCCTTCGACGGCGACCTCGACGACTACTCGGCCTGGCTGGCTGCGCAGCGTGCGGCCGACAAGGAAAAAGCCGTTTCGCCGACGTCGACCGTGGATAAGCAGGAACGTCAGCAACAGCGTGCCGAAGCCAAGGCCAGCCGCCAGGCGCTCTTGGTCGAACGGCGCAAGATCAGCAAGGAAATCGAGAAGCTCGACAAGCAACTGGCCAAGCTCCAGGGCGAAAAGGGCGAACTGGACGCACAATTTGCCGCGCCAGACTTCTACGCCACGGTCGACCGCGCCCAGAGCGAAGAAATGCACAAACGCGCCGCCGACCTCGGCGAGCAGATCGACGCCATCGAACTGCAATGGCTGGAGCTGCACGAAGCGCTCGACGCGCTGCCGCAGCCCGACTGAGGCCGGCCGGCGCCGCCCTCAGGCTACCGCCAGGCGCTCCCAGTCGGCGCGCCCGCGCCCGGTCGAGCGGCCGCTGCGATTGGCGCAATGGCCGGCGCCGGAATCGAGGTAATGGCGCAGCCGGGCCACATCGGGAATATGGATGTGGCGCCCCTCGACCTCGATCATCCCGTGCTCGGACAGCTGGCGTAGCAGGCGCGAAAAATGTTCCTGGGTCAGGCTCAGGCGCGAGGCGAGCACGGCCTTGGGCAGGGTCAGATCGACCACCGCCGCACCGCTGTTGATCTGCCCATCCAGCTGGCGGATCAGGAAGGCCGCGATCCGCTCGGCGCCCGAGAGCAGCGAAGTCGCCTCAATGTCGAGCAGCAGGCCATGCAGCTTTTCGGCGATCCGCATCATCAGCTGGTAGGCGAATCCGCGATGCGCCTCCAGACACTCCAGCAGGGCCGCCTGCGGCAGAAAGATCAAATGCGTGTCGACCAGCGCCTCGGCGTGCACCGGGTAAGCCTGGCCCAGCGACATGCAGGCCTCGCCCACGCCTTCGCCCGGGGTAACGATGCCAACCACCTTCTCGACGCCCTGCGGCGAGCAGAAGGCCAGCTTGAGCTGGCCCGAGACCACCACATGCACCCCACGGCAGGCCTCGCCCTGCTCGAACACCATCCGCCCGCGCTCGACCCACTGGCCACGGGCACTCGCCACCAAACGGGCAAACGAGACCGGATCAAGTGCCCGATAGGGCTCGATACCGCGTAAAAATTCGGCTGGATCAATTACCAATTTCTTGTTCATCGTGCTGCTCCTGGCAATGGCCGTAGCCAATAGCGGAAGCATTTCTCCACAGAACCCGGCAGATTTTTTGACCTTGATCAAAAGCCTCCGAATGACGTGCGGGAACTACCACCGAATGACTACAACATCCCCCTACCAAGCGCTGAGACGGCCGGCCTCCGCCTCCTTCCGACGACCAAGGCATTCCGGCGGAAACCATGATTCGCCACGACCACGGCAACAGCCAACCCGCCGGCTGTTTCACGTGAAACCAAGGCGCGACCACTATCGGGTAAAATCGTCCTTTTTCGCCGTCTCAGGGAGCCTGTCGTGCAAATCGTCTGTCTTGACCTCGAAGGGGTGCTCGTCCCCGAAATCTGGATCGAATTCTCCAAGCGCACGGGCATTCCCGAGCTGATGCGTACCACCCGCGACGAGCCGGACTACGACAAGCTGATGAACTTCCGCCTCGACATCCTGCGTCAACACAAGCTGGGACTGCCGGATATCCAGAAGGTCATCGCTGAAATGGGCCCGATGGAAGGCGCTCGCGCTTTCCTCGACCAGTTGCGCGAGGATTACCAGGTGATCATCCTCTCCGACACCTTCTACGAATTTGCGCACCCGCTGATGCGCCAACTCGGCTGGCCGACGCTGTTCTGCCATTCGCTCGAAGCCGACGCCAGCGGCATGCTGGTCAACTACCACCTGCGCATGCCCAACCAGAAGCAGGAAGCGGTCAAGCGCTTCAAGGAACTGAACTTCACCATCGTTGCCGCCGGCGACTCCTACAACGACACGGCAATGCTCGGCGAAGCCCACGGCGGCATCCTCTTCCACCCGCCCGAGAACGTGATCCGCGAATTCCCGCAATTCCCGGTCACCCGCAACTACGACGAACTGCGCGCCGAAATCGACAAGGCGTTTTCTTTAGTTGCCTAGTTGCTTAGGATCCAGTGCCTAGCCAGCCTGAGGCCACTGGATCCGCTCCCCCACTGGATCCTTGATCCTGATAGCTCGATCCTTAAAGCTAAAACATGCATCGCGACCGTTTCTATACCCTGTCTGCCTCCTGCCCCGACCAGGTCGGGATCATCGCCCGCGTTTCCGGCTTCATCGCCGGGAATGGCGGCTGGATTCTCGAATCCAGCTTCCATGCCGATGATTTCACCGGCCGCTACTTCATGCGCATCGAAATCAAGGCCGACTCCCTGCCCTTCCTGCTCGCCGAGTTCCGCGAGCGCTTCAAGCGCGAAGTCGGCGAGCCGCTGCAAATGGACTGGCGGATTACCGACAGCGCGGTCAAGAAACGCGTCGTGGTCATGGTCTCCAAGCAGGAACACTGCCTCTACGACCTGCTCGCCCGCTGGCAATCCAAGGAACTCGACATCGAAATTCCTTGCGTCATTTCCAACCACGACACCTTCAAGGGTTTCGTCGAGTGGCACGGCATTCCCTTCATCCAGGTGCCGGTGAACAAGGACAACAAGGCAGCCGCCTACGCCGAAATCCAGCGCATCTTTGAAGACGTGCGCGGCGACACCATGGTCCTGGCGCGCTACATGCAAATCCTGTCGCCCGAATTGTGTGATGCGCTGTCCGGCAAGATTCTCAACATCCACCACAGCTTCCTGCCCAGCTTCGTCGGCGCCAAGCCCTACCACCAGGCTTATGAACGTGGCGTCAAGCTGATCGGCGCCACCTGCCACTACGTCACCAGCGAACTCGACCAGGGCCCGATCATCGAGCAGGACGTGATCCGCATCGACCACTCGGACGCCCCGGAAGACATGGTCCGCTACGGCAAGGACATCGAGAAGACCGTGCTCGCCCGTGGCCTGCGCTACCACCTGGAAGACCGGGTGCTGACGCACGGCAACAAGACCATCGTCTTCCGCTAAGCGAGCCCCCGATGCTGCTCAAGGCCACCGACTCGCTGCTGCTGATCGTCGATATCCAGGAAAAACTGGCGCCGGCGATTCACCATGCGGCGGCGGCAGTGGCCAACAACCGGCGGCTGCTCGCCGCTGCCGCGCAGCTCAAGGTGCCGGTGGTGGTCACCGAGCAGTATGTACGCGGCCTCGGCCCGACTGTGGCCGAACTGCAGCCCTGGCTGCAGGACGCCACGGTCGACGTCGAGAAAATCGAAAAAATCCATTTCGGCGCCTGTGGCGAACCCGGCTTTGTCGCCGGCCTGCAGGCCCGCCAGCGGCCGCAGATCGTCATCACCGGCATGGAAACCCACGTCTGCGTGCTGCAAACCGCGCTCGGCCTGCTCGCTGCCGGCTTCTCGGTTGCGCTGGTCGCCGATGCCGCCTCGTCGCGGACGCCGGAAAACAAGGCGGCCGCCATCGCTCGCCTGCAAGCCGCCGGCGCCCAGATCGTGACCACCGAAATGGTCATCTTCGAGTGGCTGGAACGCGCCGGCAGCGACGACTTCCGCGCCCTGCTGCCGCTGATCCGGTAAATCCTGCGCGGCTCAGTTGAGCAGGTGTTCGGCGAGAATCCCGGAGGTCCGGCGCAAACGCTTGGACAGCAAACGCGCCAGGTTGTGCATGAAGTGATAGGCGACAGCCGGCGCCTCAACAGCCATCCGGTCGAGCGCATCGCCACCGAGCGCCAGGAGCTGGCAGTCGGTCTCGGCAATGCAGCTGGCCGAGCGCAATTCGCGGTCGAGCAGCGCCATGTCGCCGACCATCCGCCCCCGCCCTTCGTAAGACAGCAGGTATTGCCCGCTTTCCCCGCCCTTGTAGATGCCCATCTTGCCTTCGAGCAGGATCAGCATGTTGCTGCCCGGATCACCCTCGCGGAAGATGGTGTCGCCGCGCGCCACCTCCTGGTAGGCGAGATATCCGGCCACCACCTCCAGTTCGCGATAGGCAAAATCGCGAAACAGGTCGAGTCCGTCAATCATGTCGGCAATTTTTTGACTCATGGCCCATCCTATTGCTTTGGTGATAGCCAGGATTCTAAATCAAGCTGGGACGCCAGAAATGATCAGCGCAGCCTGCATACGCAATCAACGCAGCTGAACGCCGCTCAAGCGCAGCGCGGCGATCAATCCGGGTAAGCCAGCGGCGGCGGAGCGTACAGAGGCAGACGGTGCGTCACCGGGGGCAAGGGTGGCTGCCAGTCGTGCACCAGGAAAGCCCCGGGCTCCAGCACATAGGCCAGCGCGTTCGCTGCCGCCTCGGGCTGCCAGGCGATCTGGTGCGCAATCGACGGCGCCACCACCGCCGGACGCCCGGCGAACAGCGTCGAAATACTGCGGTGGGCATGCCCGCAAAACACCGCCGCAACCTCCGGGTGTCGCTGCAGCCAAGCGGCCAACAAGTCGCCACCCGCACAGGCAATCGCGTCCAGCGCCGGCAAGCCCAGGGCAAACGGCGGGTGATGCAGGGCGAGCAAGGCCGGGCGACCGTCGCTGGCGGCCTCCAGCCAGTCGAGATGAGCGGCAGTGACCGCACCGGCGGTTTGCCCCGGCAGGCAGCTGTCGAGCAGCAAAATCCGGCCGCCGGCCAGGTCGACCGTGGAACAGGCCAGCGCCCCGGCAGACCAGCGCTGCTGCGGAAAGCAAGCGCGCAGTTGCGCCGGGTCATCGTGATTGCCGGGCAGGACGGCGCAGGGCCAGGGCAAGCTCGCCAGCCCCCGGCACAAACGGCGATAGGCCGCCGGATCGCCGTGGCTGGCCAGGTCACCGGTGAGCAGCAGCAGATCGAGCGCGATGCCGCGTTGCTGCAGATCGCGCAATGCGGCCAGGGCTGCGGCAAACGCCGCCTCGCAATCGATTGTCCCGTACAAGGGACGAGCGTCGCCGGTCAGGTGGAGGTCGGATAGCTGGGCAATACGCATGATCGGGAAGCATGCGCTCCCGCATGGCCGCAGGCAAGACAAAAAAAGGACGCCCGCAGGCGTCCTTGAAGGGAGAGAGGAAAATCCTCGATCTCGGAGGAGAAATGACTCAGTGGTGGTAGGCGCTTTCGCCGTGCGAGGTGAGGTCGAGACCTTCGCGTTCCTCGTCTTCGGCAACCCGCAGACCGATCACCATGTCGACCAGCTTGTAGGCGATGAAGGAAACCACGCCGGACCAGACGACGACGGTGCCGACACCCCACAGCTGGGCGATGACCTGGGCGACCATGTCGTAATCGCCGACCTTGTTGGCGACGTAGTCATAGACGCCGGTGCCACCGAGAGCCGGATCAGCGAAGACGCCGGTCAGGATCGCACCGAGGATGCCGCCGACGCCATGCACGCCGAAGACGTCGAGCGAGTCGTCGATACCGAGCAGGCGCTTGAGGCCATGCACGCCCCACAGGCAGACCACACCGGCAAGCAGGCCGATCACGATCGAGCCCATCACACCGACGAAACCGGCCGCCGGGGTGATCGCGACCAGGCCGGCAACGGCACCGGAAGCCACGCCCAGCATCGAGGGCTTGCCCTTGAGAATCCACTCGGCAAACATCCAGGAGAGCGCGGCACAGGCGGTGGCCAGCCAGGTGTTGACCATTGCCAGGGCAGCAGCACCGGAGGCTTCGAGCGCCGAACCGGCGTTGAAACCGAACCAGCCGAACCACAGCAGCGAAGCACCGATCATCGTGAAGGTCAGCGAGTGCGGTGCCATCGAGACATTGCCGAGACCGGTACGACGACCGACCAGCGCAGCACCGATCAGACCGGCGATGGCGGCGTTGATATGGACGACGGTGCCACCAGCGAAGTCAAGCGCACCCTTCTGGAACAGGAAACCGGCGGTCTTGCCGGCTGCTTCGGCAGCGGCAGCATCGGTATAGGCATCGGGACCGGCCCAGTACCAGACCATGTGTGCCATCGGGATGTAGGACAGGGTGAACCAGATCACCATGAACACCAGGATCGCGGAGAACTTGGCGCGCTCGGCGAAGGCGCCGACGATCAGGCCGCAGGTAATCGCCGCAAAGGCGCCCTGGAAGATCACGAAAGCCAGTTCGGAAATCACGACGCCCTTGGAGAAGGTCGCACCGACCGATTCCGGCGTGATGCCCTTGAGGAACATCTTGTCGAGCGTGCCGAAGAACTCGTTACCCTCGGTGAAGGCGGCCGAGTAGCCGTACACCACCCAGAGCACGGTGATCAGCGAGAACACGGTGAACACCTGCATCAGCACCGACAGCATGTTCTTGGAACGGACCAGACCGCCGTAGAACAGGGCCAGGCCGGGGATCGACATCAGGATCACCAGCGCGGCGCTGATCATCACCCAGGCGTTGTCGGCCTTGTTGGCGACCGGTGCCGGGGCGGCCGCATCAGCGGCAGCCGGGGCTGCTGCTGCGGGTGCGGCATCGGCTGCCGCCGGGGCAGCGACCACAGCCGCTGCAGTGACCGCCGGAGCGGCCTTTTCTTCCGCCCAGGCCGGGGCGCCGAAGGCGACCGCGCCGAGCAGGGCGAGCATGGCAAATACGCGTTTCATGATTTGCTCCTCAAAGGGCATCGGTGCCGGTTTCACCGGTGCGGATGCGGATCGTCTGTTCCAGGTCGAATACAAAAATCTTGCCGTCACCGATCTTGCCGGTGGATGCGGACTTTTCGATGGCTTCGATCACCTGATCGAGCTGTTCGCTGCGCACGGCAGCCTCGATCTTGACCTTGGGCAGGAAATCGACGACGTATTCGGCACCCCGATAAAGCTCGGTGTGGCCCTTTTGCCGGCCGAAACCCTTGACCTCGGTCACCGTGATGCCCTGCACACCAATGGCGGACAGCGCCTCGCGCACTTCGTCAAGCTTGAACGGCTTGATAATGGCAGTAACGAATTTCATGATGAGTAGATCCTCGAAAGGGTTGAAATCTGGTGCTTGCGTTCCCGTCGGCGCCGGCCGAACGCCAACGGGAAACTGGCAGCGGATTGCTTAGAAGTTCTTCAGGAAAGACAGCGAGACCACGCCCTTGCCCACATCCTTGCCGTCCCAGCGATAAGCCTGGCCGACAGCGCCCTTGGCATTGGTATCGGTGTAGTTCACGCCGACGATGCCGAAGCCGAAGTCCTTGGTCACGCCCAGCTTCCAGTCGGTGTACGAAGCCGGCAGGCCGGTTTCAACGGTGTTCTTGATGTTCTGGCGACCGACGTGAGCGATCACGTTGACCGTCTCGTTAACCGGGTAGGTCACGGTCAGGTCGATGTAGCCCGAGCCTTCGCTCTTGTTGTTGGCGCCGGTACCGCCCCAGCCGAAGATGTTCTGCGAAACGACGTGGTTGTACTTCAGGCTGACGATGTTCCAGGTCGCACCGACATAGACTTCGGAGGTGTTGGCGGTGACGTTCGGGGCGCCGCCGACGGTGGCGCGGAAGTCACCCGGGTAGAAGTAGCGGATGAAGCCGACGTCGTAGCCGACGTCGCCGATGGTGCCCTTGTAGCCGCCATAGACGTCAACTTCAACGTGGTTGTTCTTCTGGTAGGTCCAGTCCGGGCGGTCGGTCCAGTTGACCTGGGAAGCCCACAGGCCGGCATACAGGCCGCTGGCGTGCGCGTAATCGACGCCGCCTTGAATCGCCGGGCGATGCTGGCTCTGGCTGATACCACGGAAGATGTAGTTGGAAACCACACCGACGTTGGCGGTAAAGGTGTGCGGGCCGGCGGCTTCTTCGGCAACAGCCGGGGCAGCAAAGGCAGCGACAAGTGACAGGGCGATCAGGGAATGCTTCATGAAACCTCTCCTAAAACGTTTTTGAAAAATTTTTTACAAACCCTTCGTAGCACAAGGCGTGCCAGGGGTTGGGATTGATGAAAATCAATGAATTGTGCGCGCGCCACGCAATTTATGCAAAATCAATGCACCACGACAGTGCCTCGCGACGGTGCATCGCACCAGCGCCGAGCGAACAGGCGCCTCGGGGGGCTGTGCTAAACTGCCCGGCAAACGGAGGACACCATGCTCGATCCCAAAATTTTTGAAGATTTCGGCGCCCGGATGAGCGCCCTGCTCGCCAACAGCCCGGCTGCCGACCTGGAAAAAAACGCCAAAGCCCTGCTCGGCGGTTTTTTTGACAAGCTCGACCTGGTCACCCGCGAGGAATTCGACGTCCAGGCCCAGGTCCTGGCCCGCACCCGCCAGAAGCTGAAAGAACTCGAAGCCCGCGTCGAGGCGCTGGAAAAAGCCCGCGACAACGCCTGACCCCAGCCTCGGGACCCCGGCCATGGCCCTCGCCATCGCGCACAGCCGAGGACTCGACGGGCTGAACGCGCCGCCGGTCCGGGTCGAGGTGCATCTGGCCAGCGGCCTGCCGGCCTTTGCCTTGGTCGGCCTGCCCGACACCGAAGTCAAGGAAGCGCGCGACCGGGTACGCGCCGCCATCATCAACTCCGGCTTCGAATTCCCGCAGAAAAAAATCACGGCCAACCTCGCCCCGGCCGATTTACCCAAGGAATCGGGGCGCTTCGACCTGCCGATTGCGCTCGGCATCCTCGCTGCCAGCGGGCAGATTCCGGCCAAGGCCCTGGCTGAATACGAATTTGCCGGCGAATTGTCGCTGTCGGGCGAGTTGCGCCCGATCCGTGGCGCGCTGGCGATGGCCCTGCAGGCCGGCGACTCGGGCAAGACCTTCATCCTGCCCGCCGCCAGTGCCGGCGAAGCGCGTTTGATCCAGACCGCCCCCGTCCTCGCCGCCAGCAGCCTGCTCGCCGTCTGCGCCCACCTCTGCGAACGCGAAAGCCTGGCGCCCCCGGCTGCCCCCACGGTCGACCATGAAAATTCGGGGTTTTCCCCGGACTGGCCCGATCTGAGCGACGTCCGAGGCCAGACCCAGGCCCGGCGAGCGCTCGAAATCGCCGCCGCCGGCCAGCACTCGCTGCTGCTCTCCGGCCCGCCCGGCTCGGGCAAGTCGATGCTCGCCGCCCGCCTGCCCGGCCTGCTGCCGCCGCTTGAGCTCGACGCCGCCCGCGAATCGGCGGCAATCCTCTCCCTGAGCGGGCAATTCAAGCCGGAACAGTTCGGCCAGCGCCCTTATCGCCAGCCCCACCACACCGCCTCGGCCATCGCCCTGGTCGGCGGCGGCAATCCGCCCCGCCCCGGCGAAATCAGCCTGGCGCACGCAGGCATCCTGTTTCTCGACGAATTGCCCGAATTTGACCGCAAGGTGCTCGAAACCCTGCGCGAACCGCTCGAAACCGGGCGCGTGCATATCGCCCGGGCCGCCCGCCACGCCGAATACCCGGCGCGCTTTCAACTGCTGGCGGCGATGAATCCGTGCCCCTGCGGCTATCTCGGGCACCCCGGCCGCGCCTGCCGGTGCACGCCGGACCAGATCAGCCGCTACCGCGCCCGGCTCTCCGGGCCCTTCCTCGACCGCATCGACCTGCTGGTCGAAGTGCCGGCGCTGCTGCCCGCCGAACTGGCCAGCCGCGCCCCCGGCGAAAGCTCGGCCAGCGTCCGCCCACGGGTTGCCGCCGCGCTGGCCCGACAAACCCGGCGCCAGGGCAAGAGCAACGCCCGGCTTGCCGCCCAGGAAGTCGATACCTACTGCACCCCGGACGCCGCCGGCCAGCAACTGCTGCACCAGGCAGCCGCCCGGCTCGACCTGTCGGCCCGCGCCTGGCACCGGCTGCTGCGGGTCGCCCGCACCATCGCCGACCTCGCCGGCAGCGACACGGTGAGCAGCCTGCATATTGGCGAAGCGATCCAGCTGCGGCGCCTGGCGCATGCCTGAGCCGTCCGGCCAGCGCCGGGGCCTCGCCTGGCTGCTCGCCGCGCTATCGGCGCTCGGGCCGTTTTCCATCGACGCCTACCTGCCCTCCTTCGCCGCCATCGGCCACAGCCTCAACGCCAGCCCGCTGCAAGTACAACAAACCCTGTCCGCCTATCTCTTCGCCTTTGCCGCGATGACCCTGTGGCACGGCGCGCTGGCCGACCGCTACGGCCGCCGGCGAGTGATTCTCGCGGCGCTGCTGTTGTTCGCGCTGGCCTCGCTCGGCTGCCTGCTCGCCACCAGCATCAGCCAACTGTGGTTCTGGCGCGCCTGGCAGGGCGTCACCGCCGGCGCCGGCATCGTCGTCAGCCGCGCCATCGTTCGCGACCTGTATCAGGGGGCCGAAGCGCAGCGGCTGATGGCGCGAATCACCATGATCTTTGCCCTGGCCCCGGCCATCGCCCCGCTGCTCGGCGGCTGGCTGCAGGTCAACTTCGGCTGGCGGGCGGTTTTTGCCTTCCTCGCGCTGTCGACCGTGGCGCTGTGGCTGGCCTGCCTGAAATGGCTGCCGGAATCACTGCCGGCCGAAAAACGCCAACCGCTGCACCCCACTTACCTGCTCGGCGCCTACCGCAAGGTGCTCAGCACCCCGGGCTTTCTTGCAGCCTGCGCCGCCTTGTCGCTGAACTTCGCCGGCTTTTTCATCTACGTCCTCTCGGCGCCGGTATTCGTGATGCAGCATCTGGGCCTGCCGGAAACCGCCTTCCTCTGGCTCTTTGCCCCGGCCATGCTCGGCCTGCTCGGCGGTTCGGCACTATCGAGCCAACTGGCTGGCCGCTGCCGCCCGGAGCGCAGCCTGCAACTGGGCTACCTGCTGATGAGCGTGGCCGCCACGGTCAACCTGCTCTACAGCCATTTTTTCCCGGCCGGGCTCCCCGGCAGCATCCTGCCCATCAGCCTGTACACCGCCGGCATGGCACTGGCCATGCCCAGCCTGACCCTGCAGGCGCTCGATCCCTTTCCCCAGCAACGCGGCCTCGCCGCCTCCTGCCAGACCTTTCTCCAATCAAGCTTCAACGGCCTCTGCGCCGCCCTGATTGCCCCGGCACTGTGGTCCTCGCCCCAGCACCTGAGCCTGGGCATGGCCACCCTGCTCCTGCTCGGCGCCCTCGCCAGCATCCTGCAAAGGCGCTGGCGGGTGGGTGGTTAAGGGCTGGTGCAGTCGGGTTCTGATGGGCACTGAAGTTCAGCGAATTTGAGCGGCTCCAATCGACCCTTTGCTGGCATTCACCGATGCACTGCTTCAATGGCGGGTTGCAGCGTCGAGCAGTCACACAGTGCTTCTCAATTTCGTCGAGAATCATCGATGACATCGAGCTTTTAATCTCAGTCCTTACCACGAAGTAGCTGTTGGCTAAGTAAAATGACATCAAACTTGATTGCGAGGATTTGGTTTGCTTTGGTACATCAGTGAAGAGCTACTCAGTGTGTTGTTCGCTGAGGCTCCAACGGAACCTGCTGCTTGGCGCGGCATCCCTTTCGAAGTTGGAGCCGACGTCGAAGTTGTGCCCATTCAGTTCCTGACCACAAGGTATCTGGTCTTCTTCACGAACATCGTGCGGGAGTTCGATGGCGATGTGGCATTCGCTCAACAGATGGCGGCGACCTGGGCAGGTGGCTTTATCCCGGCAGAGCGGCATCGCCTAGTTAAATTCTTGCGCGCGGATGCTGCGGACCAGAACACAATCTTTGATCCGACAGCCTGGAAGCTCGAAGACCCCCGTCAGATTTTCCAGTTTGGCCGCCTGCTGATTTCGGCCATTTTGGTGCATGCTGAGCAGTTGCCGGCCATTCAGCAGTACCTGTTCAAGCCAGAAGATGCCCGTCTAGAGAAGTTCTATTCCCGGACATTTTTAAGGAATCGGTCGACTTGTGCCGAGGCGGGGTTCACCCCTATACTGGAAATCGATGTGGATGAAGGAGGCTTTTATGGCTACCAACGAACGACGAATTGACCCGAGCTTGGCGGCAGCCAAGTTGGTGAGCGCGCGACGTCTGGTGACCCAGCTTGAGGCTGCACACCGCGCCGGTACGCTGAAGCCCATAAACCCAAATGCAAAGCCGGTCACGATGGCTATCCGCGTCAAAGCAGCGTAACCAGAATAGCTTTTCCAGAAACGGAGCCTGCGGGCTCCGTTTCCGTTTATGGGTATGGTGCTGCTTATATAACTGCTTGGCAGTTTAACTTGCAGAGCAGACTCGGCTGCTTGCGAAGTGAAGCAGTCCTCCAGGCGTCTGGTCAGGGGAGAGTGTGACTGACTGCCTCTGGCCGACAGCCGCCCCTCGCCCCTACTCCCAACACCAATATTCACCCTTCAGCTCTGCTGCCAGGGCAGGCCGTGGTAGCGCCAGCCGCCCTGGGTGCCGCGATGGAATTGCTCGTCGAGCGGGCCTTCGAAGCCTTCGAGGATGTTGATCACCTGGGTGAAGCCGGCGGCTTCGAGGGCTTCGCCGGCCAAAACCGAGCGATGGCCGCTGCGGCAGAGCAGCAGCACCGGTCGGTTGAGGTCGTGGCCAAGCAGGCGCCCGACCTTGGCGGCAAAGGCCGGGTCGATGTCCCAGTTCGGTGCCTCCTGCCAGGCGACATGTTCGGCGCCAGGGGGATGACCTACATACATGTGCTCGATTTCGGTACGACAATCGACCAGAACGGCCTGTGGCTCGGTGCGGAGAAAGGCATGGGCGGCGACGGGATCGAGGTGTTGCATGCGCAGATCAGAAAATGCGGAAAGGCCGATATTAGCGAAAAGCAAGCGACCCGGCGTAAACTGATCTCCTCTTCAGCAGGAGCCCCGCGATGAAACTGCCCGCCTGGATCAATACCGCCACCGCCGCCCTGGCCGCTGCGGTGCTGCCTGCCTGCGATGGCTTCAATCTTCAGGACATCCGCCCGGGCATCACCACCCAGGCCGAGGTCCGCGCCCGCATGGGCGAACCCAGCCGGGTGCATTGGAACGACGACGGCACCGCCGTCTGGGAGTACAACCGCCAGCCCAATGGCGTGCACTGCCACATGATTGCCTTCAACCGCGACAACATTGTCGCCAGCGTCGAACAGGCGCTCAACGAGCAGAACTATGCCCGCGTCCGCGATGGCATGAGCAAGGACGACGTCGCCCGCTTGCTCGGCGGCCCGGGCAGCAAACAGGTTTTCGCCAATCTGGGCGAGGAAATCTGGGAATGGCGGATCGAAGGCTTGCCGCCGCTGCCGGCGGAGGAGCATTACTACGCCGTGCACTTCTCGCTCGCCGACGGCGGCGTCAAAAAGACCTCGAAGCGGGTCGAGCGCAAGGGCTGAACGCAAGGTCAACGCGCCCGGAGAGGCGATGGCCGCTTGCCGGGCCTTGCCGCAGGCTGCGGCAAGGCGTAGCGGAA
>ERZ1066115.338-NODE-338-length-13699-cov-11.840956_pt1 | contig 13699 bp, 11 predicted proteins | sample MGYA00382762_ERZ1066115 | MGnify/ENA primary metagenome ERZ1066115 (study PRJEB33369, sample SAMEA5778345) | biofilm metagenome | biome: Industrial cooling water; feature: Water cooling tower basin; material: Biofilm | place: United Arab Emirates | collected... | reverse complement strand
CCATTCCTTATTGGTAACCGGTGTACCGGTTGGAGCTTCCGGCTCGGAAAAAGAATTGTTTGAAGGACTTCTGGAGCAATTCAAAAAAAACCAACTGGAATTGCAATTACCGGTACCCGAAAGTTTAGCACTGGCGTTGGCCAGACGCACTTCGGTAAAATCAGGCCAGAAACTGGAACCCGAGGAGATTCACGCGATAGTGGCCGGACTTTTTGCCAGTTCGAAACCTAACTTTTCTCCGGACGGGCGCCCAACATTTTTTACTTTTGAAACGTCTAAGATAGAAAGTTACTTTACCCGTTAATCCGAAAGCATGTTTAGAGTTACTCCGCTGGTCAGGAATCTGATTATTATTAATGTTGCCGTTTTTCTAGGCCAGAATCTGCTTCAAAACCTTTATTTAACTCAGTATTTATCCTTATGGAGCGTTCATTCACCAAATTTCCGGCCGTATCAGTTTTTCACGTACATGTTCGCTCATGGAGGATTCGGTCACATTTTTTTTAATATGTTAGCCCTTGCTTCTTTTGCTCCTATTTTGGAAAGCTATTGGGGCGACAAGAAGTTTTTGACGTTCTATCTGGCTACCGGAATTGGAGCCGGAATTATTTATGCGGGAGTAAATTTTTTCCTGGGCACCAGCGCAGGTGGAATCATGCTAGGCGCCTCCGGTGCCATTTATGGAATTCTGATGGCCTTCGGAATGGTTTTTCCTAATATGGAATTGATGTTGCTGTTTCCTCCGGTACCCATAAAAGCCAAATACATGGTTTTTATTATGGGATTTATTACGTACGCCTTGGATCAAAGCGGCAGAGTTGCCCATCTTGCTCACTTTGGTGGAGCGTTTGTGGCCTTTATCATTATCAGTATCTGGCGTGGACAAGGAAAAAATCGGGGGTGGTGACTTCGCTGAAAAAACTAGTATCTTAAGATAGAAAAACGACCGGCTTGTGTTTGACGAATTTAAAAATGCTTTTCAAAAACATAACAATGCCCATGCGCAGTTGATTGTTATCAACGTGCTGGTCTTTCTCGTATTGGCCGTCATTTATGTGTTTTCAACGGCATCCGGATTCTCCGAAGTTTTTGATTTGATTCACCGGCAGTTGGCCATTCCGGCACCCATCCTCACCTTTATTACCAAGCCTTGGACGCTGATTACCTATTCATTTATCCATGACTTAAGCGGGATTTTTCACATCCTCTTTAACATGCTGGCCCTTTATTGGTTCGGCAAGTTGTTTGTCGAATACCTGGGCAGTGATAAACTCGTGGCCGTTTATGTATTGGGTGCGTTAACCGGTGGGTTGTTTTACTTGTTGGTTTATAATACCATTCCATTTTATGAAGCTAGAATTCCTGGAGGTGGAATGGTAGGGGCCTCGGCTGCAGTATATGCTGTGTTGGTGGCAACCGCTACGCTCCTTCCGGATTATACCTTCTTCCTTTTATTTCTGGGTCCGGTCCGGATCAAATATATTGCCCTGGTTTACATCGTGATTTCATTTCTGGGTTCGGTGGGCACCAATGCCGGAGGGAATATTGCCCACCTGGGTGGAGCCATGATGGGCTACCTGTATATTAAGCAGTTGCAAGTGGGTGTTAATTGGGGCGGTTGGATTACCACGGTGCTCGACTCCATCAAGGGCCTGTTTATTTCCAAACCAAAAGTGAAGGTTACCTATCGCAATACCGATTCGAAACAAACCTCGGCAACGGCACGGGCCAGCAAGGCAACTCAGGAGGAGATTGATGCCATTCTCGATAAAATTTCCGATCGTGGTTACGAGAGTCTGACAAAAGAAGAAAAGGAAAAGCTATTTAATGCGAGTAAGAAATAAGTCGGAATATCATCGCGCGTTTCGTCACTTTTGAATCTGATAGTTTTGAGTGCGCACTCCCGGTAATCCAAGAATAGACAACCCTTCAAGTTGGATAATAATTTCGCCTTCCGGATCCGGATTATAAAAACTTACGGTTGCCTTCCCCTCGGCATTTGTCTGGATCAACGGTTGCCAGTGAACAGTTGCGCGGGAATCAGGTTTTATATGTTCCGGTTTTTGAATGTCGTATTTTGGTGAATAGAACTCGCGGGGGGTTTGATAGCCGGTAAAATTAAATGTGAAGATGCCTTTGGGAGGCTGGGTAATGCCGCTACCACTCTTCGAATAAAATATAATGACTCCATTTGCTCCCTGAGATCCGAAGGCAGCAGCCTCTGCCCCACGGAATATGTCAACACTGCTAATGGATGAAACGGGGATGGTATTTAACATATTGATGTCAACCGGGGTGTTATCCAGGAGTATCAACGGCTCCGCTCCAGAGCCTATTGTACCAACTCCTCTGATGGTAACAAAATAGCCGGGCGGATTAGGCGTTAAGCGGATTCCGGCAGTGCCCCTGAGCAATTCCAAAGGATGAAGCATATATTGGCTTCCCAGGACATTTTCGGTCCTGATTGTGCGGCTGGCTCCCATGTACATTCTCTTTTCCTGATCGGCCTCTATTCTTTTTTCTTTGATTTCAACTTCATCCAGGATAATTGTTTTTCCTTCAAACTGATAGGATGAATCTATCTTTCTGCGCTCAACACCTTTCGCAATCAATGAGCGCTGAAATTCGTTGAGGCTCATGACTTCTTCAGAAATTGAATAGGTACTGGTTTGTTGCGGCCACAAGGGATCTACATTAAACAGCACAAAATTTTTACCCTTTCTATTCTCACCTTGCAATACTGCTTGTGACGAGTCACAAAAAACGACATCATCAAAAATAAAGCGACCCTTATTTCCTGTAGCAGCCACCAGAATGTCAGAGTTATTGCTGGAGGTAAAGTAGGTTACCTTGCCTCCTTCCACTGGTTTTTTGGTTAGTTCATCAACCAAAGATCCTTGGATGTTGAGGCCTTTTTCAACATAGTGGGGCAGTGCTGGCCATTGATCCTGTAACAGGCTATCCCAACGAAACCTTGACCATCCTTGGGTGAGTAACAATAAGTCGAGTTTCGCATAGCGATCAGCATTTTTTGAATCGAAATAGAATCCGGGAGCTTCGATATGCCCTTTCAGATCGGAACTGAGCAGCAGGTAATTCAGGATATTTTTATCGTAACTATCCAGTGCTACTTCGGAGGAATGAATGGCGGTTAGCGACAGGTAGGCGGGCACTCGTTTTCCATCTGAATTGAGGGTTTCAATTTCAAGTTCTACTTTTTCACGTGCCCGGTAGGATTCTTTTAATCCTGAAACGTTAATTGTTAACTGCTCACCTTTATCGATAAAGAGTAATCGCTCACTCAGCGGCTTTGCATTTGTGTTAAACAAGGTTAGGTGGTTTAGCCCATGGGCCAGTTTTGCCTTGGGGATTTTCACAAAATAGATAACATTAGCCAAGGTAAACTGTGCCAGGAAAGATGGATCTCCGCGTTGGTGAACGGCCAGTGTAAAAGATTGAGGCCGTGGTAGGGATTCACTTAATTGGATTTTCACTACAACGTCATCCGATTTTTCTGAATAGGTGACCGTCAAGGCTACCCCTGTCTTAGCCGATTCCAACGGAAAAGAAAGCTCAGGATAGGAAGTGATTATAGCTCGATAACGTTTGCCTTTTTCGGGCGATAGAAAAAAATCTCCCATACCCAAATGTGTTGACTTAAAATCGAGAACTTGGTTATTCTCGTCATCCACCAGCTTACCACTCACTTCTCGTCCCAGTCCGTCCGGGCCAATGGCCTTGAAAGCCACACGATTTCGAAGACCTTCAATGAGGTGACCGCCTTCCGGGAAAAATTGCAGCTCTAATCCATCAGATTTTTTGGTTGATTTTTTTTCGGTCAAATCCAGATTCCAGACCTTTAGCTCCTTGGTGAAAAAGAAGGGTTCACCAAAGTTTCTCATCCAGTTTGTGTAGGCTCTTAACAGATAAGTGCCACTTTCCAAATCTGCCGGTAATTCGAGATAACCATGACCCAACCCGCTGTCAGCGCGAAGGATAAACTTCTCAACCGGGCTTTTATCGGAAGCAAGCAACTCCACATATACAGTATTACTAATGGTGGAAAGTTGTTGGGTAGTTCCTGCCGTCACGTAGGCCTTTAGCCAGATGGTTTCCCCAGACAAGTAATAGGGTCTGTCGGTATGCAAGTAGATCTTTTCCTGGGGAAACTCCTCCGTATATTTTTTTAGTGTAGTCCCAATTTGTTCCACGATTGTTTCAGCCACAGGCCTGGTGGATAGTAACAACGCGGAGGTAATGAAGATGAGTAAGATAACATATACTTTTTTCATGGTGATCTACAGAGACTTAGTAATCAATCCTTTAATGCAAAAAACTGAATCAGCAGAGTTTCAATTTCTTCTGGACTGGTGATGTACCGGGCGTCTGGATTTTGCTGATTAAACCGTTCCAGTTTTTTAAGATAAACGGCTTCCGTTATCCCATAAAGATCCATGATTCGCTTTTTCACCTCTGGGGAGGTTATGGTTTGCCTATATACTTCCGTTTTCGATAACTCATCTCGCTTAGGTTTGGTTTTGTCTTGCTTGCTCAAGGCGATGGTAATACCCGGACCAAACGTGGCAACCGAATTCTGATCTGGCTCCAGGGGTTGTTCTTTCAGTTTGACCTGCGTGTTGGAAGGCAGATTCTTTTTCCAATCCTCTTGTCCTTCAATAGCCATGTCATCATAAATGGTAACGTCTTTTAACAAGCGGGCATCTTCCGCCAACAGTATCCGTACGTTATCTGTATTTTTTTTGGATCGGTAGAAATAGGGCTTGTAACCCAACCGGGAGAAAACCAAGGTGTCGGTAGGTTTGCAGGCAATGGCAAACTTTCCGTTTTCGGTTGTGGATTGTCCTAAATTCTTTCCCTTTATCTGAATGGCAACATACCCCAAGGGTTGAAACGATGCAGAATCCAGCACCAGGCCGGAAATGGTAATCTCGCCTTTTTCCTGAGCGGGCAGCGCTACGGAAATTAAGAAAAGAAAGGTGGTTAGCAGAGCCTTCACGACATGGGTATTAACGTCAGGATGGAAAATGGGTTAGAATAGTTTTACGATTTGTTCGCCAATTGTCCGCAAGCGGCATCAATATCCTTGCCCCGGCTTTTCCGAATGCGGGTGGTGATCCCGTTTTTCTCCAGTAAGTCCATGTACATATTCAAAACGGTATCATCTGCTTGTTGAAAACCGCCTTCTTCAATCGGGTTGTATTCAATCAGGTTCAATTTGGAAGGCACCGCTTGGGCAAACTTCAACAAAGCCAGAGCATGTTCCGGGGTGTCATTGATCCCTTTCCACACCACATATTCATAGGTTACTTTGCTCTTGGTCTTTTTATACCAATACTGTAACGCTTCGGACAATTCTTCCAATGAATTGGTATCATTGATCGGCATAATGGATGAACGGGTTTCATTTACCGCTGCGTGAAGCGACACTGCCAGATTGAATTTAGGATCATCATCGGCCATTTTTTTTATCATCTTGGCGATGCCCACTGTAGAAACCGTAATCCTGCGGCTTGCCATATTCAGCCCTTTTGGAGAGGTAATTTTTTCGATGGCAGCCAGTACGTTGGCGTAATTCAGCAAGGGCTCGCCCATGCCCATGAATACAATGTTGGTCAAGGGTCGGTTAAAAAATAATTCAGCCTGTTCCTTGATGGCCACTACCTGATCATAAATTTCATCTACACTTAAATTGCGTTGGCGCTTTAATCGTGCGGTAGCACAAAACGCACACGCCAGGCTGCATCCCACTTGTGAGGAAACGCAAGCCGTAATTCGCTTCTCAGTTGGAATTAAAACGGATTCCACCACCAGGCCATCATACAAGGTAACCGCATTCTTGATGGTGCCATCGGAACTTCGCTGCATCTTGTCAACCTTGATGTGATTGATCACAAAATGGGCCTTCAGCATTTCGCGGGTTTCCAACGAGATGTTGGTCATCTGGTCAAAACTTTTGGCGGATTTTTTCCATAGCCATTCGTACACCTGTTGGGCACGGAATGGCTTTTCACCCTCCTGAACAAAAAAAGCTTTCAGTTCATCCAGGCTGAGTTTCCGAATGTCACGCTTATGAACAATAGTTTCAGTCATCACTTTACCTTCGTGTAGGTTCGCATCTCACAATCTTTCATGGCATTGTGAAAACGCAAGGTATTGAATGAGAGTTCATCCAGGATATAGCGCTGGGTAATTAATCCCGACTTTTTATCCAAAAACTGAAGCTCATTACCAGATAGTTGATATCGGTAATGGATTGTACCGGTTCCTTTCTTTTTTCCTTGCGATTTGATGGTCTCCTGCACACCTCCTTTGCTGTCAAAAATCAACATTTTACCAATCGCGTTCCTGGTGGCTCCCATGGCTTCCTTCAATTCCTTTTCGGTATCACTTTCTTCCAGTGTACTTTGAAAGCACGTCTTTTCCTCCACTAGTTGCCAGGTACCCTCCAGGGGTTGCCCCAGGGCTATGCCCGCCAGTAAGGTTAACGCCAAAGTCAATTTCAGCTTCATAAGAATCCGTTTGAATACAAAGGTACTCACGCGATTCCAATCCACCCGATTCCGGCAAAGTCTTTTGAGAATGGCCGCGAATACGCTTATTTTTCGGTCATTAACCTATTTTATGGAAAAGAGTAATGCCATCATCATTACGGCTGGTTATCTCGACAGCAATAACGGCAAAACTGCCCACGGATTAATCCGGGGCACCGATCGGTATACGATTGTAGGAGTCATTGACGACAAGCATGCCGGAAAGGATGCCGGTGAAGTGTTGGATGGTAAGAAACGGAACATTCCGGTGTATGCTTCGGTAGAAGAATTTTCCAGGAGATCTCCTCAGCCAGCCAAATATTGTATTATCGGAGTTGCCACAAAGGGTGGTGTTATTCCAGATTCCCTTCGGGCCATTTTAAAGGATGGATTAATTCACGGGTATGGATTGGTGAACGGGTTGCACGAGTATATCTCCGATATCCCAGAACTCGCGGATTTTGCCCGCTCACGTGGATTGGAAATCATCGATGTGCGCAAGCCTAAAAAATTTAAAGACCTTCATTTCTGGTCCGGGAAAATCAAACAAGTGCATTGTCCAAAAGTAGCCGTACTGGGTACCGATTGTGCCTTGGGCAAACGGACTACCACCCGGTTTTTGGTGGAAGCCATGCGGCAGGCGGGCTTTAAGGCTGAAATGATTTATACCGGCCAAACCGGTTGGATGCAAGGTGCACGGTATGGCTTTGTATTTGACAGCACCCTTAATGATTTTATCTCGGGCGAAATGGAACACGCTGTGGTCCAATGCTGGGAAGAAGCGAAACCTGATATCATTTTCATTGAAGGGCAATCTTCACTGCGTAATCCAAGTGGCCCGGCCGGAGCCGAATGGATTGTTTCGGCCGATGCGAATGTGGTAGTGCTTCAGCACAACCCGGCCCGTAAGAAGTTTAAGGGCCTGGAAGATTATCCGGCAGACATTGCCCCGATAAAAGATGAAATTGATTTGATCAGCATCTACGGTGCGACAACGGTAGCATTAACGGTTAATACCGATAAAATGACTGCGCAGGAGGCACGCGCGTTTGCCGATGACCAGGAAAAACGATTGGGCATTCCGGTTGTATTACCCTTGGAAGAAGGCGTTGACCGGTTAATACCCATTTTCAAAGACCTGATTGATAAATCAATTGCCCAGGTTTAGCAGCACTTAAAAAGTAATTCATGAAGATTAAGGACATCAAGGTTTGGACGGCTGATTTGGGCAATACCAAGCCCTACACCATTGCTTTCAAAACGGTAGACGAAGTATGGAATGCGTTTGTCGAGATCACGCTGGAGAATGGAATGACTGGCATCGGTGCCGGGAACCCCAGCGAGTATGTAACCGGAGAAACTTTTGAGCAGTGCCAGCGTGCCTTGCAGGAGAAAAACATTCAGTTCTTGGTAGGCCGCGATATCCGGGAAGTGCATCAGCTGGCGTTTGAGGTTTGGCAAAAATTACCGGCCAATCCGGCTGCGCGAGCGGCTCTGGATATAGCTTTGTTTGATGCATTCACCAAGTTTTTAAATGTGCCGTTGGTGAAATACCTGGGTCAAAAGATTCATGCATTGCCAACCTCCAATACCATCGGTATTAAAAACGTTGCTGATACGGTGAACGAGGCCCGGGAATATGGAGAACGTGGGTTTACCGTATTAAAGGTGAAGCTGGGCAAAGATCTGGAAGAGGATGTTGAGCGACTCGTGAAGTTACGCGAAGCCTTTGGGAAAAAGTTTGTCATACGCATTGATGCCAATCAGGGTTATACAGCGGCACAAACCATCGAGTTTTATAACCGCACAAAACATCTGGATATTGAATTGATTGAACAGCCGCTCAAGGCCAAGGCGATTAACGAGATGCGCGGCTTGCCAGAAGAGATTAGGAACGTACTGGCTGCGGATGAGTCGCTCCTGACACCAGTTGATGCGCTTGAACTTGTGAAGCCACCACAAGCTACGGGCATCTTCAACATTAAACTCATGAAGTGTGGCGGGGTGAGCCAGTCATTGAAAATAGCCAACATTGCCGAACAAGCACGGGTTGATTTGTTCTGGGGTTGCAACGATGAAAGTATCGTAAGCATTACAGCCGCACTGCATGCAGCCTTTGCTTGTTCCAATACAAAATATATTGATTTGGATGGAAGTCTTGATTTGGCCAAAGATGAAGTGAAGGGTGGCTTTATTCTGAAAGACGGGGTTATGTATTGTTCGGAGAAGCCTGGATTGGGGGTGGAGCGAATCTTATTGCATTAGCAATTTTTTAATTACCTAACTTAGAAAGAAGATTTTGAATTTCTGGATTGTTTGGTTTTTGAATGAAAGCAGTAATTTTTTCCATTGTAACCATCTGCTTGATTTATATTGACTCCCAGTCCCAAACGATAAGCGGATTTGTTCGGGATTCTCAAACCAATGAAAGTCTGATCGGTGCGACAGTATCAATCAAGGATGGAAAACAAGGGACTATTACAAATTCATTTGGCTTTTATAGTCTAAACCTTCCACCGGATTCTGTCGATCTGGTTGTCTCATTTGTCGGGTACACAGCAGTAAGAGTATCACTTCATTTGACTAGGGATACCGTTGTTAATTTCAAATTGGAAGGAATCAGACTATTGGAAGAAATAGAAATCCGGGCATCTGATGAAGTCATTCAGGAAACTACCCGGATGAGTTCCATTAATTTGCCCGTTGATCAAATTAAATTGACCCCTACCTTTATGGGTGAGGCGGATCCGATCAAGGTTATTCAACTATTACCTGGTGTGCAGGGAGGAAGTGAGGGGAGCAGTGGTTTGTATGTTCGTGGCGGTGGTCCTGATCAAAATTTAATTTTACTGGATGGTGTGCCCTTGTATAATTCAACTCACCTCTATGGTTTTTTTTCAACCTTCAATGCGGATGCTATCAACCATATTGAACTATTAAAGGGTGGGTTCCCGGCCCGGTATGGCAGTCGAACCTCCTCCGTCATTGATATCAGCATGAAGGAAGGGAATCAAAATCAGTTTCATGGAAATGCCACTCTTGGGGTTATTTCCTCAAAAGCATTGTTGGAAGGTCCCTTGGGCAAGGATGTATCCTTCCTGGTTTCTGGAAGACGGAGCTATTTAAATTTATTGCAAAGCCGGTTCATCCAACCTCAGACGGAGGGAATTTCAGATGACTACAATTTTTATGATCTGAATGCTAAGTTGAATTATCGAATCAACGATAATAACCGGATTTACTTCAGTGCTTATACAGGTAGCGACCATGCAGGCGCAACAAGTGAAAATAGTTATGTGGATCAAAACCTGGATTTTACTTCTTCCAGTGTCTCCACGATCGATTGGGGAAATGCTATTGCGGCAGTTCGCTGGAACCATATCGTTTCCAATCAGCTTTTCTCAAATTTTTCGGCTGCTTTCAGCCAATACAGATTTGAAACCGAGACAAAATTTACCTCAGAGACGGTTTATTTTCAATCTAATTTAAAAGACGAATCTTATTATCAGTCACTTTACAATTCTGGAATTAAAGATCTGTCAGCCCGGTTGGATTTTGATTATTTGCCCAATCCCCGACACTATATACGGTTTGGTGCAGTAGCAATTGCCCATAGGTTTAACCCCGGTGTATTGGCTACAACAACAGTATCCGAATCAAGTGAACTCGGCTCCGATACCGTTGAAGCGCTTGAACTTTCAGCTTATCTGGAAGATGACTGGAGTATTAATCCGCGCATGAAATTGAATTTGGGTTTGCATGGGGCTGCTTTTTTGGTTAATGGAGAGTCATATACCTCCATTCAACCGCGATTAAATGCCCGATACTTGACTGGTAAGAATCTCGCCATCAAATTATCGTATGCATCCATGCAACAATTTGTTCATCTTCTTACCAATTCGGGCATAGGCTTGCCTACCGATTTATGGGTGCCAACAACGGAGTCTGTAAAACCTCAGGAATCACATCAGGTAGCTTTAGGACTAGCAAAGGAAATTTTTAGAAGTATTGAAGTAAGTGTTGAATCCTATTATAAAGTCTTTGACAACGTTATTGAATATAAAGATGGTGCGTCTTTCTTAAGCGTGAGTCAGAACTGGGAAGAAAAGATTGAGGTAGGTAAAGGTAAAAGTTATGGTGTGGAAGTTTTTTTGCACAAGAAAGTAGGACGGCTCAATGGTTGGATTGGATATACCCTTTCATGGTCTGATAGGAAGTTTGATAATCTTAATAATGGGCAATGGTTTCCTTATCGGTACGACAGGCGTCACGATGTTAAGTTTGTTACCAATTATGCTTTCACCAATAGGATTGTAGCGGGTTTAACCTGGGTGTATGGCACAGGCAATGCAGTATCTATTCCAGAGGTAAGCTATGCTTCGGCAACGAATGAAGGTCACTCATTAGACGGATATCTAATATTACTGAATATGCCAGGATTTCCGGTTCAATCTGTTTTAAACAGAAATGGATTTAGAATGCGGGATTATCATCGGTTGGATCTTAACCTGAGCTATACGATTCTTTCAAGAAAGGTTTCTCATGTGTTTATGGCCTCAGTGTACAATGTTTACGGTCGCAGAAATCCATTTTATCTGGAGTTTGGTTTTTCCGGTAATCAAAAAGCGATTAAACAAGTAAGCCTTTTTCCCATTATGCCCTCATTAAGTTACTCTTTGAAATTTTAACCCATGCGTAACTTTTTTTCGATCGCTATGCTAATTTCCGCATTGATGGGTTGCGATAATTCAGTAGAACTTGAACTACCTGAGCCCGATCCAAAAGTTGTTTTTAATTGTATTGGACAGTCTAATAACCCGTGGATGGCCAGGGTTAGCTTGAGCCAGGGAATTCTAAATGAAGATACGTTCAGGCCCTTGGATAATGCTGTGATTGAACTTTTTGAAAACGATGTATTCGTTGAGAGAATGACGTATGATCTATCCGGTGGTCAAAATTTTGAAGGCTCGCTGTATAAATCAACCAGTACGCCACATCCAGAAAAAAAATATCGGATATCCATTACGAGTGCCTATCCAACGGTTACGGCAGAGTTTAGCCAGCCTTCCAGTACGGTAATTGATTCATTGATGATCATTCCCTTAGGACTTAGCCCAACGGAAGAGAATTTTCTGGATATGAAGTTTCGTGTTCGATTTCAAGATCTTCCGGGTAAAAATTATTATGAAGTTGTTATTACTGGAGATACAGGTGAATCACCATTCCCTTTTTCTTCTCAGATTTTTCCTTTAAAATTTGTAGATCCCCTTTACAAGGAGAATAATTCATTATTCTATCAAACCATTGCATTTGAGGATACCTATTTCGAAGGTAAGATGGCAGAATTGGATTTTATTTCTTACCTACCCAATTATCAGGGTACGATACCCTATAAGAGATTTAACCTCTATGTAAGAAACCTTTCCGATGATTATTACAAATACCTAAGAGATACTGGCATACAAAAAAGGAATGAATCAGATCCTTTTGCACAACCCATCCAGATTCACAATAACATAGTCGGAGGTTATGGAATATTTGGCGGCTTTACCCAAAGCAAGTTTACAGTGGTTGGTGATTTTTAGAATTCAATGCCTTGAGTAATGCATGTAGCGTTTCAAATACTTCGTTATCCAAAAAATATTTTGCGTCTTGGATCCATACCCTAATGATCCCTTTTTTATTAATCTCATACCCATTCCGCTCCAACGCATTCTTGGTCCACAGGTATTCATAGCCGCTACCTTCCAGTCGAATGGAAATGTTCCGGTAGGGGGTATGCATCATCCGTCCGGTTTTCAGGTCAAACCCTTTGAATTGGAATACTTCATCAAATGATCCGTTCAGCACCAGATCCTCTGGTATTCCGGTGATTATTTTTTGATCGGGTGTTGCCAGCCAAATGGTATCGGCAGTTTGCAGCGCCAGGTCAAGCTCGTGGGTTGCCACTAAAATGGTTTTAGCGTGAATTCGGGCCAGGTCGCGCAGCAGGTTCATGATTTCCACCCGATTGTTTAAGTCCAGATGTGCGGTGGGTTCATCCAATAAAAGTAAGTGGGTATCCTGAGCCAGCGCTTTGGCAATCATCGCCATTTGCAACTGGCCATCACTGAGTTCGGCCAACCGCTTATGCGCCAGGTTTTCCAGTCGCACTTTTTGGATGGCAAACTCAATTAGTTCTTCATCCTTCTTCGATAATGACAAGTTCCAGTTGAGAAAGGGATACCGGCCATAAGTTACCAGATCGCGTACGGTGAGCAGGGCCGAGGTGATCCGGTCGGTGAGTACAAGCGCACCGGTCTCGAGGCATTGGATTTCACCCTGCAAAGGTTTTTGAATTCCGGCCAGGGTTTTGATCAAGGTGGTTTTACCAATCCCGTTGGAGCCCATGAAGCAAACCAGTTCGCCTGCATGCAACTGTAAGTTCAAGGGTTCAAACAGGGGCGTCTCACGTAGCTCTTTTTTATAGCCCACCACCAGGCCGGTGGTTTTAAGTATTGCGCTGGGTTGATCAGACATGAATCCGCTTTGATTTTAGTACCAGCACAATAACAATGGGAGCTCCTATTAATGAGGTAATGGCATTCAAAGGCAGTACTTGTGTACTACCGGGAAGCTGTGCCAGAATATCGCATGCCAGGAGCAATGCAGCTCCGCCCACGGCCACACCCGGTATCAGGATTTTATGATTCGCTACCGGCATTATTAATCGAACCAGGTGCGGAACCGCTAATCCCACAAAGGCGATGGGGCCACAAAAGGCGGTAACGGCTCCAGTCATCATGCCGGTAGCTACCACCGTCCAGAAGCGGGCCAGGCGGATGTTTATTTTCAATCCCAGCGCATAGTTTTCACCCAATAACAAGCTGTTCAGTGGTTTTATTAACCGGAAGCTGAGGACGATACCCATCATCACCAGAATAGCCAAAACCGTGATTTCATTCCAGGTGGTGCCGCCTACGCTGCCCAGCATCCAGATCATAAAAGCCTGCAGGTCATCGGCCTGGCTGGTGAACTGCAAAACACTAACGATAGATGAGGTTGCTGCGCTGATCATCAGCCCCACAATCAGCAACGATACGTTGTCTTTAATATAATGAGTCAATCCGATGATGAGGACAAAAACGAATGCCCCTCCCATACTGGCG
>ERZ1066115.337-NODE-337-length-13704-cov-10.512712_pt1 | contig 13704 bp, 11 predicted proteins | sample MGYA00382762_ERZ1066115 | MGnify/ENA primary metagenome ERZ1066115 (study PRJEB33369, sample SAMEA5778345) | biofilm metagenome | biome: Industrial cooling water; feature: Water cooling tower basin; material: Biofilm | place: United Arab Emirates | collected... | reverse complement strand
GCGGTATACCCGATCGGGTTCATTGCGCACGATCAACAACAACTTGGTATGGGTTTTCAAACTGCTGACCCCATAAATTACAAAGCAGCCGGCCTTTTGTAATCGTTGCGCTTCCCGCAGGTTATTTTCTTCATCAAACCGGGCTTTTACTTCAAACAAAACAGAAACATGCTTTCCGTTTTCAGCCGCCTTCAGCAACGCGGCACTTACCCGCGATTCTTTCGATAACCGGTAAATCGTAATTTTGATCGACAAGACCAACGGATCATCGGCTGCTTTTTCCAGTAACTCCAACACCGGTTCAATTGAATTATAAGGATGGTGCAACAGGATATCCCGCTGTTTGAGAATTTCAAACAGATCACTTTCACCTTGCTCAGGATAAGAAAGCGGTTTTACCGGTGGGCGGGGATGAAGTCGCTTATCCTTGAAATTCCGATGGCCGATGATTTGATTGATGCCATTAAAATCAATCATTCCCGCTTTGGGGATATGAAAAATGTTCGCCTCATCAATGTCCCACTGAATTTTTAACAATCGTACTAACCAGGGGTCTGGATTTTCCTCGATATCGATGCGCACCACGCGGCCGGTTCTGCGCGTTTGCAACTTCTTTTTTAATTCCTCCAGAAAGTTGGATTCAATGTCTTCACTTTCTTCCAGCGTAAAATCTCCATTGCGGTTGATCCGGAACAAATTAATAGCCGCAATTTCAATATTGCGGAACAGGTGCTGCATGTTTCTGCGGATGATATCCTCAATAGGAACAAACGAAATCGATTCATCCGCATTCTTAATTTCAAAGAAACGGGGTATGTTGCTGGGTACCTGGATAAAGGAAACCCGTAGTTGGTTATTCGGATCTAAAGGTGCTTTGGTGATGACCCCAAACAAAAGCCGGTTGTACTTCAAGACCGGGAATGTGTGGTAACTGTCGAACAACATCGGTGTCAACATCGGGTAGATCGTACGCTGATAATACTGATCTACCTGCTGACTATCCTCCACGGACAGAGAATCGCAATTAACAATCCGGAATCCATTCCGTTCAAACTGGGGTTTCAGCTTCCGGATGTAATACTCATTTTGATCGCGTACGAATTTTTGAATCTCCGCCAGGAGAATTTCCCGAAAGGGTTCTTCACGCAAGCCGCTGTAATCATAGCGCTCTTTCCCATAGTCGATGTAATTGTACAGACTCCCGAGGCGGATGGTACAAAACTCATCGAGGTTAGAAGCGGTAATAGCCAGGAACTTAAGCCGTTCGAAAATGCTCCGGTCAATGTGCTTGGCCTGATCGAGTACGCGGTAGTTAAACTTCAGCCAACTCAGGTCGCGACTGATGTAATTGCTTTCCTGGATGTGCTTCCTGGCCAGTTCACCGGTGTTAACTCCTACCCCCTCAATCATAGCCTACTCATTAGATGTCGATCCGGGCGTATTTTGCATTCTTTTCAATAAACTCTCTGCGTGGGGCCACTTCATCGCCCATGAGCATGGAGAACAAGTGGTCGGCCTCCGCTGCGGATTCAATGGTTACTTGCTTCAGCGTACGTCTGGCAGGATCCATCGTAGTAGCCCATAATTGTTCGGGATTCATCTCACCCAAACCCTTGTACCGTTGCACGCCTACACTGTCTTCACTTCCACCCCGGCTCATTTCCTTAATGAGGGCATCGCGCTCTTCTTCCGTCCAGCAGTAGCGTTCTTCTCGTCCTTTTTTCAACAGGTACAGCGGAGGCAAGGCAATGTATACGTAGCCTTGTTCAATCAACTCGCGCATATAGCGAAAGAAGAACGTCAGGATTAAGGTGCGGATGTGACTGCCGTCCACATCAGCATCGGTCATGATGATAATTTTGTGATAGCGGAGTTTGGTCAGGTTCAACGCCTTGTTATCGTCTTGGGTGCCGAATGACACTCCGAGGGCGGTGATCATGTTTTTGATCTCCTCGTTTTCGTAGATTTTATGTTCCTGCGCTTTTTCTACATTCAGGATTTTTCCCCGCAGAGGAAGAATGGCCTGAAAATTCCGGTCGCGACCTTGCTTGGCCGAGCCACCCGCTGAATCACCCTCTACCAGGTACAATTCGCAAATACCAGGATCTGAGCTCGCACAATCGGCCAGTTTACCGGGCAATCCGGTACCCGATAATACATTTTTACGCTGCACCATTTCGCGCGCTTTGCGAGCCGCAATACGAGCCTGTGCCGCCAGAATAACTTTGCTCACGATCAGCTTGGCTTCGCGGGGATTTTCTTCCAGAAAATTCTGAAGCACTTCACCCACGGCAGTGTCTACCGCACCCATGGCTTCCGAATTGCCCAGCTTGGTTTTCGTCTGACCTTCAAACTGGGGTTCAGCAACCTTCACAGAGATTACGGCTGTCAGGCCTTCACGAAAGTCATCACCACTGATTTCTACTTTGGCCTTTTCCAGCAATCCCGACTTATCCGCATATCCCTTCAAGGTTCGGGTTAAGGCTCTGCGAAAGCCGGCCACATGCGTACCCCCTTCATGGGTATTGATGTTATTGACGTAGGAGACCAGGTTTTCGCTGTACGAGGTATTATATCCAAGCGCTACCTGTACCGGAATCTCGCCTTTATCATTCTCGATGTAAATCGGTGCCGGGATCAACTTCTCACGCGTGGAGTCCAGGTATTCCACAAACTCGCGCAAGCCACCCACGGAAAAGAACGAGGTTGTTTTGGGATTTCCGGCTTCATCCTTGTCGCGCAGGTCTTTCAGGTTCAATTTGATGCCCGGATTCAGGAATGCCAACTCGCGCATGCGCGAAGACACAGTTTCGTAATTATACTCGGTAGTCAGTGTGAATATTTCCGAATCGGGTTTAAAGTGAACCGTGGTTCCCCGCCTCTCGGAATTGCCGACCACTTTTACCGGGTACTGGGGAATGCCGCGGTGATACTCTTGTTCATACACTTTACCATCGCGATAGACCGTGGCTTTCAGTACTGAAGATAGTGCATTCACACAGGACACCCCTACTCCGTGTAACCCACCGGATACTTTGTAAGTATCCTTATCAAACTTTCCACCGGCATGCAAAACGGTCATCACCACTTCCAGTGCTGAACGCTTTTCTTTCTCATGCATATCGGTTGGAATGCCGCGGCCGTTGTCCTCTACCGTCACCGAGTTATCTTCATTAATAGTGACCTGGATCTCATCACAATAACCAGCCAACGCCTCATCGATGGAGTTATCCACCACCTCCCAAATCAAATGGTGGAGGCCTTTTACGCCAATATCTCCGATGTACATAGCAGGCCGTTTACGCACTGCTTCCAGACCTTCTAATACCTGAATATTGCTGGCCGAATAGTTAGTTTCCTTCTTGGGTTTTTGATCGCTCATTTGGGCTTATAATAAACCGTCAAAAATAACGTTTTTACCACCGTTTACCGCATTTTTCCTTTAAAAACCAGAAGTATTTTTACTGCCTTTCGGGGGTATCAATTCTGGAATTTGTGAAGATCAACTAAATGTTTAGTTTTACTATAAACTTACTCTATGCGAGCCTCCATAATCCTGATTTCAGCATTACTGGTATCTACCCTCATACACGCACAATCCGATTTTTCCATAACCGAAGTTCCGGGGTTTAAAAACCGTGAAGATTCGATCCGTTTCGCTCAGCTCAACCAGGCTTTTCGGCAGGCCTTCAGCAATAACCAAAAAGCGGACCAACAGTTAGTGGATAGCCTGATGCAACAAATCCGGTTCATGATGGAAACCAAGGCTACGGGAACCCGGAAACTTTACCGGGGAAGCCCCCGGTTTTTTCCTGCCGACAGCCTTAAGTTGATCTCCGATTACCGATCGATCAAACAGGTTTCGGTTACATCCGGTAAGCGACTGCCGCGAGAATTAAGTCGCTGTACCCATCTTGAATCACTCGAATTGGTGAATACCCGAATCAGCAAACTGAATCGGTTGAAGAAGTTACCCCGACTCCAAACCATTGTGGTGCTTAACAACAATCCAAAAAGACGATTGAAGATTTCAAAAAGCCGTACCGTGAAAAGTCTGGTTTTTCGTAGTGAAACCTCCAATCACCTGCCTTCTTCCTATCGTAATCTATCGAGCCTTGAGAAGTTGGATCTTGCCTCCAATCAGTTAACTGTATTTCCCACCGGCTTGACGAAAAATAAGCGGTTGAAGGAGCTGGCTCTGAACAACAATTCCATACGTCTCGACCAATCGGTGATTGAATATCTGCCGCAGCTGGAAAAAGTCGGGTTTGTTCGTAACAAGATTGAAACCGTTACCGCCCAGATTCAAAACCTTCCTAACCTGAAGCAATTAACGTTTAACTACAATTCGATTAAGGAGGTAGATCCGGCACTTGGCAAGCTGTCGAAATTGGAGGAACTCTCCTTCTATCGGAATCAATTAACCGAAATACCCAAGGCAGTATTTGACTTGGTTACGCTCCGGGAGATTGACCTTTACTACAACGAAATCGAACGAGTGGATGATCAGATTGCGGCCTTGCAAAATCTGGAAGTCCTGTATGTATCCAACAACCGGGTTATTAGCTTACCCGAATCTCTTGGTAAACTTTCGAAACTCCGGGAGTTATATGTCTCGAATAATCGTTTGGCAGATCTACCCCAGTCCCTTTACGGACTGAGAGAATTGCGCGTGGTGCGAGCTAATAACAATCAACTGAGTCAACTCTCGAGTGCCATCACGCAATGGGTATATCTTGAAAGCCTGGATATTTCGGGCAACCATTTTATGGAAATTCCAGCCGGACTTGGCCAGCTGGAGAATCTGAAATTGCTGGTGATGATGAATAACCCTTGGGATGAAACTTCACGGCAAGAACTCACCACGCTGGCTTCGCAACTTCGCCAGCGGCAGGTGGTGGTTCATCTGGAAGAAGAAACTGAATAAGGCTACGACATCATCTCCAACATTCCTACGAATGTCGGGTGAGCCTGGCCAAACCTGATTCGTGGACCCCATAGCCTTCGACAGCTCTCCGAAAGAGTCCTTTGGACAGGCTGACACTGACATGATTGGAGATGGCCCTTAAATTTTTACTTCGACTTTTTCTTGCCTTTTGATTTTTTGTCTGACTTGCCGTTATCCTTTTCACTCATCAATTGAAGTTTAGCTTTTTGCAGTTCTTCCTTCTGTGCCTGACTGACCACGGGGTAACTGATTTTCAACTGGGCAAATTGACGAGCGATGATGGCCGCAATCGCCAACCGGGCAAACCATTTATCATCGGCCGGAATCACAAACCAGGGTGCATGTTCGGTGGAAGTAGCACTAAGGGCCTTTTCATAGGCTTTTTGATAATCATCCCAAAAGGCGCGCTCTTTTAAATCCGACAGGGAGAATTTCCAGTTTTTACTGGGATCATCGATACGTTCCAAAAAGCGTTTCTTCTGCTCCTTCTTTGATACGTGGAGGAAGAACTTCAGAATGATCGTGCCGTTGTCGGCCAGGTTTTTTTCAAACCGTCTGATTTGTTTATAGCGTTGCTCCCAGAAAGCCTCATCTATTTTCTTGACCGTTTCAATGCCGGGGATATGTTCATTTAAAATCCACTCCGGGTGTACCCGGGTAGCAAGTACATTTTCATAGTGCGAACGGTTATGAATCGCTATTTCTCCACGGGCCGGTAAGGCTAATTGATGACGCCAGAAATAATCGTGGTCCAGTTCGGCAGAGTTGGGTGCCTTGAAACTGTAGACTTTAACGCCTAAAGGATTGAATCCCGACATGATATGTTTTACGGCTCCATCTTTACCGGCTGCATCCATGGCCTGAAAGATGATCAAAACACTGTAGCGGTTGTGAGCATACAATTCATCCTGCACTTCGGCCAGATGCTTGCGGCCATTTTCCAATAGCAATTCAGAATCTTCCTTATTTAACACCTTGCCTTTGTAGCCAGTGGCAAAGTCCTTCAGCTTAATATTTTTTCCGGGTTTAACCAGCAGTGATTTCAATGAAATCAATTTCTCATCAGTCAGCATAACAGGGAGGTTTATTTCACTAAGCTAGTCAATAGGCCATTACCGTTTCTATGATTTATATCACTTTTTACAATTTATTCAGGATCACCGTTTACCTTTGAGCCATTGCCTGAAGAACATGCGCACCTTCCTGATCCTGGTTTTGGTGGTTGGCCGCTGGGCCCCCATTTGGGGCCAAAGCGATCGGGAGGATATTATGGCCATCATTGCTCAGGAGACCGAGGCCTACATGAATGTGGATTACAAGACATGGGCCAGCGCCTGGCATCACGTGCCCTATGCCTTTTGGGCCTATTCCGATCTTGAAACCGCCCGGGAATTGGATGGCTGGGATGCCATGAACAAGTCCTTCACCCAATACTTCAAAACTTCCAAACCATCGCAAGGTGAAATTATGAATGACTGGATTGAAATCCGGATTTATGAAAACGGGGCCTATGTTCGATTCACCCAAAAAGTAAAAGACGATTTTGACACCCAGGTAACGGCCCAGATTCGGGTACTGGAAAAAGTGGAAGGCAAATGGAAAATCGTTTGTATGAAGGCGGTTGCTATGGGCGATTAAAATTCCATTAGGGGTTATTAGGTTAATTGAAACTTTGGTATATTTTGTACCAAATCCACCACGTTATGAAAGCCACCCCGTATATTTTTTCTGTTTTCCTCCTATTGCTGGCCTTTACCTTACCGGCACAGGAATCGAAAGATGTCGCTGCCATTAAAGCCGTTATTGAAAAAGAGACGCTAGCCTTTCACACCGTTAACCGCAAAGATTGGGAAGACACGTGGGCACACACCCCTTATTCCTATTGGTCTTATTCCGACTCGACCGGAACCAGTTTTATTGAAGGTTGGGATGCGATCAATAAATCCTTTGATGAATATTTCCGTACCCAGAAATCCAGCCGGACTATTGATGTTGCCAAGCAAAGCGGCAACGTTAAAATTGATCGTACCTGGATACAGGTTCGGGTGTATGGAACCGGAGCCTACGTTCGATATACCCAGCGGGTAAAAGATGATATTGACCGGGATGAAACCTCTCAAATCCGGATTCTGGAAAAGGGAAAAGATGGCAAATGGAAGATTGTTTGTGTAGGCGCCATTGCATCCTACCCGAAAGACTAATCTGAAATTCAGGTCGATCCCCGTGGCTGACAGGAGCCTTAATTCCGTATTTAATACTGCCCTGTCCGCAATAAAACCAACGTACAGGCTTCCAGCGTTTCGATACCTGCCCCTTTAAGCTTTTGCTCGAATTCCGGATTTTCAGTGCCCGGATTAAAGATTACCCGCTTTGGTTTTAGGCTTAGAATATACTGTTCATGCTCGGGCTGATGTTGAGGGCCAATGTAAAGCGTTATTGTATCCACCTGTTCAATGGGAGGCTTCTCATAAATTGGAGCAATAGGAACCCCCAGTACACTTCCTGATTTAATTCCAACCGGTATAAACTCAATCCCTTCTTCCTGTAACATGGTGGCCGCCAAAAAGGCATAGCGTGAAGGGTTAGGCGTAGCCCCAATGATGACTGTTCTTTTATTCATGAATCCGAGGAAAATATTTCTTAACCAATGCTTCAGCACACCGTTCACCATCCATCGCAGCTGACACTATTCCGCCTGCATAACCGGCACCTTCACCACACGGGTACAATCCTTTTAGTTGAAGATGCTCCAATGAATCAACTTCCCGTGGAATCCGTACCGGAGCTGAGGTTCTGCTCTCCACTCCTACCAGTTGGGCTTCGTTAGTCAGATAACCCTTCATGCGGGCACCAAAGTTCCTGAACCCCTGCCGCAGACTTTCGGTGATGAAAGCTGGCAGCACCTCATCCAGCGGCACCGACTTCAATCCGGGCTGATAGGATGTTTCCTGCAAGGAAGATGAGGTTTTCTGATGGACAAAATCCATCAGCCGTTGCGCGGGGGCAGTTTGTGTTTCACCGGCCAGCAAGCAGGCCCGTTTCTCGATATCGGCTTGAAAATACAAGCCCGCCAAGGGCCCATATTTTGAATACGATTGATAATCGTGCAGTTCGATCGCAGTAACAATTCCGGAATTAGCAAATCGGGAGTCTCTGCGCGATGGGCTCATGCCGTTGACCACAATTTCTCCCGGGGCAGTAGCCGCAGGAACAATGAACCCACCGGGGCACATGCAAAACGAAAATACACCCCGTTGCGCTCCGCCCACCACCGCCTGGTGTACCCAAGAATAGGAAGAGGCGGGCAGGAACGGACCGCGATCCGTTTTACAGTGATACTGGATCTGATCAATCAGGGTTTGATTGTGCTCCACGCGAACGCCTAACGCAAAAGGCTTGGCTTCAATTAACACCTGCTTGCGATACAGGAGTTCATATATATCGCGAGCCGAATGACCTGTTGCCAGGATAGTGGCTTGGGCGGTCCAGGTTTCGCCCGATTGTGTGATCACTCCTTTCAACACATTTCCAGTCATCAGTAAATCCTGAACACGGGTATTAAAGTGAATTTCACCTCCAGCCTGCAGAATAGACTGCCGTAATTCAGCAACTAATTTGGGTAGTTTGTTGGTGCCAATGTGCGGGTGCGCATCGAATAGGATGTCTTCATGCGCACCGTGTGCCACCATGATTTCGAGAATTCTGCGAACATCCCCGCGCTTCTTCGACCGGGTGTAGAGTTTACCATCCGAGTAGGTGCCGGCACCACCCTCACCAAAACAATAATTCGAGTCCGGATTGACTGCATGTTCTTTGTTGATTGCGGCCAGATCTCGTCTGCGGGCCTGTACATCTTTGCCCCGCTCCAGTACAATTGGTTTAATCCCGAGTTCGATTAACCGGATAGCAGCAAATAATCCGGCTGGTCCCGCCCCAACAATCAAAACCGGTGGTGCCTTCCGAACATCCGGATATTCCTTCCGATACGAAATCGGATTGCGCATTTCTGAAGTGGGCCCAAATTCAACGAGCACCTGAACGAAAACCTGTTTGCCGCGCGCATCAATCGATCGCCTGATGGGATGGATCGCAACAGAACCATCCTCCGGCAGGCCTAGTTTCTTCCATAAGGTTGGTTTGAACAGGTGTTCGTCAAAAGCCTCTTCGGGTGTAAGCCGAATTTCACGGGATTGCTTCATGGGGTTGGAAAGGTATTTATCCTTTCAAATTTGATTGCAAAAGTACGTGATTAGCGTCTGCCATCAAATGAAAAGGCATATCCGAAATTCAAACCAAAGCGAAAGGTTTGAGAGAATTCCTTCTGATTGACTGAATTGAATACGTCCTGATAGATCGGTTCCACATCAAACATCCGGTAGCCGAGGCCATAGCCTACGAAAGCATCAATCGTGAAGCCATCACCATCATTACGTTGCATCAGACGACTGCCCAGCAGGATCCCGTATTCGGCCCGTTGTTCGGACGAACTGGCGGTGATGATATTACCCGGAGCCTGGGGAAAATCGATGTTGGCAAAGTGACTCAGGTTGGTAAACCGGATTTCGTGGGCGAAGTACCACATGCCCGTGTGCATGGGGTTGTAAAACTTCTGCTTCACCGCAATGGCATAGCCGCGATCAAACACATCATTGAGCGGAACATCGGAGTCAGCTGTATAAAACGGTTTGCGAATGGCTTCAAATTCAAATTCATGGCCCAGGCGTTCTTCGTTGTAAAACTCGATACCAAATGGCATGAAGCCCACAAAGCTAAAAGCCGGGTTACCTTGAATGATAACACCCCGGTATTCCGGATAACGGGGATAAAAATAACTGAAGCCCCTGCGGCTTTGTTGACTGGCTTGCCGCTGCACCCGACTTAACGCAGTTATCTGATTGGCCAACTGATGATCTTCGTAAATCGGCTTATAATAGCCTGATAGTTTTCCATCTTCTTCATACAATTCCCATGTACCAACCCGTAAATCATCTTCAATGGTACCTTTGGTTTGCAAGGCACCCGATGGGTAATAACCCGTATACGTTCCCTTGCCTTCCAAAAATTCGCACTCGCCTTCCTGCTTGCCATCTTCATAGTAATACAACCAGTGTCCCTGATTTTTGCCATTCTGGATCAACCCCTTCACTTTCAGTTTGCCACTGGGATAGTATTCGCGGTATTCACCACTGCCCGATTGATAGGTGATCTCACTTTTCAACTTGCCGCCCGGTCCAAAGGAATTCCAGTAGCCGTTCTTTTTACCCCCTACAAATTCACCAGATGCGCTTAGGGTGCCGTCTTCGAAATAATATTTCCAGGGACCTGCGGGGACATCATTTTCATATTTTCCTTCCGAAGAGAGTTTCCCGGAAGGATAAAAATTTTTCCAATCTCCATTTTTGCGGCCACCGGCAAATTCTCCTTCACTTTCCAATATGCCTGCTTCAGAATAATACCGCCACAGCCCCACCTGGCGCGAGCCCGCTTTTGGACCTTCTGCCAGTACTTTGCCGGAGTGATAGTATTCCGTATAGCGGCCATGGTCGTCAACGTACTCAATCTCCCCGCGCAGCACACCGTCTTCAAAATACGTTTTCCAAAGTCCGTTGCGTTTATTGTTCACATATTCACCGGTCTCTTTCAAGTCACCACTCTCATAATACAGCTTCCATAAACCTTCACGCTGCTTATCCAGAATGGTGCCCTCCATACTTTTCTGGCCGTTTTCATAAAAATATTCCCACAAGCCATAGTTTGAATTTTGTCGAAGGATACCCCGCATTTTGATGTTGCCGGTTTCATAATAAAACTCCCACACTCCGGAGGTTTCATTATTGACGAATTGTCCTTTTGACTCCATGTTGCCATTCAGGAAGTAGGAGATGTAGCGGCCATGCAGGATATTTTGAAGGGTGTCCTTCACCTGGAAGATTTCTTTCAGGTTTTTCTTATCCGCATCATGATAGGTATAGCGGGTTACCGGCTGCCCGAACAGGAGCATCGGGCTCATTAGTACCAGCAGGATCAGGAAGTTTTTCATAATCCAAATCCAAACGAAGGTACGTAAAAACACGGGAAATCAGGCACCCAAAGCCTTCATCACCCCGGCTTTACCCCACTCCTGCTTTTCCGACTCCGACCAGAGTTCCGGAAAAAACATGATCTTCTGAAAGCGAGGTGGCAGGTATTTTTGCCAATTGGTACCCCCCGTAGCTTTGATATCGTCAGGGTCGCGGTGCAGGTAACGTCCGGCTGACTTCAGGTGAGCCAGTGGCCACAACACATTAGCCAATTGATCCAATTGTTTGAGTCGCTCTTTTACGGCAACAGAATCCGGAAAGTTATTCTGATACAGTTTGCGCAAATTTCGAGTGCGATATTTCATTCCGGTTTCCCGGAAGGTTTTTATATATTTTTCTTCAAACTGTTGCAGGGTTAGGGTCTTTTTTCCAGAGGCCAGTTCGGTGGCACCGCTACGCCAGTATAAATGCTCGACCTGTTGCTCGATATCGCTGTATTCGAGTAAGGATTCGCGAAACTCCAGGTGAACCAGGTTAATTAAATCGGTACTACAGATTTCGATCAGGCGGTATTGTGCGGATTGAAATCCGGAGGCCGGCAACAGCGACATTCTGAATTTTAAAAATTGCTCGCGCTCCATCCCATCCACCATAATGGTGAAGGAGTTCACCAATGCCTCGAAATACCGGTTGATTCGATCGACCCGGGTAATGAAAAACTCTTCGGTTAAGGATTCGCGGTCAGCGACCTGTTCAATCTCCCACAGAATGAGGTTGAAGTACAGCTCGGTGATCTGATGATAAACAATGAATACTTTTTCGTCCGGAAAGCGGGTCTTCGGATTTTGCAAACTCAGCAGCGTATCCAGGTGGATGTAATCCCAATAGGTCAGGTAATCGGAATAGAGCAAGCCGTCCAGATACGATGACAGATCCTGACCCATGACCGCATATTTCTGCTGCAGCTTTTTCAGCTGTTCGGCCAAATTCGGATCCCATGAAGAATTATCCATAGAGTTGCTATTCTTATGTAAATTTGAACCCATTCACGAGAATAAACAAACGTATGTCTACCGCTTCTACCGCCACCCGTCAATCGCGCAAACAGGATTTATATGATCATCCCGACTTTTATGCCCTGGATGATCTGCTGACCGAAGAGCACAAACTCATCCGCAGTTCCATTCGTGAATTTGTAAAAAAGGAAATTACGCCTTACATCGAAGATTGGGCTCAACGGGCTCACTTTCCCTATGAGATCGTGAAAAAGTTTGGCGAGATCGGTGCCTTTGGGCCTACTATTCCGCAAGAATATGGTGGTGGGGGATTGGATTATATCTCCTATGGAATCCTGATGCAGGAAATTGAACGCGGAGATTCCGGCATGCGCTCTACCGCGTCCGTTCAGGGTTCGTTGGTCATGTACCCCATTTACAAGTTTGGATCGGAAGCTCAACGCAAAAAATATTTACCCAAGCTTGCCAGTGGCGAGTGGTTGGGTTGCTTTGGATTAACGGAGCCTGATCACGGATCGAACCCCAGCGGTATGGTCACCCATTTCAAAGACATGGGCGATCATTATCTGCTCAATGGTGCCAAGATGTGGATTTCCAATTCACCCAAAGCCGATGTTGCCGTGGTGTGGGCGAAGAACGAAGCCGGCCGGATTCATGGCTTGATTGTCGAGCGTGGCATGCCGGGCTTTAGCACCCCTGAAACGCATGGCAAGTGGAGCTTGCGGGCCAGTACTACCGGAGAGTTGGTATTTGACAACGTGAAGGTGCCTAAGGAAAATTTATTGCCTGGCAAAAATGGATTGGGTGCGCCCATGATGTGCCTGGATTCAGCCCGGTATGGAATTGCGTGGGGTGCCATTGGGGCTGCCATGGATTGTTATGATTCAGCCCGCAGGTATGCCAAAGAACGGATCCAGTTTGGTAAACCGATCGGGTCTTTTCAGCTGGTGCAGAAGAAATTAGCCGAGATGCTTACGGAAATTACCAAGGCGCAATTGCTGAACTGGCGGTTAGGTGTCTTGATGAATGAGGGCAAAGCAACGACCGCCCAGATTTCGCTGGCCAAGCGCAACAATGTTCAGGTGGCGCTTGAAATTGCCCGTGAGGCCCGTCAGATTCATGGGGGTATGGGCATTACTGGAGAGTATCCCATCATGCGGCACATGATGAATCTCGAATCGGTAGTCACCTACGAAGGTACCCACGATATTCACCTGTTAATTTTGGGAAATCAGATTACGGGTATCCCCGCCTTTTCGTAAGCATGAAGATTGTTACGATCCTGGGCGCGCGGCCGCAATTTGTAAAGGCGGCTACGGTCTCCCGCGAATTCATCAAGGCCGGCATTCAAGAAGTATTGGTGCACACGGGCCAACACTTCGATCACAACATGAGCCAGGTATTTTTCGATGAGATGGAGATCCCGGCACCGCATTACAATCTGGAAGTCAGCGGACTTAACCATGGCGCCATGACGGGCAGAATGCTGGAACGCATTGAAGAAGTGTTGCTGAAAGAAAAGCCGGACCGGGTGCTGGTTTATGGTGACACCAATTCGACCCTTGCCGGTGCCCTGGCTGCCGTAAAGCTTCACATTCCGGTAGCTCATGTGGAAGCAGGACTCCGCAGCTTTGAGCTGAAGATGCCGGAAGAAGTAAACCGGATTCTTACCGACCGGATTAGTCGGTATTTATTCTGCCCAACCCAAACCGCCATTGAT
>ERZ1066115.335-NODE-335-length-13804-cov-9.556113_pt1 | contig 13804 bp, 11 predicted proteins | sample MGYA00382762_ERZ1066115 | MGnify/ENA primary metagenome ERZ1066115 (study PRJEB33369, sample SAMEA5778345) | biofilm metagenome | biome: Industrial cooling water; feature: Water cooling tower basin; material: Biofilm | place: United Arab Emirates | collected... | reverse complement strand
GCTCGGCGGGCTTTGTCTTTCAGGCTTTTTTAACCGCCGAATCGGGCGAATGTGCCCCCTGGCAGCACTGGCGCATTCGCGCCGGATTTTGGCGCCTAGTTTCCGCTAGGAGAAATACACTCACTATGCCCAACAATCGGAGTGCCCCAAAGCACTCTGACTCGAGCAAAGCCCTCCCCATTCCCGCCAACCCAAACACGGGTATTTGTCGAAATAGTTCCACCCACTTTGAAAAGATGCGTTATATCCAGAGGCCCACCTGGGTCATTTTCTGGTGTAGCAGTACAAGCACCACCGGCTGTTTTATCCCCAAAACACCAGCCACGCGCCAGTTCGCACTGGCCGGGAGGATTACCGAACCCTGGGGATTGATACACTACCTGCCCCCCAATGTTCACCTGCATGTGGTCATCCCATTGTCCTTCCATCAGGTGTGCGCTTTCGATGTACTCGGGTAAGTCGACGGCAAGATCAAAATACTGGTCATGCCCTCGGGTACAGGAATCGCTGATGTAGTTATCGCCAACCTGCCCTAAATAGATGTCCAAACATTGATCCCCACACGTCACAATTCGGCCAGTTCCACCAAGCGCTCGAATAACATCAGCGGGTTTCACGTTCTGTCGATACCACGGCATTTGACGCGCATCGCCATAACAGACGGGCTGCCGCGAAAGATCGTCCCTGCGCTGAACATAGGTTTCAACTAGCGGCGAATAACGCTGGATAGTCTGCGCCCGGATATCAATCTCCCCACTCTTTGCCGTGGCACCGGTTGCAGTCATCGCCCTGGACGAACTAAGCCCCCACTTGGCGTCCGCACTACTAGCGCTATCTGGAATCATTCCGGCCTCTTGCAGCATCATGATCCACTCGCTTGGATCAAAGAGGGACCAGTCAAAGGCCGACAGCTGTGCTGGCGTAAAGCCGCCGCACCTCGGCCCACTAGGGTCTCCATAGCCGCCGGCAACCTGCGGAGCCTTGGTACGGATTTGCTCGGCAACCATGCGAGCAAGTGGCGTCTTATAGCAGCAATAGCTCTCCCGTTTTTCTATACAGCCAATGCCCTTTACTTTCATCGCGCAGTAATTGCCAACGAAATGACAATTCCCTTGTTTTTTCTGAATGCCAAGCTCTAATTCTGATTTTTCGCACTTGAAAACAATATGGCCTACAATTTTTGCAATCGAATAAATCATAAATGCCGTCTGCACATATTCGAGCGCCGCAAACATTTGCTCGCCCATCGGAGTCAGCTCGACGATGCCGCTTGTGTCGTTGTACGAAAAAAGCATGTCCGCAAACTTGCCCATCCCTTTTTCGCGCAGAAACTCATTGAAGCTGGCCATCTGCTCAGCTGTCAGGCCAACGTTTGATGGATCGAGGACAAAGTTCTTCGTCGTCGCGGTCGCCGCTGGAGAGGAGAACTCATAGCCAAAGGTCTTGGCCACGGTTGAGGCGGAATCCATGAGGAAATTCTTTGTGTTTGCGATCGCGCCATCTACGGCGCTTTGGACGGCGCCGGTACTGGAATAGAAGCCCTGAGAAAATCCGCTAAGACCGGGCAGTCTGGCCAGGGCCGATAGCATCATCCGGTCATTGCTCATCTTGTAGGTGAGCAAGACCAGTTGAACGTAGCGAATGGCATCAGGGGCATCAGCGGCGGCTTTCTCACTCTCCTTGCAACAATTTGGCGTCACCCCGATACCGTTACCAATCGGGATCTTGCATGTCCGCTTTTCCCCATTGAAGATCAGAGGGGTACATGATTGGGACGTGGACGTTGGCTTACCACCGGTCTCAGCACAAACCAAATCCCTAGCCGCCATATCGACGATGTTTGCCGACGCAACAGCCTTGCCGAAATCTCGATTAACCTCGCCCTTGGGGTTATGGCACTCCGTCCCCATGCAACGAATTGGGCTACCGCAACTCTGGGAATAGGAAACACCACCCGGAACGGTTACTTGCTTATCCTCACCACAGTCGTAGATGACGGTCTTGTTGTAGCAGGTTCTGGAAAAAAGGCCTGCAGCACCTTCGGTGCAGGTATTGGTGGAGACCAGCTTGCAGGCTGGGTTGCCGAACAATTCGACACCAGGCGCAGCACAATCGTCCTTGTGCGTGGGTCCTTCACCAAAATTGGTTGCCAGGTTGGAGGTATCAATCGTGCCGCAACGCTGAACACCGTTGATATCGGTATAGCAACTCATCTGCCCAGAGATTGCATTCGAGCAATCCATCTTGCTCCCGGTCGCCGCCCAGCACATGCGCGGCAGAAATTCCTTAGCCCCACCACCAATCACACCATTACCGAGATTACCACCCACCTGAGCCAAGTCCTCAACCCCCCAAGGCTTGAGCAATTCAGCTACGCCAGAGGCGATGCCACTCCCATCACAGAAGCTCACGCCATCAAGGGTTGTGCATGGGCCGCGATTCTCGGTGCACTGCATTTGGGCGGTACAGAAACCGTCCGCCGCGTGCTTCAGATAGTCTTCACAGCCAACCAGGTTGTTGTTCATCACCTGGTACAGCTTGGCATTGAGCCGCATCTGAGCAGCACCAGAGACTGAGGCGCTCCCACTCAGCGTCCAGTTGTTGCTCTTGCTACCGAGACTAGAGACAGACGCCGAAACGCCGCCATCCGATTGAGCGGTGATGTCATAGGGGAAATACTCGTTGGCCGATACCGAGAACGGGGTCAATTCGTACTTGGTAAAGTATCCGCTGCCGTCCGGTGAAGAGCTCCACGACCGAAACCCTCCGAACGTCGGCACATTGATGTCCACCGACCCGGAATAGATCGCCGGCTTGTCCTGTTCGGTGTAGAGCAGGTTACCCTGGGCATCCTTGGCTTGCTGGCCAGTCTGCGGATTGATGATCGGCACTTTGACGCGCTGGTAAAAAGTTGCCGTCAGGACAGTGGACTCCTGGAGATAGACAAACCGCGTCCCGCGCGTCCCGTTGCACGTCAAAGGGAGATCCACCAAGGGCATGGAGCACGTCTGGATATTTTCCTGATGAACCGTGATGGTGTTTGTGGTGAAGTTGGCTGTTTCGGTACACCCGGTGAAAATCTCGGTAAATACCGGGTCAGAACCGTTCAAGGTCTGGACACCTCGATTAGTAATAGCAGCAATGGCCGCATCAGAATCGTCATATTCTCGTGCTGACACGGCATCCATCAGTAATCCCATGGCGGCAATTTTGTGTCCCTTGCTGGCCTGGAACACATCCAGTACACCCAGTCCAGGGGGGGCGCAGAAATTGAGCCCGCTGACAATGCAGCTCGGCGGATCGGCTGGGCAGCCAGTAATCGGCTGGGGTGAATAGGCCCGCTTGACTCGGTACAGATCAGCCGTCACGGTCACCATGCCACCAGGGGAGGCATACACCAGCGATGTCGTGGCATAACCGTTGTCCTTCTTACCAAAATCTGTGACAACAGGCGTACCAGAGCTACCGCTTATTCGATGGTTGAAGGAAAAAAAAGAGCCATCATTGGGAACCGTGAATGGCGTTGCCGTGTAGCGGAGAGAAACACCGGGGGTACCAACTTGAGGGGCCGTGATCACCTGGTCAAACGTCCGCATGTACCCGATGGTTGGATAGGAGACCTTCACCTCACCGGTATAGGTTGTATCGACCGACTCCGACCGGGTAACCACCCCATTGGTGCTTTGAGTAAGAGTGATCTTGATCGGGCGCACAGTCAGAACAGGTGCGCTACGCACATACTCGAAGGTTGTGCTGGGGCAGCCACGTTCCTGCATATCCCGCCTGGCCTGCTTTCCCAAATCATTGAGAGTATGCGGATTGTCATAGGCATCCTTCAATTTCTGCTTTGCAGCATTTATATCGCCGCCGAGGCCGAACTCTTGAAGGTTAAACTGCCCACCGGATCTATTGAAGTCGGATGCCGTGTTTGAATCGGCATGCTGATTGACGACTCGAGTATTTTTGACGGTTCCAAAAATACCTCGGATCATCTCTGAGCCGATCGCCTGGCCCTGAGTGGCGTTGATAATGATTTCATCGGCTGCTGCGATGCTGCTTTGCCATCCCAACCAGGTTGGGGTCCAGATTTGCAAAACAGCAAGAACAATTGAAATAACCCGTTTAGTCATGATGACTCCCATCAGCTAGATGGATTCATCATGGGTTATTTTTTTTCAGGACCAAGCGAATGGGCTAGGGAATCAAAATCTTGGTGTAGCCATGTCTGGTGCGAATCGACGCGACACCTGCCAAGAATTGTGGCCAGTCATCGGGGGCAGACAGAATAGTCATCTTTGACTGCCCTGCCTGCCCTAGTCGGCCCCAACTGCTTTTAACGATCGGTGTCCCGAAGAGATCCATGAAGAACTCGACTCGGTACCACCGTCGCTGGTTTTTCGAGGGATCGATTTTTTCCCAGTAGGCGATCAGCGCTGGTTCCACCAGTCACTCCCACCGCTGTTGGTATGGCCCCAGGACCGGGCGATGGATTGTCGGTCCTCGACCATTTGGCCGGCAACATTGGTCGCTCTGGCACCGCCCCCCTCTGGATCGGCTGGTGATCCGTTAGCAGCCATTTCGGTCCCGAATCGCAAAATAGCCCGCCCGGCCGGTTCGTTGAACAATCCGACGAGGAACCCCAACGGTATGCAGATAAGGACTGAGATGAGCGGCGCGAGCATTGCCAGCAGGGGAAAACAGAGGATCAACCAACCGTACTCGCTCATTTTTTTACTCCTTCAGCAGCACCTTTTAGCAGGTTTGCCACGGCCTGACCGACCGCCTCCCGGCTATCAGTCGGCGCCACAGCTTGCAAGACCGGCAAGTTGGCAGGGTCAATATTCCCCGACAAAACGTCATCGCCCCCCCTGAGATCAATCATAGGAGCACCGGGAATCCCTACCGTCGCCCGATAGAGGGAGACGCCGCCAACACCGATTACCAGAACGAACACAACCAAGAGGGAAGAAAGGGCTGTCCTCATATTCATATTGCTTTTCCGCTCTGCCTCCACATGAATCCCCAGATGGCCAACCCAAAGAGACAGCCCCAAAAAAGCACCCCGTGGGCCGCGACCGGATCCCATCCTAGGTGAACTCCGAGGGCAGTTATGGCTGCTGTCAGAAAAGTCATGGCATAGATGGCCACGATGGCCACCACCGTCAAAAACGCAAATTTCTTTATCTCAACCATTGCAAAAGCTCCTAAAAAAGTGGGCAATCCCAGTCTCCCACTGATTTCCCAAGTTCAAAGCGAACGCAATTCTCAATCTGATAACTGCCGGCCCAGGTCGTGCCCGTAGTCCTTGGCGTAGAGGGTGACGCACTTCTCGCCGTCCACCCGGTTGTCCAGGGAATAGAGGACCCGGGCTTTCACCTGGCCGTCTGTGACGTAGTGCTTCAGGATTTTGACCTAGTGGTTTTTCACCCCTTGCTCTGTGAAGGGAACTTTCGCCCCCGTGGCTTTTGCTGTTGTTGTTTTTTCGGCTGGCTTGTTGGCTTCGCGCATGGTTTTCTCCTTTTCGGTGAGTTGAACTTGCTCCGCGTGAGGTATCCGCCCATGCCGTCGGGGAACACAGGGGGAAAAGGGACTGGTAAGGGAGAAACCGGAAGCCGCACGCGGAGCGCAGCCGAAGGCGAGCACCGAACGGGTGAGGATTTCAGGGTAAAGCCCGGCCCTTGCGAGGCCCGGCCCTTGTGTTACACGTCGGCGCTTATGGGCGGATACCTCGGTCTCGCGGATCAAGTTCAACTGAAAAGGAGGGCGCGAAGCCAACGGGTTGCCAGCCGAAAAAACAACAAAGAGGCCAGTTTGCTGGCCGTCTAATCCCCACCGAAGGTGGAGCGCAGCCATAAGTGGCCCAATTTCTGCGGTAGTTGTTCAGCGCTCCAGGCCGCGATTTTGCTGCTGATCTTGTTGTTGCTTCACAACCTCGGCTTGAGCCTGGCGTTTGGCGTCGAGCTGATCGAGGTCCTTGATTAGGGTCGAGAGTTTCACCTCTCCCCGCGCCGCCATCGCCGATTCGTTTTGGCGGCGCACACCCAGGGCTTCCTGCAGCTTGACCTTGTCGTCAGTCACAATCGATGTCTGGCCCTTCGCGCGCGACACGGCCACATAACCGGTGCGGCTGTCGAGAACTGCCTCGCCGTGGCTGGTCCGGGCTGCCCAAATGACGTTCTCCTTGCTCCAGCCCTGTGAGGCATGGACCGTGGCGGCGTAGCCATGGTCCATGCGAGCATTCCTGATTTCCCGATCGACCGTTTTGCCGCCGGAGTCGATCTGGATGGTCCCGTCCGGACCATGGGCGACGATCCGGCCGACATCACCATTCGCAATTCCCGCCTCCCGGTCGTTTTGCGTAAAGCGGACCATGTCCCCAACGGACCACTGCCGACCCTCGCGGTACAGGGCCTCGACCTTGGCCGTGCGGGACAAGTCGATGGCCACCTTTTCGCCGTTCTCCCGGACGGTATGCAGGACGTTGCTGGCTGGGTCAATCCTATCCACCTTCAGGACCTCGCCGGCTTCGGTCGGGAGATGCTGGTACTGTTTCTGGATCTGCACCACCAGTTCGACGTCCCGCTTCTCCTCAGTAATTTTCTGATCCAGCTTGATCCAGGACCGGGCATCCCGCGTTTCCGCCTGGGTCAGATCGGTCCGGATCAAGGCGCTGCCCTGCTGGCCGGTCTGTTCAATTTGTCCGCTTGCCTGCAGCTTGCTCCGGATTTCGTCATTGATCTGCCGGCGGTCAATGTTCAGGCCGGTGAGAACGACATTCCTTTCCTGGTTGTCCTGGTCCGAGACGCGATCGAGGTAAAGCTTGGCTGCGGCGCCGACAAGATCCTTATTGACGGCAATACGCTCCTCGATGGCCTTGGCCACCTCGCCTTTGGCTGCCTGAGCGACCATTTGCCTGTCGACCTCCTCCCGCTGCCGGACAATTTCCTCGATCTTCGTCACCTGAATTTTGGATCCGTCCATGGCCAGGGCCATAGCGGTACCGGATTCGATGGACAGCAACTGCTCCCGGTCGCCGACAAAGACAATGCGGGAGCCAGAGACATCGGCGAGGCGGACCAGCGTCGTGACATCTTTCTGGGAGGCCTGGGAGGCCTCGTCCACGATCCAGACCTCACCGCCGAATTTGCCACGCAGATCCTCTCCCTCCATAACCCGGGTACGCGCCACGAAGGAAGCGATGGTGGACGATTCAATCCCGGTTTCCGACTGCAGAGTCCGAGCCTGGCTGCCGCCCTGGGCGAGGCCACGCATCAAAACCCCGTGCTGATCGGCCACGGCCTTGATGCCGTTGACGAGGGTTGTTTTACCGACGCCGGCGGAACCCTGGATGACATGGTACCGATCGGCCGAAGTGGATACGGCCATGGCGGCATCGTGCTGGCCCGGGTTCAAGGTGATCTTCTTTTCCTGCTGCCAAGCCTTGAGTTCCTTTTCTGAAGATTGCTGATTGGCAATGGGCACCACCGCACCCAGTCCCGCGCTGATCCGCCGTACCATATCCCGTTCGAGCTTCAGGGCCTGGGGCGTTGTGTAGGTAATCCGCCCCTGCTCCTTTTCCTGCTCCGCGTGAGTGCGAAGTAAGTTCCGGCGTTGCTCGCGTTCAGTGAGATCCTTGGCCACGTCTTCGTAGGTGGCTTTTCCCTGGGCGTAGCCCAAGGCATGCTGAATGATTTCCGAGCGCGAATTGACGAAGCTGCGCTCCTGCAGGGAGTCGATTGCCCAGCTGACGGAGTCGCTGGCAATTTCTGCGGCCGTCTTTGGGGGCTGAGGATCGAGCGTTGCCTGTCGCTCCTGGACGGCCGCTTTTGCCGCCTCCACCAGACTGCGGGCATCAAGGCCGATGGCCTCGGCCCGCACCTCGTTGGCCTGCCCGACCTGGTCGCGATCCACGCGCTCCTTGGCATGCCGGGTCTCCAGGTTCGCCACCTGCTTCTGGTTGCTGGATGCGGTCGCCCGAGTCAGCCCCTGATCCTCCAGGCGCTCCTCAATTTTTTGGGCACGCTGGCTGAAATGTTCGACTTGGTCGCGGGTAATGCCCTTGACCTCCCACTCGCCGTTGATGCCGGTAGTTTCGGTGTCATAGCCCAACTGCTTTTCAAACCGCTCCCGGAGATCCGCGTGGAAAATCGCGCCGATGGTTTTGATGTCCTGGCGAAGCGGTGCGAAATCGAGTGACCGCCACTTATCGTCCGTGCACTGGGTCGCATTGGCCAGCACGAGGTGCATATGGTCATCCGGATCCGGCGTCGCACCGGGGGAGGCCACCCGAGCCAGATCATGATGGAAAACTGCGGCAATGAGGTTGCCGGTCAGTTCCGCCCGGGTCACTCCTTTCTCGGTCACCCGGGAAAAAGAGTATTCCTTCTCGATGGCGGCCAGGGTTGCCTCCGCGCTCTCATAAAGGGCGGCCGTAATGCGCTCGTCGTGACCGAGCTGGCGAAGCAGGGAAACGGTCTTGGGCGCGGACAGGGTCACATCGAGGCCTGGCCGGTGCTGCCACTCCTTTTCTCCTGTCTCCTCGTTAATTCCCCATTTCCCGAGCTCCTGCCCCCCTACCTTGCCTTCCAGAATGGCCTTGAAGTCGTCCGGCTTGATATTGCCGGAAAGGCCCAGGGCCGCACTCCCTTTACCCATCCATTGGCTATCCCCGTAGCCGCCATCCTTGGTGTAGTAGTTGTCCTTCTCGAAATACTTGGTGGCAGCGCCGGCAGTCGATATCCCTGAAAACGTCGCGACCATTTAAGCCCCCCATTTTTCCGGCTGCAGCCCCAGTCGTGCCGCCACTTCTGGCTTGATGATGACGAGCTCAACGCGAGCCCCCTCGATTTCCACGGTTGTGAGGTACTGGGAAGCCTTCGCCCCAGGGCGGCGCCAGATCCAATTCAGAAGCTGCATCTGGGTTAGCAGGGCCTCGGGCATCAACCCGTGACTAGACAATTCCTGGACACTGATGCCGACTCCGACATTGAGGGCGAGGACTCTGCCGGTGAGCTGGCTAGAGCGTGAGGCCTTGAGAATCTGGCGCATGTGCCACTGGGCTTCCCGGCTCAGGCGCCGAATCAACTCTTCATCCGGTTCGCCGGCGGGAAGAGCTGGAATCGGCACAATCGCATCAGGGTCTAGCGATTCCTGAATTGTAGTCGTCGGCAATTCCAGGGCTCTGGCAGCAATCTCCTCTTCTATCTTCTCCAACTGGAGCACGTCATTTCCCGGCTTCGGAAGCCTTGCCCACACCGGCAATTCTGGAGGCTGGGTGGCCGTCTCTTCGGAATGAATAGATTCCGGCTCGACCGGTAAGCCGAGGAGATCGCTCGCCCTCGACGAGGGGACGGCTGGTATCGCCGGCGGCAACTTTGCATGTTGGCTGGAATCAGCAGGTTTTGCCTGGCGCGGCTTGGCGCTTTTCTTGACATTTTCTGCCTTCTGTTTGGCAGCTTCAGCGGCTTTGGCGGCCTCTTCTTCGGCCTGCAGGACAGCCGGGTCAATCCTTTCTGGCAACAGACCAAACCCTTCGCGCCGGATGAATGGCTCGGCAATCTGAACGAACTCCGGCCGCTTAAAGGCCACCCGCACGATGTGGTCGACGCCGGTCCGCTTGAGGTAGCCGTGGATCGTGTTTTCGTCGGTCGGCAACTGTTCGATGTCGCGGGCCTTGACGATCAGGTCCTCGTCTTTTTTCTCGCCCACATTTTCCGTATCACCCCGGGTAATCATGGATCCGGTACCAAAAGAAGTCGTCTGCTGATGCTCCACGAAATCCGCCTCGCCCAGCAGCTCGGCGAGGGGCTTCGCGTTGTCGGAACGCAGAATGAGCTTCGTCCGGCAGGTATCGATGACGATCCGCGACTGCTCTTTTCCGAGGCGCAACGCCAGCTGGTCGGGATGCTGGATAGCCAACAAACCGGCCATCCCATTTTTCCGGGCCTTGCGGACTGCCAACTCGATGTCCAATTTGCCGAAGTCCGAGGCCTCGTCGATGATGAACCAGAGGCGGGTCTTGCCGTGGCTGGGCGGCAACCCCAGGACTGACCGGATGATGATGTTGAGCCAGAGGGTCATCAGTGGCCGAAACACTTCCGAATAATCCTCGTGGGAAGAAATGAACAGAAATCCTCCCCGCCCGGCCCCCTCTTGAACCCACTTTCGCAGAGAAACCGAGGTGGTTGTGTCGGCTAGGTAGCGAAAGACATAGAGCTGATTGATCGCCTGCATCCGTACGGAAAAGGCAGTGCGCTCGGTAAGGGGGTCGGTAATGGTCGCCGCAGCAGTGCCCGCCAAGCGCTTATGCAGCTTATCCAGGGCCTCGATCGAGATGGTCTGATACAGATATTCGTTGGTCACACGGCCTTCACGGAAGCAACGACGGATAGCTTCCGCCAAGAGTATCCGGGCCGCCAGGGCAAAGAAGGGATCGGCCGGCCCCTCCGGCTCTTCGATCAGCGCACTGGCGAAGCGCTCGCAGTCCGGATCCTCGGCCAGATCGACAAACGGACTCCAGCCGGGAAACCGGGCTTCGGCCGGATCAAAGATCAGGTCGCGGTCCGGATCGAAATTCTCGGCGATGAACTCACGGCTTGGGTCGTAAATCACGGCAGGCACCCCTGCTGCCCGGATATCCTGCAAGAGGAGGCGGATTGCGCTACTCTTCCCGCCCCCGGTGCCACCGTTTATCAGCGTCCACTCTGTCTCTGCTCCAGCCGGATAAGGCACCCCAGCCAATCGGAAAAGGGATTTTTTCTTGATGGCTCGGATGGCCTCCTCAGGGGTAACGACCCGAGCCCCATCGAGTTGGATTCGCTCTCCGGACGCTGCCCCGGCCTGGGCGAAAATCCAGCGCAAAACCACCACCAAGAGGCCTGCGCAGATAGCGGACGGTAAAACCCCACTCCAGACCGTATCCGCGACGTAATCCCACCAAGGTTTGAAGGTGGCCATTGCCTCGGCCGGAAACGCGGGCCCCACATTTACTGCGACCCCACCCGGGGAGTAGGCCGTCAGATAAATCTGAGTTTGGGGGATCAACCACTTGGCCAGACTTGTCCGCCAGTACTGCCACGCAGCGCCGATATCCTGCCAGGTGAGGATGTACCAGGCATACATGGACAGCAGCCCGACAAATAGCGCAACTGACAGAAACAGGATCACCAGCACTGTCCTATGCAGAAGAAATAGATTGTGACGGACGATGTCGATGCCCCGAGCTGTGCTGCCCCCTCCGGTATTCCGATTCAGTGCCATCTCATCCCTCCCTCAAGGACTGGGCGAGAACACCGAAGGCCTCATCCCGAGCAGCACGGATGGCATCCACTGACACCCCCAGGCTGATAGCCACCTCCTCGGTGCCAATGGCGGCAGTCATGCCCAGGCGGGCGAGGATCAGATCGCGCTTTCGGGACTCCTCTCGAATCTGATCGACGGCCCCCCGGAGTTCGCGGAGTTGAGAGCGATCCTCGGCCAAAGCGATCGACTGCCGAACCACATGGCTGACTGACAGCCCGCTCTTGCGGGCCTCCTCCCTGAGCCAGGCATAAGCCTCCTGGCTCACCCGTATCTGCAAGATTTTTGACTTCATTTTTTGCTCCGTACCGTGACAAATTCAGGGTACGGGCAAAAGAAAAATGACCAAGCGAAGCGGGGTCATTTTTCGGGAGGTGTATGACAGGCCGCAGACTGTCATCACCGGGCTTTTCCGTTTTTGGTGTAATGCGCCGTGGCGTGGTGGTGTACTACACCACCAAAGCCAGCAACGGCGCGGGTTTGGAGGGTGCAAACGTAGGTTGCGACTGGTGTGTTACTTCTTGGGGCCCCGCTTGCGGGGGGGTACAGTCCCAAAGGGACTCTACTTTTCAGGCGGCCCGGCCGCCAGGATCGGTACCGTCCAGGTTCCGATCCCGGGAGTTATCCACGCACCGCCCTGGGGGTGAGGCCGACAGGGTGAATGGAGCGGAACCCCTCTATGGTGGAGCGGACGGTGGGTGGGTAACTCCCGCGAGCATCAACAGGCTCAATGCCTGGTGGGGCTCGTCCAAGCTCTTTTATCGTGCTGGCGGCAACGCGAGCACGCTATTGGCCGGTAGCGGCAAAAAGCCGCTCTAGCGCCCGGAGGGCGCAAGCGAAAGGGGGCAGAAGGGCTTGTCCCCGAAGGGGATAGACGCCGCATGGCGGCTACCCTGGCAGCACCCGGTCGGCAAAGCCGATTCGCCAGGTTGTTTCCCAGAAGAAAGGAAAAAGTTCAACTTAAGTTCAACTCTTTAGGCTATATCCTGCCTTTTTAGACAGAAACTCACTCTGCTTAGCCAAAAGTTCAACATAAGTTGAACTTTTGGCTAAGATCCGGCGATGACCGGACGAAGTGAGGCGAAAAGTTGAACTTAAGTTCAACTTTTGCCCAATACGGCGGCTTAGTACCCCGCCCCAGCGCCCGGAGGGCGCAAGCGAAAGGGGGCAGAAGGGCTTGTCCCCCGAAGGGGGATAGCCGGCGCATGGCGGCTACCCTGGCAGCACCCGGTCGGCGAAGCCGATTCGCCATACTGCAACTGTATATCAATGAGCTGCCCGGTCAGCAGTCGAGACTGACGGAACCGAAGCAATCGCCCGATTGATCTCCACCATCAAGGCCGACAAAGTCGGATCCTCATAACGATCAACCGCAACCTGGGCGATGCGGTCATACAAATCATCGGCGTCCGCACAGGACAGAATGGCATCGGCAATCACGGTGACTGCGGCATGCTGCAGATAGGAGGCGGGAGGCACCTGCATCACCCGCTCGGCCATCTGTACGGCTTGATCGATGGAAAACATTTGCAGAGCCAGCAGTTCAGCAAAGTCTGTAGGAATAGTCGTTGTCATGGTTACTCCAAATTGTTCAAACGATTCATAAGAGATGAATAACATTCCGCCCAGTTCTGCCCAGCGAACTCCCACTCCTGCCACTGCTCCGGCTTTGCCTGCATGGCCGACAGCAGCATTCCTGCCAAAGCGTGGGTAGACGGAAACTGTGGCATACAGGCAAACCCCGTTATCGCGACGGCTTCACGAAAGCGAGCGGAGCGCTCGACCAGCTCGGCGAATAGCTCGCTCGCCGACCCCTCTTCCAAATGAGTCACAACCACCTCGCCCGGAAAAGGATCCAGTCTCGAACCCGCGCGACGCATGAGGTCAGAGAGTTTGTGCGAATAACCCGCGAGCTCTCGGAGAAATCCGTCCAGCTCGGACAATGTATTTTCAGGATTCATGTCAGCCTCCAATTGACCTGGTGAAATCAGGTTATCGAGGTTCGCCCGATTACCAAGCGAACCTCCTCAACGTTAAGGCTGATTGCCATCACCGGACGACGGAGCGCCATTCTTCCCACGAGGCCCACGTAGCCCGCCCTCCGACGACTGGCCGGCTTGCCCGGGATCTCCCGGGGAAGCCGGCGGGGTGGATGCTGCGGGCTTTGCCGTCGATGCGTTCGAGGGGTGGTACCGAGGTACCGGCGGATTCCCGCCCACCTGGGGTGGCATGAAGTCGGAAGTGGACATCTGGCGAGCCTCCTGAATGGACTCCCAGACCATTTGCCCTGTATCCGCCAAATCGACGCCGAGGGCGGCGGCATTGGCAACTACTGCAGCCCCAGTGCCGGCCACGGGGGCTGCAGCGAGGGCTGACGAGGCCACATGCCGCGTCCCCGCCCGTGCCATCACGGCGGGGGCACGTTTGCCGATTCCATTGAGAACCTGACCAAGGAATTGTTTTGCTGCCCCCCAGCCTTTCTGGGCAGCCACTCCCCCTGCTGCAG
>ERZ1066115.333-NODE-333-length-13846-cov-13.047930_pt1 | contig 13846 bp, 12 predicted proteins | sample MGYA00382762_ERZ1066115 | MGnify/ENA primary metagenome ERZ1066115 (study PRJEB33369, sample SAMEA5778345) | biofilm metagenome | biome: Industrial cooling water; feature: Water cooling tower basin; material: Biofilm | place: United Arab Emirates | collected... | reverse complement strand
TAAAGTTATACATTTGTCTACTTATAAATGGCCCGATTTTCAGGGGTAGGTGCACTCCGACAAAAGCATTATTTGGGCCTTGCTAACCAATTCCAGCGACTATTCCCGTTGGAATTCCACCATCATTTCAATGGATGGAACAATTGTTAAAGGCGATAAAATCAAACTGAAAGCGAAACTGGACCCGGATCGAGAATTCAGATTAACGGTAAAAGAATTCGAAGTGGAGAGGCGCCTGGTATGGGGCGATGCCATGGGCACTAGAATTTTCACAATCCAACCCCTGGGGAATCAGTTGACCCGGTTTTCAATGACGGAAAAAATTGGCGGACCCTTTTTTCCCTTGTTTGCAAAGATGATCCCTTCCTTTGACGAAGCATTTGAGCAATTTGCCAATGACCTAAAAAGGTAAGCAGAAATAATTTCAAAAACAAAATAACTGGAATATGGCCCATAAGATTGGAACAAAAGATAAACCCATGGTTTTAAAAACACCTCCCCTTACGAGTGAGTACACCATGCACATTGACCAAAAGGATGGTCAGGATGTTTTGGTTTGCACGGTTGGCAAGACCGTGTTACTCTATAACATCAAAATCATTGACGACTTACATCACATGCTTAAGAAGCATAAGGATTGGATGGAACTTGGAAGCGCAGACGAACAAAAACCAGCCAAGGAGGGAACCGTAGAAGCGTGGGGCCGTTCTGCAAGCAACCCGGTGGGTGGTTGGTACGGACTTAAAAAAGGACTTCGTGGCCGAGTGGGAATGTATATTCCACCTCTGATGGAAGCACTTGGACTTGCCGAAGTAACGCATGATGCGAAAGGAAATAAAATGAAGGCTAAGTAGCCCAGTGAGTCAAATCTGCTAAAAGTGAAGGTCCCGGGAAAAACCCCGGGTGGTCACGGGAAAAACCCGTTGAAAAAATTACCCGCCTTGCCGAGGTTTGGTATCTTCATAATGCGAAAAATGTATAACCGATGTTGTCGGCCATACTTAAACTAAAAATTAGACCATGAAATTAGCGGCAATAATTAGTTTTCTCGCAATCCAATTTTCATTCGCACAAGACTCATTATTCTTTGATGCCAAGTGGAGGCCTTCGGACAAAAATAACGCTGTTTACTATAGAATAGAAAAGAAAGTAAACGGACAATGGGTAAGGAATGACTTTTATAGGAACGGGAACCAATTGCAAATGACTGGAACTCTGAAATCAATTGACCCTGAAATAAAAGAAGGAAAATTTGAATACTATCATGCGAACGGAAAACTCAAACACGTAGGTGTTTATAAAGAAAATAAGGAAACAGGAGAACATAAATGGTACTCGGAAAGCGGGTCTCTTGAAGCAATTGAGCATTACCGGAATGGAGAATTGGATGGCGTATTTACTGAATATTATCCTAACGGAAAGTTATCCATTGAGACAAGTTTCAAGCAAGGTCGTCAAAATGGAAAGACCACCTACTATAGAGAAGATGGTACGAAACATTCAGACGGGGACTTTAAAGACGGGGATAGGACTGGTTTATGGAATTTTTATGATGAAGCAGGAAAATTAATTAATACGCATGAGTTTAAAACAGACTATGTCATTTCGGAAGCCGGGATGTTTATCAAGTTGCCCAATTCTGAGTGGGAGCTTACTAATAAGACTGACGGACAACTTGCAGCGTACATTTTCAAGAGAAGCCCCATTGAGGACCAGGAGGGGCGAGAAATAGTACCAGCGATTATGGTATATGTTGAGGACGCAACCAAGTACAAGCAAGATGTGACCTTGTATTCAATTGAAAAAAGGAGTCAATTTCAAGGCAAGGGAATTAAAGTTGAGAAAATTTTAATTCAAGACCATGAAGACTATCCTTTAGCTTATAAGAATGGATACTTAACAATCTGTAGTTACAGCGACAATGGACTTGATCATCTACTGTATATGATTCATATTATTAACAAAGACAATAAAGGAATCCAAATCTACATGGACATGACGCAGAACATTGCTGGCGAATATGACCACGAGTTTTGGGCAACCATGAAATCAATTCGGGATATCAACTAAAAGGCATGGCGGACTACAAAATGCTTATGCTGTGTTCTTGCCACACCTCTGACCAATGCAGTCTCAACTCCTTAAAGGGTCACTCAACAAAATACCGAAGCACCTAGAACCTCAACCCTGCGAAAACCCTGGCAGTAGCTAAGAAAAAACTACCTAGTGCATCTTTGGCCCGATAAAATCCGCTAAAAATGAAGGTCCCGGGAAAAACCACGGGTGGTACCGGGAAAAACCCCGTTGAAAAAATTGCCCGCTTTGCCGAGGTTTGCTTATATTCAAAATGGGAAATGCTTATAGTCAAGTGTTGTGCATAATGTACTTCTGATCATACTTTATGTACTGAAGGTTGATGACAAATACCTGGAATTTAACACAAGAAAAAAGGAGAACTTGGATTTCAAGATAGTGGACTTCAATTCCATTGAATCGATCACTATGTTAAAGGGAATTGAAGCGAAAGAAAAATACGGAGACAAAGCTTAAGATGGAGTCATCATAATTATTTTTAAGGACTTCAATCCCCTTTCAGAGGAACTTCAGAGAATGTTTAATGACTCTCCGAAAATTAGATATTGATCCTTCGCCATCGTTTCTCCTTGTTGGAGAAGAACTCCAACAAGGGCGAGGGACAAATGTTTAAAATGTGTGCTTTGCTGACAACGAATAAATGGACAAACTAATGCGGACGAAAACCAACTAGCTCCAAAAAAATACATGTACCATTGCGGTATGTAGTGTAAATTCGTAGTTTAGTTTTCATACATCGTTCGGTCACCTGGGACACTTTCGGAATGGGTTGGGCAAATCATTCATTCTTGCTTCATTTCCCCTACTATGCCGATGTCACATATAGGTTCTGTGTGCGAGGACTTAAATAATAGATTATGATATATCATATTCCCGAATTAATTTCTAGAACAATTGAGACTTTTACAAAAAGCTCAACTGATTTACTAACTGTCACAAATAGTGAAGTAATTTCAGTTGCACACGGGGATAAACAGGTTTACTACGGTAAAATATTTGCCAAACCTTCCAAACGACTTCAAAGACTTCTTACTATCGAGAATGAAATACTAATTCTAGTCTCATCATTTAAAGACCAGCAATTTCGAACTGTTGCACAAGTCAAAGATCTTATTGATAAATCCGGTGGAAGACTTGAGGCAACAGTTGCAATAATTATCCATAAAGACCCGACAGGTGACAATAAGCTTAAAAAGTGGGGTCGTCAAAAGGGTATTTCGATTCTTCCACTATATAATGATGACAGGGAATTTCCTAAGGGTGAAAAATTAGAGTCAATTCTTTTAACTGAACTTTATTCCCACGACCCATTTGACATAACTGGACCCGTATCGGAGGATTCTCAATTTTATGGAAGAAGGACAGAGGCAATCGACCTTTCGAGGAAATTGGTAAGTGGTCAAATCAGAAGTTGCCTCGGCATCAGGAAGATAGGCAAAACGTCTTTGCTTAACAGAGTATTATATGAACTCGACAAGCAGAAGGCTTCAAAATCTTTCATAATAGATTGTTCCAAAGACCATATTTGGAGTATGACTGCTGCTAAATTGATGACCTCTATTGCCGATGCTGTCTTAAAGTCTTTGACAAACTTTGAAACTCAAACTGTAGTTAATGAATCAACAGAGAATTTAACAATTCAAGCGGCTACAAATAAACTTCTCAAAGCAGTAAATTCGACAGAAATACCGATTTTAATTTTCTTTGATGAGGTTGATTACATTACACCCGGCAGCCCAACTGGTATTCATTGGTCGACTGAATTTAATATTTTTTGGAGAAATTTCAGAGCGGTATATCAAGATGTCTGCAGGTTTAATCATAATTTAGGAATATTTATCAGTGGTGTATCAAGTAAATGGTTTAGCGTAGAGTCAATAAATGGAATTGAGAATGCAGCATTAGCTTTTGTCCCTGAAGAATATCTTAGTCCACTACCAAAAGGAGCAAGCGAGCAAATGATTAAGATACTAGCCAGAACATCTGGATTGCAATTTGATGACAAAGTTGCAGCAATTATCGCTGATTATTGTTGTGATATACCATATTGGATTCGGAAGGCCTCATCATTTATTCATAGAAGGATCCCTTTTGAATCGAGACCTTACAAGGTATCAGACATCGAGGCGAATCGTATTCTCAACGAGTTTTTAGAAACAGAAGGTGGTGTATTGTCACGTGTAGCACTAATGCATCTAATGAAAGTTTATCCTGAATTAAAAGAACCTACTCTCAAAGTCAGTGAAGGCACTGGAAAAGATGTGCAAAAGCGAATTATGAATATTCTAGACAAATATGGAGTGACAAAAGTAACGAGCGGTTCTCAAGTCATTAACGGAGCAATGATGCGAGAAGGCGTAAAGCTGTTAAATGAGTTAGAAGATGAGACAGAAATCCAAGCAGCGCAAACTCCCGACAATGATGAAAAGAAAATTCAATATGATACATATGACGAATGGGCTGATGAACTTGCCATTCTTAATCGAGAACGAAATAACCTCGAAAAGAAATTAAGAGGTATTGCAATTAATTTCATTAGGCTTGACTCATTGACTAATAAAAATAGGGGTAGTGCTACAGATAGAATTCTAAAAGCAATTCCTACAGAGAAAAGAGACCAATTTAATAGCTTAAGTCCTGAACAAATAGTTGAGAAGTATCATTGGCTTGAACTTGTGAAGTTAATTGAAAAGGAATGGACTATTTTTGAGAAACTATTCAATGACAAAAATGCTTTCAATGTAAATTCATCTGTTGTAAATCAACGGCTTGATGCTCATGCCAAAGATGCAGACAGGGCAGACGTTGCATTGCAAAGAAATGCAATTAGGTGGTTTGATGATAAGATTAGATTGGTATAAGCAGTTGCACAACAAAAGTTATAGGCAAGATCAGTGCTTTTGTGTTAACCCACTGTACGACAGCTCAAGCCTCTGTTGGTGTTCTTAACCATTGGATAACACGGACATCAGGATCGGGCAAAAGCAAGTCTGCATCGGGCGAATGCAAGTCTGGATCGGACTTTTGCATGTCAGCGCGGGCCTTTACAGTCCTAGGTTAATGCCCACCCTGTTTGGTGTTCTTCAAAACCGTCAGGTCCAACTCCTCCAAAACGCGGTAGTGAAAAAATTCCAACTCCAACACCATCCATCCCACAATGATTGTAGGATGTGGCCGCGGCCAATAGTTTCGAATCCAAACATGTATACTATGAAACGATTGTTTACCTATCTAGTCGGATTGGCGCTGTGCTTCGCACTGGCAGTGCCCGTATCCGCACAAAAATCCAAGAAAACCAATACCAAGAATCAGCCCGCGGCTGCTCCGGCCAAGGCCGATACGGCCAAAGCCAAGTCACCAGCACCATCCGGCCCCAAGCCCTATAAGCAGGTGATTACGGCCAAGGCCAAAACTCAAAAAGGACTGTTTACCGTTCATAAAATCAATGACGATTATTTTCTGGAAATCCCGGACAGCCTGTTGGGTCGTGAGTTTATGGCTGTAACCCGCATGGCCAAAGCGCCTACCGGTGCGGGCTATGGGGGTGAAGAAGAAAACCGGCAGGTGCTACGCTGGGAACGCGGCCCCAACAACAAATTGTTTTTGCGGGCGGTGCTCACAATCAACACCAGCCCGGATGAAAATACCCCCATCACCCAGGCCGTGCGCAACTCCAACGTGGAGCCCATTGCGGCTGCCTTTGATCTGAAGTCTATCCGCAAAGACACCTCGTATGTTATTAATGTTACCGATTTTTTTAAAGGTGATAATCAGTTGATCTCGCTCGATCCGCGCACGAAGCGGTCGTTCAGTTTAACTACGTTGCAGGCCGATCGCTCGTATATTCAAAGCATTCGCTCGTACCCCATCAACACGGAAGTGCGCATGGTGAAAACTTTTACTTCAGTGTTGCCGCCTCAAACCTCAAGCCCGGGACCGGCCCAGGTGCGGGAGTTGCCGGCCGGGGCCTCGGCTGGTGTGGTTACGGTTGAGATTAACACGTCTATGATCCTGTTGCCGAAGGTTCCGGCCCGTAAGCGCCTGTTCGATCCGCGGGTAGGTTTCTTTGCTAACGGCTACACGGTTTATGGGGAAGAGTCGCAAAAGGCCGAGACGGAAGTATTTGCGGTACACTGGCGCCTGGAACCCAAAGCTGAAGACATCGAGAAGATGAAGCGGGGTGAACTCGTTGAACCGAAAAAGCCCATCGTCTATTATATCGATCCGGCTACCCCGGTGAAGTGGCGCAAATATTTGAAGCAAGGCGTGGAAGACTGGCAGGTAGCCTTTGAACAAGCCGGTTTCAAAAATGCGATCCTGGCAAAAGAAGTTCCTGAAGGCGATACGACCATCAGCACGGAGGATGCGCGGTATTCGTTTATTCGCTATTTCGCATCGGATATTCAGAATGCGTACGGACCCAACGTGCACGATCCGCGTTCGGGTGAAATTATTGAAAGCCATATCGGCTGGTATCACAATGTGATGAGTCTGCTGAACAGTTGGTATACTATTCAAACGGCAGCGGTTGACCCGCGCGCCCGCAAGCGCACCTTTGATGATGAACTGATGGGGGATTTGGTTCGGTTTGTGGCAGCACACGAAGTAGGCCACACGTTGGGCTTGCGCCATAACTTTGGTTCCAGCTTCAGCACCCCGGTTGAAAAACTGCGCGACAAAGAGTACCAGGAAAAATATGGCCACACACCATCCATTATGGATTATGCGCGCTTTAATTATGTGGCGCAGCCGGAAGATGGAGTCACCCGTCTGTTCCCACGTGTAGGTGCTTACGATCGCTGGGCAATTGAGTGGGGTTACAGACCAATCTTCGATACCAAGACACCCGAAGAAGACAAGAAGGTGTTGAACAAGTGGGTATTGGCGCATCGCGATCCGATTTATTGGTTCGGTTCCGAAATCAATCCATACGATCCGCGCTCACAAAGTGAAGATCTCGGTAACAACGCCATGCAGGCCAGTGATTACGGAATCAAAAATCTGCAGCGCATTCTTCCCAGCTTAAAGGAATGGTATAAAGAAGAGGCGGAAGGCTACAAGAAGCTGGATGAAATGTACAACCAGGTTGTAGGTCAGTTTCGCAGGTACATGGGCCACGTAACCAAGAATGTGGGTGGCATTTACGAAACTCCGAAAACCTACGATGAGGCAGGCGTGGTGTATGAGCCGACTCCTAAAAATATGCAGCGCGATGCGGTGGCCTTCCTGAACCGGCAACTGTTTGAAACTCCGAAGTGGATGCTGGACCCGAACGTGTTGAGTTATACGCGGCCGGGTTCGGGAGTGGAACAGGTTCGGCAAATCCAGGAAGCGACTATCAACTCGTTGTTTGATTATGCGCGGATGCAGCGGTTGGTGGAGAGCAGTGCGGCCAATGCCAATGCTTATAGTCTGGATGACCTGTTTACCGATTTGCGCAAGGGAATCTGGTCGGAGCTGGCCAGCGGCAAAACCATTGACAGCTACCGCAGAAACCTGCAAAAGGTGCATGCCGAAAAATTGATTTCGTTATTGGATCCTCCGGCCACTCCGCCTGCTGCGGGCGGCCCCGGATTTTCAAGTCCGTTCTTCCCGGCTTCACCGGCATCGCCTGTGGCCGATCCGAAGAAGAGCGATGTGATTTCGGTTTCACGGGCGCACTTGATTGCCTTACGCGGTGAGGTTACGGCTGCGATACCACGCACAGCCGATAAACTAAGTAAGTATCACTTGCAGGATGTGCTGGTGCGGATTAACCAGGCACTGGATCCGAAGTAAGAACTAGAAACAGGGGCTGCTTTAAAAGTGCGCAGATGTCAGCTTTGGGTTTGTCGAAACCTATCAGGAGCCTTCGACAGGCTCAGGCTGACATCGGACAATACTTTTAGAGCAGCCTCTTTTTTTTATGCTCAACGCGGCACTCCTTTAAATTCCGGGTGACGGCCAACTTTTATTAACTTCGTCAGGTGAGTCCGATTGTCACGGTATTGCAGCATCCGCATCCGCTTAGTGCGGAGACGCAGGCAGCGGTTGAAGCGATCATTCAGTCGCGCTCCGTTCGCAAGGGCGAGTTGTTGGTTCGCATAGGCCAGGTGCCGGAGCACTTTTATTATCTGCGCCACGGATTGGCCCGGGTATTTTACCGAAAGAAAACTGCGGACGTTACCGATTACTTCGCTATCGACCATCAGTTTATCGGGGCGTTGCCAGCCCTTTTCAGTCAGCAGCCTTCGCACAAAGCCATTGAGGTACTGGAGGATTCGGAGCTTGATTATTTTCCGTATCAGTAATTTGACCGGTTGTGTGCCCAACACCATGATTTGGAACGAGCCGCACGCAAGATGTCCATCTTTGCCATCGTGGAAGGTCAAAGACGCATTGAAAGCATCCGCTTTCTTTCAACCAAAGAGCGATATGAAGAATTAGAACGGTTATATCCGGGCATCACCAACCGCGCACCCCTTAAGCACATTGCCTCCTATCTGGGCACCACGCAGGTAAGCATCAGCCGGATTCGCGCAGGCAAGCAATAGCGGTCGGGTCAAGTCAACCATGCTGATTTAACAATTCCCTTGTTTTCATTGTTAAGCGAGGTGTTAATTCAATCAACATGCGTCATTATCTGATCGTGGGCCACAGTTCAGGCATCGGCAAGGCACTTTCTGAAAAACTTGCTGCGGAAAACAGAGTGTATGGAACCTATTATAAACATCCACCGGCCGTACAAACCGGAAACACAACTTCGCATTATGTGAATGTGCTGGACGATTCGCTGGACTTAACGTTTTTACCCGATACCCTGGATGGATTGGTGTATTGTCCCGGGGCAATCCAGTTAAAACCGTTTGCCCGGATTAAAGAAGAGGATTTTCTGAACGACTATAAGCTACAGGTTACCGGTGCCGTAAAAGTAATTCAGGCTTGCCTTCCAAAACTTAAAAGCAGTGCCGGGGCAAGTATTGTGTTGTTCAGCACGGTGGCGGTAACCACCGGGTTTAGTTTCCACAGTGTGGTCAGCAGCAGCAAAGGCGCTATTGAGGGTTTGACCCGCGCGTTGTCGGCCGAACTTGCCCCCACCATCCGGGTGAATTGCATTGCACCATCTGTCACGGATACCCCCTTGGCTGCGGGTATTCTCAATACTCCGGAAAAGAAGGAGGCCAATGCCCAGCGTCATGCCTTGAAGCGGATCGGCAGTGCGGAGGATATTGCCCATGCAGCCGCTTATCTGCTAAGTCCGGATAGCCGATGGGTAACCGGACAAATCCTGCATGTGGATGGCGGCATGAGTGTGGTGAAATAAGTTCAAGCCATGAGAAGCAAACCGGTTCTGGAGGCGCATGACATCGATCGCATCATAGCCATGGCCTGGGAAGACCGGACTCCGTTTGAAGCAATTCAGGCTCAATTCGGTCTTGCTGAAAAGGAGGTGATTGCCCTGATGCGAAGGGAACTGAAGCGCAGTAGTTTCAAACTTTGGCGCGAGCGGGTAAACCAGGTTAGTCATAAGCACGCCCGCAAAAGAAACGCTGCGATGAGCCGTTTTAAAAGTACGCGTCAGCGAGCCATTTCGCACAATAAAATTTCAAAGCGCCATGTTCACCACGCGTCCGGATGAAATCGGGAAGTTAATTGAAGCCATTGATCCGATCCGGTATGCCAAAACCCGCAATTACCTGGATGGAGCGGTTACCCGACTGTCGCCCTATATTTCTCGCGGAGTGATTTCCACCCGGCAGGTGGCGAAAGCAGTTTTGTCAAAAGGTTATACACCTCATGAAGCAGAATCTTTTTTCCAAGAGCTTGCCTGGCGCGATTACTTTCAGCAGGTGTGGATTGCGTTAGGGGATAAAATCGATACCGACATCCGGCAAGCCCAGTCCAACGTGCGGTCACATGAAGTACCGGTTAACCTGATCACACCCACCACAGGAATTAATGCGGTGGATGAAGGTATCCAGCAGTTATATAAGACCGGTTATATGCACAACCACATGCGCATGTATGTGGCCAGTATGGCTTGTCATGTTGCCCAATGTCATTGGCTACTGCCGGCTCGCTGGATGTATTACCAGTTGCTGGATGCGGATTGGGCAAGCAATGCCTTAAGCTGGCAGTGGGTGGCGGGCAGTTTCAGCAATAAAAAATATGTTGCCAACCAGGAAAACATCAACCGGTATTGCCATACCCAACAATACGATACGTTTCTTGATGTACCCTACGAAGCGTTTGATCAGCTTCCCATTCCACAAATCTTAAAAGAGACCACTTTGCCTTCCTTGAAAACCAGCTTGCCGGAGGCACGACCGCTGGTCATAGATGCATCACGGCCGGTTTATCTGTATAACTTTTACAACCTCGATGTGCATTGGGATGAGCATCTGGCGGTTAACCGGGTTTTGTTACTGGAGCCATCTTTTTTCGAGCATTACCCGGTGTGCAACCGCACGCTGCAATTTGTTCATGACCTCGCAGCCAACATTCCAGGAATTCAACTTTATGTGGGCGAGTTTCAGGAGTTGCAGCACACATACAAAAATGAATTTCATTTTAAGGAACATCCTACCAACCGTCATTACCAGGGCATTGAACATCCCCGCGAGTGGATGTTTCCCCACCTGACGGGGTACTTTCCGTCCTTCTTCGCGTACTGGAAAAAGAGCAGGCGGTTACTTCATGAATTGTCATGAGCCCATGAAGAAACGCGACTTACCCGTTAAAATTTGTGCAGTATGCAACCGCCCCTTTTCCTGGCGTAAAAAATGGGCCAGGGTATGGGACGAAGTGAAGTATTGCAGCGACCGGTGCCGGAGCAACCGGCATCAGGTCCGGCCGAGTGAGAAAGTTCAGTGAGGCATCTTCGTTGCCGATTTCATTTCGATTTTAACATATGTAAAAGGCAAGCTTAAGCGGTTTCCGTTTACAGCATTAAAAAGCATAAATTAATCCTTCATGAGTAAAGTAATTATCATCGGGGGCGGTATTGCCGGATTAACCACGGCATTGGCCTTGCAACAAAAAAAGATTGCGTACGAGGTGTACGAGGCGGTTCCTGAAATTAAAACCGTGGGTGCTGGAATCAGCCTGGCGGGAAATGCAATGCGGGTATTGCATCAGTTGGGTGTGGGCCAGGAGGTGATCCAACGCGGGCACCTGATCTACTCCATGACAATTACCGATGCGGCTGGAAAGGAAATCTCGGTGATGGATGCCAGAAAGTTGAGTCTACAATACGGATTGGACAATGTAGCCATCCACCGCGCGGAGTTGCATGCGGCTTTGCTGAAGCCCATTCCACCGCAACGCATTTTTACCAATAAAAAAGCAATCGGATTTAAACAGGATCAAGAAGGTGTGGTGGTAAGCTTTGACGATGGCACGGAAGCCCGCGGTTCGGTAGCGATTGTAGCCGATGGCATTCACTCGGCTATCCGAAAGCAACTGGTTCCGGATTCCATGCCACGGTATTCCGGCTACACTTGCTGGCGCGGGGTAGTTCCAAACCTTTGGAATCTCAGCAATCATGCCGTTGAATTGTGGGGCGCAGCCGGAAGATTTGGGTACGTACCCATTGGCAATAATCAGGTGTACTGGTTTGCATGTAAGAATGCTCCGGTCCGCAGTGCCATCATGCAACGATATTCCGTGGCTGATGTGTGTGAAAATTTCAAGCAGTATGCGGAACCGGTACCTCAAATCATTGCGGCAACCGCAGCCCGTGACTTAATCTGGAGCGACATTGCGGATCTGAAACCGATCAAGCGGTTTGCATATGACAATATCGTATTGATTGGCGATGCCGGTCATGCTACCACGCCCAACTTAGGTCAAGGTGCCTGTATGGCTATGGAAGATGCACAGGCGATTGCCGATGCCCTGAGCAGAAATGGAGTAGGAGCCAAGGCACTACACGAGTTTGAACAAACGCGCGTGTCGCGCGCGCATTATATTGTGAATACCAGTTACCGCCTGGGGCGCGTGGCCCAATGGGAAAACCCGGTGTTAATCCGCATGCGAAATGCCATGATGCGCCTAACCCCAGCCTGGGTAAGCGAGCAACAGGTGCGCAAGGTGTTAAATGTATAAGGATCGGTTTTGCTTCCACGCTCAGCTTGGGTCGAAATATTCAATTGCTGGCTAATTCGTCCTGTGGCCGACAAAGGGGTTGTTGGCTGAAACCCTCACCTGGTTAACTTTGTTAAAGGAGAAACCCTTAATATATGCGAAACTTACTCATGGTTGTTTTAATGCTGCAGGCGTGTACCCATTATGGTCAGGATATGAAATCAAAAATCATTGAGAAGGAAAAACCGGCTACAGCCGAGCAGAAAGTCAATCGAAGCGAGTCGGAATGGCGCAAGTTGTTAACTCCGGAACAATACCATGTATTGCGGGAGAAAGGAACCGAAGCCCCCTTTACCGGAAAGTACTATAAAACCAACGACAAAGGCGTGTACTCATGTGCAGCCTGCAACGCAGAACTATTCACCAGCGACATGAAGTTTGACTCGGACTGCGGCTGGCCGAGCTTTGATCGTGCACTGGCAGGCGGAAAAATAAAATATCAGGTTGACCGGGCTTATGGCTGGGAACGGACTGAAATCATGTGTGCTAATTGTGGCTCGCACCTGGGCCATGTGTTTGACGATGGGCCCACGGAAACCGGAAAACGGTATTGTGTGAACAGTGTTTCGTTAAACTTCTACAAAGAGAAGGAAGTAAAAAAGAATTGATTAGGTTGTCCGGCATGGTAATTGTTTCCTGAAGCAGGTTGAATTACCTACTTTAGCTAGTCTCGAAACAAGTTATTACAGGAGCAACCTATGCAAGGCCTGCGCACTACCATTTACCAAGTACCCGACCTGAATCAGGCCAAGGCCTGGTACGCTCAAGCATTTCAAACAGAGCCCTATTTTGATGAACCGTTTTATGTGGGCTTCAATATTGCGGGCTATGAGTTGGGCCTGCTCCCTGAGGAGGGCACTAGGGGCAACCGGGGTGATCATGTGGTGGCCTATTGGGGTGTAACCGAAATCACGAAAGAATACGACCGATTGCTGCAATTGGGTGCCACCGAGCATGAAGCGCCCCACAACGTGGGTGGTGAAATTGAAGTAGCCATTGTAAAAGATCCCTGGGGAAATTGTATCGGGTTAATTTATAACCCCGAATTTAAGTTGCCTTGAAATGATATTCACGAACCTGATCTTTAAGACCATGATTCATAAATCACTCTTTATCGTTTTGTTTTGTGCTTGTGCGCTAGTTACAGGAGCTCAAATTCAAACCGGTACCCAGTTTGTGGGTGGTGGAATTTTAGTAAGCGCGCAAAAAGCTCCGGAAAATGGCAACGGTTTTCAAAGTAATTATTCAGCCGTCAACATTTTGCCGGTTATTGGATTTATCCTGAATGAGCGCTGGGCCATTGGAAGTCAGATTGGAGTCGGCTTTTCGAATCAGGAATCCAGGAATGGAACCCAAACGTTGTTTAAGAGCAATTCAAAGGGCATCACCATGGCTGCAGTGGCGAGGCGGTACTTTCCGCTAACGGAAAAATTTTATTTAGCCCTGGATGGCCGGCTTCAGTTTGATCGTGGTTCGGAAATGTATTCATCCGGTACCTCCGAAACCACAAGCCAGAGCTATGAGATTTCATCTATCATCAGTCCGGTTTTTATTTTTTTCCCAAACAACCGGTGGGGATTTGAAGCGTCCATCGGCTCTATCAGCTATGGATACTACCGCAGTTTAT
>ERZ1066115.331-NODE-331-length-13853-cov-13.589143_pt1 | contig 13853 bp, 16 predicted proteins | sample MGYA00382762_ERZ1066115 | MGnify/ENA primary metagenome ERZ1066115 (study PRJEB33369, sample SAMEA5778345) | biofilm metagenome | biome: Industrial cooling water; feature: Water cooling tower basin; material: Biofilm | place: United Arab Emirates | collected... | reverse complement strand
TCGATGTACACCATGTCGCCTTTATGCAAGTATTTGGCTGCCACTTCGGCCAAGCCACGCCACAGCACGATGTTGTGCCACTCAGTTATTTCTTTTCGCTCACCGGTATTCCGGTCTTTGTACGTTTCGGAAGTTGCCATAGTGAAGTTGGCCACCACGGCACCATTCTCAAGATTTCTTACTTCGGGATCTTTTCCCAGTCTGCCTACCAGAATTACTTTGTTTACGCCTGACATATAGTTATTTGTTTAATTTCTTCATTGAGCAGGTAAAATTATCAAAATTCCGGGCTGTTATTTCAACAATCCGATTTCCTTCAAATACCGGTTCACCAGAACCGGCTTTGGCAAGCGCTCAATCTGTTTTTTTGAGTAGGAAATCAGATTGCGATCCTTTTTCAATTTTTTCAGGTTATTCAGCGGAAGCTGTCCATGAATAAACCTGGCCATTAAGTGCTGATGGGAAAGGATGTGTTTATAGACCGGGCTTACGGATTGGATCTTTAGCCGCGTTAACGCGCTATCAAGCCTAACGACTTGTTCGGCCTTAACCGGTTTTGAAGTTTCAACCAATAGAAAATCATACAAGCCATGCCAGATGTCACCGGCATCGCGCTTGCGCATGATAAAACGTCCGGCTTCCTCCACCAGGATATAAGTAAAATACCGCTTTCGTACTTTCTGCTTTTTAATTTTTACCGGTAGCAAATGTTGCAGGTGATGCCGGTTAGCAACACATTGTTTTGCTACAGGACAAACTGAACAATCCGGATTTCTGGGTGTGCACTGCAAAGCCCCGAATTCCATCAAGGCCTGGTTAAAAACATCAGGTTGATGTTGGACGATCAATTCATTTGCCCGTTGAAAAAAATATGCCTTTGTCTTGGGCGAATTAATGTCCTGATCGATTCCCCATACCCGAGCTAATACCCGGAAAACATTTCCATCAACCACGGCCACGGGTTCATGAAAGGCAATGGCGGCAATGGCGGCAGCGGTATAACTGCCGATGCCGGGTAAGGTTAACAATTGCTGATAGGTGGATGGGAAAACTCCTCCATACTCCTTAACCACCACCCGGGCGCAGGCATGCAGGTTACGGGCACGGGTATAGTAACCTAATCCTTGCCATAACCGAAGAATCTGCTTTTGCGGTGCGCGGGCTAGTGAAAAAACATCCGGATAATGTTGAATGAATGATTCATAGTAGGGAAGGCCCTGTGCGATCCGGGTTTGTTGTAAAATAATTTCCGATAGCCAGATTTTATAAGGATCGCGGGTTGTACGCCAGGGTAAGGAGCGTTTGTTTTCTTCATACCACTGGATTATTCTTTCAGAAAAAACTTTTTTCATCAAAATTTTCGAAGCCGGATGCGAATGTGATAAAAAACACTTCAATCCGGTGCGGGGTTACTGATTAAATCGTATTTTGGAATTCCATGTGGGTGATAATCAGTAAATTCATTTTGTGTTTGAACAAACTGCGTTTAAATTTGCAGCCCCTGATTTTTACAACGGAGATCATTAGTTACTAAACGCCATAAAATTTTAACACCGTGACCAAAGCAGACGTTATCAATCAAATCGCAGAGAAAACAGGTATCGATAAAGCCGATGTATCAGCATCGGTAGAAGCCTTTTTTAATATTGTAAAATCCAATATGGCCGCTGGTCATAACATTTACGTGCGTGGGTTTGGCAGTTTCATCAACAAAAAGCGTAAGAAAAAAATTGCCCGCAACATTTCTCGGAATACAGCCATCATCATTGACGAACACTACATTCCCAGCTTCAAGCCAGCTAAGATCTTTATTAATAAGATCAAAAACAGCGAAAAGGTGAAGCAGCTGGCTGAAAAATGATGGATGTTGATGTCCGGGTAACCGGCTGTCGAATCTCTCGGTCCAACCTATGGTAAAAACCCGCGTAATTTTAATTGGCGTTGGCGTATTGTTGGTAGTCCTGATCTTCCTACTCCCTAAGTCTGTTGTTGAAAACGAAAGCCAACTTCAAGGAGAAACCTCAACGGAAACCATCACCGGCTCACATGCTCCCATACCCGAAACCCTCCGGAAAAACATTCAGGTGCTTCGCGGTCAATACGTTGCAAACGTGTCCAATCAAAAAAATGCTATCTTTGCCGACTCTTTAAGAGCCCTTTACACGCAAGCGGGTCAGTTCGATAGCGCAGCATGGTTCGCAGAACAAGCTGCAACGTTCTTTAACACACAAGAGGGTTATTTAAAGGCTGGCAATAGCTACTATGAGGCTTACACATTTGCCATGGAGCCGTCTAAACAGGAGGAGTTGGCTGGAAAAACACGTGAGTGGCTTGGCAAAGTGGTGGCCGCAGATCCAAAAAATCTGGAGGCCAAAACGAAGATTGCCATGACCTATATGAGTTCGGCATCGCCCATGCAGGGTATAACCCTACTCCGCGAAGTGTTGGAACAAGATCCCAAAAACGAATTTGCCCTTTATAACCTGGGGATGCTCTCGGTGCAGTCTGGACAATATGATCGGGCTATTGAACGATTGGAAGAACTGAAAGCCGTGAACCCGAATCATATTCAGGGAGCCTTGTTACTGGGCGTTGCCTACATGAACCAAGGTAACAAAGGCAAGGCGCGCGAGCAGTTTGAGTTAGTGAAAAAATTGGATTCGGATCCAGCTGTGCAAGCTACCGCTGATTCGTATCTGCAAGAATTAAAATAAATTTATGTGAAACCTTCTCCGGTAAAGGAGAAACAAAAACCAAAGAATTATGCCTAGTGGAAAGAAAAGAAAGAAACACAAGATGGCCACGCACAAGCGCAAGAAGCGTTTGAGAAAGAACCGACATAAGAAGAAATAAACCCGCCTGAAAGAGGCCGGCTGAATTCCATTGGGTAAAGCTGCCTCCTTTAGGTTTAACTAGAAAAGTTTTGAGTAACGAACTAATCATTAGTGCAACTCAGAACGGATGTCGCATAGCCCTTCTTAAAGACAAACAGCTTGTTGAATTCCATGAAGACGAGGGAGGAGGCAAGTTTGTAGTGGGTGATATTTATCTGGGCACCGTGAAAAAGGTGGTCCAGGGGTTGAATGCAGCGTTTATTGATATCGGGTATGAAAAGGATGCATTCCTCCATTACCTGGATCTGGGCCCGCAATTCAGCTCCCTTCAAAAGTTCACCAAACTAATCAGGTCTAAAAAGATTACCGGGGGTAAGCTCGATAAGTTTCATCTGGAAAAGGATATTGACAAGCATGGCAAAATCGGCCAGCAGCTTTCCAAAAACCAGGTGATACCGGTACAGGTGGTAAAAGAACCCATCTCAACCAAAGGCCCGCGACTTTCGTGTGAGTTGTCCATAGCCGGACGCTACCTGGTATTGGTACCCTTCGGCTCAGGAGTGAATGTATCCAAGCGCATTTCCAGCAGCGAAGAGCGCAAGCGGCTTCAACGTCTTATCCAGTCAATCAAACCCGAACACTTCGGGGTAATCATCCGCACGGTTGCCGAAGGCAAAGAAGTGGCCGAGCTCGATAAGGATTTGCGAGGCCTGGTAAAAACCTGGGAAGAAGGAGTTGCCCGCCTGGTAGAAGGTGCCCCACGCGAAAAAATGATCGGAGAGCTTAGCAAGACCTCGTCCGTTTTACGCGATGTGCTGAACGAGTCATTCGACAACGTGCATGTGGATGACAAGAAGATTTTTGAAGAAGTCAAGAGCTACATCCGCAACATCGCACCTGAAAAAGAAAAAATTGTCAAGTTCTATTCCGGCAAGGCGAAAATATTTGAGCACTACGGCATTGAAAAACAAATCAAGTCAGCCTTTGGGCAAACGGTCAGTTTGCGCGGAGGTGGCTATTTGATTATCGAGCATACGGAAGCACTTCACGTCATTGATGTGAATAGTGGAAATAAATCGAACCGGGAAGAAAACCAGGAAACCACGGCCATGTCGGTGAACATCGAAGCGGCTAAAGAAGTGGCCCGCCAATTGCGCCTGCGCGACATGGGCGGCATCATCGTGGTCGATTTCATTGACATGCGCAATTCCGAAAATAAACGGGTGATTTACAATACCATGAAAGAGGCCATGGAATTGGATCGCGCCAAGCACACCGTATTACCTCTATCCAAATTCGGATTGATGCAGATTACCCGCGAGCGGGTTCGGCCTCAGATGAATATTGTTACCAAGGAAGTTTGCCCTACGTGCAATGGCAGCGGTAGCATTACCGCCACTATTTTAATTACCGACCAGATTGAACAGCACCTCGATCACCTGTTCATCAAGCAAAATGAAAGTAACCTGGTGTTGGCCTTGCATCCCTTCTTATATGCTTACTATACCAAGGGGGTCATTTCCAAACGGGTGAAGTTTTTCTTCAAATACAAGAAGTGGGTAACGCTGGTAAAAGACAGTTCGCTCGGGATTACCGAGTTTCATTTCCTGAATAAAGATGGTGAAGAAATTGAGGTTGGTAAGACTGCCGAAATTACCGTTGACGAAGAATAATGCCATAAAGAAAGAGGAGGTTAAGAACCCTCCTCTTCTTCTGTTTTCTTAATCTGCTCGTCCAGAATTTCATCAATAATCTTCATCTGGCGCTCATCAATGGTTTGATCCGTTTTAGCTTGTTTCTTCATGAAGCGGAACATGGCGTTCTTCTTGATTTCATAGGCTATAAACACCGTGTACTTGTTTTCTTTCTGATTGAAATACTTCTCCTCACCTATTTTACGCAAGTCGGCAATGTTGGTATTCATCACCTGTCGCACCAGACTCTGAAACTTATCGGCTACATCAGCCGCATTGGCATTTTCCGTTTGCCCCAGGTATTGATCGGCCACCTGTTTCATGGTGGTATTGACCTGCCCGGCTAACTGGGCCTTGGCTTCAATATCCGCTTTGCCGCGGGCAATATTGTCTTGTGAACTTTCTCCCTTACCGGTAGCCCGGAAAAAGCGGTTATTAGATTCGTAGGCGTTTCCCCGGAAGGGTTCTTTTACCTTTTTACCAAAAGGGCTTGAGCTACACGAGCTGAGAACCAATAAAACCGCAAAAGCGGCAATCCATGTTAATTTCATATGCGTAAGATTTAGGGATCGCACGGATCCTACTGCCAAATTAGTAAAAATTGTGCCAGAGTTTGTGACTGCTTTAAAGACGAATAACCACTTGCCACCGGAATGCCCAGCGCCAGCTCAGTTGAAACCGGGTAATTTGTGCTTTTCGAAGAATATCCTGCAGTTCACTTTTATGAAATGCCCGCAATACGGAGAGGGGGGCATCATATTTAACCATGGTTGAACGAGAAAACCATCGTGTAAGCCATTGTATAGAATAAAACGCCAAGGGATGCCGGTGGATATCATTAATGATAATGGCTCGCCTCACCTGCGACTTCAATTGAAACAAAAATGAACTCAATTGTGTATCTGAAAAATGATGAACAAAAAGTGTGGCTAAAACAATGTCACATGACAGCTGCTTAAAGTTTTCAGAAAAAATATCCATCGCTTCAAACCGAATGTTGGGGTAATCAGCCGAGTGCTTGCGCGCATACTCCACAATATGGGGATTGGCATCAATGCCGATTAACCGCACTTTTCGGTTAGCGAGGGCTGCCTTTCGGGAAATAATCCGCAACAACTCTCCGCTTCCACAACCTAAATCAAGAATGGTTAACTCCTGATCGGCAGGAATTTCTCTCCAGCTAGCTTGAAGAGCGCTTAGTGTTACGGCATTACCCCCTAACCAGTGATTGATAAAATCCAACTCGCGCAAGGTTTGTTCAACCACCTGGCCTTGACAGTTCAAGTCATCCATAATTTCCTCGCCCGCAGCCCGTGATGAAAAACTGATCATGGTGTAAGTGAACGTTCATGATTCTCAATATCCAGAATCATACTTTCCAGGGTAAGGCCCGGGCCAAATGCAAAGCTCAAAATCTTTTTCCCGTGATCACTTACTTGTAGTTGATTCATAATTCGTTGTAAAACAAAAATCACGGTGGGCGATGACATGTTACCAAAATCGCGCAATACCGAATAACTGATTTGATTGTCATGCTGACTAATGCCAAGGGCGGTTTGAATTGCCTCCAGAATTTTTCTTCCGCCCGGATGAATGGCAAAATAAGAAATCCCTGACAGCGGTTGTCGCTGCAGCAAGCTGCTCGTTAGTGCTCCAATTCCTTGCTTAATCAAATCGGGAACATACGAAGAAAGGCGCATCTCAAAACCAAAATCACCTACCCGCCAGGTCATATCCTGTTCTCCCGTTGGGTTCAAATCACAATGAAATCCCGCAGGTGAAAGATTGTATCCCGGTTTAGGCTTTGACTCCATTAACATAGCCGCGGCCCCATCCGCAAAAAGTGCATTGGCCAAAAAGTTATCCTCACTGATTTGATTTTGAAAATGCAGGCTGCAGAGTTCTGTGCAAATAATCAACACCCGGGCCTGCTCACTTTCACAAATATGATGGCCCAGTTTAATCGCATTAAACGCTGCATAACACCCCATAAAGTTGATGCACGTGCGTTGTACAGAAGTAGGTAGTTCTAATTGATTGACCAGATCAATATCCAAACCGGGTGCATACATACCCGTACAACTAACTACGATCAAGTGGGTGATGGAGTGGCGCTCGGGCTGCCCACGTTGTGACAAACACGCTTGTATCGCGGCCTTACTGAGGGCTACCGCATGCTCTCGGAAAAAATCCAATCGCTTTCGGGTGGTCGGTAATGCACCTCCGTTGTGATTATCAAAAAAATCAAAACCTGATGATTTGCCATAATCACCTAAAACCGAATACCGCGTTTCAATACCTGACATTTTAAATATTGCCCGAAGTTTGCGCTCTTCCTCATAGGGCAACTTCATGGCTCGAACCATAAAATCAGCCAACCCCGATTGAGGGTATTTGTGCCTGGGGTTGGCTGTGCCAATTGCTGTGATAAAACTCATTGTCAAGTATAACAAAAAAGTACCCGTACTAGGTTTTACCGCCCTTGAATTAGTTACTTTGGATATCTTTCTCATACCTATGTTTTCAAGATCAACCTGGCTACACCTGCGCTTTCCTTTCTCCTTCTTTTTAATGCCGGTATACTTTTTTGCCCTGGCTGTTTCGCCTAACCTCAATGGCGGTCAACTACTTTGGTCTTTTCTTATTGTTCATCTTTTCCTTTATCCAGCCAGCAATGGGTTCAACAGTTATTTTGATAAGGACACCAAAAGCATTGGCGGTTTGAAAAACCCACCTCCCGTTACGCGCGACTTATACTATGTATCCATCCTGCTGGACGTACTGGCGATTACTTTGGGGTACCTGAAAATCAATTTGACCTTTGCTGTGCTGCTTTTCCTATATGGAATGGCTTCCAAGGCTTATAGTCATCCAGTGGTACGCCTGAAAAAATATCCGGTTATCGGCTGGCTTACGGTCGGGTTCTTTCAGGGATTTTTTACTTTTCTAATGTGCTATGCCGGAATCAACAAATACGACTGGTCAAATCTGATGGTGGACCGGGTTCTAGTACCCGCAGCCTTATCTTCGGTGATTTTATTGGGAACTTACCCGATGACCCAGATCTATCAGCACGAAGAAGACGCAGCCCGTGGTGACGTTACGTTAAGTTTAAAGCTTGGCATTCAAGGTACATTTCGATTTGTCTTTATCGTATTTACCCTGGCCACGGCCGCCTTCATTTTCTATTTTATCAAGTTTCACCAGCTAAAATATGGTTGGGTTTTCCTTATCGCACTGGCCCCGGTTGTCCTCTATTTTATGATCTGGTGGTGGCAGGCCTGGCACCATCCCGATAAAGTTAATTTTGCACGTACCATGGGGCTTAACTTCATCTCAGCCATATGCCTCAACGGTTTTTTCATTTGGATGTTTCTTGAAATCAGTCACATTCTGCAATTGTAACCCTAAGCCCCCGCCTACTTTAATCAGGAAATCAAAAAGGATGACCATGTGTGTTGCGAATAATGAAGTCAGCGAGCGGCCGTGATTGCCGCAGGAGATTAACGGCCAGATTCGAAGTCCATTCGCTACCAAACAATTTTTGAATTTGACGGCCCACCCACAACCGGTTAGCAAAATGCGAATTCCATTGCCGGGTATATTGAAGCTCGAGTTGATCTCGATTGATTTTTCCAATTAAAAACTGAGTGATCAGTTCGCTCACAATTTTTGCGCTGTGTATGGCCATCGCCATTCCGTTGCCGCATAAGGGTGTTATCATTCCAGCGGCATCTCCGGCCATCAACACATGATCTTCCACCGGAGCTTTGGTGGCAAACGAGATTTCATTGATTACTTCCGGTTTGGCAAACAGGAATTCGGCATTCTGAAAAATATTTTTAATGAATGGGTTGCGGAACATAACCGCTTGTTCCATTTCCGGAATGGATCCATACTGCCGAAGATTGCTTCGATGAGTAAGATAGCAAACGGTAAACTTGCTGTCCTCCACCTGACTAATGCCGCAATATCCGTCTTGGAAATTATGAAGAGCAATTAAATTGGAAGGTTGATCGATTCGCACATGATACTTAACCCCTGCGTAGGGCGACCGGTGCTGCAAAAAATTACGCTTCATGGAAACATCAAGGCGTGATCGCTTGCCAAAAGTGCCTAGGACAAGAGCGGCTTCATACGTTGCCCCAGAAGTTTGAACCTGAAACCCTTCCTCGTGATACTTGATCTGAGTTACCTCCGTGTTGAGTAAGAACTCCACACCAGCCTGCTCGGCTTTTTGAAATAAATAATGATCAAAGACGTAGCGGCTTATCCCAAAGCCACCAAGATCAAGCGGGGTAAAGGCTGTTTGACCATTTACGGAGGTTAACTGAAACCGGGTGATTTGGGGCGGATCAAATTCTTTAGGAAAGAGTCCGTGTTTTTTTAGAAAGGGAACCGTTTCGTTAGAAATATATTCTCCGCAAACCCGGTGAAACGGATAGGCCTTACGTTCAATCACTCGCACATGAAACCCATTCTTTACCAGGAGATTGGCACAAACCAATCCTGCCAATCCACCACCAACAATAATTACGGGTTTCAAAATCTGTTTAAGTATTAAAGGATCAAAAAAAGAAGGGATTAAACGGTTACTTAAAAAATCAAATTAATAATAAATCCAAAAATCAATTTCTTCGTTTATGTGTTTATTACACTGTCTATGGTAAAATCAGCTGCCGAATCTGGAGATTTACATGTATTGGTGGTGGGAAACAATCCTATCGACCTGAGTCACACCTTTGAACGTCTTCAAAAGGCCGGGGGTAAGCGGATTAGTACAGAAATCGCCTTCGACTTAAAAAGTCTATTCGATCGTCTGGTGCATTTTACACCTAACTTTATCGTTTTGGATGACAATATAGGACAACCTGAGCTAAAGGCTACGGTGTCCGCCTTGCAAACTCATCGCAAAACCAAACATATTCCGATCACCGTGTTGAAAAACTCCAATTATCAGGAGGCCATGAATACCGGGGTCTTAAATTATCTGTTGAAAGATTCCGTGACCAGTGAATCATTGTACACTGCGTTTAAAAATTCACTGAAATTCAAACGCACACAGGAGTATTTACAACAGGCTTATCGCAAACGCAAAGGACAATTGCTTCGGATACTGAATCCTTAAAGTTGATCCTCCAATCGGAATTCGCGCTTCATGCGAACTCCATTTCGCTCAATCTGAAGGACCACCCGTTTACCCGGTTTCGCGTTTAAAAATGCGTTGATGGTATTTAAGTCGAGATCGGCTGCCACAATTCCATTAACACTTATAATCCGATCTCCTACTTTCAGATCAGATTTCTCAGAAGATGAATTTTTCCGAACATCCGTGATTTCAAAATTCTTTAAGCGTGCGCCTTTAGCCCGAACCGTTAGGCCACTCAAGTTGAAATAAAAGTTTCTTTTTAAACTGGAGTTCTTTTTAAGGTAAAGTTTCTCGCCTGGAAAATCATAGATGACGGTAAACCGACTCAGAATCTCTCCTCCTAATGATCCGTTCCTAAATACCAGGCGGCTTGTTTTCAGTGTGTCGAGGTATGAATTGGGGTCAGGAAAATTGGTGATAACATTTGTTAATTCATATTTCCCAAGTTTAATGGAATTAACTCGGGCAATTTGACCCGTAATTACCCCCCCCAGGCCACGTCCAATAACGCTGGTCACATTTTTTTCAGGAACCCGGATTTTTGGACTTGATGCCGTCTCCAAAAATAAACCATGACTGGCCCCGCTATCCACCATTAATTTGGCACTGAGAATGGTTGTGTCATTCATTTCGATACTTGCTGTTAGGTAGGGTTTAGTATCTTCTATCTGAATGGGAAGCCATTCATACTTTCGCTTTTCCCGAAACCGCTCCGGCAACATTAATGTGAGCGTCTTTTGCTCGTAGTTTACCTCTATGATAAACCGACTGAACAATTCATATCCTAAAATGCCGTGAACATCGGTTCCCAGATAATTCCGTAATTCCAGGTAATCCTGATCCAACACCAACATGGCATGACCCCGACCCTGCACTCCTGGAAGATCAAGCGAAACATTATTGGTAACATAGGCATCAACCAACTTTTCGCCACCCGGCCCCGCAATTGAATATTTTCTCGAGTAGGGGAGGTTGAGAATATCACTGTAAGCCTTCTCGGTTAAAATTGAGGTGCGCACCCCGGTATCCAAAATAAACTTGAGCGGCAGTTGCCCGTTCAGGATCATAGGAACCACCACCAGGTTATTATATACTTCAATGGGAAATTGAACCCGGGTTTTGCCGGGCGGAAGTGAAAATCCAAGAACCTGGCTGGTGCATGGCTGCCAGCTCCAACTTGCTACCAACAATACTAGTATGAATACCCCTCGTAAAGACATGACCGTGTAAGCCTCCGTTAAAGCTAACAATTTTAAAATCAAGGCCGGTTAGTTGACCCTAATTACCCCAAGTTGGACGAGCAGAGATTTGGGGTCATCAGCCATTTTGATGGCACTCAAATTCTGATAGTGAAGAAACCCTTCCCGCACCATGATTGACATTTGCTCGAGCAGGGGATCAAAATAGTGGTTCGTGTTTAAGAGTCCAACCGCAGAGTGAATAAGACCGAGCTGTTTCCAGGTGAGTATTTCAGCCAGTTCATCAAGAGTTCCCCACCCACCCGGCATGGCGACAAACGCATCTGCCAAATCGGCCATTCTTCTTTTGCGCTCATGCATGCTATTCACCACTTCCAATTGCGTTAACCCCGTGTGGCCCACTTCTTTCTGCATCAGAAAATCGGGGATAATGCCAATTACTTTTCCACCCTCGGCCAATACCTGATCAGCCATTAAGCCCATCAGGCCAATGTTCCCTCCACCATAAACCAAAGTTGATTGACTGGCGGCCAATAAGGAGCCTAATTGCCTGGCCGCAGCCGCATAAACGGGATTCGTGCCTGCCGCTGAACCACAGAACACGCAGACCTTCATACCCGATTGAAGGTTAGTGCTTAATATCGTGCTCGTTATCGCTGAATTTACGGTTGGGAAATGCCCAAACCGAAACGATAGCCAGCACAAAAAGAGCGATTACAACGCCAAAAACCGTCATGATTGAAATTTTTGAAGAAACAAATTTAGACCTAGCCAGAATATTATTTGCAAATTCGCCTTTAAAAATTGTAAACTCGTGAACTATTTAAATCTCAATTAGTTACTTCTAACCCATTCTCGTAACATGAAGAGGTTCCTGCTTATTCTTGGTCTCATCCTGGTCATTATTCTGGGTGTGCTTACGTATTTACGTGTATTCTATACCAAATCCTTTAGCCCGGAAGATGAGGTGGTGTTAAACGCAGATGACCTGACTGTTCGGGTATTTTATAACCGGCCCTACAAAAAGGGGCGAGTAATTTTCGGGGGGTTGGTTCCCTACGACAAAGTGTGGAGAACAGGAGCCAATGAGGCCACTACGTTGGAAACCAATAAGGATCTTTCCTTTGCCGGGAAGACCTTGAAAGCCGGAAAATATTCCTTATTCACCATGCCTGGTGAGCAAACCTGGAAAATCATTTTCAACTCGGAAACCGGCCAATGGGGTGTCGACTTTAATGGAGAAGCCAACCGCGACCCTGCCCGGGATGTGTTAACCCTGGATGTGCCTTCCGTTCTGCAAGAAAAGGAATTTGAACAGTTTACCATTTCATTGGAAGGCACCGGTGGAGAAATGGAATTGATTCTGATGTGGGACAAAACCCTCGTTTCAGTCCCTTTCTCGCGGCAATGATTTGATTAATTTTTAAACCTTCTAATGCCCTCACCGTGTATCTTTGGATTCAATTTTATAGGCTGAAATGATACAAGTAATTCCCTCCATAGCAATCCGCAAGGGAAAGGTGGTGAAGATGAGAAAAGGCGACCCCACCAGCGAAAAGTCGTATGACGAAAATCCGCTCGATCTCGCCAAGCGCTTTGAAGATCATGGAATTGAAGTGGTGCACCTGGTGGATTTAGATGGGGCTGAACGCGGGAGTCCTAAAAATTATCACGTTCTGGAAGCAATCGCTGGGCACACCGATCTGAAGATTGATTTTACCGGTGGAATTTGTACTGATGGCGACATTGGCAAGGCGTATGAATTTGGGGCTGATTATATCACCGCATCCAGTATTGCCGTTACCAATCCCGAATTGTTTGCTTCTTGGATTATTTCCTATGGTCGCGAAAAAATGACACTGGGTGCAGATGTCACTGATATTGTATCCAAGAAGATTGCATTTCGCGGCTGGCAAAAGCGAACCGAAATTTCGCTGTTCGATCACTTGCAATTTTTTTACGATCGCGGATTGAAATATGTCAAGTCAACGGATATTTCCCGTGACGGAGTATTAGAAGGCCCAGCCTTCTCCTATTATCAGGAAATAATTGATCACTTCCCTGACTTGAAAGTTTTGGCCAGTGGTGGTGTACGGGGGGTTGATGACATTAAACGCCTGAATGATATGGGCGTGTTTGCTGTGATTTTTGGAAAGGCCTATTACGAGGGGATTTTAAAATTAAAAGACCTTGAACAATTTGTGGTAAAACAACATTAACAGCCACAACGGCCACAAAAAAACCCGAAGTGTTCACTTCGGGTTTTTTGCTTTCAAAGCTTCCCATTATGCGGCCTTCGAAAGTTTGTCTTCTTTGATTTTATTGATTCTTACTTCTTTTGCCTGAAGATCAAACCAGCGTACTTCCACCAGGTTCGACTTCAGATATTTAAGCACCTCCATCACCTTGCCATCGATTTTACTCCGGACGCGCTCACCTTTCTTAAACAGTTTTCTCATTCCCATTGGATTTTGGTTTTACATACGTAACGCATAAATATACTCACGCGGATAGTCTTCGTAAATACCCGCAAAGGTAATTAAGTCACCCGCTTTCTTCTTCTTGATGATGGCTTCAACATCGTTAGCTGATTTCACGGCCACATCATCGACATGGGTTATAATGAAGCCCTCTTTCATGCCGCTTCTGCGCAGCTTTGCAGTACTGGTTAAAGATTTAACCCGCACCCCTTGATTGATTTCCAACCGCTTCAGCACTTTACTGTCCACGTCTTCCAGTTCAAATCCAAGAGCAGCCGTCTCTACCCGTTCTTCCCGCTTTACAGCCGTAGTTTTTCCATCGCGATTTTTTAAGGTAACCGGAATAACCATGTTTTTACCCTCGCGGTTTACTGTCACCTCAATTTTGTCACCCGGTCGTTTGCGTCCAACATACTCGATTAACGCAGTACTTGATTTAATCGGTGTTTGATCGAGCTTTACAATAACATCCCCTTCTTTAATGCCCGCAGCTTTGG
>ERZ1066115.329-NODE-329-length-13974-cov-15.043538_pt1 | contig 13974 bp, 4 predicted proteins | sample MGYA00382762_ERZ1066115 | MGnify/ENA primary metagenome ERZ1066115 (study PRJEB33369, sample SAMEA5778345) | biofilm metagenome | biome: Industrial cooling water; feature: Water cooling tower basin; material: Biofilm | place: United Arab Emirates | collected... | reverse complement strand
GCTAAGAGCACGGCCATAAAGAAGGCGGCCATGGTGGCCACTACGCAGATCATGCCGCGGCTGGGGCCGCTTTTCTTATCGGGGGCCTCGGCGGGCTCCAGGATCTGAAAGGCCGGTTCCTGGCCCTCGGCGTTCAGCTTGGCCAGCTCGTACTGCTGGGTTAGGAGCTTAAAGATCTCGCCCTGCACCAAGAGGTCGCGCTGTAGCTGGGCGAACTCGAAGGCCAAGGCGGGAATCTCCTTCTGGCCCGGGAGCACGCCGCCCTCGCCGCTCTCGATAGAGCGCAGGGCGCGGGCTATGCTGTCGCGCTCGGTGCGCAGGCGGCGGATCACGGGGTCCTCGATGGTGGAGAACTTCTGGTAGCTCTCTATCTCCATCTCTTTCATTATGAGCTCCGCGCGCAGGCGGGCCATCACGGTTACCTGCTCGGTGGCCAGGGCCTCCACGGAGAGCACGCCGTAGCGGGAGGTAAAGCCCTGGATCTCCCCTTGGATGCGGGTCATCTGGGACTGCACGTCGGCCAGCTTGGCCTCTAGCACGCGCTTCTGGTCCTGGGCCTTGTTGCCGCTTAAGGCCATAAAGCGCCGGTCCAGGATCTCTACGGCGCGGTTCACCACCGCCTGGGCATAGGCGGGGTCGATGTCCTCAAAGCTGATAGACAGTATGCCGGTCTTCTCGTCCACGCCGGCGGAGAAGCGTCCTAAAAAAGCGCTCCTCGTCTCGGTCTTTATACTCTGCTTAATTTTATAACGAGCGGTAAAGTTAAACTCGGTATTGAGCTCGTCGATAGTGGTGTTGCTCTTGGCAATGGCCACGGCCAGCTCACCGTTTGAGCTACCGCCTACGTTTACGCCGGCCATGGCGGCCAGGCTGCCCAGGCCGCTGGCCGACAGCGCGCCGGCCAGGCCGCCGCCGTCGGAGGAGCTGATCAGGATAGAGGCCTTAGGGCGATATAGATTGGGTAGGTAACTAGTTTCCGGCGGGAGGAGCAGGGAGCCAATGGCAAAGAGCAGGGAGCCTAGGGCGCCCAGGGCGGTACCGCCTATGATCAGGCGCTTATGGCGTAGGAGCGTGGCCATAAGATCGATTAAGGAAATCTCGTCATCTTCCGGGGCGGCTACGGCCGCGCGTTGTTCATCCATGGGTAATCCTGAGCTATGGCGTTAAACCGTCTACGAGCTATTCGCAGCCGGAGGCCGCGGCGGCGCGCGGCTCGGATCCATCGTGCATGGATCGCTCTTTTTTATAGTGCAATACCAGAAAGAATATAAGGATAAAGAGCCAAGCCGCTACCAGGAGAAGCCAATGGGCCAATTCCGAAAGGTAGAGGCCCGCCGCAACCACCAGGCTTAGGCCGATAGAGAGGCTGTAGATCAAGGCCAAGATCGAGCGTACGTTATACCCTAAATGCAGGAGCTTATGATGCAGGTGCCAGCGGTCGGGGCTCATGAGGGGCACACCTTGCTTGGCGCGCCGCATCATAGAGGCGATCACGTCAAAGATGGGTATGATGAGCAGGGTGCCCGCGTCCCAGACGGCAAAGCCCCGCGCCAGGTTGGCGCCATCCAGGAGCGGAAAGACGGCTAGGGCAAAGCCCATAACGGTACTACCGCCGTCGCCCATAAAGGTACGGGCGATAGGCAGGTTGTAGTAAAGGAAGCCGATCACCGCCCCGGCCAGGCAGAAGGCTAAGAGCGCCGGAGCGCCCTGACCGCGCGCCAAGAAGATCATGGCGTAAGCGCTTAAGGCTATCAGGCTAATGCCGCCGGAGAGGCCGTCAAGGCCATCTATCATGTTTAAGGCGTTGATAGCGCCTACGATCCAGATAACGGTTATAGGATAAGACAGCGTACCGAGCTCTACGACGCCCAGGCCCGGGAGCCACAGATGGCTAAAGCGATACCCCATGCCCACCACGACGGCGGCCACGGCCAATTGTACGAGAAAGCGATACAGGGCGCGCACATTATGAAAGTCGTCCCAGACGCCCACGATATGGATAAGCAAGAAGGTCAGGCCCAAGGGCCAATAGGGCGCCACGAGCGGCACCAGGGAGGGGCGGATAAGAAGGCCCGCGGCCAGCGAAAGGCAGAACGACAGCACGATGCCTACGCCGCCTAAGCGCGGCGTGGCTACGGTGTGGATCTTGCGCTCGTCTATGGGGTCGAACCAGCCCTTGCGGCGAGCGATCAGGATGATGAGAGGAGTAAGGAGTAGGTTAAGGAGCGCGGCCAGTAGGCCTAAGAACATTTCCCGCATGGACAGCCCTTTGATTCATAGATTGATCGGGGATAAGAATAGCACGGATACTAATAAAAACGCTTAAGATTTACTATAGCTCTATTAGAGACGGTACAAACTAAGCGAATCGCATTAGCCAAATCATGGCATCGAAGAAATCGGCATGCGGAACGCTATTCCAAGTATGCCATCCCAGAGCATAGCTTGGGCTCCTGTTTGATGACCATACCCGTCTACTATCGAAAGCTTCAGCGCGCCATAAAGTTCAAAAAGTTGTAGGAACCTTATCGAAGCTTCTGCGTTCAGGTTCCAACGCGTCTCTGCTATGCCGGTGGGGCTGGTAGCCGCCACGGCCTCAGGGCCACTTTCTGCGAAGTCCTTTATACTATTCTCACCCTTCACAAGTCGTTCAAGAGAAACAAGTACTTGAATCTGCCCTGGCTTGTCCCAACCTAGCCAGAGGCCGGCCAGTAGGGTGTCGGGACCATAGGGATAGCCTAGAGAGGCGTCAACGAACTGAGTTTTACCGGAAAGCGCTGCGACGTTAGAGGCAATACGACGGCGCCAGGTATAGGAGTTATGGCGGTTTTCACGAATATAGAGCCAGGGGTTGGTGTAGACATACTCCAGACCGCCGGTCAGCCAGCCGCCCCAGGCTGGATATGCTGCATCAACGCCCACAAGCCAACCGAAGGCATCTGGCGTTGCCGTAGCGGCATCGCCGTACCGTTCCTTTTCATACCAGGTTTGAAACTGGTTCATAAGGAAAGAGCCGTAGGCTTCTACGTAGCGCCATGGATTTATGCGCAGCTCCAGCCCGAAGGCGCTTGAGGCATTGAGGTAGCTAAGCGGTGAGGTATTCCACGCGTAACGGTTATGTAAGATACCAAAAGGGCTAAGGTAGCTTAGGTCTAGCGGCATGCCCGCCAGCACGAGCGCTTCTACGATGCTCATGGCCGCGCGTTCGCCAAAAAGGTACTCAAAGCGATGGGCTATGAGTTTCTTACTCCAGTACGGGACATCCGTCGACAGGGGCTCCTCGTCGTCAAGGAGGCTCGGGTCGATATCCACGAGCAAAAAACGATAGCTCAAGGCCTGGCCGCTCAGTCCTAGTTCGGCATGTTCGTAAAAATCCGGCGCGTCTGACACCAAGAGCGTGCCCGTATGGCCGGGCCCCCAGCGCAGGACGTCGCGGCCTAGGGTGGCGGATAGGGGGCCGTAGGCCACGGAGACGACGCTTTGAAAGGGGAAGGTAAGGTCGAGGTATGAAAAGTCTTCTACCCAATTGGATCTATTGGCAGGGCTAACATCTAGGGTGACGGCATTATAGTCTTCTTTCAAGTCTATGCTGGTACGGGCATGTAGTAGTCCTAGAACTTCAAGCTCCAACGGTATGGATACCAGAGGGCGCCGTTCCGCCCAGTCCCAAGAAGGTACTCGGGCAACTTCTCCGCCGGCCATGGGATAGGCTTCAAGCGCGCTGTTTAGCCCCCAGGCCAGGCCTATGCCGGCCGCTGTCTGCTGCGGCCGCAGGCTTTCTTCCGCAGCGTAAGCGGCTCTCCGCGCTTGGGTCGAGAGCCTGATACCGGCGTTCTCGGCCCGCTCTATGCCCAGGAGAGCCCGTCTGATAACCGGGGCCGGATAGGGGCCGGCGGCGCTCATAAAGACAATGCCGGCTTCTAAGCCGGCATAGCGCAGGGCGCGCACAAGGTCCTCGTCCGCATAATAGCGACGCGCCTGCGCGGACGCGCCCATCGGGCTCAGGGCGGCCAAGGCCCAAGCCCCCAGGGCGACCAGGACGCTACAATGTCTATAAGGAGAGCGCATACCGAAGCCCCAGCTTCAGGTAACCAAAGAATCCGCCGTTTTCTCCGGGCACCAATAAGGGTTGGTCGTTGACTCCTTCTTCTCCCACAGGGGGGGCAACATCCACCAATTCCATACGGTGCCACTCATAACCTAACTGAAAGTCGGCGCATAGGAGAAAGGCTTTGACCGGTAGGGCAAGCGAGCTGGTCAGGCCTAGGCGTGTACGTAGGCGCGGCCCATCTAGGAAGGCGGTAGACAAGACTCCGTCCTGGCCACCGACCGACTCCTTCCAGTCTAGATATTGATGCCAGGGGTTGCCAGGGGATTGGGGGCCGGTTAGGGAGAGCTCTAGGGCGCTGCTCATACCGAGGGGACCGAATACTCCACCGCCCTGCCAAGGTTCATGATCCCAGGTCATACGGAAAGAGAGGTCATTCTCGCCCTGCTGATAGCCAAGCATGTTCTGGCTCATTTCGATGAGTTGCCAGGGGTCTTCACCTTGGCGATAGGCGGTAGCCGGATAGCGGGTATAGCCATACTCGGTGTTGATGCCCGTATGACCGTAGGCTTGAAAGGTGTACTTAAGCGCCATGGCGGCGTAAGCGCCTAGTCGGCCCCAGCGTTCATGGTCGTAGTGGCCGCCTAAGGAAAGGGCTAGCTTATCGGGGTTCTGGGGGCCGCTTGGGTTAAAGAAGCGGTTCATATTCAGGTCATCTACCAGAATCTGGGCGTACGCATACCAATGAGATCCTTGGTAGTCGGCATAGAAGCCCATGATAGAATTCTTGTTGGCGCCCGGGGCGCTACTATCTTGGGTCCAGGGGCGGCCGGGAGCCAATGCCACGTACTGTACAAAGAACGATGGCGCGGGTAGCAGGACATCGAGCGGGTCAAGTACCACGCCTGACACGACAGCCGCATCCTGAAAGCCAAAACGCAGCTCGCCCCATCGCACGCCGTAAGTTTTTATTACTGCGCCACGGTCTGACCAGCCGTAGTCGGAGTCGCTACCTAGGTGCAGCCAGCGCTGGCTATAGTTGAAGCGCTCGTCCTCATACGATAGATAGACCCCAGGTACGGATAAACCTTGGCCGTTTACGAAGAGGGAGTACGGGGACTGTACTACGTCGAAGGCCGGTAAGGCTCCTACATCAAGGACCCAAGGCCCTTGACGATAGCTCAGGCCTGCCTGAGCTATCTCTAGCGCGAAGTTGCCGAAAAAAGGCCCCATAAAAGCGCCGCTATAAAGTCCTTGGGTGTCGGCGCTTAAGAGCCAGGAAAAGCTGAAGGGGCCGCTTTCATGTTCTACGCCCGCTTCTAAGGCGGTCCAGAGGGGTACCGAACCACGCCCTCCAACACCTAGGGCTCCTCCTATTTGGATATCTAAGGCCGTTATGGGAGATGCACAGCACAATATGATCAGAACGAGTGTATTAATTTTCAAGTTTTCGCCCTTGAGACAACAGCATGGCAACTTAGCTTGTTTTTTATGGCCTCTCGCCCACAAAATCTTCAATGCGTCTCTATCGATAATATCAAGTCCGGCCAGCGAGTTTATTTAGTTCCCTCGGATGCGGGCCAGCCTAATCGGCTGACTGGTTTGAGAGTGGCTCCGAGCTAAGCGCAACCTAGTACGCCTAGTCGTGCCCCGGCACTCTCATGGTTCAGATCCTCACTAATCCACCGCTAAAACCCTTACTACGATCTTGCTACTTATTCCATGTAATCCTCTTAAAAGATCATGGAATATGGGATGCATCTGAATCGAATCTCTACATGCTCTATTTTTACTTGTGATATTTCAAAAGCAAAAGCCCTCCGCGACGCCTGCCGCGGAATTAATAGAGTGAGAATACGCTCCCCGGTTCGGGAGCGCCTTATCGCCCGCGGGCCTGCAAGGCGGCCGAAACGCGCTCATGCGGCTGATACGGGGTCGTATACGCCGCTCGTAGAAGCTGAGCGACACGCAACACTATACCATAGGGTCCGGACGTGTTCAAGCTTTGAACGAAGTCGCCTGCCTACATAAACGCTAATTCTATATTAGACGGTACTATAGCATGGCGCTCAGGCATTTTCAGGGCGCGGCATGTCTAAAATACCTTACCATATGAAATTCGCGCTTTTTCGACTATACTTACAGCCTATGAAGCTCCGCCGCCCTCCCCTACGCGGCCTTGCCGCCCTGTGCGCCGCCGCCGCCCTAGCCTCATGCAACATGCCCCCCACCTTCGGGCCGGAGTATTACGACGCGGGGCGGAATTTTATAGCGGCGCGTTCCCTTGCGGCGCCTACGCCTACGGCGGACTCCGCCGGCGGAACCGACCCGGACCCTTCCGCCGTATGGGACTGGTCCTGGCGCGGGCAGACGGGTACCTTGAATGAACACCCTTATATGGTCTTGGCCGCGGCGGATCCCGGCCCGGATGGCGCGGAGCCGGCGTGGCGTTTGGAGCTGGCGAACCTTGCCGCCAACCCGAGCTTTGCGCTTAATCTGGCGCCCTGGGTGGTTTCTGCCACGGAGTCTAGCGTCGCATCGGTCGGCGGCGCCGATCCGGCGGCCATCCACGGCAACTCGATGCGGATTACTATCGGGGATAGCCGCTTCGGGCAGGTCTCGGCCGATGCCAACCTCTTCGCGGATGGCGCGTGGGCCCCCGCTACTAAAAACTACCTCTTGGCGTTTAACGTGAGCGAAGGCGGCGCCCTACGCGCGGCTTCCGGGGATAGCTATGCGCCCGAGAGCCTTCAGAACCTCGCGTGGCCTTCCGCCGGTCGCGTCTACGTGCCGGCCGATCTGGGCATCGGCTATGACTCCGCCGGGAGCCGGCGCTTCTACCTAAGCCGCCAGCCGGCTGGTGATTCCAGCATAGACGATATCCATGCCATCCGATCCGACTTGGACGCTTCGCTCTGGTCGCTCTCCCTGCGATTGCGGCAGGAAGATACCACTCCCCGCTTGGTGCCTGGCCTGTATGCGTTCTCCGTCTGGGTTAAGCGCCCGGTCGGCTATTCCTATCCGGACGATCCGACGCGCGGCGATTCCACGCTGTATGCGGCTAAGTACCTGACCCTGCGCCTCGTAAACTTGGTGCGCAATACTACCGTAGCGGAGGCTATCTTCGACGTCTCGGCGTACGCGGATTGGACGCGCGTGGCGCTCTTCGTGCCCTTTACCAGCCCCCTGGACTTTACCGAAGGCGCCGACGGGCAGATTCTAAGGCTGGACATCAGCCCCATGAACCGCCTACGGCCCGAGGCCGGCGCGGTGCTGATCTCCCGCCCCGAGCTCCGCTACTACGTAGACGGCTTCTAGCAAGCTCAGGGGGCGCTTCTTACGGACGCCCCCTGAGCCTAGTTCTTAATCACCATCACCTTGCGGATTTCATCTATGCCCGGGCCGACTACGCGTATAAAGTATATGCCGCGTGCCACCGGCTGACCGGCCAGGTTGGATCCGTCCCAGAGGAAGGTGTAGGAACCCGCGCCCAAGCGGCCGCGGTGCAATGAGCGGACGACGTCCCCGTCTAAGGTGAACACCAAGACCGAGACCTGGCCGCCTTCGGCCAAATCGACCTGCACGGCTACGCGCTCGCGCTTGGCCGAGTCGATGACGTTATTCAAGACGCTCACCCCGCCCCGCTGCGTCTGCACGTCCTGTATCTTAAAGCGCCAAAGGTCGAACTGCCTGGGATCCGGGACGCCCGGCGCCGAGGCGTCACGCGCTAGATACAGGTCGCCGAGCCGGAAGAGGAAGCCCATCTCGCGTCCGCTAAGCATCTCGGGGTCGCTCGCCGGGATCAGGAAGTTCCTGCCGCCGTTGGGGCTCGGCGCGGCAAAGATCGGTCCGGCCGCGCGGGCCTCGGTGTTTCCCGAGCGGTTATAGCCGGGAAGGTACGAGGGGAGCCACAGCGACAACGCGGTCGGCCTACCGTCTATAGAGAAGCTTTCTTTGGCGTCGGTCGGCGCGTCCGCGTCGTAGTACATCTGGATGGGTACGCTCCAAAGCGCGGCGGCCTCCGGGTCCGGCGTTAAATCGAGCGCGCTAAAGAGGCTCGCGTCGCGGTCGTAGAGCCTACCGCTGCCGTCGAAGACCCGAAGCGCTCCCAAGGCGCCGGCGGGCAGGTTCGGATCCGCCCCGGCTACGTCCTGGTGGATGCCGTCGGTGGCTCGCTGCACGTTGATGACGCCCATGCCTATGTCCGCCGCCCGCCTGACTACCGGGTCAGCCAGGTTGGTTTTCTTGTCGGCTATGTTGAGGGGCGACGACGCTAAGGCGAGCTGCGCATAGAGCAGGTCCTGCGTCGTGAGCGTCCTATTCAGGTTCAAGAAGACGTCGACGACGCGGCCGTCCGCGTCGAAGCTGAGCGTAGTCACGCCGTCTATGATCGGCGCTACGCCGGGGCCGCTCAGTACGAAGTCCGCCGGCATCAGTACCGGATCGAGCGTTAAGCCGCGCTGTACCGGCTCGGTAAAGAGCACGTAGAGCTTGTCGTCGCCCTCTATGCCCGTAGCCAGGCGGATACGCGGGGGGATCTTCTCTATGCACGCGTTCTCCGTGGGCGCGGAGGGATACGCCGGCAGCGGATTGCCCGCTAAGTCGGTTAGGTAGCCGCGGCTTTGGTCGTAGCGGAAGAACATTTGGCTTACGGCCGTCCAGTCAAAGGTGAGCTCCGCCGGGTTTAGGACGATGGTCAGGTGCCTATCGTCCCGGACGTTGATCGGGCTGGCGCCGGCCAGATAGGGCGAGGCCACTTCCGTTGAGAAGCTGGAACCGCCGAATCGATACGGCAAGCTCCCCTCCTGCGCGCGGAACTCGAAGGCGGCGGGCGCGACGTTCAGGCCCGTGACCGTGCCCGTGGGATAGGTAAGCGCCGAATCCCGGATGGGCTTATTCATGCGGAGCTCGAAACGCTCGATGCGGATTTCACCGATCGTGACCACGTAAGGCACCACGTCATAATCGCCGTCGACGGCATTAAAGACTATCTCGGGCGATGCAAGATCCCAGCCGGTCGGGTTGGTCGCCGCCACGCTGGCGTGGTTGGCGTCCTGGGTAAGCGTGACTTCGGCGCGGGTAGCGTCGTAGTCGCCGTAGCTCTGCGCCGGGTTGGCGCCCGCAATGGCTTGGTACCCCGTGGAGCTGGCGTAGTTCGTCGGCTCAAGGAGGTTCCCCGCCTGGTCCGTGATATAGGGGTTCATGAGAGAGGTCACGTCGCCGTTGGGGGCTACGGACGTTCCGCTTAGATACCCGGGCCAGAAGCGCGCGGGATTCGAGCCGAAGGAGTAGCCGGCTATGGAGATATAGAGGCCGTGCGCGCCGTAGGCGTTGGGGCCGCCGCGGTAGAGTCCGTTCACCTCTTCATGTGCCGCGTCGGCCAGGTTCCTGCTTAAGGGCGAAAGGCTACCGTCAAAGCTAACGTAACCGGCTGCGGTAACGGTGCCCGCGCCGCTGGTATAGCCGCCGCGCGCGCCTACGGCGCTGAAGCTGGCTTGGCTCCGCTGGTTCTCGGCCCCGAGTGCGCCGTCTACCTCGGCGATCGTAAAGCCGGCGGAGTTGCCCACGTTGACCGCTTCCGACCACCGTAGCTGTAGGTAGTTGTGGCCGTCGTAGGCCGGGTAGACGGCCGTATCATGGGCGGCCTGGCCGAGCTCCGCGGCTATGAGTACCGGACGCGCGCGATCAAGCGTGGCCGTATAGGCGGGGAAGGAGCTGGCGCCGTAGGCCCTGCCCATCGTTACGCCCTGGTCGGCCCGTATGAGCCCCTTGATGAACGACAGATCGGGGACCGCCGCGCGATGCGCGCCGTTGCGATCCGTACTGATAGCCCGGCCGGGGTCGCTACCGGTCGCGTCCGTATTCCAGGGGCTATCGCCGGCGCGGACCTTGAGGTAGAAGGCCGTAGGCGCCGGATACGTCCCGGCATCCAGGTCGTCATCGCAAATAGCGTCCGCAAAGACGCCATCTAGGCGGAGAGCGCCGCCGTTATACCAAATTGAGCCTTGCGCCAACGAGGCGAAGGCGCCTTCTATAGCAGTTTTAATCTCGCCGCCGGCGTTGCGTAGGGGCATGGCCATACCGTCCTGATCCAGGAACTCCACGCGTAGGACGTCGTCAAAGATCGTAGCCGCCCAGGAGATCCTAGGGCGTTTGAACTGCCAATTTATATTACCGCCTAGGTCCACGACGCCCTGATTATTTTCGGCCCGTTCGGGGCCGGCGCCGTCGGGATCGACTACCGCCTCCGCCGCGCTCACCCAGCGGGTAGCGCTGGCGCCGGCTACGCTCATGTTGAAAGCCGCCGCATACGGCGTGCCCCATTGGCCTGCTAACACCTGCGAGCTGTTATTCAGGACGGGTGCGCTGCCGGTAGCCGTGGGCAGGTTAAGGACAAAGGCGCCGGCGTTCATGTCGGCGCCGTTTACGTAGAAATTCCCTCCTACGTTCAGGGTCGCTCCGGTTAATCCGCCGGCTTGGAAGGATGTATTGGGTAGGGTTCCGAAGAAACCGGTCGCGGCGACATAGCCCGCCCCGCCCGGATAGTAATTCAAAGGCGCGGCATGGTAGTACGCATGCCGCGAGTCGGCTCCGGCCCAATCCGCGTCATCGGGGTCATAGGCGGCGCCGAAGATGGCTAGATCTCCCGCTACGGTTACGGTACGGCCGGCTACGCTCAGCGCGCCGCGATAGGCATAGATGTTACGCGCACTCAAGTTGTTTAGTAGGGTTACGGTAGCGCCTGCGCCGGTCGCGTCCACGAACAAATCCACATCGGAGAGATCGATCGCGGCGTCGGAGGACGAGAGATTCCCGGCGCCAAGGAGGAGCAGACGGGCGGTCCCGCCAACCGCGCCGCTCATGATCGTACCGGCGGTGAAAGCGCCGCTTCCGGCGTTCACCGACAGAGCGTAGTTAGTCAGGCTCACGACGCCGCCGATGCTAATAGCGTTATTTGCAGACACGAGCGATAAATCCGCTCCCGCCGTCACCGAACCGCCGTAGCTCTGCGCGCCGGTCGTGCGTACCGAACCGCCGCTTATAGAGACCGCACTACCGGCGTTCGTCGTGAGGGTCGAGAGCGCATAGGACGTGCCGAACCCGGCCGTAAGGCCGACCGAGCCTTGGAAGCTTATCGCGGGGCTCGTGAGGTTCAAGCCCTGGCTACCCGCCGCCGTGGCGGCGTTCACCGTCGAGGTAAAGGTAATGGAACCCGCGGCGCCGCCGGTGCTGATAGCTACGGTGGTGTCCGGCGCGGTCTTTACTAGGCGAACCGGGGCGTTAAAGGTCAAGTTCCTAGCGGGAAGGCTTATATCCTTGGCCAAGCGTATCTCTTGGACGGCGCCGAGGGTCAAGGGGCCTAAGAGGTTTACGTCAGCCAGCTCATAGGAGCCTAAGCCGCTTATCCAGGCGCCGCCGGGGGCCGTAGCCAGGGCGGGGGCGAAGGTTCCTAGGTTGACGTTGGCTTGGCCGGAGGCCAGCTCGATGGGATTGAGCGCGTCGCCGATAGAACCGGCGATGCCGTCGCCGGCGTACAGGCGAATCTGGCCGGTCGCGTCGGTGGCGGCGATGTCTGCGGCGCCGTCTCCGCTCGCCGTAGCCACGATGCCGCCGGTGCCGGCGCGCAGGGTCATGATGCCGGTTCCGGCCCAGGATAGGCCGGTAACGGGGCCGGCCGCGCTGCTCAAGTTAATAGCGCCGGTACCGGCGTTGGCGTTCAGCTCGAGGTTCTGTATGCCGACGGGGAAACTCGCCGTGGCCGCCGTTATGACGCCGGACTGCGCGCCGTCTTCGCCTATGACCAAGGTGCCGGCGTCTACCAGCCTGCCGAGTTCCGCGTCGTCTAAGCTCCATTCCCCGCCCACGGCCGCGCCTAGGAACATGGCCGAGCTCGGCGTAGCGTGGCGTAACGATACCGTTGCGCTATTCGCATCCAGGTCGCCGCCGATCTCTATATCCGCGGCGCGGAAGCTCATGGGCGTGCCCGCGGGATCGGCGCTCAGGGGGGCGGTCGTCGAGATCGTCGCCCCGCTTATAAAGCTCCGCTCGGCCGCGCCCGATAGGCTAATGCCGCCCGCGCCGGCTCCCCAGCTTTGGGCCGCGCTGGTGCGGTAGACCGTACCGTTCAGGGTCGTCGTGCCGGCTCCGTTGCCCGTCACGCTTACCGAGACCGCGCCGACCGCGCCGACCGTGCCTATGGCATTAAGATCCACGTCCCGGCCGTTGATGGCGAGCGCGTTCAGCGCCGCGCCGGTACCGATGGCCCCGCTAATTATCACGTCGCCCCACGCGCCGCCGCCGTCGGCGCTCGCGTTCAAGCTAAGCCCCTGCGTGGCGGCCGTCTGCGCGTTCATGGTCTGATCGAACTGAATGCCGCCCGCGGCCGTCGCGCCCCCGGCGAGGTCCGTGGCGATCGCGGCGGTTTGCGCCACGATCACCGGATCGTAGAAGCGTACCGATCCCCCGTTCGTTTGGACGGCGACGCCGGCCACGTTCAAGTAGACGGCCTGACCGGCATCCGCGTCGAACTCCGCGGCGCCGATGCCGGTCGAGATGCCGTAATCCAGATGTAGCGCCCCGCCGCTCCCTATCCGCGTGAACGCGTAGAGCGAGCCGCCGCCGGTAGCGAACGCCGGCGCAGCCGCGCCGAGCCTTAAGGCGCCGAGCCCTTCCAGCCAGGCCCCGCCGGGGGCGTTCGTCACGGCGATCTCATCTTGGCCGGCGGGGAACTGAAGGCGGTTCGCATCCGAGCCGATCGCGCCGGCGCTCCGGAGCGTAATTATGCCGGCGGTGGCCAGCTCGGCTATCGCGTTGCTAACGCTGGCCGCGACGACACCGCCGGTCCCGGCGCGGACGGTAATCGTGCCGGCGCCGCCCGTAGCCAGGGCCGTGGCGGGCGAGCCGCCTGCGTCGTCGTCCAGGATGACCGAACCGAGGCCGGCGTCGCTATTCAGCTCGATCGCGGCCGCGGGCACCGGGGACGAAATGGTTCGCGCCGTGATCGATCCGCTTTGAGTACCCGAGAGCCCGAATATAATGGTGCCGGCCCGTTTTATCTTAGCCAGCTCGGCGTCGCTCATGGTCCAGGTGCCAAGCGCGCCGCCCAAGCCCATGCTCTCCGCGCCGGTCCGGGTGTAGAAGCGAAGGACTCGGCCGGGTTCTACGTCGAAGTCGGCTAGCGCCGCGGCGCCTAGGTCGATATCCTCGGAACGTATCTCTACGTCGCCGTTCACGTACGCGTCGTCCTGGAAGGTCACGAGCGTGGCGCTATTAATCGTTAACGCGTTGAGCCGCGAAGCGCTGGCGTTCGAGGTGCCGATGACGCCGGAGAAGCTGACGTCGCCGGCGCCGGCGTTAATCGTTAGGGCTTGCGCGCCGTTGAGCGTCGATTGGAACTCGACGTTTCCCAAGCCGGCGCCGCTAGAGAGCGCGACGTCGCCGATGAGACTGGCGGGGCTCGCAAATCGAATAAGGTCCGCGCTCGTGCTTATGTCGCCGGCGGTGGATATGCCGCCGCCGGCCGTCAGGGTCACCGATCCGTCGGCGATTATGTCGCCCGCGGCCGCGATGCTGAGGGCGCCGGTAGAGTCCATAGTGACGATGCCGGTCGCCGTAATGCCATTATTAATGGCGATCGTGGTTCCGGCGTTATAGTCCACGTTGGCGGCGCTTGCGATTGCGCTACTCTGCACGATAGAGCCGACGGAGTTTACCTGGATGGTATCGCCTGCGGCGCTCACCGTGCCGGTCAGGATGACGTTACCTGCCGTGATCGTATTCAGCGTGACATTATTCGTCCCGCCGGCAGTGAGCGCCGTCCCGACCGTGAGGTTGGCCCCGGTGTTGGAAAGCGTGACGGCGCCATCGGTCGCGGTGACCGTGGTAAAGCTCACGGCCCCGCCGCCGGACTGGTCAAAGGTGATCGC